>Ga0209415_10001141_pt1 | contig 50503 bp, 42 predicted proteins | sample PeaSoiSIISIP2007_FD_187696 | JGI IMG/M metagenome (GOLD analysis project Ga0209415, IMG submission 187696) | Peat soil microbial communities from Weissenstadt, Germany - SII-SIP-2007 (SPAdes) (version 2) | ecosystem: Environmental > Terrestrial > Soil > Wetlands > Peat | place: Germany... | reverse complement strand
AGAACGACGAGATCGTTGAGGATCGCGTCGGCTTGCTTCTTGGCGATCTCGTGATCCTCGGCCAGCTGCGCCGCGAGGTGCTTCAGGGTGACGGTGGTGGGCGTTGCTTTGCCGCTAGCTTTGCTGACTGCCATGGTCGCTCTCTTCCGTGGGTTTTGCGGTGTTGGCTTTCGGGCTTTGGTTGGTTTTCCGACCGTGCGGAGCCGCATAAACCTAGCAAAATTGCGGCCCTCTCGCCATCGCGATCGCGTTTGAGCGAGCAAAATCGGCGTTTTTTTCCGCCTGCGTGCCGCCCGCCCGGCAGCTCTTGCCTAGCGTGCGGGCGATCATGCGCGGATTCCGCGGCGAAAACAGGTGGCACGATCCTTGCGCTTCTCCCGGCATGAAACGCCTCATCCGCCTCGCCAATCTCGCCGCCGCGCTCGCCTGCGCCGCCGTCGCGCTGCCGGCCCGCGCCGATTTCTACACGCTCGAAGGCCGCTTCCAGTGCCTCGATAAGCCTGGCGCCGTGTGCTTCGACGCGACGCCCATGCCGCGCGATCCGCCGCCGCCCGAGTCGCGCGAGCCCGAGCCGCCGCAAGCGGCGCCGATCGTCGCCCCGATCGTGGCCGAAGCGCCGTCGCCACCGCCGGCCCTCGAGGTAAAGCCCCCTGTCGATCCGGTGCTCGCCGCCGCCCACCGCATCGAAATCGAGAAGCCGGAAGCGGGCGATGTCGCCATCCTGCGCCACGCCGCCGGCCTGGGTGATCCGCGCGCCATCGAGCTGCTCGCCTGGTGCGCGCTCCGCGGCATCGGCACCGAGCGCGATCCGGTCGCGGCCTATTTCCTCTATGGCAAGGCGGCCGCCGCAGCGGTTCCCCACGCCAAGGAAAATCAGAGCCTCGTGTTCGAGCGCGCCCTCACCTCGGCCGAGCGCGAGCGCGTGCTCGAGCTCAAGGCAACGCCGCTGGCGCTCACCGCCAACGGCACGGAAGGATCGCCCAATGTCCGCTAGCCCCATTCGCCTCGGCGACCCGGTGCCGTGGTTCGGCGCGCGAACCGTCACCGGCGCCTCGGTCGATCTTCATGTCGATGCCGGCCGCTGGGTGGTGCTTGCTTTCGCCGGCGCCGGCGATCGCGCCCAAGCCGCGCGCGAACTGGCGCCGATCCTGGCCGCGGTACGGCCCGATCGGGACGACCGCATCGTCGCCTATGTCGTGCTCGCCGCGCCGCCCGATGCGGTCGGCGATCTCGCCCGCATGTCGGGGCCGGGCCTCGCCTTCATCGCCGATCCGGATGACGCCATCGCCGAGCGCTACGGCGCCAAGGGCGCGCCGCGGACCTTGGTGCTCGACCCGATGCTGCGCGCCGTCGCCAACATCGCCTGGGACCATCAAGGCGGGCATGCCGAGGCCTTGCGCGGACTGCTCGCAGGATTGCCCTCGGTCGACGAATCGTGCGGGGTGACGCTGACCGCGCCGGCGCTCATCGTGCCGCGGGTGTTCGATTTCGCGCTGTGCGACCTGCTGGTCGGGCTCTACGACCAGATGGGCGGCGAAGATTCGGGCTTCCTGTTCGACCAGCACGGCAAGACCGCGACCGTGATCGATCACAGCCTCAAGCGGCGGCAGGACTTGGTGATCGCCGTCCCCGAGCTGCGTGCGACATTGCGCGAGCAGATCGTGCGCCGCCTGCTGCCGGCGGTGGAGCGCTACTTCCAGTTCCGGGCGACGCGCATGGACCGCTATCTCGTGTCCTGCTACGACAGCGCGCTGGGCGGGCATTTCTTCCGCCACCGCGACAACGTCAATGCCGGGGCGCAGCACCGCCGCTTCGCCGTCTCGATCAATCTCAACGGCGACTATGACGGCTGCGACCTGATCTTTCCCGAGTTCGGGCGGCGCACCTACCGCGCGCCGGTGGCCGGCGCGGTGGTGTTCTCGTGCGGCGCGCTGCACGAGGTGACGCCCATTCGGCGCGGCCGGCGCTATGCCTTCCTGCCGTTCCTCTACGGCGAGGGCGACGCCGAATTGCGCCAGGCCAACAACGCGCGCCTGCGCCAGGGCGAGACGCACTACGCCGCCGACGGCCACGACCGCCTGGTCGCCGCCAACGATCCGCTCTAGCCCATGCCCGTGACCGCCGCCGAGCTCGCGCGCTGGACGCCGGTGGCGCTGAACCTGGAGCCCGGCGCAACCTCGCTCGATTGGGGCGATCTCGCGGGCGTGCGCTTCGCCGACCCGTTCTTCCATCACACCGTCGAGCGCTGGGCCGGCGGCAATCCGGCGCCGCTGGTGCGCACCGACCTCGCATCGCTCAAGGCGCTCGACGACGCGCCGTCGCTCGATCCCTGCGCCTTGATATTCCATGTCTCGCGCTGCGGCTCGACCCTGTTGTCGCGGCTGCTGGGCTCGGTGCCGGGCGTGCTGGTGGTGTCCGAGCCGGCGCCAGTCAACGCGCTGCTGCTGGCCGACCCGGCCGCGCTTGCGCCTCTGGCGCAGGCGGAGGCACTGCGCCTCCTGGTGCGGGCGCTGGGGCGCCAGCGCTTCGGCGACGAGCGCCACTATGTCTTGAAGCTGTCGAGCTGGAACGTGACCCGGCTCAACCTGTTCCGCCGCGCCTTTCCGCGCGCGGCCCTGATCTGGCTGCAGCGCGCGCCGCACGAGGTGGCGGCGTCGCTGGTCGCCGATCCGCCCGGCTGGGCGGCGCAGCAAGACCTGGCGGCGGCGGGGCGGGCGATTTTCGGGCTCGGTACGGCGCCGGCCAGCCGCGACGAATTCTGCGTCCGCGCGGTCGAGACCGTGCTCAAAGCCGCCGGCGCCGTGCCGGACTGGGACCTGGTGGTCGATCACGCGGACCTTCCAGCGGCGGCCTGGAGCCAGGTCGCGCCGCGCCTCGGCCTCGCGCTCGCGGCGGAGGACATCGCCCGCATGGCCGAGGCTGCGCGCTTCGATGCCAAGGAGCCGACGCCCCTGCTCTTTGCCGGCGAGCGCCGCCGCCGCCCCCTGCCCGAGCCGATCCGCGTCCTCCTCGCGCCGGACGCGGAACCGATCTATGCGGCGCTGGCGGGCAGGGATTTGCCCCACCCCGCCCGCCTATAAAAGCCCTAGGGGCGGCGCTATCGGGATACCCCGCCTTAAGCTATGCTGGCCGCGGTTCGCTCGGCGGCCGCCCGCATCCGCAATCCACGAGCACGGCGCGACATGGACGAACTTCGCGTAGACCCGGCACGAAAGCCCAGCGAGGCACGGGGCAAAACGGTCGCCAAGCCGCACTCGCCGCTACGGCCGGTGCTGTGGACCGGGCTCGTCCTTGCCCTCATCGCGGCCCTGGCGTGGTGGATTCACACCCGCCCGGCGCCCAAGCCGCCTTCGGGCCGGTTCGCCCTGAGCGGGCCGATGCCCGTGGTCGCCGCTCCCGCCCAAAAGGGTGACATCGACATCAGCTACAACGCGCTCGGAACGGTGACGCCGATCGCCACGGTGACGGTGCAGACCCAGATCGCGGGCCAGCTCGTCGCGGTCGCATTCACCGAAGGCCAGGAGGTCAAGGCCGGCGATTTCCTGGCCCAGATCGACCCGCGCCCCTACCAGGCCGCGCTCGACCAGTACGCCGGCCAATTGCAGCGCGACCAGGCCGCGCTTAACGAGGCGCGCATCGATCTCGCGCGCTACCAGCGGCTCGCGGCCCAGAACGCCATCGCGAAGCAGCAGGCGGAGGACCAGGAATACGTCGTCCATCAGGGCGAAGGCACGGTCAAGCTGGACCAGGCGCTGGTGGACAACGCCAAGCTCAATCTCGGCTATTGCCGCATCGTCGCGCCGGTCGACGGCCGCATCGGCCTGCGCCAGGTCGATCCCGGCAACTACATCCAGGTGGGCAGCGCGACGGCGATCGCCGTCATCACCAAGCTGAAGCCGATCTCGGTCATCTTCACCCTGCCCGAGGACGAGCTGCCGGCGGTGATGAAGCGCCTCCACAACGGCGCGCAGCTTCCTGTCACCGCCTATGACCGCAGCAACATCAATCTTCTCGCCACCGGCACGCTGGCCGCGGTCGACAGCGCCATCGACCAGACCACCGGCACGGTGAAGCTGCGCGCCCAGTTCGCCAATGACGACGAGACGCTGTTCCCCAACCAGTTCGTCAACGCGCGCCTGCTGATCGATACGTTGAAGGACGCGACCGTGATCCCGACCGCCGGCGTGCAGCGCGGCCAGCCCGGCACGTTCGTCTATCTCGTCAAGCCGGACGATACGGTCGCGATGCAGAAGGTGACGCTGGGGCCGCAGGACGGCGAGCGCGTCGCCATCAGCAAAGGCCTCTCGCCCGACGACAAGGTCGTGGTCGATGGGGCGGACAAGCTGCGCGACGGCGCCAAGGTCAGTCTGCGCCAGGAATCGGGCGCCGGCGATCCCACCGACACCGCGGCTAAGACGCCGCGGCAGGGGCGGGGAGGAAAACCGCCGCCGGGCGCGCCTGCGAGCGGTCAGCCCCAACAGGCGCCGGGTCCGCCCGCGGGCGGACAGTGACGACCTGCCCGCCGCCGTGCCGCGCGTGATCCCGCTGCAATGAGTCCTTCGCGCCTCTTCATCCTGCGCCCGGTCGCGACCTCGCTGCTGATGGTGGCGATTCTCATGATCGGCGCGCTCGCCTTCCAGTTCCTGCCGCTCTCCGCGCTGCCGGAGGTCGACTACCCGACGATCCAGGTCCAGACCTTCTATCCCGGCGCCAGCCCGGACGTGATGACCTCGTCGGTGACGGCGCCGCTCGAGCGTCAGTTCGGCGAGATGCCGGGCCTCAATCAGATGACATCGACCAGCTCGGCCGGCGCGTCGGTCATCACCTTGCAGTTCAATCTCAACCTCTCGCTCGATGTGGCCGAGCAGGAGGTGCAGGCCTCGATCAACGCCGCCGGCAATCTGCTGCCGAGCGACCTGCCGGCGCCGCCGATCTATGCCAAGGTCAATCCGGCCGACGCGCCGATCCTCACACTCGCGCTGACCTCGGACACCCTGCCGCTGCCGCAGGTCGAGGACGCCGCCGACACGCGCCTGGCGCAGAAGATCTCGCAGCTTCCCGGCGTCGGGCTCGTCAGCATCAATGGCGGCCAGCGCCCCGCCGTCCGCATCGAGGCCGATACGCGCAAGCTCGCCGCCTATGGGCTCAACATCGACGATCTGCGCACCACCATCTCCAACGCCAATGTCGATACGCCCAAGGGCAGCTTCGACGGCCCGACCCGCTCCTACGCGATCAACGCCAACGACCAGCTCCAGGACGCGGATTCCTACATGGGGCTGGTGATCGCCTACAAGAACGGCAACCCGGTGAAGCTCGCCGACGTGGCGCGCGCGGTGCACAGCGCGGAGAACAACCGGCTGACGGCGTGGATGAACACGACGCCGGCGGTGATCCTCAACGTCCAGCGCCAGCCCGGCGCCAACGTCATCGCCGTGGTGGACAGCATCATGGCGCTGCTGCCGCAACTGCAGGAGGCGCTCCCCACCGCCATCGACGTGAAAGTGCTCACCGATCGCACCGTCACCATCCGCGCCTCGGTCCACGATGTCGAGTTCGAGCTGTCGCTCGCCGTGATGCTGGTGGTGCTGGTGATCTTCGTCTTCCTGCGCAGCGCGCGTGCGACCCTGATCCCGAGCCTGTCCGTGCCGCTGTCGCTGGTCGGCACGTTCGGCGCCATGTACCTCCTGGGATTCAGCCTCAACAATTTGTCGCTCATGGCGCTCACCATCGCCTCGGGTTTCGTGGTCGACGATGCGATCGTGATGATCGAGAACATCTCGCGCTACATCGAGGCCGGCGATCCGCCGCTCGAGGCGGCCTTGAAGGGCTCGGCGCAGGTCGGCTTCACCATCATCTCGCTCACCATCTCGCTGATCGCGGTGCTGATCCCGCTCCTGTTCATGGGCGACGTGGTCGGGCGGCTGTTCCGCGAATTCGCCATCACGCTTTCGGTCACGATCCTGATCTCGGCGGTGGTGTCGCTGACGGTCGTGCCGATGGCGTGCGCGAAGCTGCTGCGGCCCCCGGCCGAGACCAGGGAATCGCGGGTCCAGCGCTGGAGCCGCGAGCGGTTCGACGCGCTCATCGCGCTCTACGGGCGCGGGCTCGAACGGGTGCTGGATCATCAGGTCCTGACGCTCATCGTCGCGGTCGCGACCTTGGCGCTCACCGCGGCGCTCTATCTCGTCATCCCCAAGGGCTTCTTCCCGGTCCAGGACACCGGCCTCGTCCAGGGCATTTCCGAGGCGGCGCAGAGCATCTCCTACGGCGCCATGGCGGAGCGGCAGGAGGCGCTGGCCGCCGCCATCCTCAAGGATTCCGACGTTGTCAGCCTGTCCTCTTTCATCGGCGTCGACGGCTCCAACATGACGCTCAACAGCGGCCGCCTGCTCATCAACCTCAAACCCAAGGACAGCCGCTCGGCGGACGTCAGCGCGATCATCGCACGGCTCCAGGAGGAGACGCAGAACGTCGCCGGGATCGCACTCTACATGCAGCCGGTGCAGGACCTGACGATCGACACCACCGTAAGCCGCACCGAGTACCAGCTCATCCTCGAGAGCGCCGATCCGGTTCAGCTCGCGCAATGGGTTCCGAAGCTGGTCGACCGGCTCAACGCCACGCCGCAGGTCGGCGATGTCGCGAGCGACATGGCGCAGAACGGCCTCAGCGCCTACATCACCATCGACCGCGACACCGCCGGACGGTTCGGCATCACGCCGGCGACGGTCGACAACGCGCTCTATGACGCTTTCGGCCAGCGCATCGTCTCGACCATCTTCACCCAGTCGAACCAGTATCGTGTCATCCTCGAGAACGATCCGGCGCTGCAAACGTCGGTGCGCGACCTGTCGCAGATCTACCTGCCGTCCGCGACCGGGAGCGGACAGGTGCCCCTCTCCGTGATCGCCAAGGTCCACGAGGAGACGGCGCCGCTGCTCATCGACCACCTGGGACAATTCCCGGCTGCGACCGTGTCGTTCAATCTCGGAACCGGCGCCTCGCTCGGCGAGGCCGTCACCGCGATCCGCGCCGCGGCGTCCGCGATCGGCCTGCCCAAGAGCATCGTGCTCAACTTCCAGGGCGCGGCGAGCGCGTTCGAATCCTCGCTCTCGAACGAGCTGTTCCTGATCCTGGCCGCGGTCGTCACCGTCTATATCGTGCTGGGCGTCCTCTATGAGAGCTTCGTCCATCCGGTGACGATCCTGTCGACCCTCCCGTCCGCCGGCATCGGCGCGCTCTTGGCGCTCATCCTCGCCGGCGACGAGCTCACCGTCATCGCCATCATCGGCATCGTGCTTCTCATCGGCATCGTCAAGAAGAACGCGATCATGATGATCGACTTCGCGGTGGACGCGCAGCGCAACGAGGGCAAGAGCGCGCGCGACGCGATCTTCCAGGCCTCGCTGCTGCGCTTCCGGCCGATCCTGATGACGACGATGGCGGCGATCCTCGGCGCGCTGCCGCTGATGGTCGGCACCGGCACCGGCTCCGAGCTGCGCCATCCGCTGGGCCTCACCATCGTCGGCGGCCTCATCGTCAGCCAGATGCTGACCTTGTTCACGACGCCGGTGATCTATCTCGCCTTCGACCGGCTGGCCACGCGCTTCGGCGCCGAAGGCGGCGTGCGCGGCGCCGGCGAGAGCGAGGGCGCGGCGCCGTGAATTTCTCCGCGCCCTTCATCACCCGCCCGGTGGCGACGACGCTCCTGACCTTGGGCGTCGCATTGGCCGGCGCGGTTGCGTTCTTCCAGCTCCCTGTCTCGCCGCTGCCGCAGGTCGACATGCCGACCATCTCGGTCCAGGCGAGCATGCCGGGGGCGAGCCCCGAGGTCATGTCGTCGAGCGTCGCGACGCCCTTGGAGCGCCATCTCGGCACCATCGCCGACGTCACCGAGATGACCTCGAACAGCGGCACCGGCACCTCCCGCATCACGCTCCAGTTCGGCCTCGACCGCAACATCGACGGCGCCGCGCGCGACGTGCAGGCCGCGATCAACGCCGCCCGCGCCGACCTCCCCTCGAGCCTGCGCAGCAACCCCACCTACCGCAAGGTCAACTCCGCCGACGCGCCGATCCTGATCCTCGCGCTCACCTCCGACACGCTGAGCCGCGGCCAGGTCTACGACGCCGCCACCACCGTGCTGGAGCAGAAATTCTCCCAGGTCGAAGGCGTCGGCGAGGTCGATATCGGCGGCGGCGCGCTCCCCGCGGTCAGGGTCGAGCTCAATCCCGATGCGCTCTTCAAGTACGGCATCGGGCTCGAGGACATCCGCGCCGCGCTCACGGCCGCCAACGCGCACAGCCCCAAGGGCGCGGTCGAGGAGGGCGAGCGCCATTACCAGATCTACGACAACGACCAGGGCCGCGTGGCCGACGATTACCGCAATCTCGTGGTGGCATACCGCGACGGCGGCCCGGTCCGCCTCGCCGACCTGGCCGAGGTGACCGACTCGGTCGAGAACATCCGCAACGCCGGCCAGGCCAACGGCAAGCCCGCGATCCTGGTGATCATCTACCGCGCACCCAACGCCAACATCATCGACACGGTCGACCGCGTGGTGGCGCTCATTCCCGAGCTCCAGGCCTCGATCTCGCCGGCGATCGACATCGCCGTCGCGGTCGACCGCTCGACCACCATCCGCGCCTCGCTCAACGACGTTGAGCAAACGCTTGTCATCGCCGGCTGCCTCGTCATCATGGTGGTGTTCCTGTTCCTGCGGAGCGCGCGCGCGACGCTCATTCCGGGCATCGCGGTGCCGGTGTCGCTCATCGCCACGTTCGGCGTCATGTACCTCCTGAATTTCAGCATCGACAACCTGTCGCTCATGGCCTTGACGGTGGCGACGGGCTTTGTGGTCGACGACGCGATCGTCGTGCTCGAGAACATCACCCGCCACATCGAGGCCGGCTTGACCCCCTTCGCGGCGGCGCTCCGAGGCGCGCGCGAGGTGGGGTTCACCGTGCTGTCGATGAGCCTGTCCCTGGTCGCGGTCTTCATCCCGATCATCCTGATGGGCGGGATCGTGGGCCGCATCTTCCAGGAGTTCGGCGTCACGCTGTCGGTCGCGGTGCTGGTCTCGCTCGCCGTGTCGCTGACGACGACGCCGATGATGTGCGCGCGCATCCTCAAGGCGGGCGCCGCCGCCGGGGAGGGGCGGTTCCTCGCCGGCATCGGCCGGTCCTTCACGATGCTCCTCGGCGGCTACGAGCGCACGCTGCGCTGGGCGCTGGCCGCTCCCTTCTCGGTGTTCCTCGTCTTCGTCGCGACCGTCGCGCTCAATGTCTATCTCTATGTCGCGGTGCCCAAGGGCTTCTTCCCGCAGCAGGACACGGGGCGCCTCGTCGGCGGCATCCAGGCCGACCAGAGCATCTCGTTCCAGCTCATGCAGCAGAAGATGGCGCAGTTCATCGGCATCGTGCGCAAGGACCCGGCGGTGGACAACATCGTCGGCTTCACCGGCGGCGGCGGCGCGTCCAACAACGGGTTCGTGTTCATCTCGCTGAAGCCCTTGGCCCAGCGCAAGATCTCGGCCGACCAAGTGATCGGCCGCTTGCGCGGCGATCTCTCGGTCGTGCCGGGCGCCTCGCTCTTCCTCCAGGCGGTGCAGGATTTCCGCGTCGGCGGCCGCGCCAGCGCGGCGCAGTACCAGTACACGATCCAGGGCGACGACCTGCAGGACGTCTATAACTGGTCGCCCAAGATCCTGGCCGCGCTGCAGCCGCTCCCGGAGCTGCGCGACGTGAACTCGGACCAGCAGACGAAGGGGCTCGAGAGCGACCTGGTGATCGACCGCGCCACCGCGTCGCGGCTCGGCATCAGCGCCAGCGCGATCGACAACACGCTCTACGACGCGTTCGGGCAGCGCCAGGTCTCGACCATCTACAACGCGCTCAACCAGTATCACGTCGTGATGGAGGTCGCGCCGCGCTTCTGGCAGAGCCCGGACACGCTCAAGGACATCTATATCAGCACCTCGGGCGGCGCGGTGGGCGGCGTGCAGTCCTCGAACGCCGTCGCCGGGACGGTCACGGGCAAGACCCAGACCGCCGCCGCGTCGATCGCCGCCGACCAGGCGCGCAACCAATCGACCAACGCGATCTCGCAAACCGGCCATGGCAGCGCCTCGACCGGCTCCGCCGTCAGCGCCCGCGCCGAGACCATGGTGCCCCTGGCCGCGATCAGCCACTACCAGCCCGGCAGCACGCCCTTGAACGTCAGCCACCAGGGGCTGTTCGTCGCCAGTACGATCTCGTTCAACCTCGCGCCAGACAAGTCGCTGAGCGATGCGACGACGGCGATCAACGCGGCGATGAACCGGATCGGCGTGCCGGCCACCATTCACGGCACCTTCCAAGGGACGGCGCGGGTGTTCGAGCAATCGCTCGCCAACGAGCCCTATCTCATCGCCGCGGCGATCATCGCCGTCTACATCGTGCTGGGCATGCTGTACGAGAGCTTCGTCCATCCGCTCACCATCCTCTCGACCCTGCCCTCGGCCGGCGTCGGCGCGGTGCTGGCGCTGATGGTGACCGGAACGGACTTCACCCTGATCGCCCTCATCGGCGTCATCCTGCTGATCGGCATCGTCAAGAAGAACGCCATCATGATGATCGACTTCGCGATCGACGCGCAGCGCAACCAAAGCCTGGCCGCGCGCGAGGCGATCTTCGAGGCCTGTCTGCTGCGCTTTCGCCCGATCATGATGACGACCATGGCGGCGCTTCTGGGCGCGCTGCCGCTGGCGCTGGGGTTCGGCGAGGGCGGCGAGCTGCGCCGGCCGCTCGGCCTCTCGATCGTCGGCGGGCTCCTGGTGAGCCAGGTGCTGACGCTCTACACCACGCCGGTGATCTATCTCTATCTCGACCGCTTCGGCGGCTGGTCGCTCCGGCGCTGGCGCGGCCGCAAGTCGGGGCCGTCGCGGCTCCCCGGCGCGGCCGAAGCCGATTGAGCGCTCGCATGCGAAGCCTCGCGCTTCTCCTCGCGGCCGTGCTCGCCGGCTGCACCGTCGGGCCCGACTACCAGCGGCCTACGGCGCCCGCGCCGGCCGCGTTCAAGGAGCTCGACGGCTGGAAGCCCGCCGCCCCGCGCGAAGCCGCGAGCGGCGGCGCGTGGTGGTCGATCTACGACGATCCGGTGCTCGAAGGGCTCGAGCAGCAGGTCGAGATCTCGAACCAGACCCTGAAGGCGAGCGAGGCCGCTTTTCGCCAGGCCACCGCCCTCGTCGCCGAAGCGCAGGCGGGATTCTTTCCCACGGCGACCGTCGGCGCCTCGGCGCAGCGTACCGGCGTCCCGACCACCACGGCGCGCGGCGGCACCGGCAGCCGATTGATCCAGAACCAGTTCGGCGTGACCCCGGCGGCGAGCTGGGTTCCCGATATCTGGGGCCGCATCCGCCGCACCGTCGAAAGCGACGTCGCCAATGCCCAGGCCTCGGCCGCCGACCTCGCCGCGGCGCGGCTTTCGGCGCAAGGGGCGCTGGCGAGCGACTATTTCGTGCTCCGCATCGCCGACGAGCAGGCCCGCGTGCTCGAGGCGACCGTCACCGCCTACCAGCAGACGCTCGACATCACCCGCAACCAGTTCCAGGCCGGCTTCGCCGCCGAGACCGACGTGGTCACGGCCCAGACCCAGCTCCAGAACGCGCAGCAGCAATTGATCGGCCTGGGCGTCCAGCGCGCGATCTTCGAGCATGCCATCGCGGTGCTGACCGGCAAGCCGCCGGCCGAGCTCACCATCGCGCGCACCAATCTCGCAGGTACTGTGCCGGTGATCCCCGCGGGCGTGCCGTCGGAGCTGCTCGAGCGCCGTCCCGATATCGCCGCCGCCGAGCGCGCCATGCAGGCGGCGAACGCGCAGATCGGGGTCGCCGAGGCGGCCTATTATCCCGACATCACCTTGAGCGCATCGCTCGGCTTCGCCAGCACCGCGCTCGGCAACCTGCTGGCGGCGTCGAACGCCGCCTGGGCCATCGGCGCGCAGGCCTCGGAGACGATCTTCGATGCCGGCCTGCGCGGCGCCCAGGTCGCGGCCGCGCGCGCGGCCTATGACGCGACCGTCGCCAACTATCGCGAGACCGTCCTGGCCGCATTCCAGCAGGTCGAGGACCAGCTCGCGAGCCTGCGCATCCTGGAGCAGCAGGCCGACGCACAGCATCTGGCGCTCGAATCGGCCCGCCGCTCGGTCCAGCTCACCCTGAACCAGTACCAGGCGGGCACGGTGTCCTACACCAACGTGGTGGTGGCCCAGACCACGGCGCTGGCGGCCGAGCAGACCGCGTTAACCATCGAGCAGAGCCGGCTGGTGGCGTCGTCGACCCTGGTCCAAGCGCTGGGCGGCGGCTGGGACCGCACGCAGCTCCCGGCGCTGGACTCGGCCCGGAAATAGCGACCCGATTGCGCCAGGCCCCGGAGTCCAGTAGCATTTCGCGATCAACTGAGGAGAGGGCGGCCCTCGGGCCGTGACGCGCCATGACGATGACCATCGACATGCATTCCCACATCATCCCGAAGGGCCTCGCCGACGCGCTCCGCGCGCGCACCAAGCCGCCCATGATGAAGCGCGAGGCCGACGGCAAGGAGTACATGAACTCGCTGCTCAATAGCCACGCGGCCATGACCGAGGGCTTCGACAGCGTCGAGAAGCGGCTCGAGGAGATGGACAAGAACGGCGTCACCCATGCGGTGCTGTCGAACCAGATGCAGGACATCTCGTCCCTGCCGCTCGAGGATTCGGTGCCGCTGTGCCGCGCCTATAACGACGCGATCTCGGCCGCCTGCGTCAAATATCCCGACCGCCTGACCGCGTTCGCGGCCATCCCGGTCGGCTCGGTCGAGGCCGCGACCGCCGAGTTCGAGCGCGCCATGTCGCTGCCCGGCATCATCGGCTGCATCATCCCGGGCGATGCGTTCCTCAGCGCCAAGCGGGCGGAGAAGTTCGCGCCGCTGCTCGAGGCCGCCGACCGGCGCCGCGCCGTGATCCTGGCGCATTACGGCCGGCTTCCCAACGACCCCGAGGCGCCGCAGCCCGATCTCTCCGACAACCGGCGGCTCCGGATCGGCACGCTCGACATGCAGGCGCGCATCTCGTCGAGCATGATGACCTTCTGCCTCACCGACTTCATCAAGAAGTACCCGAACGTGACGATGATGACGCACAATCTCGGCGGCAACATCCCGTTCGAGGTGGAGCGCATGGATCACCGCGCGATGGTCGACGATCCGGGCCAGACGCTGCCGTCCAAGCGCTTCCGCGAGGGACATTTCATCTGCGACTGCAACTCGCTCGGGCCGCGCTCGATCGAGATGGCGGTCGGGGTTTACGGCGCCGACAAGATCGTGTTCGGCTCCGACGGAACCCATTTCGGCATGGACTGGACCCAGAAGGCGATCAACGAGGCGCGCATCAGCGACGCCGAGAAGGACCTGATTCGCGGCGGCAACGCCGCCCGCGCCATCGCCCGCGTCACCAGCCGGTTCGCGGTCGCCGCGCAGTAGGCCGGGTCTTCCAATCGCCGCCGCTTCTCTCCCGTTCGCGGGCGGGAAGCGGCGGCGTTCGTTTTGGGGCTGGGTGTATGGTTTAAAAATTTAGCGCAGTGGGCGCAGTGGAGGCGGAGGATTTCAGTTACTGCTCCGCGTCCTCCGCGCATCCTCCGCATCCGCCGCGCTAAAAAATGGGGCGTTTCCGATCCCGGATATGTGATAGCTACTCGAAATCAGCTCCAGGCTTCAGGACAGGGGTTTTGCCGCCGCAGCACGACTCAACCCTTCGCGGCATCGCCTACATGGTCGCCTCGACGGTAGGGTTCGCCGGCGTCAACGCGCTCATCAAGTGGGAAGTAGCGCTCTACCCGGTGGGCGAGGTCGCGTTCTTCCGCTCGGCGTTCGCGCTCATTCCGTGCTTCCTGATCGTGCTGCCGCGCCGCGGGCTCGCGGTGTTTTGGACCTCGCGGCCGTTCGACCACGTCAAGCGGGCGCTGTCGCAGCTCTTCTCGATGACGGCGATCTTCATCGCCTTCAAGCTCATGCCGCTTGCCGGCGCGGTCGCGGTCAGCTTCTCGGCGCCGCTATTCACCACGCTCCTCTCCGTGGTGGTGCTGAAGGAGAAGGTCGGGGGCCATCGCTGGACCGCGCCGGCGCTCGGGTTCGTCGGCGTGCTGCTGGTGACCGACCCCGGCCAGGCGGCGTGGAACGTGGGGGCATTCTTCGCGCTCGCCAATGCGGTGCTGATCTCGAGCGTCGCGATCGCGATCCGCCGCATGAGCGTCACCGAATCGCCCGAGACGCTGCTGGTCTATCAGTTGATGCTGCTCACGCTCTTCACCGCGATGCTGCTGCCGTTCGGGTTCGCGCTCCCCGGCTGGACCGACTTCTCGTTCCTCGCCTGCGCCGGCATGGTCAACGGCGTGGCGCAATACTGGTGGACCAAGTCGCTCCATCTGGCGCCGGCCTCGGCGGTGGTGCCGTTCAACTATCTCTCGCTGGTATGGGCGACGATCGTGGGGTTCGTGGTGTGGGGCGACGTGCCGACGCCCGGCCTCGTCGTCGGCGCGGCGGTGATGGTCGCGTCCGGCCTCTACATCCTGTGGCGCGAGAGCGCCGCGCGCGCCGCATTGCCAACGGCCACGGCAGCGGCGATGATGCCGCCGCCAACGAGGGGAGGGGAGCCATGATTCGCATTGCATTGGCGGCCGCGGCCGCGCTCGCGCTTTGGGCCGCGCCGGGACTGGCGCAGCAGCAGCAAGATTTCTCGAAGGTTCAGATCAAGACCACCGATCTCGGCCACAACACCTACATGCTCGAGGGCGCGGGCGGCAACACCACGGTCGCGGTGGCGGCCGACGGCGTCATCATCGTCGACGGCGAGTTCGCGCCGATGCACGACAAGATCAAGGCGGCGATCGCGGCGCTCACCAGCGCGCCGATCCGCTATCTCGTCAACACCCACTATCACGGCGACCACACCGGCGGCAACGTGCCCTTCGCCGCGGACGGCGTGATCGTGGTGGCGCATGTCAACGTGAAGAAGCGCCTGGCCGACGGCTCGGTCAACGGTAAGGCCGAAAAGGGCCAGCCCGCGCCCGCCGGCGCGCTTCCCGCCAGGACCTACACCAGCGCCATGGTTCTGACCCTCAAGGGCCGCACCGCGTCGCTCCATCACGTCGCCAACGCGCACACCGACGGCGACACCTATGTCTGGTTCAAGGACGCCAACGTGATCGCGACCGGCGACACAGTGAATATGGGCCGCTATCCCAACATCGATTACATGAACGGCGGCAACATCAAGGGCATGATCGCCGCGACCGACATCTATCTGAAGCTCGCGAACGACCAGACCAAGTTCGTGCCCGGCCACGGCCCCCTCTCGGACAAGGCGGCGGTCGCGCAGTACCGCGCCATGCTGGTGGCGGCGCGCGACCGGATGGCGAAGCTGGTCAAGGCCGGCAAGACCGAGGATGAAGTGCAGGCGGCCAAGCCGTTCGCCGATTATGACGCCAAGCTCGGCGTCACGCCGCAGCAGAGCAGCAATTTCATCCGCGTCGTCTACCACTCGCTCAAGGACAAGTGAGGGGCGCTCAGGCGAAGAGGAAGCGCCGCGCCATCGCGGTGCCGAGCGGCACCACCACGCGCGAGGCGAGGGCGCCGAGATCGAGCGGCCGAAGCAGCATCTTCACCGCCATGTCGAAGCGGTAGTGCGGCAGCGCCAACACGCGCACGCCGTGGCGGAAGGCGACATAGTCCTCGGCGCGGAATTCCGCGCCCGGGCTTGCCGCCAGGCGCACGTGCTTGAATGCGATCGCCGCGTCCTCGGCGTCGACCTCGTTGGTACGCGCGACGAGCGTTCGCAACACCGCGGCCCGGCCCGGCTTCTCGCGCTCGGCATAGAGCCGGAAATAGCGGTAGAAATGCTTGTAGTGATCGACCTCGTCGCGGCTGATGAACGCGGCGAGCCGGCGCAGCACCGGCTCGGGCGAGGCGTCGGAGAGCATGCGATAGAAGGTCGCGGTGCCGGTCTCGACGACGCAGCGCGCCACCATCTCGAGCGCCCGCGTTTTCTCGTAGAGGTCGACCGAGCAGAACTGCATATACTCCTCGAGGAAGCCGCGATAGGCCTCTTCCCAGTCGAATTCCGGCCATGCGGTCTCGACATAGCGCCGGAGCGCGGCGCCGTGCTGCATCTCCTCGTGGCGCCAGCCCTGATCGAGCCATTCGACCACCTCGTCGTCGCCGCCGCAGAATTCCACCAGGTTGCGCGTGTAGATCTCGGACGTGATCTCGATAAACGAGGCGGCGGCGACGAGTTCGAAGAGGCGCCGGTCGTCGCGCACCAGCGGCCGATCGAGCCGCTCGTAGGGAATGTCGGCGAGCGACCAGGACCGGTGCGGTCCGGCCCCGTCGTCGCGCGATTGGGCTTCGTCACTGAGGCTCATGAGATGCTCTCCCCTCGGCCGGGCCGTGAAGACACCATCCGAATCGCCACACGCAGCTAAGAGAATGCCCGAGGCGCCGGGCCGACGCGCGGGATGCGCGCCGGCCGTACCGGATATCGCGGCTCAGGCGAAGATCGCCGTCACCTTGGTCGCATTGAAGATATAGGTCGGCAGGAAATCCGACCACACGCAGCGTTGCTTCAGCTCCTTCATGGCGCCCATCAGGGTGAACCAGTTGAGCGTCTCGTGCCCGCCGGCATCCTCGACCTGCGCCAGCGTAAAGCCGCGCCAGTAGTCGTAGTCGCCGTCGAGCATCGCCTTGTAGAGCCGCGTGTCCGTCTCGATGTCCGGCACCATGCGCCAGGTCTTCTTGGTCAGGAACGAATGCGACCAGCTCGACGACGCCATCAGCGCGACGCGATAGGGGCTGTCGCGGCAGATGCGCGCCACCGCGGCACCGAGATTGAAGCAGCGGCGCGGCGAGGGCGAGGGCGGATCGGGCGGCGGCTTGTGGCCGAGACTGTCGGCGAAGCCGCGATAGCCGATCACTTCGCGGCCATAGCAGTTGATCGGCATCGGCACGACGCGGTGCGGAAAGCCCCGGCGGTCGTAATCGAGGAACAGGATGGCGTTGAGGAAGGCGTGCGACAGGCTCTTGTGATGCAAGGGCTCATAGGCGTAGGCGACGTCGAATTCCTCCTCGAGCAGGCGCTCGACGATGTATTTCGCGCCCTCGCGATGGCACTTGATGGTCATTTCGAAATCGGGACCCTCGCCCCACACATTGGGCTTGCCCTTGGCTGACGACGGATCGCGCGAGGAGGGCGCCCACGGCCGCGCCACCACCTGCTCGTAGGCTAGGATCGAGAACGGCGGAATCACGTCTTCCTTGAAGTTCTCGTACTGGTCGTCGCCCCACATGACGATGAAGTCGGGCTTGAACTCGTCGAGCCGCTGGCGCGCCTTGCGCAGGCCCACGATCATGTCCTGGCGATGCTTCTCGCCGGCGGCGGCGCCATGATCGTTGCTCCACTCGGCGCGCATCGCGTCGGGCCACTTGCTCTGGTCCTTGGCCGAGTCCGGAATGTCGGGATCGTTCAGCCGGTGCTGCAGCAGGAACGCCATCTTTTCGGCCGGCTGCGGGAACAGCGGCGAATGCGTTACGCCGAGACCGAGAATTTCACCCATCGCGGGCCTCCACCGTCAATTCATCCTGTTGCCCCGATTTTAGAGAACCGGGACCGCCAGCGCCAATCACGAATTTCGGGCACGAATTCCGGGGCTCCGCCCGGCGTTGCGCGCGGCGGGGCGGCGGCGAATAATGCGCCCCAGGGCCGCGGCCAGAGGAGCGACACCGATGACAACGATAGCACCGGGTCCTTCGTTCCGCGCCGAGCATATCGGCAGCCTGCTGCGCCCGCCCGCGCTGCTCGCTGCGCGCGACGCGTTCGAGGCGGGAACGATCGATCGTGAAGCGCTCCGTGCCGCAGAGGACGAGGCGATCCGGGGCGCCGTGGCGCTCCAGGAGGAGGTCGGGCTCGAGGCGGTGACCGACGGCGAATTCCGCCGCCACACCTATTCCGACAGCTTCACCACCTCGGGCATCTCGGGCATCGCCATCGCCACCACCGAGGACGAGGGCTGGCGCAAATCCTCGACCCACGGTCACCGCATGGCGCGCCGCATTCCGCAGGTGGTGGCCAAGATCGAGTGGCAGGGCGCGGGCAACGCGCGCGATTTCGCGTTCCTCAAATCGGTGACGCGCCGCACGCCCAAGATCACCCTGCCCGGTCCCGCCTATATCCACTACCGCACCGGCCGCGAGCACATCGCGCGCGACGTTTATCCCAACCTCGACACTTTCTGGTCCGACCTGGTCGAGGCCTATCGCTGCGAGATGCGCGCGCTCGGCGATGCGGGCTGCACCTATCTGCAGATCGACGAGACCGCGCTCGTCAAGCTCGGCGATGCCCGCGCACGCGAATTGCTGCGCGAGCGCGGCGACGATTGGCAGGACCTGCTGCGCATCTATGTCGACGTGATCAACGCGGTGGTGGAAGCCGCGCCCAAGGAGATGAAAATCGCGATCCATGTCTGCCGCAGCCAGGACCCGAGCTGGCAGGCGGTCGCGAGTTACGAGCCGATCACCGACGCGATGTTCAACCGGCTCGCGATCGCGGCATATCTCCTGGAATGGGACGGGCCGCGCGCCGGCTCGTTCGAGCCGCTGCGACATCTGCCCAAGGACAAGCGCGTCGTCCTCGGTCTCGTCACCGCGAAGTCGATGACGCTCGAATCCGCCGACGAGCTCAAGCGCAGGATCGAGGAGGCGAGCCACTACGCCAACATCATGCAGCTCGGGCTCTCGCCCCATTGCGGATTCTCGACCTCCGCCCGCGCGGCCGACGCGGGCGCCTACGACATGCAGCGCGCCAAGCTCGCCCGCGTGGTCGAGGTGGCGCGCGCCGTGTGGGGCGATTGATGGGTCCCGCCGCTCTCCTCGCGCGCTCCCTTGCCGTCGCGCTTGCGCTCTTCGTCGGCGCCGCCGCCGCGCGCGCCGATGATGTCGCCGATTTCTATCGCGGCCGCACCATCACGGTCTATGTCGGCTCGGGTGCGGGCGGAGGCTACGACGCCTATGGGCGGCTCCTCGCGCGCCATCTCGTGCGCTTCATGCCCGGCAATCCCGACGCCGTGGTCGTCAACATGCCCGGCGCCAGCTCGCGCGCGGCGGCGAATTTCCTCTTCAACAAGGCGCGCAAGGACGGCACCGTGCTGGCCGAGTTCCAGGCGCCGATCATTCTCGACCCGCTGCTTTACGGCAAGAACGCCGAGGGCGTGCTCTACGACCCGCTGCGCTTCGGCTGGGTCGGCAGCCTCGATCAATTCACGCCGATGGTCATCGTGTGGCACACCGCGCAGGTCAGGACCATCGCCGACGCGCGCGGCAAGGAGATCAAGTTCGGCTCGTCGGGCGGATCGGTGAGCGAGCGCGCCTATGCCAATCTCCTGAACAGCATGCTCGGCACCAAATTCGTGGCCATCGCCGGCTATTCGGGCTCGGCCGAGATCACGCTGGCGATGGAGCGCGGCGAGATCCCCGCCTTCGTCGGCTGGTACTGGGCCGGCATGAAGCGCACCAAGCCGCAATGGATAGAGCAGCATCTGGTCGATGTCTTGCTCCAGCTCGGCGCCAAGCGCGATCCCGACATGGGCGCGGTGCCCTGGATCATGGATGTCGTGAAGGATGAGAGCGACCGTCAGGCCTGGCGGCTGGTGCTGTCGAACCTGACGCTGGCGCGGCCTTTCGCCGCGCCGCCGGACACGCCGCCCGAGCGTATGGCGGCGCTGCGCGAGGCGTTTGCGAAAATGGCGGCCGACAAGGAGTTCCGCGCCGACGCGGAAAAGTCGCTGCTCGATATCGACGCGGCATCGGGCGCGGAGATCGACGCGACGCTCAAGGCGATGTACGCCTCGCCCGAGCCCGTCGTGGCGCGCGTCCGCGCCGCGCTCGACACAAAATGACCACCCATTGACCGGGGGAGAGGACATGGACCGCCCGCTGTCGCCGCCCATCGACCGCAAATACCGCAAGCCCAAGATCAACCTGCCGCCCGGCGCGTGCGACACGCATTTCCATTTCATCGGGCCGCAAGAGCAGTTCCCGCTCAAGCCCAAGCACGTCTTCAGCCATCTCGAGTTCGAGGACACCACCGCCGACGACTGGCTGGTGATGCAAGGGGCAATGGGGCTCAGCCGCGGCGTGCTCGTCAATTCGATGATGTACGGCCATAATTACGAGATCGTGCTCCACGGCCTGTCGCGTTTTCCCGACCGGCTGCGCGCGGTCATTTCGCCGTGGACCAACGTCACCGACCGCGAGCTCGAGATCCTGACCAAGGCGGGCGTCGTCGGCGCGCGCTTCGCCCATCGGCTCGATCCCGTGCTCGACGAGCGCCTGGTGCGGCGCGTGCACGAGCATGGCTGGTCGGCCAATTATCTCGGCATCATGCCCGAGCGGCGCGCGGCGATCCTCGCCTCGCCCGGCCGCTTCGTCATCGAGCATGTCGGCCACGTGCCGACCGACAAGGGCATCGACAGCCCCGAGTTCAAGTTCGTGCTGCAATGCCTCGATACCGGCCGCTGCTGGGTCAAGCTCAATCCGCGCTTCTCGGCGCAGGAGACTTTTCCCTTCTCGGATACGACGCCCCTGGTGCGCAAGCTGGTCGAGCATGCGCCCGAGCGCATGGTGTGGTGCTCGGACTGGCCGCATCCGCAATATTTCAAGCCCATGCCGAACGACGGCGACCTGGTCGACATCATGCTCGATTGGGTCCCTGACGAGCGCACCCGCAACCGCATCTTCGCCGACAACGCGGCCGAGTGTTACGGGTTTCCGCCGGCGAAATAGCGCTCACCCCTTGGTCGGGTCGGGCGTGACTCGCACCAGGGGCTTGCCGAAATTCTCCGCCCGCAGCATGCGCATCAAGGCGCGGGGCGCGCCTTCGAGCCCGTCGCTGATCTCCTCGCGGAAATGGATTTTCCCCGCCGCCAGCCAGCCGCCCATGTCGCGCACGAAATCCTGCATGTCGTGCATGAAGTCCGACACCACGAAGCCGCGGAACATGAGGCGCTTGCCCAGGATCGCCAGGAACAGCGCCGGCATCTTGTCGGGCCCGACCTTGTGCTCGACCACATTGTATTCGGCGACATGGCCGCACACCGGAATGCGCGCAAACATATTGAGCAGCGGCAGCACTGCCTCCAGCACGTCGCCGCCCACATTCTCGAAATAGATGTCGATGCCCTTGGGGCAGGCCTCGCGCAAGCCCTCGCCGAGCCGGCCGCCCTTGTAGTCGACCGCCGCGTCGAAGCCGAGCGCGTCCTTGACGTAGGCGCATTTCTGCGCCCCGCCGGCGATGCCGACGACGCGGCAGTCCTTGAGCTTGGCGATCTGGCCGACCAGCGATCCCACCGCGCCCGAGGCGCCCGACACGACGACGGTCTAGCCCTCCTTGGGCTTGCCGATTTCGAGGAGGCCCTTGTAGGCCGTGAGGCCGGGCGACCCCATGACCCAGATCGCCGCCGACAGCGGCGCGCGTTTGGGGTCGAGCTTCGCGAGCGGCCGGCCGAACATGCCCTTGCCGTCGGACAGTGCGAATGTCGACCAGCCATGCAGGCTGACCACGAAATCGCCGGGCTTGTAGTCGGGCAGGTTGGACTCGACGACGAGGCTCGCGGTGGCGCCGGCCAGCGGCTTGCCGATCTCGAACGCCGGCAGGTGCGATTTCTCGCCCATGCGCAGCCGCATGTAGGGATCGAGCGAGAGATAGATTGTCCTGAGCAGCATCTCGCCCGGCCCCGGTTTGGGAATGGGCGCCTCGACGAGCTTGAAATCGCTGTCCTTGGGCGCGCCGTTGGGACGCGCCGCCAGGAGCACTTGCTGGTTGATGTCGCTCATCGTCTCTCCAGCAGGCTGAAGCGTTCGTCGGCGGCGAGGCAGGGCGCTTCCTTGGCGCCCAGCTCGCGGCGCACCAGGTTGGTGCCTTGCACCAGCGCCACCATCTTGAAGAAGGCGTGGCGCCGGCTCATGCCCTCGCGCCCCATGCCGCAATCGGACGCGATCACCAGCCGCTCGGCCGGGATGTGCTCGAGCGCGCGGCGGATGAGCGCCGCCACGTCGTCCGGCGTCTCGACCTGGAGCGTGTGGTGGTCGATGACGCCGATCGCGATCTTCTTGCCGGTGATGCGCTTGCCGATGGCGGCCAGATCCATGCCGCCCGAGGCGCAGGTCTCGAAGGTGATCACGTCGCAATCGATGCGGTTCAAGGCCTCGAGCGCCGGCTCGTAGGTCTGCGGCCGCGCGAACATGCGCTGCTGCGCCGGATTGCCCCAGCAGGTGTGGCACCAGATCTCGGTCTTGTCGCGCAGGCCCTTCACCGTGGCGTTGAACACCTCGACGAAGAAGTCGGGCGTCAGCTCGGCGTCGATGCCGCCGCGCGGGCCGATCAGATGGACCTGCGGCTCCTCCATCTGGATGCAGGTGCAGCCCGCGGCGGCGAGCTCGACCAGCTCCTCGTGCAGCGCCGCCGCCACCGCCATGATGCGCTCGCGCCGGGTTTTGTAGTGCGTGTCGCGCAAGGTCAGCGCGATCAGCTCGGCGGTGATGGTGCCGAACTTCACCGGCTTGGTGGTGAGGCGCTGGGCGGTGAGGAAGAGCGGCGTGTATTGCAGCACGCCGCGCGTCACCGGCGCGACGATGGTTGGATTGACCCGCGCCTCCATGCCCTCGTTGAGGATGTGGCCGCGCGGGTAGGGCAGCTTGCCGAACACCACCGGCCGGTCATAGGCCTTCTCCATCGTGACGCCGCCCATCCGCGTCAGGGCATAGGAGAACCAGCTATAGCCGGCGACCTCGGTGTCGAAGCGCGCATCGCCGTCGGTGACGATGTCGAGCCCGGCCAACTCCTGGTCGCGCAGGAAGCACGACACCGCGTCGGTATATTGCTCGCGGAAGCGGGCGTTGATCATCGCCTCGACGAAGCTGCGCCCGCCGAGATTCTCGCTGTACCATTGCGGGCGCGGCAGCGAGCCGATGATGGTGGTGGGAAGAACGATCCCGTCGGTCGCGCGATACATGGCTACGTCTCCGTCTCGTCTCAGGGGCCGCGATAGGGCACTTCGGTGACGCGGTGCTCGGCGTCGGTGGCGGCGGCGGTGACATAGCCGCCGTCGCAATAGATGACCGAGCCGGCGATCCAGCGCGCCTCCTCGGTGGCGAGGAAGATCGCCGGGCCGACGATGTCCTCGGCGTTCCCCAGCCGTCCAAACGGCAGGCGCCTCAAGCGCTCGGCCTTGGCCTCCGCCGGATAGGGCGTCATGTCGGACGCGCCGCGCGCCAAGGCCACGACATTGATGCCGTATTGGCCGAGGCCCTGCGCCAGCGCCGCCGTCATCGCGTCGACCCCGCCGCGCGCCGCGCCCCACACGATGGCGCCGCCCGAGCCGAGCTTGCCCACGATCGAGGTGATGTTGATGATCTTGCCGCTGCCGCGCCGCGCCATCTCCTTGCCGATCGCCTGCGAGGTCAGGAAATAGGCCTTGAGGCCGCGGTCGATGGCCTTGTCCCAGTCGCCTTCCTTGGCGTCGAACAGCATGCCGTGCCAGCCGCCCGAGCTGGCGTTGACCAGGATGTCGATCTGGCCGTGGCGGGCCATGATGTCCCTGGTCATCGCCGCCACCGGCTCGGCCCGGGCGATATCGAAGAGGCCCGAGGCCACGTGCGGCGTCGCCTTGCGCACCTCGGCCTCGACCCGCGCCAGGCGCTTTTCCGCATCGGCGAAATCCTGGAGATAGAGCTTCGCGCCCTCGCGCGCATAGCCCAGCGCGATGGCCTGCGCGAACTCGTCGCTCGCGCCGCAGATCACCGCGACTTTGTCCTTGAGCCTCATCGCCGCCTCCCCTCGTTGTATGTTAGCCTATTCGAAATCGAAGGGGAGAGCGATGGCATCGATGGGCACTGTCTCACATCCTTGCCTGGGCATCCGCCAATTTAGCGAACCAAGCTTTTGACTCATTCGCGACCCAGGTTTGCGCCTCCGCCTCGCTGGCAAAGCCCTCGATGTGAAGCATGGGCGCATAGGCGTTAGGGTTCATAAGCACATAGTACTCGCTGCCGTCCTTCATCATGTGAACGGTGAAGGTCGGGGTCGGACGGTGATACGCTTCGATCATTGCCGCCAGGTCCTCCATTTCCCAAAGCCGCGTCTCAATCCCCGCCGCCATAGCTGGGGGCATTTTCACGGCCTGATTGATCCGCACGAAATTGTAGAACATGAAATAGAGCGCGATCATGTGGTGGTGGTTCGCCAGCTTCTTGCTGTGGGCATTGGTAAGCCGCGTGAAGCGGCGCATGTGCATCCGCATCGTGAGGTTCTGGCGATCGACGTAGGACGTGCTGATATGGTCGCGATCGGGATTGCCGGTGATCTTGGTCTTGCGCGTTCCGATGCAGTCTGCGGGGCTGTAACGGCCCTTCATGCTCTCGGGTGCCTCGCCATAGAGTTTCACCAGCATGGCGTAGTCGATGTCGTCGCCGAACGCGCCCTCGACCGCCTGTAAGTAAGCCTTATGCCCATCAGTGGTGAGTTGAACGCGGGTCGCTAGACGCTCGCGAAGATCGTCCATGAGCGCCATCGCGTATTCGCCGTCTCGACCACCAGACACGTAGCTGACAATCAGTTTTGACGTGGTTTCAACTGCCGTCCACGTCCATACATCCCCAGCGCCAACGGGCGGGGCCTTTGCCGTCGCGACATGCTTTTGCTTGCTATAGCAGAACGCCCAAATCTCATCACACTGGATGCGCTTAGCCTTTACGTTCCGCACATTCTCATCGTGGTAGGCCGCGCATGCTTCGCCAGCGTCCACCAAGAGCTTGGTGACGGTGTTGATAGAAACGCCCGCGATCCGGGAGATCGCCCGCATGGACGACCCCTCGCACAGCATGTGCAGGATTTGGACGCGCGATTGAAGGGGCAGCCGGTGCATGCCCCCATAATAGCTTGCCTATATCACTGTGCAAGCATTTTTTTCATATCCCTTTGAAATATCGAATTACGCGAGCCAAGAAACATCGCGATTTTCGATTTGATGCCCGATCACCCGATCCGAGACACCAAAATGGTCGGCAATGTCTTCAATCGCCTCACCCCGAGACCGCATATCTTTGATCGCGTCGATTGGAGCTAAAAATTCGGCCGCAAATGCGCGCCCGAGTTGCTGGCGGTAAGTCCCAATTCTGTCTGTCACGGGCGAGTGGTGCGCGCTCCCAAAATGGATTGCGTCACCAAAAGTCCGTACCATGGCAAACAACAGGCTCGCGGGATGACGGTTCCCCGAAACGATTGCCTGCGGCTTGCCCGGTCTCAGGCGAGATACACCGCGAAGACTAGTCGATGACCCTTCGGTGGCCCGAAAGCGCGCGTTGCCTAAACGCGCAGCCAGTGCGGTAAATGTACCAACTGGTTCCGATTCGCCATAATGCAAAACATCTCTGGCTTTGCGCGCTGAATCATAGCCCGCAGTCCAGGGTGCTCCGGATGTTTTTCGGTATCGGATTTCACGACGACAATTTTCAATGGCTGGCAGAGTGAACCAATCGTCAGGATGCTGCTCAGCATCTTGTAGCCACGCAATAGCATTTTTCCCGGTCTCTGCGGTCACTCCCGCAAGAAATTCCTCAAGATCGTCGCCCTCAAAGGTCGCGGTGGCGTTTTCAATAAATGATGCAATTTCATCCGTGCACGTATATGGATCGATTCCGAAGGCACCGGCGGCTTTACAAAATTCATATTGCTCTGGATCGGCCGTGCTCTCCGTGATTGCAGACCGGCGAATGGAAAGAGGCGTGTCCGCTATTTTCTCATCGCGCAGACGATTTACGACAGCATCCAGAAACTGGCTCATGTTATTTTCAAACGTTTTCGTCGCAACCAATTCGGTAGCCTTCGTCACAAACGAAATCGCAGGGTTGTCATAAACAAACGGTTCGCAATGCACTTCGATGGTGTTGTTACCTACTGGTTTAATGAAAATATTTGGCAACGCGAAGCCAGCTCTCATCGAACGGAGCGCAGTCGTGCGCCCACGTCCATAAATGAGCGTCCACCAACGATAGGACATGCCCTCGGCCAGCGGATATGCCGGAGCTATGATATGATCGTTAAGCGCATTTTGTCGGCCCAACCGCATATCGGTCGCATTTTGTTGGCCCACCGAAATGCGAATGCGCGCTACCGATACTGCCTCTTCGATGGCAGCGTTCTCTCCGCGCGGCAAAAATTCAGTGGAAATTCTCATGCCATTCTCGTTCGCTGATCGGCCAACCTTTATATTCAGCGGGCGCGTTATCACCGCCTGCTTTGGTCAACCGCCCGTGCCAATATTGGCCATTGTTATCTCTGTGCCAAATATGTCGCGGAAAACCGTAGGCGCAGATCGTCGGGTCGAATTGGCCGCTCCTAATGGCGTGCTGGACCCAACGTGTGGCTGTTTCCCGATCCGTGTCACTGACCAATGGGCAAATTGTCGCGTTCTGTCGATGGTCCTCAAGATCAGCACGTGGATTACGTCTTGGGTGCGGCAAGCCGAGCCAAGAGCGTCTATCCTTGTGCTCGACACTCCCGGCATACACCGCTCGGTCAGCAAGCGCGTTTTGATCTGGAGGTGTAGGGAGGGGGTTCATGGTGCGGCTTGGTCGTTTCATGGCGAAGAGCGGGGCTATCCCCACCGTGCGCTGGCCGCCTTCTTCGCGATCTCTCGACGCTCCTTTTGCGTCAATTTCTCGGCGCGTGCTTTCGCACCCGCTTTCCCACTCCGTGATTTTCCGCTCGGAGTCGTTAGGGTTTCGTGAAGTTCGCCTGTGGCGAGCTTCGCGACTAGGACGGCACACCCGATCACGTCGGCTGGCCGTCGTTGCCCCTGTGGTCCCTTGGGCATCGCCGCTCCGATGCGAAATGCGTAATAACGCATTGTAGCGTAATCGGTTGAGGCAGCAACGCCTTTCGGGAGTCGCGCCTATAGCGACTCCCGAAAGGCGTTGACTCTTTCTAAACTGCGCGCAGAGGCCTGTCAAGAGGCTTGTTGGCGCAAACAAATGAACTCTCACCGGGTGTGGCCATTCAGTCAATCTTTCTTGAGGTAATAGGCTGGGACTCCCTCTCGGGTGCCCGGTCATTTACGCACACCAGGCCCGACATTGGACGCGCTTTGGGAGACGACATTGAAGGATGTGAGACACTACCCATCGATGGTCCGCCTCTTTGCGCTCGGCATCGCGCTGTGGTCGTGGCAGGCGGCGGCGGCGGAGCTGCGCGAGATCAATGTCACCATGCCGACCTTCTCGGCCGACTTCGCGCCTTATCTCATCCCGATCGAGAAGGGCTATTACGCCGAGGACGGAATCGCGATCAAGATCACCAAGGCCGGGGGCGGCGTGGCGACGCCGGCGCTGTTGTCGGGCACGGTCGATCTCAGCACCTCGGCGGCCTCGGCCCTGAGCGCGATCCTGCGCGGCGCGCCGCTCAAGATCGTCTACACCATGGCGCACCGTCCCACGTATCAGCTCTGGTCCACCAAGCCCGAGCTGAAGACGCTCGCCGACCTCAAGGGCCAGCCGGTCGGCATCATCAGCCGCGGCGACACGTTCGAGATCGCGATGCGGCTGACGTTTCTCCAGGCCGGATTGCCGCTCGACTGGGTGGGCTACACCGCGCTCGGCAATGCCGCCGCGGTGCAGGCGGCGATGCAGTCGGGCGCGCTCCCGGCCGCGATCCTGGCGAGCGGCGACATCGACGCCATCGCCTCGACGCCGGTGGTGCAGCGCGGGCACATGATCGTCGACATGGCCAAGACGGTGCGCATGCCCTATAGCGGCGTCGCCGTGACCGAGCGCATGCTGAGCAGCGATCCCGATCTCGTCACCAACTTTCTGCGCGGCGCCATGAAGGGCGTGCGCTACATGCGCGCCTTCCCCAAGGAGACCATGGCGATCGTGAAGAAGTACGACCCGATCCTCACCGACCACGCGCTCGAGGTCGATTATCGCGATGTGGTCGAGAGCCTGACCGATGCGGGCGAGGCCTCGGACGAGGAGCTGAGGAACGACATCGCCGTGCGCATGGACATCCTCAACCTGCCCAAGGAGCAGGCGCCGCCGCCCGAGCGGATGTACGACTACCGCCTGCTGCGCGCGGTCAACGCGGCGCTCGACGCCGCCCATTGGACGCCGCAGCGGTGAGCGGGCATGGCGACCGGCGCGTGAAGATGCGCGCGCTCGAATCCCGCGACGCGGTGGCAAGCTTCGCCGAGGTGGCGCTGGGCTATTCGCGCGACGAGGCGATGGCGGAAGCGCGCCGCGCCGACGGCGCCGACCTGTCGCGCGCGGCCGCCGCCTGCCCGTTCGGGGTCGACGTGCCGGGACTGGTGCGCCTCGTTGCGGCAGGCGCGTTCGAGGATGCGCATGCGCTGATCCTCAAGGTGCATGCCTGGCCCGGCATACTCGGGCGCTATTGCCACAGGCCGTGCGAGGCGGCGCCCGCGCTGGCGGCCGGGCGCGAGCCGATCTTCATCTCCGCGCTCGAGCGCGCCGCGTCCGAGCACGGCATCGCCGGACGCACACCGTTCCGCGCCGGGCCGGCCAGCGGTAAGTGCGTCGCCATCGTCGGCGCGGGCTCGGCCGCTGCCGCGGCGGCCTATCGCCTGCGGCAGCGCGGCCACGCCGTTTCCATGTTCGAGCAGCTTCCGATCGCCGGCGGGATGACCGCGATCGGCTACCCGGATTTCCGCCTGCCGCTCGCGGTGGTGCAGCGCGAGAACGCGCTCGCCGAATGGGGTGTCGATGCAAACTTCGAGGTCGAGATCGACCGGGCTTTCATCGGCCGCCTGCTGTCCGATTTCGACGCGGTGATCGTCGGCACCGGCAAGTTCAAGTGCCAGCGCCTCGACATTCCGGGCGAGGAGCTGGAGGGCGTGTGGGACGCCCTCGACCTCTTGACCCGGGTCAAGCTCGGCCGGCCGGCGCCGATCGGCGCCAAGGTGGTGGTGCTGGGCGCGGGCTATTCGGCCCAGGACAGCTCGCGCACCGCCCGTCGCATGGGGGCGGAGGTCACAATCTATTACCGCCGCCGCAAGGAGGACATGCCGGTCAACCAGACGCAGCTCGCGCGCTACATGGGACGCCAGGCGGACGAAGGAGCGCCCTACGTGCTCCAGGTGGCGCCGGTCCGCATCCTCGGTGCGGGCGGGAAAGTGGCCGGGGTCGAGCTGGTGCGCACCGCGCCGGGTCCCGTCGACGAGACCGGCCGCCCTGCGCCGGTGCCGGTCCCGGGCAGCGCATTCACCGTCGCCTGCGACACCGTGATCGCGGCCGTGGGCGAGGTCTGCGATCTGTCGCATCTCCCCGCCGCCGTTGACATCACTGCGACGGGCCATGTCCGGGTCGATCCCGCGACCTTCGCTACTACCCTGCCCGGCCTCTACGCGGTCGGCGAGATGACCGGCGCCAAGGGCACCGAGAACGCCTTCAAGACCGGCCTCCTCTGCGCCGACGCGCTCGACCGGGCGCTCAAGTAGAAGTCCAAGGGGTCTCGCGGCGGGGGCGGGGCTATGCTAAAGCAGGCGGCAAGAAGGGAAGGCCGCGGCCGGAAGCCCTCGCGTTTGGGAGCAATGTCTGATGTCGCGCGTGTCCGAAATAGCCGTGTCGCGGCCGGGCCTCAAGAAAGGTCCCGAGACGAGCGGGCTGGCCGGCCTGTGGCAGCGCCAGCGCACGCCCATCACCCGCACGGCCGCCGCGCTCGTCTTCCTTGGCGTGTGGGAATGGTCGGTGCGCGCCGGCATGGTCGATCCCTTGTTCCTGTCGAGCCCCACGCAGGTGGCTGCGCGCCTCTTCCAGGTGTTCGCCGACGGCACCATCTGGCCGCATCTCTGGGCCAGCGGCGTGACCGCGTTCTGGGGCTTTTTCCTGTCCTGCGCGGTGGGCGTGCCGATCGGCGTGCTGATGGGGCGCTCGGTGCTGTTGCGCGACACGCTCGAGCCCTTCATCATGGCGCAGGCGTCGATCCCGACAGTGGCGCTGCTGCCGCTCTTCATCATCTGGCTCGGCATCGGCGTGAGCGCGCGCATCGCGCTCGTCTTCGTCGGCGCCGTGTTCGGCATCGTCGTCAGCACCGAGGCGGGGGTCAGCAATATCGACCGCCGCCTCATCGAGACCGCGCGCTCCTTCACCGCGACCGAGTGGGAAATCTTGTGGAAGATCGTGATGCCGGCGGCGCTGCCCTACATCATCGCCGGGATGCGGCTCGCGATCGCGCGCGTCCTCATCATGGTGGTGGTGGCCGAGCTCTACGCCTCGACGGCAGGCGTCGGCTATCTCATCTTCCAGGCGGGCGCGAGCTATGACACGTCGATGATCTTCGTCGGCGTCGTCATCCTCGCCGCGGCGGGCGTCGGCATGAACACGCTGCTGCGCGCCATCGAGTGGCGGATCGCGCCCTGGGCGGGCTCGCGCGAATGATCGAAGTCCGCGAGGTCAGCCACGGCTTCCCGCGCGACGGGCACGGCGGCGACATGTTCCATGTCCTCGACGACGTGTCCTTCACCATCAAGGACGGCAGCATCGTCTCGCTGCTGGGCCCGTCGGGCTGCGGCAAGACCACGCTGCTGCGCATCATCGACGGGCTCATTCGCCCGCTCGCCGGCGAGATCAGGATCGACGGCACGGTGGTGCGCAAGCCCGCAACCGACCGCGCCATGGTGTTCCAGGAGTTCAACCTGCTGCCGTGGCGCACCGCGCTCCGCAATATCGAGTTCGCGGCCGAATTGCACGGCGTGCCGCGCGGCGAGCGGCGCGGGCGGGCCGAGAACGCGCTGCGGCGCGTCGGGCTCGACCGCTTCGCCAACTATTTTCCGCATCAGCTCTCGGGCGGCATGAAGCAGCGCGTCGGCCTCGCGCGCGCGCTCAGCACCAATCCCAAGTCGCTGCTGATGGACGAGCCGTTCGGCGCGCTCGACCCGCAAATCCGCGAGATCATGCAGATCGAGCTGCTGAAGCTTCTGGAGGCCGAGGGCAAGACCATCGTGCTCGTCACCCACAGCATCGACGAGGCGATCTTCCTCAGCGACAGCGTCGTCATCTTCTCCGCCAATCCCGGCCGGGTTATCTCCACGCTCGACATCGAGCTGCCGCGCCCGCGCTGGTCGAACGACGAGGAGATCAAGGCGAGCGAGGCGTTCGTGCGCTATCGCAAGATTCTCTGGCACCTGATGAAAGAACAGCTTCGCACCAGCAACGAGGAGGGACGAGCATGACCAAGGTTCGCGAATTCGCTACCGGCTGGGGCCAGATGTCGCCGCAATCCTGGACCGAGCGCGACGACAGCGACATCGTCGGCGCCGGCAAGGGCGGGCACCTGTTCATCCCCGGCTTCCGCCCGTTCGACTTCCTCGCCGGCCCCAACGCGCCGCTCACATATCTCGCCTCCATCTCCTCGCGCATCGCCATCGACGCGCCGCGCGGCACCGAGCCGCATTTTCACCGCAACGTCGATTTCGACATGCTGTACCTGCAATGGGCGGGCGAGACCAGCTACGAGACCGAATACGGCGTCTATGACGCCAAGCCCGGCGAGCTGATGCTCATCCCCGGCGGGACCGCGCATTGCGCCACCGGTTCGGCCGACAGTCTGCGCCTGCGTGTCTCGGTGCGCGATCCGCTCGAAGTGCTGGTCGACGCCGAGAAGCATGTCGGCGAGACCGCCTATCGCGTGACCTGGGCGGGCGGCCCGTCCTGGCCGGTGCCGGCGGGCAACGGCTCCGCCAAGAACGGCAAGGTGCTCGAGAATCTGCACACCTGGGACGACAAGCCGGGCGACGAGACGGTGATCGAGCGCGACCGCGCGCGCCTCGTCGGCACGATGACGGGCGGCGGCGGCATCCACAAGATCCGCCTGTTCGACATCTTCACCGAGATCACCGGGCGGCGCGGGCCCGGCCCGGTGTCGATGAAGAACGACCGCTTCTTCGTCGAGTGCTACAACACTACCGGAGCGCAGTTCGCCTTCCATCGCGGCAACCGCAGCGAGGAATTCCAGTTCCAGTTCTGCGGCACCGCCGAGAACATCTCCGAGTTCGGCACCGAGAACATGACGCCGGGCGATCTCGCATTGGTGCGGCGCGGCGTGTCGCACCGCGTCATCGGCTCCAACAATTTCCGCCGCATCGTGCTCTACGGACGCGATCCGTGGCAGGTGATGATCGACCCGACGAAGCCGCTGCGCCGCACCCGCTTCGACGTCGCCGAGACGGTGGTCGACGCCGCACCCTGGCGCCGCGAGCTCGAGACGGCCTAAGCCGGCGATGCTCCGGGTCTGGGGGCTCGACAGCGCCGCCAACGCGCAGAAAGTGTTCTGGTGCCTCGGCGAGCTCGGCATTCCCTACGAGCACGTCGCGGCGCCGGCCGCGCCCGAATCCGCGCGCGACCGGCGCTATCTCGCGCTCCAGGGCGACGTGGTGCCGATGATCGACGATGACGGCTTCGTCCTGTTCGAGGGCAACGCCATCGCGCGTTATCTCGCCGAAACCTACGGGCGGGCGCCGTTCTGGCCCGCGACCGCCAAGGGCCGCGCCGATGCCGGGCGGTGGATGGATTTCCAGCTCAGCACCTTACGTGGGTTTCTGCATCAGTTGATGCGCGGCACGCCCGACCGCGCGCGCACCGCCGAGCTGGCCCGGGCGCTCGCCGACGGACTCGAAGTGGTCGAGCGCGCACTCGAGCGCAGCCCCTATCTCGCGGGCGACGATTTCACGGTCGGCGACATCCCGATCGGCATCATGGCCTATCGCTGGCACGCCCTCGCGATCGAGCGCCGCGGCATGCCGGCGATCGAGGCGTGGTATGCGCGGCTGCGCGCCAGGCCCGCCTTCCGCCAGCACGTCGAGCGGCGGCCGCCGCAAGGCTCCTTCACGCCGCTCGAAGCCTCCGGAGACCGCGCATGACCGACACCGCACCGCGTCTTTCGCTGGCCGAGCGCGACCGCCGCCATCGCCTCGTGGCGCAACGCATGGGCGAGGCCGGGATCGAAATCCTGGTCCTGCCGGCCAGCACGGCGCGCTGGGAACAGACGATGGCGGATTCGCGCTATCTCACCTCGATCGGCGGCTTCGGCACCGAATCGCTCGCGATCTTCGCGCCGGGCCACGGCGCCACCGCCTATGTCTTCAACCGCGCCGGATACTGGAAGCACGCGCAGGATTGGGTCGCGGACGTGCGCGACGGCCGCAACCGCTGGGCCGACAATGTGCGCGAGCGCCTGGGCGAGATCGGTTTCTCCACGGGCCGCATCGGCATCTCCGGGCTCGGCGGCTTGACGCGCTCGCCCGACGGCATCGTCCCGCACCGCACGGTCGCGCGCCTCGCCGCTTCCTTCCCCAACGCCGAGCTGGTCGACGCGACGGGGCTCATGGCGCAAATCCGCGCCGTCAAGAGCGACGAGGAAATCGCCGTCATCGAACGCGCCACCGCGATCGCCGAGGCGATGGCGGCGCGTGTCCTGGCGCTGAAGCCGGGCGCGACCGAGCGCACCGCCTATGCCGCGATGATCGAGACCTTGCTGCTCGAGGGCGGCGAGCTGCCGGCGATGCTGCTCTTGGGCAGCGGCCCCGGCCTCGACCACGGCAGCTTCGTCGCCGGCACGAGGCCGCTCGAGGCCGGCGATCTCATCGTCGGCGAGATCGAGGGCCGCTACCTCGGCTATTCGGGCCAGATCGTGCGCCCGGCCGTGCTCGGCCGCGCCACGCCCGACTATCGCGAGGTGTTCGATGTGGTGCGCGCCGTCTTCGACGACGTGCTCGCGGCGCTCAAGTCCGGCGCGAGCCTCATGGGCGTGGTGCGCATCTACGAGGATGCCGTTGCCCGCCACGGCAAGGGGCGGTGTCAGACCGCGTTCCCGCTGATGCACGCGCGCGGCCTCGGCGACGAGGTGCCGCTAGTGCTGAGCGCCGAGGAGCTGGCAGAGGCCGGCGACACGGAACTGCAGAAGGGCATGGCCTTCGTGCTGAAGCCGCGCGTGCGGCGCGACGCGATCGGTGTGCAAGTGGGCGACATGGTGGTGGTCGGCGACGGCGGCGGGCGCCGCCTCGGCCGCGCGCCGCTCTCGATCCTGGAAGTGCCCTGGGCATAAATAAATTGGGAGGAATGCGATGAGAAAATTCCTGCTCGCCGCGACGGCGCTCGCGGCGGCCATGGCGACGGCGCAGGCGGCCGACACGATCAAGCTCGGCTTCATGGTCGGCAAGACCGGCGCGGCCGGCGTCGTCGGCGAGGAGCAGCAGCGCGGCCTCGATCTCGCGCTCGCCGCCCACGACAACAAGCTGGGCGGCGTCCCGATCAAGCTCTTCGCCGAGGACGACAAGGGCGACCCCAATGTCGCGGTGCAGCTCGCCTCCAAGTTCGTCGACGAGGCCAAGATCGACATCATCACCGGCATCACCGGCTCCAACACCGCGATCCCGGCGGTACCGACGCTCCTCGAAGCCGGCATCTGGGTGGTCGGCGCGCTGGCCGGGCCGCAGCAATTCGCGGGCAAGGAGTGCCACCAGAACGCCTTCTACGTGTCGTTCGAGAACGAGGACTGGGACGACGCGCTCGCCATGTACCTGAACAAGCAGGGCGTGAAGTCGATCTACTTCATGGGCGCCGACTACCAGGCGGGGTGGGAAAAGATCGGCGGCGCGATGAAGTTCTACAAGGGTAAGGCGACCGGACCCGTGTACACGCCGTGGCAGACGCAGGTCGATCTCGCGGCCGAGCTGTCGCAGGTGCGCGCGGCCGATCCGGAAGCGGTGTTCGTGTTCTATCCCGGCGGCTCCGGCATTGCTTTCCTCAAGCAGTTCGCGCAGGCGGGCTTGCACGACAAGATCAAGATCTTCTCCGAGGACACGATGGCGACCGAGCTGAGCTTCGCCGCCGAGGGCGACGCGGCGCTGGGCGTCACGCAAGCCTCGAGCTGGTCCTACGAGCTCGACAATGCCGCGAACAAGAAGTTCGTCGCCGATTTCGTGGCGAAATACGGGCGCAAGCCGACGATCTTCGCGGCGCTGCAATACGACGCGGTCAATCTGATCGATAGCGCAGTCGCAGCGGTCCACGGCAACATCGCCGACAAGGATGCGTTCCGCGCCGCCTTGCGCAAGGCCGATTTCCAGTCCGTCCGCGGTCCCTTCAAGTTCAGCAACAATCAATTTCCGATCCAGAACATCTACCTGACCGAGGTGGTGAAGGACCCGGACGGCAAGATGCGCCTCGCCCTCAAGGGCACCGCCGCCGAGGGCTGGCACGACGTCTACCACGATCAGTGCCCGATGAAGTGGTGACGGGCCTCAGGCGCGATTGACCGAGGCGAGGTCGCCGCCCACCAGGCGCTTGAAGCGGTCGATGATGGCCGCCATCTCGTCCGCGCCGATCACGTCCTCGAGCCGCTCGAACGGCGCTCCCCCGGTGCGCGCCTCGACCGTCTCGATGATGAGGTCGGGCGGGCTCGAGCGGCTCGCCAGCACGATGCCGTTGGCCTTGGGGAGGCGTTCCGCCTGATATGCGGCAAGCGCCGCTTCGGGTTCGTGCGTCGTCAGCATCCGTGCTAGGCATTCGCCGTCGATGATCGACTGCGCCGCGCCGTTGCCGCTCCGCGGATACATCGGATGCGCGGCGTCGCCCAGGAGCGCGACGCGGCCGAAGCTCCAGCGCGGGATCGGGTCGCGGTCGACCATCGGATATTCGAGCACCATGTCGGCGCGCGATAAAAGGTCCGGCACGTCGAGCCAGTCGAAGCGCGACTTGTCATAGCGCCACAGGAAATCCTCGATCCGGCCGTTCTTGTTCCACTGGTTGGGGCCGGCGGCGTCGGACTTCACCTCGACGTTCCAGTTGATGAGCTGCGTGCCGTCGCCGTGGTCGCGCATCGGATAGATCACCAGCTTGCCGAAGCTCAGCGATCCCGCGAGGATGGTGCAGCGCCCGCCCAGGATCGGGCGATAGCGGGTCGAGCCGCGCCACATGTTGATGCCGCCGAACGCGAACGGGCCTTCGCCGGGATAGAATTGCCGCCGCACCGTCGAATGGACGCCGTCGCAGGCGATGGCGATCGTGGCCTCGCTTGCCGGCAACGGCTCGCCCCGCGGACCTTCCCAGTGCAGCCGCACGCCGCCCGGCGCCTCGTCGACCCGCACGCAGCGATGCGCCATGACCACGGCGTCCGCACCGAGCCGCGCCCGCACCGCCGACAACAGCGCGTCGTGCAGATCGGCGCGATGGATCGAGAATTGCGGCCACTGGTAGCCGGCGTTGCGGCCCAGCCGCTCCTTGTGGATGAGCTGGCCATGGCGGTTGAAGAAGCAGGTCTCGCGCGGCTCCACCGACACTTTTGCCAGCGCGTCGTAAAGGCCGAGCTCCGCGAGCGCGCGGATCGCGTGCGGCTGGAGATTGATGCCGACGCCGAGCTCGCTGAACGATGCGCCGGCCTCGAAGACGGTGCAGCGAATGTCCGCGCGCGCGAGATAAAGCGCCGCCGCGAGCCCGCCGATGCCGCCGCCGATGATCGCTGCCTGCATGCCCGTCAAACCGGATCGATCAGCACGCCGGGATTGAGCAGCCCCTGCGGATCGAGCGCCGCCTTGGCCGCGCCCAGCGCCGCGGCGAAGAGCGGCGGCCGCTCCCGGTCGTACCACGGCCGGTGCTGGCGTCCGACCGCGTGGTGATGGGTGATGGTGCCGCCTGCCGCTATGAGCGCGTCGGAGGCCGCGTTCTTTATCTCCTGCCATTGCTGGGCAAGGCGCCCGTGCGTGCCCAGCGCGTGGAAGGTGAAATAGGGCGCCGGCCCGTCGGGATAGACATGGGTGAAGCGGCACGTCACCTGGCCCGCGAGGCCGGTGGTGCGCCGGATCGCGTCGAGTGCTGCCGCCTTGACAGTGTCGTGGAACGCCTCGAACCGGTCCCAGGTGATCGCGGTCTCGAACGTGTCGTTGACGACCGCGCGCGCGACCGTGATCTCGCGCGCATAGGGCATGCGGATGAAGGCGTTGCGCCAGCGCCCTGCGGCGCCCTCGCGATGGGCGTCGGCCGCGCCTTCCGCCTCGGGCGTGCCGCCATGATCGGTGCAGCACTCGAGCGCGCGCGCCATTCCGGCATCGACCGGGTGGTCGCCCGATTCGAACGCCAGCACCATGATCGCCGCCCGTCCGTCGCCGGCACCGGTGTTGTAGGCCTCCTCGGGATCGAGGATGCGGCAGTTGGCGGGATAGAGTCCGGCCTGGGCGATGACGCGCAGCGCCCGCGCGGCGGTGAAGAAGTCCGCGAACCTGACCGCGCACCCGGCGCGGAAGCGCGGCCGGTCCTGGAGCCGCACCCACGCCTCGGTGATGATGCCGAGAATGCCTTCCGAGCCGATGATGAGCCGCTCCGGCGCCGGCCCTGCGCCCGAGCCCGGCAGTCGCCGCGTCTCGAGCGTGCCCTTGGGCGTGACCATGCGCACGCTTTCGACGAAATCGTCGATATGCGTGTAGAGCGACGCGAAATGCCCGCCCGAGCGGGTCGCGATCCAGCCGCCCAGGGTCGAATATTCGAAGCTCTGCGGAAAATGCCGCAGCGTCAGCCCGTGCGGCTTCAACTGCGCCTCGAGCGCGGGGCCCAGCGCGCCCCCTTGGATGCGGGCCGCGCGCGAGGCCCGGTCGACCTCGACGACGCGGCCCATCTCGCGCAGATCGATGGTGACGGCGCCGCGCCAGCGCGCGCGGTCGAAGCGCGGCTCGACCCCGCCGACGACGCTCGAGCCGGCGCCGAACGGAATGACCGCGGCCTGCGCGCCGCCGGCCCAGTCGATCAGCGCCGCCACCTCGGCGTCGTTGCGCGGATAGGCCACCACGTCGGGCGCGTTGGCGTAATCGCCGTCGAGGCCGCGCACGGTATCGACATAGGCCTTGCCATAGGTGTGCGCGGCACGGTCGTAGGGCGCGCCGGAGCAGAGCGCGGCGAGCGCCGAAGGCGGCGCGAGGCGCGGGGCCGGCAGCGCGATGTCCTCGAGGCGCGGCGGCGCGCGCTCCTCGAACCGGTCGATGCGGAAGCGCTCGCGGATGCGCGCCAGCAGGAATTCGCGCTCGCCCGCGTCGAGCCCTTCGCCCTCGCGTCCCCACCCGTAATGTTTGAGCCGCGCCACCATGTCGCCCTCGCCGCTGTTGGCCGGCGCAGCATATCGCATCGCCGCCGTCCGTCACGCCTCGTGACAAGCGGGGAGAGGAGGCTGCATACTCCGGGCCGGACGGGCTCAGGGGGCTAGGCATGGCGCGGCAGAATCAATCGGCGGGCATCTCCGCCGCGGGCGGGCAAGGGGGAATGTCCGCCGTCGTGGTCGTTGGACTGGTGGCGCTGGTGCTGAACCTGGCCGTGACGGCGCTCAGCGCCGCGGGCTATCGGCTCTTCATCCCGTTCAACATTCTCGGCGGGTTCTCGTTCAATCTCAGCGCGCTGCCGGTGGTGACGGCGCTCGTCGTGGCGTTCGCCCTATGGCGCTATGGCGGGGTCAGTCAGGGCAAGGCGTGGGGCGCGGCGATCCTGCTGTTCGTGGTGCCGGTCGTCGTCTCGTTCATCATGAACTATGGGACCGGCGTGCTGCTGCAAAACCTGTCGAACGCCGCGGTGACGAATGCGTCGAATTTCTATTTCATCCTGTTCCTCAAATCGGCGGCGTCGGCCGCGAGCATCCTGCTGGTCTCCCTGTTCTACGCGAGGGCGTTCCGCGCCTGGATGGTGTGGCTTGTCCTCATCGTCGTGTGGGCGGGCGGCGATACGCTGCTGTTCGGGCTTTATCGCAACCAGATGATCACGCGGGACGTCTATCAATGGCTCTACCCGCTCGAGCGCACGCTCGGCTTCATGGTCATCGCCTACCAGTTGCAGCGCCCGGCGCGCGCCGCGCGATAGGTCGAGTGCTGCCATCCCTGACGCTCAGCGCGCTGGACGGGATCGGCCTGGTCCGGCCCGGCGACGATCTCGCCGCGCTCGTCATTGCGGCGCTCGAGCGAAGCCGCGAGCGGCCGGGCGTGCGCGATGTCGTCGTGGTGGCGCAGAAGATCGTCTCGAAATCCGAGGGACGCTATGTCGATCTGGCCGGCGTCGTTCCCTCGCCGCGCGCGCTCGACCTGGCGCACGCGACCGACAAGGACCCGCGTCTCGTCGAACTCATCCTCGCGGAATCGCGCCGCGTGGTACGTCATCGGCCGGGCGTGCTGATCGTCGAGCACCGTCTCGGCTTCGTCATGGCGAATGCGGGGATCGACCGCTCCAACGTCGATCCCGGCGCCGGCGCGGAGCCGGTGCTGCTGCTGCCGCGCGATCCCGACGGATCGGCCGCGCGCCTGCGCGAGCGCATCGGCGCGCATTTCGGCGCGGCACCCGCAATCATCGTCGCCGACAGTTTCGGCCGCGCCTGGCGCCGCGGCACGGTCGGCGTGGCGCTCGGCGCGGCGGGCCTGCCCGCGGTGATGGATTTGCGCGGCCGCCCCGATCTGCATGGGCGCGAGTTGCGCGTGAGCGAAACGGGATTCGCCGACGAGATCGCCGCCGCCGCCTCGCTTCTCATGGGCCAGGGGGACGAGGGTAGGCCGGTGGTGATGGTGCGCGGCTTGGACTGGCGCGACGCTCCCGCTCCCGCCGCGAGCCTGCTGCGCCCGGAGGCGGAGGATTTGTTCCGGTGACGCGCGATCTCGTGGTGGCGTTGTCGGGCGGCGTCGGCGGGGCGAAGCTCGCGCTCGGCTTGAGCCGCGTCGTGCCGCCGGGCCGCCTCATGGTGGTGGCCAACACCGGCGACGATTTCGAGCATCTGGGATTGGCCGTGTCGCCCGATCTCGACACGCTGCTCTATACCTTGGCGGGGCTCGACAATCCGGAGACCGGCTGGGGCCGGCGCGGCGAGAGCTGGAACTTCATGGCGGCGCTCGAGGCCTTGGGCGGCGAGACTTGGTTTCGCCTGGGCGACGGCGACCTCGCGACCCATGTCGAGCGCACGCGGCGCCTCAAGGCGGGCGAGACCCTGTCCGCGGTCACCGACCATTTCCGCCGCCGCCTCGGCATCGAAGCGCGCATCGTGCCGATGAGCGACGATAAGGTGCGCACCCGCGTGCGCGCCGCCGCGGGCTGGCTCGATTTCCAGGATTATTTCGTGCGCCTCAAATGCGAGCCCGCGATCGAGGCGATCGAATTCGCCGGCGCCGTGGCGGCGCGGCCACAGCCGAACTTTCTGGCCGCGCTCGGCGATCCAAGCCTGCGCGCGGTGGTGATCTGTCCCTCCAACCCGTTCATCAGCATCGAGCCGATCCTGGCGCTGCCGGGCGTGCGCCAGGCGCTTCTTGCCTGCGCCGCGCCGGTGGTGGCGGTATCGCCGATCATCGCCGGCCGCGCGGTCAAGGGCCCGACCGCGAAGATGATGCGCGAGCTGGGGCTCGAGGCCAGCGCCGGCGCGGTGGCGCGGCGCTACGGCGATCTCCTCGACCTCTACGTCCTCGACCGCGCGGACCGCGGCGAGCATCTCGAAATGAAGACCGCCACCGCTGGCACGCTGATGGTGACGCTCGCCGACCGCGAGGCGCTGGCGCGCGCCGTGCTCGCCGCCGCCGACGCGCTGCAGGAGGCCGCGCGATGAGGCGGCTCTGGGCGGTCGTGCCGGTCAAGGACATCGACGCGGCGAAGCAGCGGCTTGCGGGCGTTCTCGACGCGAATGTGCGGCGTGCGCTGGCGCTCGCCATGCTCGAGGACGTGCTCGACACGCTCACAGGAGTGCGCGAGCTTCAAGGCATCGTCGTGGCCACGGCCGATCCGCGCGCGGCTGCGCTCGCCGCGCGATTCGGGGCCGTCGTCTCGCGCGTGGATGCCGCGGACGGCCACAGCGAGGCGGTGGCGGCGGCGGCTCATGCGCTCGCCCAAGACGGCGCGGCAATGCTCACGATCCCCGCCGACATTCCGCTCGTGCAGCCCGACGACATCGCCCAGATCATCGCAGCGGGCAAGGGCGCGGGCAGCTTCGTCATCGTGCCGGCGCGCGACGGGCGCGGCTCGAACGCGGTGCTGTGCGCGCCCGCCGCCGCCGTGCCCTTGCGCTTCGGCGGCGCCAGCTTCGGGCCCCACCTCGCGGTGGCGCGCGCGCGCGGCCTCGATCCGGTGACGCTCGACCTGCCGCGCATCGCGCTCGACATCGACGACGGCGACGATCTCGCCGCGTTCCTCGCCGTGAAGTCGCGCACCCGCGCGCGCCTCGTGCTGGAGCGCGAAGGCGCGGGGGCCGAACGATGAGCGATCTCGCATCCTTCCGTGACCGCGTGCCGGGCGACGACGAGGCGCTGGCGCTGGCGGAGTGCGACGATCTCGCCGCGCTGATGGACTGCGCCGCGGCGCTGCGCGACGCGGGCCATGGCGCGGTGGTTTCCTATTCGCGCAAGGTGTTCATCCCGCTGACCCAGCTTTGCCGCGATGCGTGCCACTATTGCACCTTCGCGCGGCCGCCGCGGCGCGGGCAGGCCGCTTATCTGACGCCCGACCAGGTGCTGGCGATCGCACGCGCCGGCGCCGCTGCGGGGTGCGCCGAGGCGCTCTTCACCTTGGGCGACAAGCCGGAGCTGCGCTATGGCGCCGCGCGCGAGGAGTTGGCGCGGCTCGGCCACGACAGCACGCTCTCCTATCTCGAGGCGATGGCGCGGCTCGTGCTCGACGAGACCGGGCTCCTGCCGCATCTCAATCCCGGCGTGATGGAAGCGGCCGACATCGCCCGGCTCCGCGCGGTCTCTGTGTCGCAGGGGCTGATGCTCGAGACGGCGTCGGAGCGCCTGGCGCGGCGCGGCGGCCCGCATTTCGGCTCGCCCGACAAGGCGCCGGCGGCGCGGCTCGCCACAATCTTGCGCGCGGGCGAGGCAGCCGTGCCCTTCACCAGCGGCATCCTCATCGGCATCGGCGAGACGCGGCGCGAGCGCATCGAGGCGCTCCTTGCCCTGCGCGCGCTGCATGCGCGCCACGGGCAGCTCCAGGAAATCATCATCCAGAATTTCCGTGCCAAGCCCGGCACCAGGATGGGGCAGGCGCCCGAGCCGACATTCGAGGATCACCTCTGGACCATCGCCGTCGCGCGCATCCTGTTCGGCGCGGCGATGAACCTCCAGGCGCCGCCCAATCTCGCAGCGGGAGCGCTCGCGCGGCTCGTCGCGGCGGGCATCAACGATTGGGGCGGCGTGTCGCCGGTGACGCCGGACCATGTCAACCCCGAGCGCCCGTGGCCGGCGCTTGACGCGCTTGCGCGCGACACCGAGGCGGCGGGGAAGGAGCTGGTCCAGCGCCTCGCGATCTATCCCGCATACGCGCGCGAAGCCGAACGCTGGCTCGCGCGCGAGCTGCGCACGCCTGTGCTGCGCGCTTCGGACAGCGAAGGCTTCGCCCGCGCCGATGCGTGGATGCCGGGCGCGGGGCTCGACGCGCTGCCGCCGCGCGCGCCATCGCCGCGGCGCAGTGTCGTGGGGCCGCTCGTCGACCGCGCGCTTGCCGGGCGGGGTTTGCGCGAGGACGAGATCGTTGCCCTCTTCACGGCGCGGGGCGCCGATTTCGCCGCGGTGTGCGGCTCGGCCGATGCGCTCCGCGCCGCGACCTGCGGCGACGCGGTGAGCTATGTCGTCACGCGCAACATCAACTACACCAACATCTGCTCCTACCGCTGCCGCTTCTGCGCCTTCTCCAAGGGCAAGCTCAGCGACAATCTGCGCGGGCGTCCCTACGATCTGAGCCTCGACGAAATCGCCCGCCGCGCCGTCGAGGCGTGGCAACGCGGCGCCACCGAAGTGTGCCTCCAGGGCGGCATCCATCCCGACTACACGGGCGCCACATATCTCGCGGTGTGCCGCGCGATCAAGGACGCGGTGCCGGGGATGCACATCCACGCCTTCTCGCCGCTCGAGATCTGGCAGGGCGCGGCGACCTTGGGCATGGCGGTCGGGCCGTTCCTGGCGGAGCTCAAGGCGGCGGGGCTCGGATCGTTGCCGGGCACGGCGGCCGAGGTGCTCGACGACGAGGTGCGCGCCCTCATCTGCCCCGACAAGGTGACGACGGCACAATGGCTGCAGGTGATCGAGGCCGCGCATGGCGCAGGTTTGCGTACCACCTCGACCATCATGTACGGGCATGTCGACCGGCCGGTCCATTGGGCGCGGCACCTGCTGCGCTTGCGCGAGCTGCAGGCGCGCACCGGCGGCTTCACCGAGTTCGTGCCGCTGCCGTTCGTGCCGATGGAGACGCCGCTGCATCTGCGCGGCTTGTGCCGCCTCGGGCCCACTTTCCGTGAGGCGGTGCTGATGCACGCGGTGGCGCGGCTCGCGCTCCACCCGCTCATCGCCAACATCCAGACCTCATGGGTCAAGATGGGGCCGAAGGGCGCGGCGGCGTGCCTTGCGGCCGGCGCCAACGACCTCGGCGGCACCTTGATGAACGAGAGCATCACCCGCGCGGCGGGCGCGGTCTATGGCCAGGAGATGCCGCCCGAGGCGATGGAGGCGCTGATCCATGCGCTCGGCCGCACGCCGTGGCAGCGCACCACGCTCTATGCGCCGGCGCGCGCGGACCGCATCGAAGCCTCGTTCGGCGCGCCGCCGCTCGCAGCTTCGATCGACACGCCCGCGCGCCGCTACGAGCGCAACGAGGCCTGAGCCGTCACGCCGCGAGACGCGCGCGGTCGTGCGGCGCGGTGTAGTCGACGGGCGTGCCCTTGGGGATGATGCCGGTCGGATTGACCCGCTTGATCGACCAGTAATTGGCGATGTACTGGCGCGGCGTCACGGTGGCGGCGATGCCCGGCACCGCGTAAAGCTCGCGCATGTAGTTGAGCAGGTTGGGATAGTCGGCGATGCGCTTCTTGTTGCACTTGAACAGCGAGAAGTACGCCACATCGAAGCGCACCAGCGTCGGGAACAGGCGCCAGTCGGCCTCGGTCATCTGCCGCCCGACCAGATAGCGCTGCCGCCCCAGCCGCGCCTCGAGCTCGTCCAGCGTCTCGAACAGCGCGTCATAGGCGGCCTCGTAAGCCTCCTGTGAGCGTGCGAAGCCACAGCGATAGACGCCGTTGTTGACGGTGCGGTAGATCACGTCGTTGAGCTTGTCGATCTCGGCGCGCAGCGGCGCCGGGTAGAGATCGATGTCGCTGCCGGCGATGCCTTTGAACTCCGCGTTGAACATGCGGATGATCTCGGATGATTCGTTGTTGACGACGCGGCGCAGCTTGCGGTCCCACAATGTCGGCACCGTGACCTTGCCGGTATAGTGCGGGTCGCTCGCGGTGTAGGCCTGGTGGAGATAGTGGAAGTTGTTGACCTCGTCGGGCGTGCAGTCGGGATAGGCGGCGCTCTTCTCGTAGGTCCAGCCCTGGTCCTTGATGCCCGGCGCGGCGTAGGCGACCGAGATCGCGCCCTCGAGCTTCTTCAGGACGCGAAAGATCAACGTGCGGTGCGCCCACGGACAGCCGTTGGCGACATAGAGATGATAGCGCCCGTCCTCGGCCTTGAAGCCCGACGAACCGTCGGCGGTGATGAATTCGCGGAACGCGCTGTCGCTGCGGCGGAACTCGCCGGTTTTGCCGGTTTCCTGCGGCAGCTCCTCGTCGCGCCAGGCGCCGTCGACCAGAATGCCCATGGTCACTCCTCCGCGCTGAAATTCGAGACGAAGCCTATTTCCCGCGCGCTTCGGCGTCGAGCAGCTTGTTGGCGGCGTCGACCAGGCTGAGATCGGCGTATTTCGCGATCTCGATGCGCGTGTCGATGAAGCCCATGTCTTTCTGGACGTCGATATTGTGCTGCATCGCCACCAGGTCGGGACGGCCCGTGGGATCGCGGTACTGGTCGGCCTTGGTCAGCAGCCACGGCTCGAAATGCGCAGCCGGCACCTTGGTGAAGGACGACACGATCGCCACCGCCTCGGCATGGTTGGCAGGATCGAGATACCAGCGCAGCGACCGCAGGTAATCGTCCATGTAATCGACCAGCGCGGCGCGGTGCGCCTCGATCCAGGGCGCGCGAGCCGCGAGCGACAGGATCTGCGTCACTCCCATCACGTCGCGCAGCACGAACAGCGGGTGCGCCTTCTGGCGCAGGTCGTCGGTCTCGAAGAACATGATCGAGGTGATGAGGTCGGCCTTGTGGTCGAACAGCAGCGCGTTCATGTTGGCGTAGTTGGCCTCGATCATGGTGTAGTCGCGCTTGTCCTCGAGCCCGTGCTTGCGCAGCATCGCGCGCATGCCGATGTCCGTGCCGGTGCCGATCACGTTGGTGGCCAGCACCTTGCCTTTCAAATCCTCGATGGTTTTGACCGGCCCGTCGTTCAGCACCGTGTACTTGGTCGTGTAATAGCCGGGGTCGCCGTCCTGGATCTCGTCGGCGATGACGCGCAGATCGCTCATGTGCGCGTTGACGACGGCGAAGGCGAAGGACGAATAGCTCATCTCCGCGATATCGAGATCGCCCGAGGCGAGCGCCGTCGTCATCTGCGAGCTGCCGGCGAAATGCTGCGGCTCGACCGTGTAGGAGCTGCCGAGATGCCGCGCGAGCTGGGGCTTGGCGAAGAGGATGGGCGCGAGCGAGGTCGGCACCGTGATCCACGCGACCCTGATCTTGAGCGGCTCGGCGCGCGCGCCCGGGGCGAGCGTCAGAAGCGCTGCGACGAGCGCGGCGGCAATCCGTGGCGAGACCATGTTCTTCCTCCCGTTGCCGGCTTCAGGTCTAGCGCTTCGCCTCGACCGAAGCGATGAAGCGTTCGACCATGCCGTTGACCAGCGCCGGCTCCTCGAGATTGAGCCCGTGGCCGGTCTTGGCGATCATCTCGTAGCGCGCGCCGGGCAGCGTCTCCGCGAGGAAGCGGCTGGGCTTGATGCAGCCCGCGTCGTCCTCGCCGACCAGCACCAGCGCCGGCGTCTTCATCGCCGCGATGCGCTCCTTGTGGACATAGAGCGACGGCCGCCGCTTCTGCACGCCGCGCATGGTGTTGGTGATGCCGAGCAGCGACATCGATCCCACCTCGCTGAGGAACGTGGCATAGAGCGCCGGGTTTTTGTCCTTGAGCCGGCGCCGGTTGGGCGAGTTGCCGAAATTCTCGGCCGCCGCCTTCATGCCGGCCTCCTCGACGGACTTGGCGCGCGCCTCGGTCTCGACCGCGTACTCGCCCGGCTTCGCGTCCGAGCCGCTGCCGATGCTGCACAGGATGACCGAGCGCGCGCGAGCCGGCCAGGCGAGCGCGAATTGCAGCGCCGCGGCCGAGCCCATCGACACGCCCATGACATGCGCGGACTCGAGCCCCGCCGCGTCGAGCACCGCGCCGAGGTCGCCCGCCGCGATGTCCTGCGAGTAGGACTCGACCGCCGGCGGTACGTCGGACGGCGGATATCCCCGCGCGTTGTAGGCGATGCAGTGGTAGTGGTGCTTCAGCGCCTCCATCTGCGGCACGAACGAGCGCCAGGTGCCGGAAAGCTCGTGCACGAACACGATGGGCGGGCCGCTCCCCTCGCTCTCGTAGTGGAGATGAACGCCGTCCTTGGCCGTCGCTTTGGGCATGGGATACCTCAGCGGTTGCGGTGCAGCAGGCCGCCGTCGATGGTGATGACGGTGCCGCTGACATAGCGCGCGAGATCGGATGCCAGGAACACCACCATGGGCGCGATCTCGTCGGTCTGGGCCGGCCGGCCATAGGGCATGCGGGCGAAGCTCTCGCGCCAGCGGCTCTCGTCGCCCTCGGCCTTGGCGCGCTGCTTCGCCAGATAGACGACGCGATCGGTCTCGACCGGGCCGGGATTGACCGCGACCACGCGCACGCCGTGATCGATGGCGTGGCTACCCAGCGCGCGCGAGAACGCCATCAGCGCGGCGTTGCCGGGCGCGCCCGCGATATAGCCGAAGCTCATGGTCTCGCCGCCGGCGCCGCAGATGTTGATGATGACGCCGCGCTTCCTCTCCTTCATCAGCGAGAAATAGGCGCGCGACAGGTTGACATAACCGAACACCTTGAGCTCCCACCCCTCGCGCCACGCCTTGTCGTCGACATGGAAGATGTCGCCGCCGGGGATGGCGCCGGCATTGTTGACCAGCACGTCGATCTCGGGGCATTCGCGCACCAGCCGGTCGCGCTGCGCCTCAACGGCGAGATCGAGCGCCAGCGTCCTGACGTTGACTTGCGCCGATTTGCGGATGCCGTCGGCGGCGGTCTCGAGCTGGTCCTTCGAGCGCGCGGCGAGCACGAGGTTGCAGCCTTCGGACGCGAACCGTTTGGCGCAGCCGAGGCCGATCCCCTTCGACCCGCCGGTGATCAGCACGGTCCGGCCGGCCAGATTCAAGTCCATGGCGCTTCCCCGACGTTCGTGTACCTTCGCGCCATGGTATAGGAAAAGCGCAAGGGTCGGAAAGGCGCATGACCACGGCCACGGTCACAGGCACAAAGCATTTCGGCGCGCGCACCAAGCGGCTCGAGGACGACGCGCTGCTGCGCGGCGAGGGGCGCTTCGTCGACGACATCGATCTCGAGGGCACGCTGCACGCCGCCTTCGTGCGCAGCCCCTATGCCCATGCGCGCGTGGGTGCGATCGACACGCGCGCGGCGCTGGCGCTCAAGGGCGTCCACGCGGTGCTGACCGAGCGCGACATGCCGCAATCCGTCCGCGAGACCCGCGTCCCCTTGCGCGTGCCGAACCCGGCGATCAAGGAGCCGCGCATGCCGTTCTGCCTCGCGGGCGGCGAGGTGGCGCAAGCGGGCGAGCCGGTGGCGGTGGTGCTCGCCGAGAGCCGCTATGTCGCCGAGGACGCGGCCGCGCTGGTCGCAGTCGAATACGAGCGGCTTCCCGTGGTGGCCGATTGCCGCGCTGCGCTCGATCCGGGATCGCCCCAGGCGCATTCCGATCTCAAGGACAATGTCGCGGCGCGCTTCGTCCAATCCTACGGCGCGGCGTCGGCCGCCTTCGAGCGCGCGCGCACCCGCGTCGCGGTGTCGCTGTGGCAGCATCGCGGCAGCGGCCACGCCATCGAATGCCGCGCCGTGGTCGCGCATTACGACGCCGCCACCGACAAGCTGACGCTGTGGGTCGCGGGCCAGACGCCGCACGGCCACAAGCGCGTGCTCGAGATCCTGCTGCGGCTCGATCCGTCGCAGGTGCGCGTCATCATGCCCGACGTGGGCGGCGGCTTCGGCACTAAGGCCCTGTTCTTCGGCGAGGAGGCGGTGATCGCCGCTTGCGCGCTCAAGTTCAAGCGGCCGGTGAAATGGACCGAGGACCGGCGCGAGAACTTCCTCACCGCCTCGCAGGAGCGCGACCAGTACTGGGACATGGAGATGGCGCTCGACGGCGACGGCCGCATCCTCGCGGTCCGGGGCCGACTGCTCCATGACGGCGGTGCCTATGTGCCGCACGGCATCATCCTGCCGCTCATCACCTCGACCACGGTGCCCGGCCCTTACGTGATCCCGAGCTTCCATCTCGAGGTGGTGGTCGCCTTCACCAACAAGCCGCCGACCGCGCCGGTGCGCGGCGCGGGCCGGCCGCAAGCGGTGTTCGCGATGGAGCGGCTGATGGACAAGGCTTCGCGCGCCACCGGCATCGACGCCGCCGAGCTGCGCCGCCGCAACCTCATCCCCGCCGACCGCATGCCCTATCCGGTGGACCTTATCTTCCGCGACGGGCGGCCGCTCACCTATGACAGCGGCGATTATCCCGCCTGCTTCGAGAAGGCGGTGGAGCTTGCTTCCTATGGCGGCTTCCGGGCGCGCCAGGCGGCCGCGCGTGAAACGGGCCGCCTCATCGGCATCGGCATCGGCAATTATGTCGAGGGCACCGGGCTCGGTCCGTTCGAGGGCGCGACGCTGCGCGTGCTGCCGTCGGGCCGGGTGCGGCTGATGACCGGCGCGGCGCCGCAGGGCCAGGGCCACCGCACCTGCTTCGCCCAGCTCGCCGCCGATCATCTCGGCGTGGCGCTCGAGGACATCGACATCGTCATGGCCGACACCGACGCGATTGCGATGGGCTTCGGCACCTATGCCAGCCGGATCGCTGCCAATGCCGGCCCGGCCATCCACATCGCCGGCCAGCGCCTGCGCGACAAGATCGTGAAAATTGCCGCGCTGTCGCTCGAGGTCGCCGAGGCGGACATCGAGGTCCAGGGCGGCCGCGCCCATGTCAGGGGCGTGCCGCAGCTGGGCAAGAGCTTCGCCGAGCTGGCTGCCATGGCGCAGGGCATGTCGGGCTTCTCGCTGCCCCAGGACATCACCCCCGGGCTCGAGGAGACGCATTATTTCGGGCCGTCCCAGGCGGCCTATTGCAACGGGACCCACATCGCCGAGGTCGAGGTCGATATCGAAACCGGCCAGGTCCGCATCCTGCGCTATGTCGTCGGGCACGATTGCGGGCGCCTGATCAACCCCATGATCGTCGATGGCCAGATCCAGGGCGGCGTCGCCCACGGGGTCGGCAACGCGCTGTTCGAATGGATGGGCTATGACGACCAGGCGCAGCCGCTGACCGCGACCTTGGGCGACTATCTGCTGCCGGCCGCCGGCGACGTGCCGGACGCCGTAATGGTCCATATCGAGACGCCGTCGCCGTTGAACCCATTGGGCGTCAAGGGCGCCGGCGAGGGCGGCACCATCCCGGTCGCGGCGGCGGTCATCGCCGCGGTCGAAGATGCGTTGGCATCCTACGGGATCGAGATCTGCGACGCGCCCCTGACGCCGATGCGGCTCCAGTCCCTGCTGCGCGCGGCGGGCGCCTATCGCCGGGTATCATAACGAAAACGGCGGCCCGGAGGCCGCCGTTGGCGCGAAGGCGATCGCCGTCAGGCGCTCTTGCGCTTGCGGCGGATGCCGGCGAGGGCGAGGAGCGCGCCGCCCAGCAGCGACATGCTGCCCGGCTCCGGCACGCAGGACGTCGTCGCGGCGACCACGCAAACATCGTCGAGACTGAAGGCCGCCGGCTGATTGAGGCCGATGAACGACAGCACGGTCGTGTCCGAGGTCGCCGTCACGAGGTAGTCGTAATCCTCGTAAGGCTCAATGGTGCCGGCGTCCGCCACCGGCAGAAAGGGATCGCCGTCCTCGACCGCCGTGGGGTCCGCGCCGTTCCACTGCACCTCGAAGTAATTCCCGCTGCCGCCGACGGCGCTGCCGCCCAACGGGTTGGAAAGATAGAAATTGAGCTGATAGACCGTGCCTGGCGTGGTCGCGATCGCCACGCTCAGGGTGGCGTTGGCGTCGCTCGAGCCGAACTCCATGGACCCGTTGCCGGTATGCGCGACCGACGGAAGGAAGCTTTCCACGCCCGTGAAGCTGACATCTGTGCCGTTCAGCGTCCAGCCCGATGGGGCGCCGCCTGCAGCACCGACCACGGGGCCGCGCTCGAAGCCGCAATTGCCGCCGGTTGCCGTGGTGACCAGGTTGTTGGTGACGGCGTCGCACTGGCTCGGAATCGCCCG
>Ga0209415_10001140_pt1 | contig 50512 bp, 59 predicted proteins | sample PeaSoiSIISIP2007_FD_187696 | JGI IMG/M metagenome (GOLD analysis project Ga0209415, IMG submission 187696) | Peat soil microbial communities from Weissenstadt, Germany - SII-SIP-2007 (SPAdes) (version 2) | ecosystem: Environmental > Terrestrial > Soil > Wetlands > Peat | place: Germany... | reverse complement strand
CGCTCGACGTGCTCGGGCTCCGACTCGAGGACGTCGATCGCGGCGAGGCACGCCGCCGCCACGGGCGGCGGGTGAGAACCGCTCAAGAGCCACGTCCGCGATTTGTTGTACGCGAACCGGATGAGGTCCGTCGAGCCCGATACGTGGCCGCCTACGACCCCGAACGCCTTCGAGAACGTGCCCATCTCAACGTGGACCCGGTCCCGTCCGAGTCCGAAGTGCGAGACGATCCCCCGGCCGCCTGGTCCGAGCACGCCTTCCCCGTGCGCGTCGTCGACGTAGACCATCGCTCCGTGGTTGGCCGCCGCCGCGGCGATCCGGTCGAGCGGGGCGATGTCGCCGTCCATGGAAAAGACCCCGTCCGTGATCACGAGGATCCGACGGTAGGAGGGAACATGCTCCTCGGCCGCGGTAAGGACCCGTTCGAGGTCGGTCGCGTCGGCGTGCCGGTAGACGCCCCGCTCGGCCCGGGAGAGCCGGACCCCGTCGATGATGCTGCCGTGATTGAGCTCGTCCGAGACGACCAGGTCCCCGTCGCCCACGAGCTGCGGAATGAGGCCAGAGTTCGTGGCGAACCCGGTCTGGTAGACCAGGGATGCTTCGGCGTGCTTGAACCGAGCGAGGCGGCGCTCGAGCTCGACGTGGAGGTCCATGTTGCCGGCGATCGGGCGGACCGACCCCGACCCCACCCCGTGGGTGTCGATCGCGCGGCGGGCCGCCTCCTTGAGCTTGGGGTGGTTGCTGAGGCCGAGGTAATTGTTGGAGCAGAGCATGAGCACGCGCTTCCCATCGATCTCGCACCAGGGAGCGCTGGGGCCTTCGAGGACCCGTAGTCGCCAGTCGATCTGCGCGTCGACGAGCTGACGGTACTCCTCGCCGAGGAAGGCGGTGGGGTCGCGCATGCTACCACTTCGCTTCGAGCGAGACCTTGGCCGCCTGCATCGATTGGATGAGGTCCATCGCGTGCGGCAGGTCTCGGATGGGCACACGGTGCGTGATGATCTGGCTCATCTTCTCCCGGAACGCCGGGTCGGCGAGCAATCCCTTCACCTGGAACCACGTCTCGAACATCCGTCGTCCGAAGATCCCGTGGATCTTAGCGGCCTTGAAGATCACCGCGTTGTCGAAGTCGAGGCTCGCCTCGTGATCATACAGACCGAGCAATGAGACACGACCCCCGGGCGTGAGTGCGTCGAACGCGAGTTTGAGCGCGGCCGGGTGACCGGACATCTCGACCACGACGTCGACCCCGCGCCCGTCGGTCTCGTCATGGAGCGCCTTCGCCGCCGGAACGTTGGGGTCCGTCGGGTCGAGAACGCGGTCCGCCCCCATCTTCTTCGCGAGAGAGGCGCGCAGCGGATTGACCTCCGTCGCGAAGATCTTGCGAGCCCCGAGGGTCCGGGCGACGGCGATGGAGAGCAGACCGATCGGTCCGCATCCGGTGACGAGGACAGTGCTTCCCGCGAGGTCCTCGAGATTGTCCTCGGGGAGGAGCGAGTGGACGGCGTTCCCCAGCGGCTCCTGGATCGAGGCGAGCGCCGGGTCAAGGTGAGGGTCGTTCTTCCAGGCGTTCAGTTCGGGCAGGACCGCAAATTCGGCAAAGATGCCGTTGCGGTCCACGCCGAGCACCTGGACGTTCTCGCAGATGTGCATCTTGCCGGTCCGGCACTGGTAGCACGTCCCATCCACAATGTGCGTCTCCGCCGAAACGTGGTCGCCGACGCTCAGGCTGCGAACGCGCTTGCCCACCTCGATCACCTCACCGCTGACCTCGTGGCCGAAGATCATCGGAACGTGGCGGACCCGCGATCGCGCCCACTCGTTCCAGACCCAGATGTGGACGTCCGTCCCGCAGATCGAAGACGCGCGGACGCGGACCAGCACTTCGTCCTCGCCCGGCGACGGTTGCGGAACGGAACGTATCTCTCCCCCCGGACCGCGTTCGGCCTTGACGAACGCTTGCATTCGAGTCTGCCTCGGGGTGCGGAGGGTTTCGGCCGCATAACGGTTGGGGCGATGACCGCATCCGGAGAGCATCGTTGCACGCGCTCGTCCCTCTACGCGCGCGTCCGAGACCGCGTGCACCGTCGCGTCGGTTTTCGAGGAGAATTTCGAATCTCTGACGGTCCCGGACAATCGCGCGCGCGAGCGCTTATATAGGGCACCCTTCTCCCCCGCCCGCATCGGAGGCAGGACCTCCTATCGACCCATGGCGAGACGGCATCGCCCGAGGCGAGGATCCCTCGCATTCTCCCCCCGCTCCCGGGCCTCACGGCCCGTTCCGCGCATCCGTTCCTGGGCTCCCGGGACCAAGCCGGCCGCGATCGAAGGCTTTGCCGGCTTCAAGGTCGGGATGACCCACGCCTTCATCGTGGACTATCGAAAGCGGTCGACGACCGCCGGTCAAGAGGTCGCCATCCCCGTGACCGTGGTCGAGGTTCCCCCGCTGCGGATCGTCGGGGCCCGCCTGTACGCGCGCAACCCTTACGGCTCGCGCGTCGTTTCCGAGATCTGGAGCTCGGGCCTCGCTGAGGAGCTCGTTCGCAGGATCCCGAAGCATCCACCCAGCCCGCCCGAGGCGGTCGAGGCGTTCGGAAAGGCTCCCGGGGACGAGGTGCGTCTCATCGTCCACACTCAACCCCAGCTGATCACCGGCACCGGCTCGAAGACCCCCGACCTGTTCGAAGTACGGGTCTCGGGGGAGAAGTTCGACGAGCGCCGCGCGTTCGCTCTCCAACAGCTCGGTCAGGAGGTCCCCGCCGAGCGCTTGACCAAGGAAGGGGAGTTCCTCGATGTCATTGGCGTCACGAAGGGGTTCGGTTTCCAAGGCCACATTCAGCGCTGGGGCGTCAAGCTCCAACCGCGCAAGAACTCGAAGCACCGGCGGATGATCGGAACGCTCGGACCTCACAACCCGAGCTTCGTCACGTACCGGATTCCGCAAGCGGGCCAGCAAGGATACCACCGCCGCACTCAGTTCAACATGCGGGTCCTCAAGATCGTCCGCGACCCCCGGTCCGACCCCATCACCCCGGCCGGGGGCTTCCCGCACTACGGAGAGGTCCAGAGCGCGTGCATCGTCTTGCACGGCTCGCTTCCCGGGCCGGCGAAGCGGCTTCTGCGATTCCGCGCCCCGATGCGCAGCCGCGTCTCCTCGGTCGAGAAGGTCGACCTCCGATACTTCAGCACCCGATCGAAGCAGGGAGCATGACGCCCGACGCAGTCTCGGGCGCCAAGCCCGCCGTTTCGGAACACCCCACCCCGCACCACCGAGTCCACTCGGTGGGCTTGGATGGAAAGCCGGGAGCCGTCGTCGCTCTCCCGCTCGCGTTCTCCTCTCCCGTCCGAGCCGACCTCATCCAGCGGGCGGTCGTAGCGGCCCAATCGCACCGCCGACAACCGTACGGCACGAGCCTCACCGGCGGCCGCCGCCACTCGGTCCAGTGGTCCGGGAAGGGGAAGGGCGTCTCACGCACCCCTAGGCTCATGGATTCCATGCGCGGCGCCCAGGCTCCGAACACGGTCGGCGGCGCGGCGGCCCACCCCCCCAAGGTCGCGCGGATCTGGGCGAAGAAGATCAACCGCAAGGAGCGGATCCTGGCCTTCGCCTCGGCGCTCGCGGCCACCCGAGAGGCCAAGCTGGCAACCGGCCGGGGCCACACATTCCCCTCCTCGATTCACCTGCCGGTCGTCGTCGACGACCCGGTCGAGGCGATCCAGCACACCCACGATGCGCGTCTCTTGCTCGAGCGGCTCAAGCTGTGGGACGACGTGGAACGGGCCCGTGCCGGCACCCATCTGCGAGCGTCGGGCCGGGCTCGTCGGCGCGGGCGCGTCCGCCGCACCCCTCGCAGCCTGCTCTTCGTGACGAGCGGGCCGGGTAAGGCGCTCGGGTTCCGTAACCTCGCCGGGGTCGAGGTCGTCCCCGCTCGGAGCCTCGCGACGGAGGACCTCGCTCCCGGTGGGTCCGCCGGTCGCCTCACGCTCTTCTCCCGAGCGGCGGTCGAATCGCTCCGCGAGCGCCTCGGCGAGGTAGCCCCATGACGGCCCTCCAGCACCGGATCATCCTGCACGCCTACGTCACCGAGAAATCGATGGACGAGATGGAGCGGCAGAACAAGCTCGAATTCGTGGTCGACAAGCGCGCGAACCGCGCCGAGATCCGCCGCGCCGTCGAACAAACCTATCAGTGCAAGGTCCAGAAGATCACCGTGAAGATCGTCCGCGTCGGGAAGATCGCGACGGTCCGTTTCACGAAGGACTTCTCCGCCGAGGATATCGGCGGACGAGCGGGAGTGTTCTGATGGGAAAGCGTGTCATCTCCCGTCGGCGCGGTAGCGGAACGGGTCGGTATCGTTCGCCCAGCCATCGCCACCACGGCCCCATCTACCACCCGGCGCCCGACATCATCGGGGAAGGGAGGGTCACCGCGATCCTACCGGCCCCGGGACGATCAGCGCCCGTCGCCGAGGTCCTTTCCCCCCAGGGCACCACGGTCCGCATCCTCGCGACCGCCGGGCTCGCCACGGGGGACACGGTCGCTTTCCAGGACGGAAAGATGGACCGCGGTTCGATCCTGCCTCTTTCGAAGATCCCCGACGGGACCCTCGTCTCCAACCTCGAGGTCAAGCCCTTCGATGGCGGCCGACTCGTTCGGACCGCCGGCACGAGCGCGCTGGTGGTCGCGCATGCCGGGTCCGACGTCACGGTCCAGCTCCCCTCCGGTGCGTTCAAGCTTCTGCTCGCCACGTGCCGCGCCCAAGTCGGCGCGGTCGGGGGCGGGGGCCGCAAGGAGCGACCGATCATCAAGGCCGGAAAGAAGTACTGGGCGACCCGAACGCTCGCGCGCCAGCCGTTCAAGGTGCGCGGTGTCGCGATGAACCCAGTGAACCACCCCTTCGGCGGCGGTGCTCACCAGCACGTGGGCCGCCCCAGCACGGTGTCGAGCGGCACGTGGCCGGGCGCTAAGGTCGGCCGGTTCTCGCGATCCTCGCGGAAGAAGCGCCAGCTGCGGGAGGGGAAGGGCCGCTAGCGATGCCGAAAGCCCGACGCGCGAAGAAGGTCGAGGCCCGCCGCAAGCGGGAATTCACCCTGCGGGGCCGCACGCTCCCCGAGCTGAAGGCGATGAACCTGGAGGACCTCGCCAAGATCCTGACCGCCCGCGCTCGCCGCTCCATCCGTCGCGGATTCAACTCGGAAACGACCCTCTTCTTCGAGCGGATGCGCGCGACCCCGCCCGAGAAAGCCGTGCGAACGCATTGCCGGGACGCCCTCGTCCTCCCCGAGCACGTCGGCCGCCACGTCGCGATCCACAACGGCAAGGAGTTCAAGGACATCGAGGTCCGACCCGAGATGATCGGGCATTACTTCGGAGAGTTTGCGCTCACCCGCCGATTCGAGAAGCACTCCGGCCCCGGCGTCGGGGCGACGCGCTCGTCGAAGTTCATGCCGTTGAAGTGAGGAGGGAGGTCGACCGATGCGAGGATACACCTATCGGGCCGAAACGGGCGTCAACGTGGCCCGGGCCCGCGGGGTCGAGCTTCCGATCTCGCCGAAGAAGACCTACGAGGTGCTCAACGCGATCCGGGGTCTCCCGGTCGACAAGGCGACCACGATCCTGGAGGAGGCCGCGGCGTTGCGGCACGCCATCCCGTTCCGGCGCTACAATCAGGAGACCGCCCACCACACGGGCACCGGTCCGGGGCGCTACGCGACGAAGGTCGTGAAGAATGTCCTCAAGATCCTCGAGAACGCTCGCGAGAACGCGGAGTACGAAGGGATGGACGCGGACCGACTGTTCGTCAAGGTCGCCGCGAGCAGTCGCGGGCGCATCCGCAAGGCGAGCATGCCCCGCGCGCACGGCCGCGCCACGTCCTGGAACGAGCAGACGACCCACATCGAGATCATCCTCGCCGAACGCAAGGAGGCCGAATGACCGCCGAGCGCAAGGTGATCCAGGAGCAGATGCGTCGGGTCCTGCTGAAGGATTACCTCGTCAAGGAGAGCGCGCGCGCGGGCTTCGGGGGACTCGAGATCACCCGCACCCCGATGGGCACGCGGGTCACGCTCATCTGCGAGCGCCCCGGGATCCTCATCGGTCACCGCGGCGAGCTCATCAAGCGCCTTACCGAGGACATTCACGCCCGCTTCCAACTGGATAACCCGCAGATCGAGGTCCAGGAGGAGCGCGCCCCGAGCCTGAACGCGCAGCTGATGAGCGAAAAGCTCGCCTCCACCCTCGAGCGCGGCTGGCACTTCCGCCGGGCCGGTCACTCGACCGTGCGGCGGATCATGGAGGCCGGCGCCCGCGGCTGTCAGGTGATCCTTTCCGGAAAGCTCACCGGCGAGCGGCACCGTACGGAGCGGTTCAAGGCCGGAACGATCAAGTACTGCGGAGAAGCGGTGCACCTTTGGATCGACAAAGGGTTCTACCAAGCCCGGCTCAAGCCCGGCGCGATCGGCGTCAACGTCTGGATCATGCGCCCGACCGCGAAGCTCCCCGACGAGATCGTCGTGAAGGGGGTCGCCGACCGACCCAAGGTCGTCCCGGCCGAACTCCCGCCGCTCGAAGAGGCGGCGGTGGTCCCGCTCGGGCCGGAAGTGGAGGCGCCGGACGTGCCATGACGCTCCAACGCATGAAGGAGCTCCGGGCTCTCAGCGATGAGGAACTCCAGCGCCGGATCGGCGAGGACGAGAACCTGCTCCTGCGCGAACGCGGGGTCGCCGCCATGGGCGGCGCGCCACCGAGCCCCGGTCGCATGCGGGCGCTTCGGACCAACGTCGCCCGCGCCCTGACCGTCCTCAGCGAACGTGCTAACGCCGCCCGGGAGGGTCGCTCCCCGTAGGAGGCGAGTAGGTGAGTCGATGCCGAAGAACCTCCCACCCCTTACCCCCCTCTCCCGCGTCGAGCGGGAAGCCCTCGCCGGGGAGATTCTGGGCGCATCGGTCTCGATCCCCGCGTCGCCCGCGCTTCGCACGAGCATTCACGGGACCCTCATCGACGAGTCCCTCTCCACGTTCGTCGTCCGACTCGCTGGCACGTCCCGGACGGTGCGCATCCCGAAGGCCGGCCTCGAGGGGACGATCGCGCTCCCATCGGGAGAGTTACCGTTAATAGGCGACTCCCTACGCGTGCGGCCCGAGGACCGCACGAAGCGCCTCCTATCGGGCGGTTCCCGGAGGAACTCATGAGCCCCAATCGTACCCCGTCCGCTCGCCGGGCCCGGGACATCGGTCTCGACGTGCGGGCGCCGAAGGCGCGGTGCGACGACCGGCACTGTCCGTTCCACGGGCGGCTCCCGGTCCGAGGTCAGGTGCTCGAGGGGACGGTCGTCTCCGTCGGCATGCAGCGCACGGCGGTCGTCGAGCGCACGTTGCTCCATTACGTCCCGAAGTTCGAGCGGTACGAGAAGCGTCGCCGCCGCTACCTCGCGCACGCGCCCCCGTGCCTGAACGTCCCCATCGGCCATCGCGTGCGGATCGCCGAGACCCGCCCGCTCTCCAAGCTCGTTTGCTTCTGCATCGTCGAAGACCTCGGTGAGGCGGCCCGCCGGGTGAAGGGCGAGGAGCCGGTCGAGGTCGTGACGGAGCCCGCCGCCGGGGAGGAGAGTCCATGAAGGGCCTCGCGGGTCGGCGGGGCCGCTCGCTTCCGAAGGGAGCGCGCCTCGAATGCGTCGACAACACCGGCGCGAAGATCGTCGAGATCATCGCCGTACGCAATTGGCACGGCACCCACCGCCGCTATCCGCGGGCCGGGATCGCCGACCTCATCATCGTCTCGGTGAAGAAGGGCACCCCCGAGATGCGTCGCCAGGTCCTGCACGCGGTCATCGTTCGCGCCCGGGCGCCGTTCCGTCGGGCGGACGGGACCCGCGTCCAGTTCGAGGACAACGCCGCCGTCATCACCACGGAAACCGGGGAGATCAAAGGCTCGCAGATCAAGGGACCCGTCGCCAAGGAGGCCGCCGAACGCTGGCCGCGGATCGCCGCCGCGTCGTCGATCATCGTCTAGGAGGAATCCACCGATGAGCACGATCTCCGCACATTCCCCTCGACGCCAGCGCAAGGCGCTGTACACCGCGAGCACGTTCGAGCGGCGCCTCCGCATGACCGTCCCGCTCTCACGGGAGCTGCGCGGGCGCTTCCAAAAGCGGTCGATGCCGCTCCGCAAGGGAGACACCGTCCGCGTCCTCTCCGGAAGCTTCGTCGGCCGAGAGGAGCGGGTCGCCAAGGTCGACCGGCGGAGCTACCGGGTGACCCTCGACAACGTGACGCTCAAGACCGCCGAGGAAAAGCTGAAGCCCCTCACGCTCGGGGTCGGACATCTCGTCATCACGCGGCTCAACCTCTCCGACCCGTGGCGCCGCCGGTCGCTGCGCGCTCGCGAGGAGGATATCACCCCCGAGGAGAGGGGGGAGGCCGTCGAGGAAGAGACCTCGGACGTCTCGGAGGCGAGCCCGCCCGCCGAGACCGCCGTCGAACCCGAGACGTCCCCGAAGGAGGAAGAATCGGCCCCGGACGTCGAGGACGCCGCTGCGCCGGAGAAGACCCCCCGCAAAAGCCGCTCCAAACCCGCGAAGGAAGAGGAGCCATGACGTTCCGGCTGAAGCGCCGAGCCGCTCCGCGCAGCTGGACCGTGCCCCGAAAGGGCACGAAGTGGCTGAAGCGCCCTGCGCCCGGTCCCCACGCTCAGGACCAATCGATCCCGCTCCTGCTCGTGCTTCGGGACATCCGCCACATCGTCACGAGCACGCGGGAGGCGCGGATCCTGCTGCGCTCCGGGGCCGTCAAGGTCGACGGAAAGGTCGCGAAGGACCTCTCCCGCGGCCTCGGCCTGATGGATACTCTCTCGCTCGCAGCCCCCCTGGACGCCCACTATCGCATCGTCAAGGACCACCGGGGCAAGCTCATTCTCGTCTCGATCCCCTCCACCGAGTCGACCGTCAAGATCGGACGGGTCCGGTTCAAGCATGCGGTGAACGGAGGGCGCGTCGAGGTCACGCTGCACGACGGCCGGAACCTCCTGGTCGCCGCGACGACGCCCTATCGGGTCGGAGACTCGGTCAAGATCTCCGTCCCCGAGCAGAAAGTGGTCAACCATCTGCCGCTCGCGCCCGGCGCGCTCGCGTATGTGGCCGGCGGCTCGCATGTGGGCGAACTCGCGCGCGTCGAGCGGGTCGAGGTCCGCAACTCCTCGCAGCCGAACTTGGTCCACTTCAAGGAGGGGTTCTCCACCGTCAAGGAGTACGTCTTCGTAGTCGGCCAGAACTCTCCCGAGGTCACCCTCGCGGAAGGAGTGGACCGATGAGCGCCCCGCCCACGGCCGTCGCGGCGCCCGCCGGGAGCCCCGCCGGGGGGAACCCGTACCGTGCCGTGCGTGTCATCAAGGTCGTCGTGAACGCCGGGGTCGGCGAGTCGGGCGAGCCGCGGACCAAGGCCGAGAAGGTGCTTCAGATGGTCACGCGACAAAAACCGATCGCGACCCGCTCCCACTCCACGAATCGCGATTTCGGGATCCGTCAGGGGCAGGAGATCGGCGCGAAAGTCACGCTCCGGGGCGACGCGGCGACCGAGTTCCTGCAGCGGGCCTTCGAAGCCCGGGACCGCCAGTTCGATATCGACTCGATCGACCGGAACGGCAACTTCTCGTTCGGGATCGCGGACTACACGGATTTCTCCGGCATGAAGTACGACCCAGCCATCGGCATCCACGGGATGGACATCGCCGTGGAGATGGGCCGGGCCGGCCACCGCATCCGCAACCGACGCCTCCAGGCGCGGCCGCTCCCGAAGTCGCTCCGATCCAGCCGCGACGAGACCCGCGCCTTCCTCGTCAACTCGTTGGGGGTGACGATCCTTGAGTGAGCCCAAGAAGAACTTCGGGCGCAAGGACGGATGCCTCCGATGCGACCGCAAGCGCGGGATCGTCCGTCGCTACGGCCTCCACCTGTGCCGCCAATGCTTCCGCGAGGTCGCGATGGACCTCGGGTTCAGGAAGTACCAGTAGGGAGGGAGGAAAAATGCAGATGGACCTCCTCAACGACGCGCTCGTCTCGATCCGTCACGCGGACCGAGACGGTAAGCCCCACGTCGAGATCGCCCCGACCTCGAAGCTGATCGCGGAAGTGCTTCGGATCTTCCGGGAACATCACTACATCGAGGAGTTCACGTTCATCCCGACCGGTCGCGGTGGAAAGTACGACGTGACGCTCGCCCGCCGGATCAACTCCTGCGGCGTGATCAAGCCCCGCATCTCGGTCGCGTTCACCGGACTCGAGCGGTTCGAGTCCCGGTTCCTCCCCGCGCAGGACTTCGGCATCCTGGTCCTCTCCACGAACCGGGGCGTTCTCTCCCACCAGCAGGCGCGAGAGCTCAAGATTGGAGGTCGGCTGCTTGCCTATGTCTACTGAACCGGATCGCAGCCACGAAGTGGTGGACGTCCCCAAAGGCGTCACCTTCACTCTCACCGGCCGCCGCCTTCACGCGAAGGGACCTCTCGGGTCGGTCGACCGACCGTTCCCGTCGGACGCGCTCGAGCTCGCGGTCAAGTCGGGCACGGCCACGCTCACGCTCCGGCTCCCATCGCACCGAAAGCGTTCCCAGGCGCTCCTGAAGACCTGGGCGGCCCACCTGCGCAACCTCGCCGGCTCCCTCACCCTCGGCGTAGAGGCCCGGCTCAAGGTGGTCGCGGCCCACTTCCCAATGAAAGTCCAGGTCAAGGAGAACCACATCCTGATCGAGAATTTCCTCGGGGAGAAGCACCCCCGTTCTTCCGACCTCGTTCCGGGCACGAGCGCGAAGGTCGACGGCGAGTTCGTGATCCTTTCCGGCTACGACATCGAGCAGGTCGGTCAGAGCGCCGCCAACATCGAGCGGGCGAGCAAGATCCGGGAGTATGACCCGCGAGTGTTCCAGGACGGCATCTACCTCGTCGAGCGCGCCCACCTCAAGGAGACGAGCTAATGGCCGGGGAACCGACCGAGACAAAGGCGGCACCGCCCGCCGAAGAGTCGCCCCGCAAAGCGGCGCCTCGCCGGCGGGGCAAGTCCGCCCCCAAGGCCGATACCGCCCCGACCGAAACGCCCGAGCCCAAGGCGAAGGACGAGGGACCTCGCGTCCCCCGCCGGGCCGACCTACCGGAGAGCCAACGGACGCTGATGCGCGCGCGCGGCGAGATCGACCGGCGCCGACCGCTCTTCGGCCGCCAGGCCCGGTACCGATACTACCGCATCGGGCGGGACATGTCGTGGCGCGCACCCCGAGGTCTCCAGTCGAAGCAGCGCCGTCACTACGGTTACCGCCCGAAGGTGGTGCGGATCGGCTACCGCTCCCCCGCGCGGGTCCGCGGCCTGGTGCCGAGCGGCTTCCGGCCGATCATCGTCCATACGACCCGCGACCTCGAAGCTCTGGACGCCCACCTCGAGGCGGCGATCATCGCGCGCACGGTCGGCACCCGACGACGGCTCGTCCTCGAGGAGACCGCGCGCAAGCTCGGGATCCGGGTGCTCAATCCGATCGTGAAGTCCGAGCGGGAGGCGTAGAGGGAATGCCGGACCTTTCGAACCAGCGCCGTCTCGCCGCCGCGCTCCTCAAGTGCGGCGAGGGCCGGGTCTGGATCGACCCCGCGAGCCAGGAAGAGCTCGCCGACGCCGTCACGCGGTCGGACATCCGCAGCGCGATCAAGGCGGGCGTGATCCGTCGGTCCCCGATCCAGGGCACCTCCCGAGCCCGCGCCCGGCTGCACGCGATCGAGGTCGGGAAGGGTCGACACTCCGGTCCGGGCTCCCGTCGGGGCACGCCCTCCTCCCGGGTTCCCCGCAAGGAGCGTTGGATGCGCCGGATCCGGGCTCAGCGGGACCTCCTCGCGGAACTCCGGTCCACGAAGAAGATCCCTCCCTCCGTCTATCGGGAATTCTACCGGCGGGCCAAGGGCGGAATGTTCCGCAGTCGCGCGCACCTTATGGTCAACCTGAAGCTTGCAGGCCACCTCAAGGAGGCCGCCAAATGAGCACGGGTCCCCGCTACCGAGTCCACTTCCGCCGCCGGCGGGAGGGGAAGACCGACTACCGGGTCCGTCTCCGTCTGCTCAAGTCCGGCACCGCCCGCGCCGTGGTCCGCTTTTCCGACCGGCGGGTCCGAGTGTCGATCGTCCAGTACGACCCGGTCGGCGACCGGGTTCTCGCGGCGGCAGAGAGCGCCGAGCTCGGACCGCTCGGATTCCCCGCGTCCAGCCTCAATTCCACTCCCGCGGCGTATCTGACCGCCTACCTCGCGGGCCTTCGGTCGAAGTCGGTCGGTGCGGAGTCGCTCGTCCTCGACACCGGGCTCCGCCACCCCACCGAGGGCGGACGTCTTTCCGCCGCGCTCAAAGGACTGCTCGACGCGGGCGTGGAGATACCGCACGGGGAAGGCGTATTCCCGAGCCCCGACCGCTTGAACGGCTCGCACCTCGCCAAGCCCCTCCCTCAGTCCCTCGAAGCGTACAAGCTGAAGCTTCCCGAGCTCGTCCCACGGACGGAGGCCAAGGCGTGAGCGGCGCGATGTCCGGCCCCCAGCGCGGGGGTCCCGGGAGCCTGGCCGCCCCCCCGCCCTGGGTGCCGAAGACCGAACTCGGCCGGCGCGTCGCCTCGGACGAGATCGGAACCATGGCCGCCGCGCTCGAGAGCGGATTGCCCCTGCGCGAGCCGCAGATCGTCGACAAGCTCCTCCCCGGACTCCACGACGAGGTCCTCGACGTGAACATGGTCCAACGGATGACGGACTCCGGCCGCCGGTTCAAGTTCGCGGTGACCGTTGTGGTCGGCAACGGGGACGGTTTCGTCGGCCTCGGTCGCGCGAAGGGCCGAGAGGTCGGACCGACGATCCGGCGCGCGATCGACCGCGCGAAGCTGGAGATCGTGGAGGTCTACCGCGGCTGCGGCAGCTGGGAATGCGGCTGCGGCCGAGCGCACACGCTTCCGTTCCAGGTCCGGGGCCGCGTGGGCTCGGTGGTCGTCACGTTCCGCCCCGCCCCTCGGGGTGTCGGCCTCGCCGTCGGCGATGTGGCAAAGCCAATCCTGCGGTTCGCGGGCATCACGGACGCGTGGGGCTTCACGGACGGACACACGAAGACGACCGTGAACTACGCGCAATCCGCGTTCCAGGCGCTCGTGTCGCTCTCGGAGCTCAAGGTCCAGAACGAGGACTCCTCCCGCCTCAAGATCATTCGCGGTCCCGTCGGGACCTCCATCCTGCCGCCGAAGGACGAGAACGCGCCGCGCCCGATGCGGGGCGGCCGTGGCCGGCGCCGCGGCGGTCCACAGCGCGGTGGACCGGGCCGAGGCGGGCCCGGAGGACGCGGAGGGCCCGGGGGACCGAGGACCGGCCCGCCCCGCCCGCCGACCGGGGGTCGCTAGTCATGGCGTGGATGATCGTCCGGGTCCGCGGCTCCGTGCACGCGCGACACGACGTGGTGGAGACCCTCCGCTACCTGCATCTCACTCGCCCGAACCACGCGACCGTGGTCCCCGAGGTCCCGAGCGTGCGCGGCATGCTCACCACCATTCAGGGGTACGTGACGTGGGGCGAGGCCGAGCCGGAGACCGTGTCGCTCCTCCTGAAAGAGCGCGGCGAGACGATGGGGGGCTCCCGCCTCACGACCGAGGCGGTCTCCGACATGACCCCGGGAAAGGACCTCTCCGACCTGACCCGATCGGTCGCCGAAAAGGGACTCACGCACGTTCACGGACTGAAACCCCTCTTCCGCCTTCGGGCCCCGAAGGGAGGCTGGCGGTCGACCAAGAAGTCGTTTACCCTCGGCGGCGCGCTCGGCTACCGCGGACGCTCGATCAACGAGCTCGTCCGCCGGATGATCTAGGAGGACGGAGGGAAATGCCGAGTCGCACACGAAAGTTCCGGGGTCTGCGGACCCACGGACGGGGGATCAAAGCCGGCCGCGGTGCGGGGAAGCAGGGCGGACGCGGCAATGCGGGCCTTCACAAGTACAAGTTCAAGTCGATGCTGATCTACGCGCCCGACCATTTCGGCCGGCACGGGTTCAAGCGGCCCGAGCAGATCGTCGCCCACCCCACGAGCCTCAACGTCGGCGAGCTGGAAGCGTTCGTGCCGCAGCTCGAAGCCGCGGAAGCGCTCTCGCGCGAGGGCGAGACCCTCGTCGCCGACCTCTCGAAGGCCGGCGTCGACCGGCTGCTCGGCGGAGGGAGCGCTGGACGGACCTGGAAGGTGTTCGTCCAGCACGCGACCAAGCACGCGCGCGAGAAGGTGACCGTGCTCAAGGACGCACCCGGCAGTGCGACCCCGGCGGCCGCGAAATCGGTCCCGTAGACTATATTAACCGCGGTCCGGCTCCGAAACCACCTCATGGCCGAAGAGGAGATCCCACGCGACCGCCGATGGGCGGTTCCGCTCATCCTTCTCGGGGCCGGGATCCTCGCCCTCTACTGGTTCTGGGGTCAGCCGACGCTCCTTGCGTTCGGTCTGATCGCTACCGCGATCGCGGCGCTGCTCGTACTCTTCTACCTCGGCCTCTCCTACAGCGGCACCCGATCGAAGCTGTACGGGCTGAAACCGGTGACGACCCGCATGCCGGCGGTCGCGCAGCCCAAGGGCCACGTGCACTTTCGCACGAAGCTGTTCTGGACGCTCGGGATCCTGCTCCTCTATTTCCTGCTGACCAACATCTACCTGTTCGGCGTCGACCAGGCGACGGTCATCGACCTGTTCGCGAGCTACCGCGCCATCCTGGCCGGAGCGCAGGGCACGCTGATGCACCTCGGGATCGGCCCCATCGTCACGGGGTCGATCATCATGCAGCTGTTCACCGGCGCGAAGATCATCAACCTCGACCTCACCGACGACGAGGACAAGGGGGTCTACCAGGGAACCCAGAAGGTCGTCGTTATCGCGATGATCTTCATCGAGGCGATCCCGCAGGTCTACGGCTACCTCTCCCCGTCCAGCTCGCTCATCTCGAGCCTCGGCACCGTCTCCCCCGGCAACGGTGCGCTGCTCGCCAACGCGATCATCATCTCCCAGCTCGTCTTCGGCAGCTACCTCGTCTTCCTCATGGACGAGGTCGTCTCGAAGTGGGGGATCGGCAGCGGGATCTCGCTCTTCATTGCCGCGGGCGTCTCCCAGCAGATCGTACAAGGTACGCTCAACTGGGTCCCGCAGAATCCGGCCGTCCCGATCTCCCAGACGAACCCTCCGAGCGGGACGATCCCGAAGACGCTCTGGTTCCTCACCCACTTCACCGCCCAGCAGATGGCGGGCGGAGGCTGGGAACAGGTCCTGTTGCGTCAGCCGAATCCGATCGTAGCGCTCGTCGGAACGGCGGCGATCTTTTTCCTGGTCGCGTGGACCGAATCGACGCGCATCGAGCTCCCCCTCTCGCACGCCGAGGCCCGGGGCGCCCGGGGTCGATACCCGTTGCGTCTGATCTACGCGTCGAACATCCCGGTCATCCTGATGTCCGCGCTGCTCGCGAACGTCTCGATGATCTCGATCCTCCTCTGGACGAACCCGACGCTCGTCCACTTCCCGCTCCTCGGCCATCAGTGGTGGGTCGGAGGGTATCCGACCGCGGCCCAAGCGACGGCGCAGGGGATCAGCCAGACGACCCCGACGAGCGGCGGCGCGTACTACTTATCGACGGTCAACGGGCTCGAGGCCTGGCTGTTACCGATCCTCAACTACCAGCAGTACGGCGCGTTCCTCGTCGGGCATACATGGTGGCAGGGGCTCCTGCACGTCGGCATCTACTTCAGCGCGATGGTGGGGGGCTCGATCCTGTTCGCCAAGTTCTGGATCCAGACCACCAACATGGGCCCGGAGGCGGTCGCCCGTCAGATCGAGGCGTCCGGCATGCAGATCCCCGGGTTCCGTAGGGAGCCGAGGGTGCTGCGTCGCGTACTCGAGCGGTACATCCCGGTGATCACGGTCATTTCGGGAGCGGCGGTCGGTTCGCTGGCCGCGGGCGCAGACCTCATCGGGACGCTCGGTAATGCATCCGGAACGGGCGTCCTGCTCATGGTGGGCATCATCATCAATCTCTACGAGGCGATGGGTCGCGAGCAGTTGATGGAGATGAACCCGCTGCTGCGTCGGTTCCTCGGAGGCGAGAGCTGATGAGCGCCGGCGGGAAGCCGCTCCCCTCCGAGGCGGACCTGCCGGAATCCGACTCGACGCCGCTCGACGATGAGGCGGCGCGCATCATGCGGGGCGAGGCGGAGCCCGAGGCGGAATCCGAGCCCGAGGAGGCCGCGCCGACCCGACCGGCCCGCCCGCCGGCCCCTGCGTTTAAGGTCTCGACCTTTCTCTACGTTTTTCTCGGCTTGCTCGGCATCTGGATGCTGATCGACACGCCGGCGCGCAACTCGATCGCCGGCCTCCTCGGCACGAGCCCCGGGAGTCCGGGTCCCCTCTACACGGCCATCGGATTCTCGTCGGACTATCTGCTGCTCACGATGCTGCTCGCGGGCGCGATCGAGATGCTGGTCACGTCGATCGCCTACAACTTCACGACCGATTGGGTGAAGGCCGCGAAGGTCCAGAAGTGGAGCTCGGCATTCCGCAAGGTCCAGATGGAGGCGATCCGGTCCGGGAAGAAGGACCGCATCGCCGCGCTCAAGCCACACCAGGAGCGGCTCACCCGGCTCTCGGGGGAGGTCTCGATCGCCCAGTTCAAGGGGATGGCGATCACCTACTTCCTGCTCATCCTCATCTACACCTGGGTTGGCCTCGTCATCGTCAACGCGAACTCCGTCCAGCAGACCGTGAGCCTCGGCGGCAGCACCATCAATCTCTACCACAACGTCGGGGGCCTGCCGATCCCGTACTGGTTCGTCATCTTCAGCCTCTACACCGTCCCGTTCTCCCTCGTCTTCCGCCGGATCCTGAAGCACCTGTGGCTGAGACGATACGCGGCCGACCACAACCTCTCGTCCCGCCCACCGGACTCGGGCGCGGCCGGGGGGACGGCGTGATCGGGGCCGTCGTCACCGTCGGGGGGCCGCCCGGGAGCGGCAAGTCGACCGCCGGTCGGTTGGTCGCCACGGCGCTCGGGCTCGAATTCACCGCGGCGGGAGAGCTCTTCCGGGCGGACGCCCGTCAGCACCGGATGGACCTGGAGGCGTTCGGGCGGTACGCGGCGGCCCATCCCGAGGTCGACCGGGAGCTCGACCGGCGCATGCAGGAGCTGGCCCGGCCGGGCCGGCTCCTCGACGGCCGAATCCAGGGCGCGCTCTGTCGACGGGCGGGGGTCCCCGTGTACGACTTTCTGGTGACCGCCCGCGAGGATGTGCGGGTGCGTCGAGTCGCTGACCGGGACGGGCAATCGGTGGAGGTGGCGCGGGCCCAGGTCCGCACTCGCGAAGAGAGCGAACGGGACCGCTACCGCCGTTTCTACGGGATCGACCTCACGACGGAACCGGCGGACCTCGTCGTCGATTCGAGCGACCGCCCTCCGCTCGAAGTGGCGGACGCCTTGATCGCCTTCGTGCAGGCGCGCGAGGCGGCGCGTCCCCGATGAGCGCCGAATCGCCGGACGTCGTGGACGTCCGAATCCAGGAAGGCGCGTTCCTCCTCGTCGATAAGCCGCGGGGCCCGTCCTCCCATCAGGTCACGGCGTGGGCCCGGGACATGCTGGGGGTCGCCGTGGCCGGGCACGCCGGGACCCTCGACCCGAACGTCTCGGGTCTCCTGTGGATCGGGGTCGGACCGGCGCTCAAGCTTCTCCCGCTCGTCCTTGAGTTCCCCAAGCGGTACATCGCCTCGGTGGTCCTTCACGGACCGGTCCCCGTCCGGGACGTGGAGCGGGTGCTCGCGGAATTCACCGGTCCCATCTACCAGCTGCCCCCGGTCCGGTCGGCCGTGAAGCGCGAACGGAGGGTGCGCACGATCCATCGCCTGACGCTCCTCGAGTCCGATGGGCCCCGCTTGCTCCTCGACATCACCGCTGACTCCGGCACTTACGTGAGGACCCTCGCGGTCGACCTCGGGGAAGCGCTCGGCCTGGGCGGTCACATGGAAGAGCTGCGGAGGGTGGCGACCGGCCCTTTCCGGGAGAAAGGGTCCATCTCGCTGTCGGCGCTCGCCGATGCGGCCGCGGCACGCTCCGCCGGTGACCCGGCTCCGCTGCTGGCGATGCTCCACCCGATCGAAGAAGTGTGGCGGGAGTTCCCCGCGATCGTCGTCAAGGATGGCGCCGCGAGCGCGATCGCGCACGGTGCGGGCCTCGCGAGCGGGGGGATCCTCGCGCTCCCGAAACCGTTCGCCCGGGGGGCCCGCCTCGCGCTCCTCACCCGTTCCGGCGAGCTCGTCGCCACGGGGGTCGCGCTCCGGGGTTCGGACGAGGTCGGGCACGTCAAGCACGGCTGGGTCGTGGACGAAACTCGGGTCTTCGTCGACCCCGTTCGGTTCCCGGCGCTTTGGCAGAAGACCGGACGGACGAAATCGCCGCCACGGCCGCCTTGACCCGCCCCCGCAGGTCACGGTGGCGTCGCTCCGCGGAGCGCTCCTCCCCCACGCGAGAATCGTCCGCTGACCGTTCGCGATTCTACGCCGCGCAACCGTACTCCCTTCGAATGTGGGGGACTCGGTTTGGCTGACGGGTAACTGAGACGATCCGTCACGCTGTTGCGCGAGAAGGTAGCCAGGCCGTTCTGTGAAGTACTGCCACGGAAGTCAAGAAATGCGGCAACGCTGTTCTTGCCTGGTGTTTGGTTGAGCTCGTCGCAAAGATTTCGGGCTGGTCCACCCACTCGATTCGACCGGAGTCGCCGGAGTGGCTCAAGGGCAGGCTGTGTAGCTGAACGCCAAACCCGCGCTCTGGGAGGGTCCCACCAGCCAGTTGCCACCGGACGGAAGGGAGTAGGTGAAAGAGATGGTACTCGGAACAAACGCGGGCACGGCTGAATCTCCCGGATGGACTATGACTGCGACCGGTATCTGGGTCATTGTAAAGGATAACCCGACGCCCGGACCCGAGCACGTCCCCTGGCCCTGGCTCCAGCCAGCGGGGAGGCTCCCTCCGAAAGTGACGGACGAGTAGCCCGAAGCGCTGATGGAACCGGGAACGCCACTGTCGGAAGTGTTTCCTTCCCCGAGAAGGGTCACGGTAAGGACATAGCGTCCAGATGGCAGGAGTATCGGGTTCGAATCGAGTTGGGCGACCTCAACTGAGGAGCAGGGTGTTGGCGCCCCGGGTCCCCAAACCCACTGGGTGGTTTGATCAAAGACCGACCAGTTGTTCAGCGAGAACAACCCGGCGGATAACCCGTTTGAGGCGTTCAGGTTCCCCTCCAGGCCCGCGAAGGAAGTGCTCGAACCATGCAGAGTCCGGTTCGCACTCGCATGGGCTGAACCGTGGTAAGGCGAATTGAGCAAAGCTACCGGCGTGAGTAGGGCTGTCTTCCCCACGCTCGCACCCATCACGCAGGTTTCATGGTAGCCGACACCCCAGAGACCTAAGAGGGGCGTCACGAGCAATGTCGCCGCAATCAGTAGCAGGATCACGCCGACATGCATGAATCGCCTGCGCCGGCTCGGTAGCCGCGCGGTACTGTCGCTTTCCCGATTCGCCATTGCGTCAACCGACAAGCAAGGCCAGGTCCCCTGTTACGGCCGTCGGATCACACCCTCCAACACCAACTGGTCCCTCAGGGCTTCTTCTGATCAAGAAGCACACCGTTTGCGATGTAGTTGTTTGCGCCGCTTGTGACAACGTCATAGACGTCAACGCCGACCTTCTGAAGGGTGACTGACCAAATTTGAATCCATGACCCATTCACGGGGTCGAACAAATGATCGGCCGTTGTTAGGTTCTGCGGATCGCGAAGCCAGCCGGTAAAGGTCGCGTTACGGACGTACACCGGCTGATCGGTCGCAGTGAGCCGCAGTTCACCATGGTTGACGTTCACAATCGCATGCACGTGCGTTACATTGGCTGACAGGAAGGTGCCCTGGGTCATCGAACTCGTCGAGAAATCATACTCCTGGACCAACGTCCCGGGTCTGATTTGTTGAACGGGGACGTAACCCGCCGCTGTCAGAATCGGAGTGCCGGACGCGACGCACCCACCACCGCCCCCGCACGGAGTGTAGTAGAACGCGAGCTCGCCTCCTGACCCTCCTGTTAGCGAATCGTAGAGCCAATTCCCGTTCAGCGGGAATGAGTACGTGAACGAAGTGGAACTGCCGGTTACAACCTGATAGACCGCACCGATGTTGACTGACATCCATGAGTATCCAACCCCGTGGTTCAGCCCCAATGAGGTGGACGCCAGGGTGGCTTGAGTTACGCTATAATCCACGCCTGGCCCATTACAGGTGCCTTGCCCACCTTGGTTGTTAGAACTCCAGCCGAAGGAGTCTATACCACCTACAGAGGGAATCGACTGACCGTACACTCGCGTCTGTGGATCGTTGTCCGTGAGCGAAATTGAGTGCGGCAAGGACGTCATCCATTGAGCTCCGTTCGTAAGATACGCACTCTGTGCCCAACCAGTCCAATCGGTAACCTGTGTGAGGTAGGGAGTAGTACAGGGAGTGGCGGGGAGGTGTTCATCCGAGAGGTTGTAATCGGAATAGATGGTCCACTGAGTTAGCTCGAAGTTACCGACGCTTTGCCCGTTGGAGATTGACATGGTAGTGGCCGTGGTAGATGCAGATTGCTGCTCCCAGGACAGGCCCGGCAAACTGACCGATATGTCAGATGCAATAGTCGTCCCAACCGTTCCCGTCGCAGATCCGGCGTAGGGAGCGTTGACGATGAGCTCGGGCACCCAGTACCACTCGGTGCCGAGGGCCGATCCCAACATGCAGTGGTGAACCATGGGTGTGTCAGTGCTGCCGGCAACGGTGCGCGTCGCGCTTAGCCCTGAGGCCGCCAAGAAGACGACAACCAGCCCGAAAGTCACGAGCAGGTTTGTTTCCTCGCAGACCCGGTATGGCCCGTCTGTAAGCGCACCCTTCTCCTTCCCTGTCGACTCCTCCGTGCGAATTCGACCGCACCCGGTTGAACACAACCCCCTTTCATAGATAGTTGCCTCCCATGATCTCCACTCGTCTTCGGGGCCTGTGGGTCTTGAAAACAATGGAAAGTAACGAAGGGTCCGAATTCGGGGCTGTCGATATTCGGAGGGTCTGAGACCGCACCCAGCACGGCCCAGATCACGCGCTCGTAGCGCGTCGTCATGTTCTTCGACCTTAGTTGAACCTGAATCGCCTCGGCACTATTTCATCAGACGCCATAGCATGGCTCACGCGCCGAATCTTTCGTGAGTAACAATCCCGTTGCACCGAAGTCAAGATCGTGACTCTCGCGAGTCATGCTGTTGAAGGGAATCTGAAGTCTCGGCGACGGGGCCCGCTATAGCTCGCGAATCTCCTGTGTCGTGGTTTGATTCCCCCCGGACACGTGGCAGGGACCCCACGTCGGAAGAGACCCTCTGTAATCCAAGAGCTCGCGTAGAACCGAGCAGCCTTCAACCGGTCCCGCCGCAAGACCTCGTCCACGGCAATGGGCACGAAACCGCCGCAGCCGGCCCCGCCCGACGGATAGGGTTATTTCGGAGGTCCCCTGCGGCCTCCCGATGGAGGAGCTCCCCGAGGAGAACCGCGGGCCGGAACGGGGGGCGTTCGCCTCCCTCGGACGCTGGATCGTTCGCCACCCGTGGTATCCCGTGATCTTCTGGGTGGTGCTCCTCGTGATCACGGTCCCGTTCCTGCCGCTCATCGGCTCGGTGACCACGAACTCGGCCACGAGCACCCCCTCGAGCTCCCCGAGCGCACAAGCGAACGCCGAGCTCGCCCACCTTTTCCCGGGGAGTCAAGGGGGCTCTTCGAGCACGCTCCTCTTCTACGGCCCGAACCTGACGAATGCGAACGCGCAACGCGTGATCCAGAACGTTAGCGCCGCGGTCGCGACCGACCCTTCGCTCGCGGACGTCGCCCGGGTCTCGAGCGTCTACACGGAGTACTCGCAGTATCTGGCCGGCCAGGCACAGCTCGCAGAACGGTTCCTTTCCGAAGGCGTCACGAACGGAACCGGCCTTCCGGCGAGCTTCCTGACGCTCATCCGCACCACCTTCCCTCACGGGTTCCCGGACCCCGCCGCGCCCTATGTCTGGGCCAACGCGAGCATGGCGTCGGCGACCCTCTCGAGCGAGGTGTTGCCGGTTCCGTACTCCCTCTACTCCCAGTTCGTCGCCTCGGGGGGAACGGCGACGATCGTTCAGGTCTACTTCTCGGTGGCCGACGATTACACCGATTCGGCCGGAAAGCAACCGGTCTACAACGACCTCGGGAAGATCGACACGCTGGTATCGTCGACCGTCCACGCCTCCGACCCGACCCGGTCGATCACCTATGTGCAGACCGGGCCGGCGCCGCTCGACCTGTTGACCCAAACCTCGACGAGCTCGTCGCTCGCCCTCGTCCTTCCGATCACCGTCGGTCTTCTCCTTGCGATCTCGATGCTCTACTTCCGGTCCCCCGTGACCCCTCTGCTCACGTTCGCGGGCCTGGGGATCGCGCTCGTGCTGGGCCTCGGGACGACCGTGCTCGTAGGAACGGTCGTCTGGCACGTCGATTCGTCGGCGCTCGCACTCGAGGAGGTGTTTGTGCTCGGGATCGGGACGGACTACGCGATCTTCCTGGTCGCTCGGTATCGCGAAGAGCTCGTCCGGGGGAGGTCTTCCGACGCGGCCCTGGTCACGGCGGTAACGTGGGCCGGCAAGTCCGTCGCCACCAGCGGGTCCGTCGCGATCCTCGCGATGGTCGCCTTGACGTTCAGTGGGGTGGCGCTGATCGCCCAGTGGGGGTCGGTCCTCTCCCTGGCGGTGTTCATCACGCTCGCACTTTCGCTCACCCTCATTCCGGCATTCCTCAAGCTCCTCGGGCCTCGGATCCTCTGGCCCAACACCCGCGAGCGGTTCCAGCGTCAATCGGCGAAGCTCTCGAAACGCCTGGCGCGGGAGGAGACCTACTTCTACCGCGCCGGTCGGGCCACCCAGCGACGTCCCTGGACCTTCGTGGCCATCCTGATGGGCATTTCCGTCCCTCTCGTCCTCCTCGCCGTCTCCGCACCGGTCGCGTATGATTTCTACGGCCAGCTTCCGAGCGGCCAGCCGGCGACCGACGGGCTCGCGCAGCTCGGCAGCCACTTCGGCGATGGGTTCGCCGTGCCGTCGTTCGCCCTCGTGACGTTTGCCCAGCCCCTCGTGGCCGGGGGAAACGTGACGAACCCCGCGGAGTTCACCGACGTGGCCGCATTGACGAACCGGGCCGGGGCGACGGCCGGGATTGCGGCGGTCCAATCCCCGGTGGGACCCTTCGGCACCACCCTCGCGAACTGGCTGAACCTCTCGACCCTTCCGCCCGCCACGCGCGCCAACCTTCTCGCCTCCCTCTCCCACTTCGTGGGCACCGACGGACGCACGGTGTTGGTGAACCTGCAGCCGTCCGCGACCGGGTTGTCGCTCGCGGCCGTGACCGCGGTCGACGCGGTCAAATCGTCGTTCGGGGCCTTCGCCACGGACCACCCCGAGATCGTCGCGACCTCGTACGGAGGAGGCGCGCCGACGATCAACGACCTCGCCCAGCAGACCTTGAACGCGACCGTCTTTCTGGTCAGTGCAGTGACGTTGGGGCTCATCGTCGTGCTCCTCGTCGTGCTCCGCTCGCTCGTGATCGCCCTCATGGGCGTCTCCACGATCGCGCTCTCGATCGCATGGGCGTGGGCGGTGAGCTACCTGGTCTTCCAGCAGCTCCTCGGTTTTCCGCTCTTCTTCTACGTCCGGACGATCCTCTTCATCCTCGTTCTCGGCCTCGGGATCGACTACACGATCTTCCTGTTGACCCGGATCAGTGAGGAGCGGGACCGGGGCCGCACGAGCTCGGAATCCGCGGTCGAAGGCGTCGCGCGCACGGGCGGGATCATAACCGCCGCGGCGATCATCCTCGCGAGCGCCTTCGCAGCTCTGACGGCGGGCTCCTTCATCCTGATCCGGGCGATCGGTTTCTCGGTGGCGGTGGCCGTGATCCTGGACGCGATGGTCGTGCGGACGTACATGGTCCCGGCGTTCCTGCAAACCTGGGGCGACCGGGCCTGGACCTGGTTTGGTCAGCGCCCCAAGTCGCCCACGGAGGCTACGAAGGCCAATCCCTCCACCGCGTCCGCGAAGCCCGCGCCGCCCACGACGGCCCCCGACCCCTGAGCGTCTACGAGGATAGGAAACGGGCGCGCGCCCGTTCGAGGTGGGTAGCCGCCGAGGAAGCGTCGACCACCTCGAGCACTTTGCCACGCCCGTCGATGAAGAACGACACCCGCCGCGCGGTACCCCGGGTTCCGAGCACGCCGTACGCCGCAGCGACCTTCTTCGCTTTGTCCGCGATGAGGGTGAACGGGAACCCGTACTTCTCGGCGAACGCTTTCTGGGCGGGACAATCGTCGACGCTGATGCCGACGATGGTCACCTTGCGGGCCTGATACTCCGAGTGCGCGTCCCGGAACCCCTTCGACTCGACCGTGCAGCCAGGGGTGTCGGCCTCGGGGTAAAAGTAGAGGACGACCGAAGAGCCTCTCAGCGAGGAGAGGCGGAACGGTGCGCCGTCCTGGTTGGGAGCTTCGAAATCGGGGGCGGTCTCACCGGCAGCGATCATGACCGCGGGATGAACCCGGAGGTATTTACGCGGTCGCCGCCGGCGCGGAGGTCATCCGGTGGCGACCGTGACGAGGGTTTCCGTCGACTTGATCCCGCCCACCTTTCGGATCTTGTGGACGACGGTGTCGAGGGCGGCGTTGATGTGCGGCGCCTCGACCTTCACGATCAGGTCGAACGGCCCGGTCACGGCCTGGACCTCGGTGACGCTCGGGATCGACTTGAGGCGTTTGAGGACCTCGTCGAGGCGTCCGACCTCGGTCTCCACGAGCAGGTACAGAGTCTCCATCGGCGAAGGGCGCCCCCAGCTCCCGGAGCGTGCTCCCTCCCCATCAAGCTTCCGAAGCGACACCGGGGTAACCGACTCCCAAAGCGTTATGGGCGATAGAACGCCGCGTTCCGGTGCCATGCCTCTCCGGCTGGAAGATACGCGTTCCGGGGAGCGCCGAACGGTCCGGCCGCGACCCGGCCGGCCCGTGACGCTCTACGTCTGTGGACCGACGGTCTACGACGCGGCCCACGTCGGGCATGCCCGGACGTACCTCTACTTCGACCTGATCCGACGGTTCTTCCCGGCCGAAGGCATTCCGATCCGCCACGTGATGAACGTCACGGATTTCGAAGACAAGATCGACCACCGCGCGGCGGAGCTCGGACTCACCTGGCGCGCCCTCGCGCGACGGGAAGAGGCCGGATTCTTCCGGGACATGTCCGCGTTCGGGATCCTGCCACCGGACCGACGCCCGCGGGCGAGCGCTTTCGTTCCCGAGATCGTGCGGGTCGCGGAGGCACTCGCGAAGACCGGCCGGGTTCGTCGGGAAGGGGACCTTTGGATCTACTCCCCTCCCGACCGTCCGACCGGAGAGAACTTCCCGACCGATTCGGAACTCGCGCGACACGCCGTGGACGAGCCCGAGCATCCGTTCCCTCGGAGAGAGGGCGCCGTGGGAGAGTTCGTGGTCTGGAAGCGGCAGGACCCTCCCCTCCCGTCCTGGAGGAGCCGGTGGGGTCGTGGCGCTCCGGGTTGGCATCTCGAATGCTATGCCATGGCCCGCAAGATCCTCGGCCTTCCGGTCGACATCCACGGTGGCGGACTCGACCTCATCTACCCCCATCATCACGCGGAGAACGAGATCTCGCTCGCGCTGGACGGGACCGCGTTCTCCCGGCTCTACGTCCACACCGCATTCGTCCTCCAGGACGGTGCGAAGATGTCGAAGTCGACCGGGAATCTCATCCCGCTGCGGACCGCGCTCCGGCAGTCGAGCGTCGGTGGGCTTCGGTGGTACCTGCTGTCCACCCCCTACCAGGTCCGGCTCGAATGGAATGCCCGGGCGCTCGACGCCGCGCAAGAGGAGTTTGAGGAGCTGCGTCGACGCGTGACCCGGTGGCTCTCGCCCGGAGCCGGCGGTTCGCTGGGTGGGGCCTTGGCGACGAGCCTCTCCGAGAACATCCGACGCGACCTCGCCGAGGGGCTCGCCGCCCATCACGCCATCGAGCGGCTGCGAGAATTCTCCGCCCAGCTCGGCCACTACCCGAGCGAACGGGTCGCCCGAGGCGACCGTACCGCGGCCCGACTCGCGCTGCGCGCGATCGAGCGCCGGACCGGGATTCCGTTGCTTCCCGTCAGAGGCCCGAGCGGTCGACGATCACACTGAGCCCGTTACCGCCGCCCATGCACAGGGTGGCGAGTCCGAGACGACCTTTGGAGCGTACGAGCTCTTGGACGAGGGTCACGACGATTCGCGCGCCGCTCGCCCCGATCGGGTGCCCGAGCGCGACCGCGCCTCCGTGGACGTTGAACTGTTCCTCGGCAAACCCGAACGTACGCTGAACCGCGATCGAGGCGGACGCATACGCCTCGTTGTGCTCGACGCGGTCGAAGTCGGCCGGCGTAAGACCCGTACGCTCGAGATGCTTGCGCACGGTAGGGATCGGCGATTCCATCACGTCCCGGGGGTGGACTCCGCTCTCGGCGGTGGAGTGGATCCAGGCGATCGGCTTCGCCCCCCGGCGCTCGACTTCGCGGCGGCTGGCGAGCACGAGGGCGGCGGCTCCGTCCGAGAGCTTCGAGGAGTTCCCCGCCGTCAGAATCCCGTCCGGCGCGAACGCTGGCTTCAGCTTCCCCAGCTTCTCGAGCGTCGTGTCAGCCCGGGGCGCCTCGTCTCGGGAGAGGCCCGTCCCGCCCGGTGTAAGCTCGGACGGGACCGGTGTGATTTCGCTCGAAAAGGTGCCGTCCTCCGTAGCTTTCACCGCGAGAACGTGGCTCCGGAGGCCGAAGGCGTCCACCTCGCCTCGCGTCAGTCCGAACTTCTTGGCGATCCGCTCGCCCGTGAGGCCCATGATCTCGTGCTCCGCGTAGGCGTCGATGAGGGCATCGCGCTGCATTCCGTCGTCGAGGACGTGGGGTCCCGGAGGGCTGCCCCAACGGAGGCTTCCGGGAAGAAGGTACGGCGCGTTGGACATGCTTTCCATCGCTCCGACAAGGACCCGGTCGAACTCTCCGGCGCGTATCGCCGTGAAGCCCCACTGGATCGCTTTCATCCCCGAACCGCAGACCATGTTCACCGTCGCGGCACCGACCGAGTCGGGGATCCCGGCGCCTCGGAGCACCTGGCGAGCGGGGTTCTGGCCGGAGCCGGCTTGGATCGCCTGACCGAAGAGCACTTCCTCGAATTCGGACGGGAGGATTCCCGACCGCTCGATCGCCGCACGGGCGGCGTGCGTTCCGAGAGCGGTCGCGGGGACTGCTCGGAGCGACCCTCCGAACCGGCCGATCGGAGTGCGGACGGCCGAGAGGATCGCTACCGAGGGCTCGGGGGGGTTGCTCATGGCGGGCCGACCCGGTCGCCGATTAAGAAGCTAGCGCGTGGCGGCCGCGACGGGCGGACGTTCGGCGGAGGCAGCTCGTGCTCTCCTCAGTCCTCTTCGACCCGAGGAGCGAGGAGATAGCGGCCCTCGCCCCGACCCGCGCTCATCGCGAACTCGATCTTGAGAGGGTACTCATTGCCGACGTGGAGCGTCGTCTCCTCGGCGGAGATCGACTTCACCATCGCCGAAAAGAAGTCAAGCGGATACATGCTCTTCACGGATTCCTTCACCTCGAGCCGGGTGAGTGAATCCTTGGGGATGCGCAGGTCGAGTCGGTCCGTGTCCCCTTCGGAGTGCATCGTGAACGCGTCCGCTTCCAACGAGAGGGTAACATGGTCGGTGAAGCTCTCACTGCCCCGGATTCCCTGGCGCATGTCGTCGGTCTTCACGGTCACGCTCGCCGGTGGGCTCACGTTCGGGACCTTCGGGTCCGTGATCCCCGCGGGGTCGACGATCGCCATCTGACGGGTGATCCGCCCCACGGATGCGACCAGCCGATTCTTGCCGTCGAACTGTAGGTCGATGACGTCACCGGGCTTTGAGAGGCGCAAGACCTCCTTCAACTTCTCCACATCGACGCCGATCTCCGTGCTCTCGCCGGTGAACTCCTCGAAGACCCCTTTCTGGAGCTTGAGGACGAGCATGGCGACGTGGGACGGGTCGACGGCCTTCGCTTCGAGCCCGTCCTTCGAGATGGTCAACTTGACCTCGCTGACCAGCGTCGAGACCACCTCGACGACCTCGCGGAGGTTTTCCATCTTGATGCGCAGCTTAAACATCCAAAGCCTCGGCGCGACACATCGGTCCCCTCTAAAAAGGTTGCCGCGAGCGACCCCCCTCCGAAAGCCGTTTCTTCGCCGGAGAATCTGCGCGCGTGTGACCGAACTCGCGTACCTCGTGGAGCCAGAGGCCGCGTACGTTCGGTCGTTTCGCGCGCGGGTCACTGCGCTCCCGCCCGGCGGGGTCGTGCTGGAGCGGACGTTCTTCTATCCGACGGGGGGCGGGCAACCGAACGACCGAGGAACAATTGGGCTCGAGGGCCAACCCCCCGCCACAGTGGTCGATGTCAGCAAGTCCGGCGCATCGGTCGTGCATCGCCTCCGGGGGTCTCCCGCCGTCCTCCGCACCTTGTCGGTGGGCGCGGAGGTCGAGGGAGTTCTCGATTGGGACCGGCGATACCGCCACATGCGACTGCACACGGGCCAGCATCTTCTCAGCGCCCGCATCTTCGCGCGGACGGGTCTGCGAACGCGCCGGGCGCAACTGGCCGGGAGCGCCGCGACCCTCGACCTCGAAGGCGCGCTGGGAGTCGAGGTCCTTCCTCAGCTCGCCGAGGATCTCACCGACGCGATTCGCCACCCGCGCCCGGTCAAGTTGCGCCACGTTCCGCGGGCCGAATGGGACCGGAACCCGTTCGCGGAGCGCTCGGGGCTGGTTGCGCTCCCGACGCACGTCGACCCGGTCCGGGTGGTCGAGATCGAAGCCGCGGACGTATGTCCGTGCGGCGGGACCCATCTTCGCACCACCGCGGAGATCGGTCGTGTGAGCTTGATCCCGCCGGTACCGACTTCGGGCGGCGAGCGGGTCGGCTTCAGACTGGACGACCCTTCGCTTCCCGCTCCGACCGGGTGACCCCGTAGACCCGAACGTCGTGCCAACGTCCGTGGTGGAAGAGCGAGGACCGCAAGGTCCCCTCTAAGCGAAAGCCGAGCTCCTCGAGGAGGCGATAGGACGCCACGTTCTCCACGTCGCACGTTGCCCCGACCCGCTCGGCCGCCGTCGTGGCGAACAGATGGTCCGTGAGGAGATTGACGGCCTCGCGTCCGAACCCGCGACCGCGGGCCGCCCGGTCCCCGAGCACGTACCAGACATCGGTGTATTCGAGTACGGGATGGGCCCGGTAGTACCCGACCACGCCCACCACCTTTCGTTCGTCCCGCCGCTCGACCGCGAAGCGTGGGGCGAGCGATGTCGGGTCCTCGGCGGCCGATTGCACCGAGCGGGTGAACTCGTCGAACGTATCGACCGAGAACCGGTCGTAGGGAGCGACGATCTCCGCGTCATTGTACCAATCGAAGACGGCGGGATACTCGGATGGCTCGAGCGGGCGCAGTCGGACGAGGGTCCCTTCGAGAACGGTCATTCCGCCTCAACCGGCGGACGTTCCCCGGGAACCTCGGGACGAACGTCGAGCGTCGGTGGTCTCCACCGTGGTCGAGTCGTCCGGCACGGTCGCCGCCTCACCGTCTCCGTCCTCGCCTCGACGGCACTCGAGGGCTTTGCGGTGGCCGCTCGGAGTGAGCGAGAACACGTGCTTCGGCTCGGAGTATCCCACGACGTACTGGGTCCGTCGGTAGATCATGCGGCCCATTTCGAGGACGTGGAGGGCCCGCTTGAGTTCGGCAGTGTCCTCCTCGGCGAACTTCCGCATGATGCCGAACTCGGTCGTCCACTGGGACGCCTCGAACCGGATCTGCTGCCCCCGGTGCTCCAACAGGTGCAGGAGGAGCAGTCGTTCGAGACGGTCCAGGTCCTCCGAAGGCATGTGTGCGTCCAAGGTATTCTCAGGAGATCGTGGTGATCTCGTAGTTGACGTCCAGCCCTTTCAATCGCTCGTGCATGTCGGTGGTCAGACGGATGACGTCGTCGATGGTTGCTTTCTCTTTCCACTTGTAGACGAAGTCGTGCATCCCCATCGACTCTTCGAAACCGAGGCCGTGCATCGCTTCCACGACCTTGGTGGGATTCGCGCCTTCGGAGTGGAAAGTCATCCGTACGTAGGTACGCATAAGCCGTCCCCTCCGGGACAGTCGGTGCATCGTGTTTAGGCGGGCCTTCGCTTATATATGCTTCCCCAACTCCAATCAGGCCGATGACGGACCCGGTGGCCGAGGGGCCGGCGGTGGTCACCGGGGGCGCGGGTGCGATCGGCTCCCGCCTCGTTCGGGACCTGCTCGAGCAGGTGCGAGAGGTTCGCGTTATTGACAATCTTTCGAGCGGACGACGCGAACACCTTCCGACGGCTCCGGAAGGCAAGAAGATCGTCCTCACGGTGGCGGACCTCAAGGATCCCGCGTCGTTCGCGGATGCTTTTCACGGCGCATCGTCCGTCTGGCATCTCGCGACCAATCCGGACATCCGCAAGGGGATGACGGACACGCGCCTCGACCTCGAGGAAGGCACTCTCGCCACGTACAATGTGCTCGAGGCGGCCCGTCGCCACGACGTGCGTCGCGTCGCGTTCTCTTCCTCGAGCGTTGTCTACGGGCTCGCGACGGTCTATCCCACTCCCGAAGACTATGGCCCGCTCCAACCCCAATCCCTCTACGGCGCGGCGAAGCTCGCCGCCGAGGGACTCTTCACCGCGTACGCCCACTCCTACGGTCTCTCCGCGCACATCTTCCGGTTCGCCAACATCATCGGCCCGAATATGACCCACGGGATTCTCCCGGATTTCTTCGAGAAGTTGCGACGCGACCCGGCTCGGCTCGAGGTGCTCGGCGATGGACGCCAATCGAAGAGCTACCTGCGCACCGAGGATTGCGTCGCCGGGATGTTGTTGGCGATGCACCGGGCCCACGACCCGGTCAACCTCTTCAACCTGGGGACGTCCGACCAGATCACGGCTCGGGAGATCGGGGAGAAGGTCGCGGCGGCCCACGGGGGTCGGGCCCGACTCGAGTTCACCGGCGGGGAGCGGGGGTGGGTCGGGGATGTCCCGCTCCAGCTCCTCTCGATCCGCCGTATGCAGGCGCTCGGATGGCAGCCGCGATGGAACAGCGCCGAAGCGGTGGACCGCACCATCGAGGAGATGGTCGAGGCCCGCCGAGTTCACGCCCGAGGCGAACCGGGCGGCTAGGTCGCGCCGCGAGCTTCCGGAAGGGCCGCGTAGACGCGCAGATGGTCAGCGACGACCTGGGGCCAAGAGAACCGAGTTTGAGCGACCGTTCGTGCTCGCGCTCCCATCTCTTGCCGAAGGCGCTCATCCGATAGCAAACGCACGGAGCGTTCCCGCATCGCGGCCGTGAACGCCGGTGCGTCCGAATCGGGGAGAGACCAGCCCGTCGCTTCGTTCTCGACCACCCCCGCGATCGGAACGCCGCCGATGACGGGTAGACCCGCGGAGAGGGCTTCGAGCACCGTCGCCGATAGCACTTCCACGGAGCTAGGATGAAGAAGGAAATCGCTCTCGGAGTAGAGCCGAACGAGCTCCTCTTGGGAGACCTCACCGAGCATCTCCACATCGTCACCGGCCCGTCGAACGAGCGCCGCATACTCCGGCGAGGGCATCGGTCCGGCGATCCTCAGGTGGACACCTAAGCCTCGGAGGGCCCGAGCGGCCAACTCCCACCGCTTGAAGGGAAGCACCACCCCCACGCCGAGGGCGTTGCGGCCCGAACGGCGAGACCACTCCGGATGGAAACGGTCGCTGTTCACGCCGAACGGGATCACGGTGATCGGTGGGAGGGGTGGACGAACCTTCTCCTCCATCGTTCGCGCGAGGGAGTTCGTGAGCGCGACGACGCCTTTCGCGTGTCGGACCGCTCGGCGTTCGAGCCAGTACCCCCATCGGTGGGAGAGGCGGTCACGGTAGAACCAATGCCGGGAGTGGGACGTGTAGACGTAGGGGTATCGACCGAGCGCGAGCCGATTCGCGACCACGGGAGTGTTCGCGTGCAGCACGTCGTAGCTTCGACCTTCGAGCAAGCGGGGAAGTTCCCACGCGAACGGGTACTCGTCCCGCATGCGTCGGTGACGGACGCGGTTCACCACCTCCGCCTCGTGGCCCGCTGCGATCAAGGCAATCCGGAAGTCGTCGAGGATCCGCTCGACCGCTCCGTACCCCGTCGGAGGTATCGGCTGAACCCCCCCTCCGACGAGGAGAACCCGCACGGCCTCCCGAGGGGCCGCTGGGAATAAGGTCTTGGCGCATTGAGGCTCGAAGGGAACCGGACCGAGCGGGCCGGTGGAGTCGACGAACGATGGGCACGGTGTGCGTAGAGGTGGCAGTGCTCGACGATCGTCGCCTGCTCGATGCTCTCGCGTCGCTCGAGACACAACAACGCCGGCCGGACCAGGTCTTCGTGGCTGCGTCGCCCGCCACTCCCCAGGAGCTCCTGGACGAGGCCCGGCGACGCTTTCCCTCCCTCCCGATCGCTTGGGGCCGGTTCCCGGGGGGAATCGTCGACGCGCGCGCCGGGAGCCTCACTCAGATCGGCGAGTCCGTGACGGCGTTCCTCGACGCGGACGAACGAGCTCCTCCGGAGTGGCTCGCGCGGCTGATCGCCCCCATCGAGAACGGGGGGGCGGATTTCTCCGGAGGTCCCACACGACCCCTTCGCCCACCCACCGGCTCGATCGAGCGGTACATGGTGCTCCTGGAGGAGTCGATCTATTCCGACCTCGTCCCCCGGCGGGTCACCTATCTACCGCTGCAGAACACCGCCTGGAGGACGGATGCGCTGCGGCGATTCGGATTCGATGCTCGGATCCCCTTCGCCGAGGACCACGACCTCGAGACCCGGGCGGCCCGTGCGGGCCTGGTGGGCGCCTTCGTCCCGGACGCGTGGGTGTACCACGATAAGACCGAGGAGACGAGCCTCCCTCGATGGGCGCGAAAGCGGTATCGCTACCTCGTGGCGCTCGCGATGTCGATGATGAAGAACGGGGAGCTCCGAAGCCGGCTCTCCGAGCGACGTCGCCCGGTCCGTCACCCACTCCGGTACATCGAAGCGCTGATGAAACCGGTCGCACTCATGCACGCCGGCCTGCGGTGGCATGCCGTGTCAAGCTCCGGCGCACGCCCGGCCGGTGACCCGGGTCCCCCCAAGAACCGAACGACCGGCTAGCCGGCCCGACGAACTCTTTCCCGGGCGGCCCTCCACCCTCGAGAAAACCTTATCCCGCCCCCCGGTTCGGCGGGGCGATGTCGCCCGAGGCCCATCACGGTTCGGCGAGCCGGGTCACCGAGAAGGGCGACCTCGTCCGCCTCGAGTACGACCTCTGGGCCGAATCCGGCGGAAAGACCGAGCTGCTCGACACTACTCACGAGGAGCTCGCCCAGAAGGAGAACGCGAAGACCGAGGGCCGCACCTGGGGCCCCCGACCGCACGAAGTCGGCGGGGAATACTTCCCGATCGGAGTCGAGAACTCTCTCGCCGGCCTCAAGGTCGGTGAGGAGGTCGAGCGAGAGTTTGCCCCGGCGGATGCCTTCGGAGAGCGGGACCCGAACTTGATCGAGCTGTTTTCGATGCACGAGATCCAGCGCCTTCCCGAGATGCGACGCGAAGACGCGCATCTCGACATCGGCACGACTGTCACAATCGAGGGACGCCGGGGGCGCGTCATGTCGTTGACCGCCGCGCGCGTTCGGGTCGACTTCAACCCCCCGTTCGCGGGTCGCAAGATCCGGGGGAAGTTCAAGGTCGTGGAGCGGATCAGCGAGCCGGCCGATCAGGCCCGCTCGGTCATCGAGCTCCAGTACGGCCGTTCCACCGAGTTCCACGTGGAAGTCCACGAGAAGACCATCACGATCAAAGTCCCGGACCGAACGAAGTTCGACATTGCGTGGATGGCCGCGAAACCTCGGGTGATCGATCGCCTCCGAACCCATCTCCACCCCCAGACGATCCGGGTCGTGGAGGAGTACGTCACCCCCGTCCCCGAGAAGAAAGGGGCCGCTGAGACGAGCACGGCGTCGGAAGCTTCCGAATCGACGACCGCCCCCGAGGGCGCGGAAGCCTCGGCGAAGCACAAGGAACCGAAGCCGCCTCACGCAGCGTCGAAGACTCCAGCCCCCTCCGAGACGCCGTAACGCCTGTTCGAACGAACCCAGGCCTATTGAAGGCCTCCAGCTCTGGCGATTCCGATGTCAACCCCACCCGCTTCTACGGGCCCCTCGACTACGTTCCTCGTGGGAACATTCGCCATCGCGATCGCCGTGGGGGTCCTGATCGCCTACTTTGGGATCAAGGGCCAACTCGGCGCCGGGATCCCCTGAACTACCTCGGGTTGGTATCGAGGCGAGATAAACCCGCTGCGTGCTGGACGGTCCGAAGTCGATGGCGAACGAGACCTCGGCCGCGCGCGAGAGCGACCCTTACGTCGGCTGGATGGCGGCCGCGATCATCCTCGCGGTCATCTTTGCCGCGTCCGCCGGGCTCTGGTTCATTTTCCACCCGTGACCTCGGCCGCGCGCGCGGCCGGCCACCGGTACAGGTAGACGTCGGTCGCCTTGTCATACTTCTCGAGGGTCCATCCCGGAATCGAGTGGCAATGGCTCACGACGCGCGCTCCGTTCGGAAGCTCCGCTTCGAGCCTCGGACGCAACCTTGCCATGGCTCCCGGCCACAGAAAGGCAGTGATCACGGTCGCGTCGCGGAATTCGAGGTCGAACAGGTTCCCCCAGTGCAGGGTGATCCGGTCGGCGAATGGTCCTAGCGCGCGGCGCACCTTCAGGATGAGGAAGCGCAGCGGTTCGACCTCCACACCGACCACCCGGGCCCGGTAGGTCCGGGCCGCCCGAAAGACGATCGCCCCGGTACCGGCCCCGAGGTCGTAGAGTTTGTCCTGCGGACCGACTTCGGCATACCGCAGCATCATCTCGACCGAGCGTCGGGGCGTCGGTTGGTATCCCGCCCCGAACAAAAACGACGCGAACACGAAGTACGCGATCGCGACCGCGAGGATCAGTAGGCCGAGCGCGAGGGCGAACTCCGCGTCGCTCATGGTCATCGGGCGCGTCGACTCCCCGTGACGAGTCGGTCGGCCGCCGTTCGGGGGTCGATGCGTCGCGCGACCACGTCGTCCAGGAGGCGACGAAGCGACGGGTCGCGCTCCAGCCGTCGGGTCAGCTCCTGCCCGACCCGGTCCCGGGCCAAGCCCACGATCTCGGAGGAGAGCCGCTTTCGTTCGCCCTGGGTCCGCTCGCCCGAAGAATCCAGGAACTTCTCGTGCGCGACGACGTCGTTCCAGAGTTCGTCGATCCCGCTCGGCTTGACCGTGGAGGTGCCCACAATGGTCGGAACCCAACCGCTCCGACCTCCGCCGAGCGACACCAACTCCGAGAGGTCCTTCTTCGCGAGCTCGGCGCCGGGCAGGTCCGTCTTGTTGACACAGAAGATGTCGGCGATCTCGAACAGGCCGGCCTTGAGCGTCTGGACCTCATCGCCGAGGTGGGGGACGACCACGACAATGCTCGTGCTCGCGATGTCACGGATGGCGACGTCGACCTGTCCACTCCCGACCGTCTCCACAAGGATGACGTCAAATCCGGCGGCATCGAGCAGTCGGGAGACCTCCCGGGTCGCCGCCGCGACCCCGCCGGCCGCGCCCCGGCTCGCCATAGACCGGAAGAACACCCCGGCGTCGTCCGCCCGCCGTTCCAGCCGGATTCGGTCTCCCAGTACTGATCCGCCGGTGAACGGGCTCGACGGGTCGACCCCGATGACCCCCACGGTCTGACCGAGAGCCCGCAAACGTCCCACGAGGGCATTGACGATGCTCGACTTGCCCACCCCGAGCGGGCCGGTGAGCCCGACCACGGGAGCCCTACCGGACCGCGTGTAGAGGCTTCTCACGATCCGGTCGGCCGAGGGGTCGCCGTTCTCGACCGCCGTGATGGTACGGGCGAGCACGCGGCGGTCCCCGTCCACGATCGCCTTGGCCGCGGCTGGAAGGCGAGGGGCCGCCTTCATGCGGTGTGGCGCGCCAACGACTGTGCGGTGGTAACGATCTCTTCGAGGGAGGTTCCGGGACCGAAGATCGCACGGATGCCGGCCTTCTTCAGCCGACGCGCGTCCTCGTCGGGGATGATCCCGCCGGCGAAGACCGGAATGTTGGAAGCCCCCTGAGCCTTGAGCAAGGCGAGAATTCGGGGAAAGAGCGCCATGTGCGCGCCGGAGAGGATCGAGAGCCCGATCAGGTCAACGTCCTCCTCGAGAGCCGCCCGAACGACCTCTTCCGGGGTCTGTCGGAGTCCCGCATAGATGACTTCCATGCCCGCGTCGCGGAGCGCCCGAGCGACCACCTTGGCCCCTCGGTCATGGCCGTCCAACCCGGGCTTCGCGATGAGGACCCGGATCGGGGTCTTCTTCGAGGCCCGCGCCTTCGCCATCGTCCGAGCTTCTCCGACGTGGGCCGATAAGAAAAGCTTTGGCCCGGGAGACTCAGAGGCGGAAGATCAGGTCGAAGAGAATGTTGCCGGCCACGAGGGCGCCGAGCACTCCGAACGCCATCAGCACGAGGAACGGGATCTGCGGAGTCACCCACACCCGCGCGACCCCCTTCTCCTTCAGGTCCCGGGCGATCTCCACCCGCCGTAGTCGGTCGTCCTCCGACGTCTCGATCGACTCCTCCTCCGCGCGTCCTTGTCCGAACATGGGGTTGCGGACCCACACGTACTTCCGGGGCAGGTCGTCGACGGCGATGGAATAGCCGAGGAACCCCGAAACGCCCCGGAATTCACGCGCCCGAACATTGCGCACCGCGATGATGACCGGTACCGCGATCGAGAACAGCGCCGAATTCATCAACACATTCACGGCGAACGGGAGGATAGCGGTAACCGGCGCGATCGACGCGGGAGGCGCGAGGAACGGATTCGGGAACATCGGAACGAGAAGGCCGGCGATCATCAGGGCTTTCGCATCCGCCCCCCCGTACAGGATCCCGGCCTCGAACAACCCCCGCGCGAACAGCACGCTGACGAGCACGGCGAGCACGGGGACGGGCACGCCGTCGGCGCCCACCCCGACCCGCGCGATCGCGACCCCCACCACGGCGACGACCGCTACGTAGACGGCCAGCTCGACCAGGTCGGCGTACCGCTCTCCGAACCTTCCCAGCCGCAGGTCCCAGGCGAAGAGGTGCTGGATGACGAACAGACCGACCACGAGCCAGAGGACGAGCGGGATCACGCCGCCCGGAGCTATGATGGCGAACCCGATCAGGAACCCCACGACCCCGAGGACCTGCCACAGGGCGTCCGACACTTCGCGGTCCCGGAAGTCGGCCCAAGCGGCGTATGCGAACCCTGCGACGAGCAAGGCGATGTCGACTCCGAGCAAGTAGTTCGTGAGGTCGGTCATCCCGGAGAGCTGCCCGTGGGCTCGAGGAGAGAGGCCGGAGGATAAGCGCGCTTCCCCGCCGGAACGAGTGGGTCTCGGGGGTGGCTCGGACGTATCCCGGGGCTCCGGGAGACGACCGGGACGGCGCTAACTGGTCGGCCGGGCATGCGCCCCTGAGGTAAGCCTTTTTAAACCGCCCTCGACTCCCGCGGCCCCGCCTCTCGAGGATCGAATGGTAGAGTACAAGCTCGTCATCTCCGAGCGCGAGAAATCCGTCGCGCGCACGGTCGGAGACCCGCAGGCCGCCGGCTTCCTGGGGAAGCGAATCGGCGAGGCCGTCGGGGGCGAGGTGATCGGGGCCACCGGGTACACGTTCCGAATCACCGGCGGCACCGACAAGAGCGGCTTTCCCCTTCGCCCGGACCTCCCCGGAGCCCGGCAGACCCGGCTCTACGTCGGGGATGGCTTCGGATTTAAGGCACCGCGGGCGGGGATGCGCAAGCGCCGAACGTTCCGCGGCAACACGATCAGCGAGGACACCGTCCAGATCAACCTGATCGTGGAGCAGAAGGGCCCGAAACCCCTCGCGGAGCTGTTCGCCGCGGCATGAAGGTACCCCGCCAGCCCGAGGTGAACATCGGCCTAGTAGGCCATGTCGACCACGGTAAGACGACCCTGACGCAGGCCCTGACCGGGGAATGGACCGACCGGCATTCCGAGGAACTGAAGCGGGGCATCTCGATCAAGCTCGGATACGCCGACGCGGCGTTCTATAAGTGCCCTAAATGCCCCGAACCCTCCGGATACTCCACCGAACCCGTCTGCCCGTCCTGCGGCGGGGAGGCGAAGTTCCTGCGCGCGGTGTCGTTCGTGGACGCACCGGGGCACGAGACGCTGATGGCGACGATGCTCTCCGGCGCCGCCATCATGGACGGGGCGTTGCTGCTCGTGGCGGCCAACGAACATTGTCCGCAGCCCCAGACGCGCGAACACCTCTACGCGCTCGATATCATCGGCGTCCGAAAAGTCGTGGTCGTGCAGAACAAGATCGACCTTCTCTCGGCCGAAGCGGCGGAGGAGAACTATCGAGAGATCACGGAATTCCTGAAGAGCTCGCCGATCTCCGGCGCTCCGATCATCCCGGTGAGCGCGAATCACCGCGTGAACATCGACGCGCTCATCGGCGCGATCGAGGAGACGATCCCGACGCCGCCGCGAGACCCGAAGAAACCGCCGCTCATGTACGTGGCCCGGTCGTTTGACATCAACCGGCCCGGGACCCGACCCGCGGCCTTGCGGGGCGGTGTGCTCGGCGGGTCGCTCGTCCAGGGTCGGCTCAGTCTCGGCGAGGAGATCGAAATCCGTCCGGGCCCCGCGGGTGGCACTGACGGACGCGCGGAGGCGCTGACGACGAAGGTTACCTCGATCATCTCCGGAGGCCAGGAGTGGGAGGAGTTGCACCCGGGAGGGCTCGCGGCCATCGGAACGAGTCTCGACCCGGCGCTCGCCAAGGGCGACGGACTCACCGGGCGACTGGTCGGAACGGCGGGCACACTGCCCCCCGTGAGCCAGAAGATGCGCCTTCGCGCGACGCTGCTCGACCGCGTCCTCGGCGCCCAACGGGAAATCAAGGTCGAGAAGATCCGGACCAGCGAGATGCTGGCCGTCACGGTGGGCACGACGATCGCGGCGGGCAAGGTCACGAGCGCTCGGGGAGACGACATCGAGCTCGCCCTCAATCGGGCCGTGACCGTGTTCCCGGGAAGCCGGGTCGCGATCTCGCGCAAGCTGAACGCCTGGCGATTGATCGGCTACGGGATCGTGGAGGGCAGTGCCAAGTGAAGCCCGACCTGCTTGAGATCCTTCGGTGCCCACTCTGCCGGGGCGAGTTGACGCTGACCTCTCAGAAGAAGGAGGGTGCCGAGATCATCGAGGGGAACCTCGCATGCTCCCACTGCCGCGTAGACTACCCCATCTCCGACGGGATACCGGACCTTCTTCCCCCGGACGAGCGCGATTAGCCCGAGACACGCGGCTCAGGTCAGCGAATAGAAGTACGCGAAGATCCCGAGGAACATCGCGAGCGCGATGGCCATCGAGGGGATCATCCAACGAATGGCCCCTCGCGACCGCGCTTGCACCGAGCTCCCCACGGTGACCACGGGGATCGCGAAGGCGAGCCAGTAGCCCGTCAGGATCGTCTCGTAGAGGGCGTACGCGGTCCCGTTCCCGTGCGGGTCTTGCACAACGAGCACGACCACGAGGACCACTCCGAAGATGAGGAACCCAAGGCTGACCCCGGCCGCGTCGAGGTACCCCTCGAGACCCCGCTTTCGGTTGGGGTGGGAGCGACGCAGCAGGTAGAGCATCAGCACGAACAATCCGAGGGTCGCCCCGAGCAGGTAGAATCCCGGAGTCGCCAGCGTGAGGTCATGGGGCCCGGGGCCGGGAGGCACGAGCGCCATCGGCTTCGCCTACCGCGCGAGGAGCGTCGCTCGAGCGGGACCGCCATCTCCCGCGCGCAATCGCAGGGGAAGGCATTCGAGCGTGTATCGGCCCGCCGGGGCTTCCTGGAGAAGTAGTCCCTCCAGGATGAGCGTCCCTCGCGGCAGCAGGGCGTGATGAACCGGGAATCGTCCGGTCGGGTCGTTCTCGATCGATAGAGAGTCCAATCCCACCAGTCGGACCTTCTGCGCGAGCAGGGCGTCGGCGGCCGGCGCGGTGAGCCCCACGTAATCGGGAAAGAAGGTCAACGATCGCGCCCAACGAGGCGAGTTGGCGGTCCGGAATAGGACCCGCGTCGTTCCTTTCGGCACCCGGGCCACGTCCGACGGCTCGACGGCCGTCGAACCGGGGTCGACCTCGACAAGCTGGCAAGGTCCGTTCAACACTTCCAGGTCCAATTGGTCGGTGGTCGCTCCGCCCGGCACAAAATGGGCCGGCGGGTCCACGTGCGTTCCGGCATGGGACCCGAGGGAGAGCTCCGACAGGTTGTAGGGGTCACCGCGATCGATCGAGCTGAGCCGGGTTGTGCCGAACGGTCGGTCTCCCGGGAACGTGGGCATCCCCGGATATAGCGGCATCGAAATGTCGATCCGTCGCATGGTCCCCGCCGACCTCCCCCGGTGACCGGGGGTGGATCCCGGGTCGCTTAAGCGTTCGCTCGGGAGAGAATCCGAGAGCCGGTATCGACCTCGGAAGCTCCGGGTTGCGGGTCGAAACGAAGGGTTAAGGGGTGTCCAGAAGAGACGCGCCCGATGCCCCGCCCGTCCCACGCCCGGCCCGACGAGGAGGAGGAGCCGGAGGAAGACGACGAGGAGGACGACGACGAGGACGGGGATATCGAGCGGCCGCCCCAACGCCGGACCCGGGGTCCCGCGCGACGGGGTCGCTCACGGCCACGCCCCCGGCCCGTGCGACGATGGAGAGCTCCGGGCGGTGAGGAGGACGAGGAGACCGTTTCGACGGACGACGGATCGGATGTACCGGAACGAAAGCCGGTCTTCTGGCGGGCGCGCGACTCCCTGTTCTTCGAACCCCTCGTCGCCCTCGCGATCGTCGTGGTGCTGCTCGTTTCTCTCTTCGCGTACACCCAGAACTGGCCGCCCGTCTACGTCGTCGAATCGAACAGCATGCAGCACGGCTCGGGCGACCAGCTCGGACTGATCAACGCGGGGGACCTCGTCCTCGCGCAGAAGACCTCGCTCGCCGGGATCACCCCATACGTGATCGGGCTTCAGACGGGGTACTCGACGTACGGTGAGTACGGGGACGTTCTACTGTACACGCCCAACGGCCAGGCCACCACTCCGATCATCCATCGGGCGATCCTTTTCCTCCATTGGGACCCGAAGGGATTCTACAACGCGACCGACCTCACCGGCCTGCCCTGCGGGAACCAACCGAACGCCGTGTACTCCACGCCGGGAACGGTCCAGGGTACCGTCCACGATTGCAACACGACGGGGCTCACCGGGGACCTCGACCTGTTCCACATCGGATGGGGCGCGACCAATATCTCCCTCACCCTGAACGCGCCGGCCCTCGGACGACATTCCGGATTCCTCACGATGGGGGACAACAACTCGGCTCCCGACCAGGCCGGGGGGGCCTCTCCGGAGCTGAGCGAGCTCGTCGAACCGGGCTGGATCATCGGGGTCGCCCGGGGCATGCTCCCCTGGTTCGGCTCGGTGAAGCTCCTCCTCGAAGGGCACGCCGCCCTGGTCCCCCCTCAGTCCTGGGAATTCCTCGGATTGACGCTCGTCGGGGCCATCCTCGTCGCCTTCGGCATCCACTATGCATTGCGGACCGAAGGCATCGAAACGCCCCTTCGGCGCGAGGAAGAGGAGGAGGAGCGCGCCCGAGGCGAGTCCGGGCCCGAACGCGCCACCCGCCATCACTGGTACTCTGTGCTCCATCGACGCGACTCGGACGACGAGGAGGACACGGACGAGGAGGAGGCTCCCCACCGTCGTCGTACTCGACCCCCACCCTCGCACGCGTCCTCCCGACGGGGTCGTCCGGTTCCTCACATACGTCGGGGGGAGAAGTCCGCCAAGAAGCACGACCGCGACGACGAACTGTGAGCTTCGCCGGACGCGCCCGTCGCGCAATCTTATAGTCCTACCCTGGGTCCCACGGTGGGGTCAACGTGCACGTCATCGGGGGGACGGCATCGACCGCGCTTGCCGAGAGGATATCGCGCGAGCTCGGTAATGCTCCGTTCGGGATCCCGTTCATCAAGCGGTTCCCGGACGATGAGATGTACGTCCGGGTCGGTGGCCGGCTCGAAGGAGAGGACGTCGTCCTCGTCCAGTCGACCCGTACGGACGATGACTTCCTCGAGCTCATCCTCCTCGAGGACGCGGTCCGGGAGGCCGGCGCCCGTCGAACGTTCGTCGTGGTGCCGTACTTCGGCTACGGACGTCAGGACCGCCGATTCTTCCCGGGGGAGCCGGTCAGCGCGCGAGCCCTCTGCCGGCACGTCGAATTGGATGCCGACGCCGTGGTGATGGTGGACCTGCACTCCTCCCAGACCCTCAGCCATTTCACGAAGCCTGCCTTCGAGGCGAGCGGAATCCCCGCGATCGCTCGGCTCCTGCGGGAGCGACCCATCGATCTCCTCGTCTCGCCGGACAAAGGAGGCGTCGACCGGGTCCGGAGGATGGCCCAACTCCTCGACAAGCCGTGGTTCGCCCTCGAGAAGCGGCGGATCGACAGCGAGCATGTGGAACTCTCGCTGCCGTCCAACTTGCCCGTGCCGGTGGAGGGCAAGCACGTCGCGCTCATCGACGACGTGATCTCCACGGGAGGCACCATCGTCGAGGCCGCGAAGCTTCTCAAGAAGAACGGCGCGGTCGGGATCAGCGCCGCTTGCACCCACGGTCTCTTCCTCAAGGACGCTTTCGAACGGATCAAAGTCGTCGTCGGGGACGTGTACTCGACCGACACGCTGGGAAACCCGGCCGAAAAGGCCTCGGTCGCGCCGGATATCGCGCAGATCCTCCAGCGACTCGTCGTGACGTAGTTCGGGGGTCCGCTCCTTGGAGGATCCTCTTCCGGCGAAGGGGGCGCGGCTGGACGACCTGGTCGAGCTCGTCCATCAGGTCCGCAAAGCGCTCCTCGCCCGGGACGAATCTCCGGCGGGCGATTGGGTCGAACGGACCGCGGAGGGTTTGCGGTCGGGGGAGACTCCCGGTTGGTTCTATCCGACCGACCACGGAACTGGGATCTCGTTCTACTCCACGAGCGGTTCGGACGCCTACGGCCACGTCCACGTCGCGGACGAGCCCGGGGCGGTGGACCGGGGAGAGCGGCTCGCGGTCACGCTCCTCGACTCCCTTCCGGGGGCGGTTCGGTCGATCAACATCGGGTTCACGGGGCTGTCCCCGGCCCACGAGTCCGAACTGCTCGGTCGCCTCGCGGTTCGGCCGGGGTCGACCGTGATCGAGCGCATCGCGATGGAGCGATCGCTCGGGAATGACGACGGCCGTCCGCCCGGGCCGGTCCCCGACGCGTTGACGCTCGTGCCGATCCGAGCGGTCACGGTCGATGCGCTCGCCGACCTCGATTTTCGTTCGGTACGAGGCGGGGTGGACGCCGAGCTGATCGGAAGCCGGCCGGAAGAGTACCGGCGCGTCACGCAAGCGCTCCTAGACGGCAGTCTGGGCCGGTTCCTGGACGAGGCGTCGATCGCCCTCCTTCTTCCCGACCCACCCCGGCTCGTGGGGGCGATCCTCTCGGCAGAACGATCCCCGCGAAAGGGGATCTTCGTCGAGTTCATGGTCGACCCCGAGTTTCGTCGGCGTGGCTACGGCACCTACCTGTTCCGTTGGGGATTGCGGGCGCTGTGGGCACTCGGCTACTCTCGGGTGCACCTGTGGGTCACCGCCGGAAATGAACCCGCCCGGGCACTCTACCGGGCCTTCCACCTCGAACCGACCGTGCGGTCGACCATCTATCGAGTGACGCGCGACTCCCCCGCCCCACACCCGCACTCCGAACGGTAGGGGCACTCGGGCACCATCCAGCCCGGGCACGCCGCCAGGCCGATGGGAGAGCGGTCCCGGATCGCCCGGAGGAGGCTACGGCTTCGTTCGCGAAAGAGTCGGGAGAACGGGGTCAGTGACGCGAAGCGGTACTCAAAGACCTGGATCCGGTCTCGATCGGCCCGCGCCCGGTCGAACGCTAGGACCACGATCCCCGAGTCCGTTCCCGTGGTCGCACACCGAAGCCCCAGGTCGAGCCCATATTGCGGGGTTCGCTGGGCGAGCTCGTCCTCGCGCAATCGTGCCCATGCTCGCGATGTCTTCATCAGGATCGGACGGCCCCGGAAACCGACCACCTCGTCCTCGACCTCGGCCGTCAAGGTCGGGAGGCGGGCCACCTCACCGGCCGGACCGCTCTCCACCGCTTCGCTCAATCGTGCGTAGAGGTCCGGAGTGGGGGCGGCCGGCTTGAAGGCCGGGGGCGGAGCGGAGGTCGGCGAGGTTTCCTCGAAGTAGGCGCGTCGGGGATACAGGATCGCACGAAACCGGCCGACCGCGGGGCCGTCCTCGGAAGGGTTCCGTTCGTAAAGCGCCGACCTCACCCGTTCCCGGAGATCCTCCCGAACCGCCACTCCCTCGAGCTCGTCCGCAAAGGCAGGTTCGCCTAGTTCCTCCTCGCCGGTGCAGGCGCACACCGAGGCGGCTTCGAACTCACAGCCCCGTCCGTACCACGGGCACCTCGGGAGTCCGTCCGGGCGGTTCTCGGCCCACGCGACGCGGAGGGCGGCGGCCCTCCGCCGCATTTCCGACAGCATGTTCGGGACGGAACGGAAAGAGAGCTCGAGGGCCTGCACCTCGGTGGCTTGGTCTCGGCTCCCCACGATAGTGAGGAGACGACCCGTCGAATGGTCGGTCAGCGCACAGTACATCCCGAGCTGCTCGAGGTACTCCGGTCGACGGGCCGCGAGCTCGGACGGCTCTGCGATCGCGGTGGCCGTCTTCACCTCGATCGGAACGTCCGCCAGAATATCGATCCGGCCCACCAGACCGTCTTGTCGAACTCGGGCCTCGAGGATCCCTTCTCGGGCCAAGAGCCCCCCCAACGCACGGTGCAGTTCCCGTCCGGCGTCGAGCCGGACCTGTCGCTCGGGTGGGATCGGGACGGGCGGAGTGGTGGTCCGGTAGAACGCACGACGCAGGGAAATGAGGTCGGTCACCCCCACGGCCTTCAGGCCGGTCTCTTTCGCGAACCGTGAAATGAGCTCGGCTTCGAGGGCGGGGTCCTCTCGGACCCTTACCCCCTCCTCCCACGCACTCGTGGAGTGAGTTCCGTCCCCCGCCACAGGCTCCGGATGGCGAGTGAGTATACGACCCTCCTCTCTCCGAGAGAAGTCGCTATACCTCGTCCTCCGCTCTCCGGAGCGTGCGCAACCCCCTCGGTCGACCCTTGGTCGTCGGCACGGGCATTGCCGGGCTCTACGTCGCCCTCCGCTGCCGGGAGCTCGGGCTTCGGCCGACGCTGATCACGAAGTCCCGCCTGGAAGAGGCCACCACTCGGTACGCGCAGGGAGGCATTGCGACGGCGGTGGGACCGGACGACTCCCCCGCGCTCCACCTGAAAGACACGATCCGCGCCGGAGCCGGCCTCGTCGATGTGGCCGCGGCGAAGGCGCTGACGTTCGAGGCGCCTGCCCGAATCGCTGACCTGGTCCGCTACGGGGTCCCCTTCGACACCGTGGAAGGGCAGATCGCGCTCGGGCGGGAGGCGGCGCACTCCCGTGCGCGGATCCTGCACGCCGGCGGGGATGCGACCGGGCTCTCGATCGAGGAGACCCTGAAACGCCGGGTGCTGGACGCCGGCATCGAGGTCCGCGAACGGACCGCCCTCCGTGGGCTCAAGCCGAACGGGCGACACGGGACCAGGGCGATCATCTCGGACGACCGGGGAAGGAACGCCGAGGAGTCGGAGGACGGTCCCATTGTTCTTGCCACGGGTGGGACCGGAAGCCTCTATCGGCAGAGTTCGAACCCGTCCGTCGCCACGGGGGAGGGCGTCGCGATCGCCTTCCGGGCCGGGGCGCTGCTCACCGACATGGAGTTCATCCAGTTCCATCCCACCGTCTTCTGGCGCGAGGGCGCCCCGCGGTACCTGATCACCGAGGCGGTTCGGGGCGAGGGCGCGGTCCTGCGGAACGAGGCGGGAGAACGGTTCCTTGTCGGACAGCACCGGGACGCCGAGCTCGCGCCCCGGGACATCGTCTCCCGGGCCGTGGACCGCGAGATCCACCGATCGGGCCATCCGTGCGTCTACCTGGACGCGACCGCGATCCCGCGAGACCGGTTCTTCGCGCGGTTCCCCTCCGTGTGCCGATTCCTCGCGACGTACGGCCTCGATCCCTCCCGCGATTGGATCCCGGTCACGCCCGTCGCCCACTACATGATCGGCGGAGTGACGACCGACCTCGAGGGGAGAACGAGCCTTCCGGGCCTCTACGCGGCCGGGGAGGTCGCATCGACCGGGGTCCATGGGGCCAACCGTCTGGCGAGCAATTCGCTGCTGGAAGGACTCGTCTTCGGAGAACGCGTGGCGCGCCAACTCGTGCATCCTGTCGCGGGCCGCACGCTCGCTCCGGGGCGCCTCGTGCGGTTGGATTGGCCCGCGGGCGCCGGTCGGGACGACCAGCGGGGGGCCATCGACCGGGTGCGCGACATCCTCTGGGACGACGTCGGCATCGTTCGGACCGGCGGTGGACTGCGTTCGGGGTTGGAGGAACTGGCGGAGCTCGGTCGGTCGACCGAACCATCTCGCTCGAACGACCTTCCCGGACCCGTAGCGAACGCAGTGTTGACCGCCTCCCTCGTGGCGCGCGCGGCGTTGACCCGCACCGAGAGCCGGGGCGCCCACTACCGCTCCGACTTCCCCGAGCGACGTCCCCAGTGGCGATTGCACATCGGCCTCGTGCGGAAGGAGCCCTCCGGCTGACCGGGGGTGCTCCCCAACAATCGTTATCCCTCGGCAGCGGTCGCCGGGGTATGGACCTCACCCTTTCCCGGGAGGACCATGACCTGCGCGAGGCCGCCCGCCGGTTCGCCCGTAAGGAGGTCGCGCCGGTCGCCGACCGGATGGACCGCGAGGACTTCTTTCCGAGAGAGGTGTTCGCGCGTCTCGGGGCCGACGGATTCCTCGGAATCACGGTGCCGGAGAAGTATGGGGGTCTCGGTCTCTCCTACGTCGCCCAGGCGCTCGTTCTGGAGGAGATCGCGCGCGTGAGCCCGGCACTGGCCCTCAGCGTCGGCGCCCATTCCAATCTGTTCGCCGACAATGTGGCTCGGAACGCCGACGACGAGCAGCGCGCCGCATTCCTGCCGGCGGTCGCCGCGGGAGAGTCGATCGGGGCCCTCGCGTTGACCGAGCCGGATGCCGGGTCGGACGCGGTCTCGATCCGGACCCGGGCCGAGCGCCGCGGCGCCCATTACGTCCTCAACGGTACGAAGCAGTTCATCACGAACGGCCCCGTGGCCGATTCCCTGCTCGTGTACGCGAAGACCGCCCCCGACAAGGGTCCCCGGGGGATCAGCGCCTTTCTCGTGCGGCGCGATGCGCCCGGGTTCTCCGTCACGAAGAGTCTCGACAAGATGGGCATGCGGGGCTCGCCGACGGGGGAGCTCGCGTTCCAGGACGTCGAGGTGCCGCGGGACCAGCTCGTCGGCAAGGAGAACGACGGAGTGCGCATCATGATGAGCGGGCTCAACGTCGAACGGGCCGTCCTGACGGCGATCCCCGTCGGGATCATCGCGGAGTGCCTCGATCAGTCCGTCGCGTACGCCCGGCAGCGAGAGCAGTTCGGCCAGAAGATCGGACGGTTCCAGCTCGTCCAGGCGAAGCTCGCGGCGATGTACTCTGACCTCGAGGCCTCCCGGTGGCTGATGTACGCCGCCCTCGAGGCCGTGCGGACCGACCCCCGCTCGTTGCGCGCGAGCGCCGCCGCACTCACGTTCGCCTCCGAGGCCTCCACCCGAGCCGCCCTCGACGCAATCCAAGTCCACGGAGGGTACGGGTACATGCGCGACCTCCCGCTCGAACGGCTGGCGCGCGACGCGAAGCTGCTCGAGATCGGCGCCGGAACTTCGGAAATCCGTCGTCTCATCGTCGCGCGCGAACTATTGGGCCGCGAATTCGCCGAGTGACCCGACGGTCCGAATCCCACGCGGGCCACTCGACCGGACCACCGGCCACTCCCGAAGCCGAATCTCGGAGCGGCTCGACTCGGCCAACGTATATAGTACCGGGAAGCCCATCCTCCGGCGATGGCTGGGCGTCCCGCGAGCGCCGGGGGAACCACGTCCTTCCTCCGCGTGGAAGTCCTGAAGGAACTCCAGACGCTCATCGACGATCGTGAGGTCCGGGACCGCCTCGACAAGGGACCGCTCGGGGAAACGAAAGGGCGCGAACACTGGGTCCTGCACCTCCTGCTACGCGCCCAGGAATTGAACCAGGCGCATGCCGACACGCTGATCGGGACCGCGTACTCGAACCTGCTCGCGCGACTCCAATCGATCGACGACCGGTTGCAGCGCATGGAGACCGGTACCCAGGAGATCGGTCAGGACCTGAAGACCCGTCTCGAGGGGATGGAGACGTCGCTCGCGGAGCGGGTCTCCCGAGAGGTAACCTCGGGCGTTCAGTCGGCGGCTGACAAGCTGGCCGCGAGTCTTACCTCGAACTTGGACGAAAAGTGGAAACCCGTCGGCGCCTCGATCGAGACGTTCGCTCAGTCCTCCCACCAGCTCACGAAGGACCTCTCCGACACCTACCGGGTCTCCACGCAAAGCCGCCTGCTCCTCAACGAGAACGCCCGACGGATCATCGACCTGGGCCGAGACCTGGTGGCCCTCGAGGAAAGCCTCAAGCTTACCCTCACGAAGGCGATCGACGACGGGCTCGCCCCCCTCGAGGAGCGGATCGCCGCGCTCGAGAGCCGCCTTCCTCCGGCGGCGGACGTCGCGAGCGACCCTCCGGCCGAGCAGCACTGAGCCAGCGCTTCGATGCGGCTCTCCCCTCGTCATCCCCGATTCGCGAGTCTGAGGGTGCGCGCCGGTCTCGCCGAGGCGCATCGCTCGGGCCTCGTAGTTCCCGAGGGCCTCATCGCCCACGGTCGGGGCGAGGCGTTCGACTACTTCCTGGGGGAACGCACGACCCCCGGAGCCCGCCGAGCCGAGCGGGCGGCCGCCGAATGGCTGCTCGCGGCTCGCCATCCCGTTGTGAGCGTGAACGGCAACGTCGCCGCGCTCGCCGCGCGCGAGGTCGCCCTACTCCAGCGGGCGGTGCCCCGGCTGGACGTGGAGGTGAATCTGTTCCACCGGTCCGGCGCGCGAGCGCGCCTCACGGCCCGGGCGTTGCGCGCTGGCGGGGTCCGAAACGTTCTCGGGGTGCATCCGACGGCGACCATCCCGGGCCTTCCGTCCGACCGGGCGAAGGTGGACCGCCGAGGGATCCTCGACGCGGACGTATGCATCGTGCCCCTCGAGGATGGGGACCGGACCGGTGCCCTCCGGGCACTCGGAAAGCGGGTCATCTCGGTCGACCTGAACCCGCTCTCGCGAACGAGCCAGGAGGCCGACCTCCCGATCGTGGACGAGGTTCGCCGGGCGCTCGCCGAGATCGCACGCCAGGCGGAACGCCGGAAGCGGGATCCACGGCCGCCGCGCTTCGTCGACTTCGACCCGAGGGCCGCGCTCTCCGAGGCGATCGCGACAATGACGCGAGGGCTCACGCGGTCGGCAGCTCGCCGCCCGATCGCTCCACGACGGGCCCGAGCTTCGCCGCGACGCCCTCGAGGAATCGTCGGTCGGAACCGTCGAACGCCTTGACGCTGTTCCCATCGATGTCGATCTCTCCGACCACACGCCCCTCGACCAGGATCGGCACGACGATCTCCGCCCGGGTCTCGAGAAAACAGGCGAGATAGTTCGGGTCGGACCGCACGTCGTCGACGATGACCGTGCGGCCTTCTCGGGCGGCCTGGCCGCAGATGCCCCGCTCGACGGGGATGCGGGTGTGCTCGGTCGCCTGGGGTCCTTCCCAGGCATCGAGCACCAGGGTCGTCCCATCCAATCGGTAGACGCCTACCCAAGGGTAGTGCGGGAACGATTCGGCCAGGAAGCGGCAGACCTCCTTGAGCGCCTGCCGACCGGAGAGCCGCGTCAGGATCGCGTCGACCTGTAGCCAGGCGGGGGCTTGCGCTCGGTGGGGGACCGTCATGCTACGGGGGCGCGGGGACCGGCTCCGTTCGTCGGGGTGGGGAGAGCGCCGAGGGGGAGAATTTCCGCCGAGACGGGTCGGCCGTCCTCGGCGTTTGAACTCCCGAGGCGTATTCCGCCACGAGCTTTCCAGACTCGCGCCGTACCGGACTGAGCCACCTCGGCA
>Ga0209415_10001138_pt1 | contig 50538 bp, 35 predicted proteins | sample PeaSoiSIISIP2007_FD_187696 | JGI IMG/M metagenome (GOLD analysis project Ga0209415, IMG submission 187696) | Peat soil microbial communities from Weissenstadt, Germany - SII-SIP-2007 (SPAdes) (version 2) | ecosystem: Environmental > Terrestrial > Soil > Wetlands > Peat | place: Germany... | reverse complement strand
TAAGGTTCTTCGCGTTGCTTCGAATTAAACCACATGCTCCACCGCTTGTGCGGGCCCCCGTCAATTCCTTTGAGTTTCAGCCTTGCGGCCGTACTCCCCAGGCGGGACACTTACTGCGTTAGCGACGGCACCGGGAGGGTCGCTCCCCCCGACGCCTAGTGTCCATCGTTTACGGCGTGGACTACCAGGGTATCTAATCCTGTTTGCTCCCCACGCTGTCGCGCCTCAGCGTCAGCAACGGCCCAGCAGAACGCCTTCGCCACCGGTATTCTTCCCGATATCTACGCATTCCACCGCTACACCGGGAATTCCATCTGCCTCTACCGTGCTCGAGCCCGCCAGTCTTGCCGGCAGCCCCGGAGTTGAGCCCCGGGATTTCACCAGCAACTTAACGAACCGCCTACGCGCCCTTTACGCCCAGTGATTCCGGACAACGCTCGCACCCTCCGTATTACCGCGGCTGCTGGCACGGAGTTAGCCGGTGCTTCCTCACCCGGTACCGTCACAGGAGATAAATCTCCTCGTTCGTCCCGGGCAACAGTGGTTTACACCCCGAAGGGCTTCATCCCACACGCGGCGTCGCTGCGTCAGCCTTGCGGCCATTGCGCAATATTCCCCACTGCTGCCTCCCGTAGGAGTCTGGGCCGTGTCTCAGTCCCAATGTGGCTGGCCATCCTCTCAGACCAGCTACCCGTCGTAGCCTTGGTGGGCCGTTACCCCGCCAACTAGCTGATAGGTCGCGAGTCCCTCCGCCGGCGCAACCTTGCGGCTGCTTTGCTCGCACCGGGATGCCCCAGCACGAGCGAATGCGGTATTACCCGGCCGTTGGGCCGGCTATCCCCCACCGTCGGACAAGTTCCTCACGCGTTACGCACCCATCTGCCACTGAACCGGAGTTGCCCCCGATCCCGTTCGACTTGCATGTGTTAGGCACGCCGCCAGCGTTCGTCCTGAGCCAGGATCAAACTCTCCAATGAATGAGAAGTTCGAAATAGCTCGAACCGAACGACTGTAATCCATCGTCCGAATCACAATCAGAGTTGAAACCCCTCGCGGCACGCGTCTGACACGCGCACCGCTCAATCGGGGCCGCACTCCACACGCTCGATCATCGGTTGTCAAAGAGCAGCTCGCACCATAGCACGCGGGGGAATTCAGGACCCCGCTGCTAGGCAGATTGTAACGTTACCCAGCTGCCATGAGGTGAGTCAAGGGGGGCCAGCACTTGCAGATACGCCCCCGCATCCGGGGAGCTCGTTACAATCGCCGGCTAGTCGCTCGCGGGCTCGGCCGCGACCGCGCCCAACACGCCCCGCGCCGGGCGGCGCACGAGCCAGGTCTGGAGTTCGTCGAGATAGGTGTAGAACACGGGCGTCACGTATAGCGTGACGAGCTGCGAAAACGCGAGCCCTCCCACGACCGCGACACCGAGCGGCCGCCGCGTGGCGGCGCCCGCGCCCCACCCGACCGCGATCGGCAACGCGCCCATCAGCGCCGCCATCGTGGTCATCATGATCGGCCGGAACCGCACGCGTGCCGCTTCGAGAATCGCCTCCGCGGGCCCGCGCCCGCCGCGCTCCGCCTCGAGCGCGAAGTCGATCATCATGATCGCGTTCTTCTTCACGATCCCGATCAGCATGATGATGCCGACAAAGCCGTACATGTCGAGGTCGAGATGACAGGCGAGCAAGGTCACGAGCGCCCCGAACCCGGCGAACGGCAGCCCCGAGAGAATCGTGATGGGATGGATGTAGCTCTCGTACAGCACCCCGAGGATGATGTAGATGACGAAGATCGCGAGCACGAGGAGCAGGACCATGCCCTGCTGCGTCGTCACGAACGCCTCGGCGGTCCCCGAGAACGCGCCCTCGACGGCCGGCGGTAACGCACGCGCCTCCTGATCCACGGCGGCGAGGGCCGTGCCGAGAGCCACCCCGGGGGCGAGATCGAACGACACGGTGACCGACGGCAGCTGACCGGAATGGTTCACGGTCACGGGACCCACGCTGTTCTCGAACGTCGCCACCGCGCTGAGCGGCACCACGGGCCCGCCCGCGCTCCGCACCCAGAGACTGCCGAGCGACTGCACGTCCGCCTGGAACTGCGGCAGGAGCTCCATCACGACCCAGTACTCGTTCGTGGGCGTGTAGATCGTCGAGACCTGCCGCTGCCCGAACGCGTCGAACAGCGTGTTCTCGATCTCGGTCGCCGTGACCCCAAGCTGCCCGGCGTGCTCGCGATCGATCGCCACGGTCACCTGCGGGTTTTCGATCAACAAGTCACTCGTCACGTCGGTGAGCACCGGGACCTGCCGCAACCGGGCCTCGAGCGCGCGGGCCGCGGTGTTCAGCGTCGTGATGTCGCCCGATTGGAGCGTGTACTGGTAGAGGCTCTTCGACGTGAGCCCGCCGATCGAGATCGCGGGCGGGTTCTGGACGTACGTGGTGATGTCGGGCACGCTGAGCGCCGTCTCGGCCAGGTCGCGCGCGATGGCGTCGGCGTTGCGCCGGCGCTCCCCGATTGGCCGCAGCGCGATCGTCATCTGCCCCTGGTTGGCCGCGGCCGTCGTGCCGACGGCGGACGTGACGGCGAGCACGTCGGGGTCGCGGGCGAGCACGCTCGCGACCTGCTGCTGGCGCGCGACCAGGACGTCGTAGGAGACGCCCTCGCTCGCTTCGGTCGTGGCGATGAGCTGGCCCGTGTCGTCGCTGGGGAAGAGCCCCTTCGGCGTGACCCAGAAGAGCCAGGCCGTCGCGACGAGGATCACGCCCGAGAAGACGAGCGTGCCCACGCGATGCGCCATCACCCACTCGAGGCTCCGGGCGTACGCCCCAAGCCAACGATCGTAGACGCGTTCCGTCACCAGGTAGAGCGCCCCGTGCGAGCGCCCGTGGTCGGAGCGCAGGAACCGGCTCGAGAGCATCGGCGTGAGCGTGAGCGAGACGAACCCGGACACGAGGATCGAGACGCCGATCGTCACCGCGAACTCGTGGAACAGCTTTCCGATGATGCCGCCCATGAAGAGGATCGGGATGAAGACGGCGGCGAGCGAGAGCGTCATCGAAAGGATCGTGAATCCCACCTCGGCCGCGCCGTCCAAGGCCGCCTGCAGGGCCGGTTTTCCCATTTCCATGTGGCGGACGATGTTCTCGAGCATCACGATCGCATCGTCCACGACGAACCCGACCGCGAGCGTCAGGGCCATGAGCGACAGGTTGTCGAGGCTGTAGTTGAGCAGGTACATCACCGAGAAGGTCCCGATGATGGACATCGGGAGCGCCAAGCTCGGAATCACCGTGGCGGACAGGTTCCTGAGGAACAGGAAGATCACGAGCACGACGAGGAACAGCGTGAGCTCGAGGGTGAATGTGACGTCGTGCACCGACTCCTGGATCGTGGTCGAGCGGTCGAACAGCGTGGCCACGTGGACGGAGGACGGGATCGAGCTCTGCAGGCTCGCGAGGGCGCCTCGCACGCGCTGGGCCACGGCGACCGTGTTCGTCCCGGGCTGCCGCTGGATGGCGAGCACGATCGACGGGGCGCCGTTGTACCAGCTCGCGGTCTTGTTGTTCTGCACGTCGTCGATCACGCGGCCGAGCTCGCGCAGGCGCACGGGGGCGCCGTTGCGGTAGGCTACGATGAGGTCGCGGAACGCGTTCGCGTCCGCGAGCTGCCCCGTGGCCTCGAGCGTGAGCGCGGTCTTGGGTCCCCACAGCACGCCGGTCGGGAGATTCACGTTTTCGCTCCCGATCGCCGTCGCCACGTCCTCAAGTGCCAGGTTCCGGGACGCGAGCTCCGCCGGGTCGAGCTGGACGCGCACGGCGTATTTCTGCGTCCCGTAGACGAGCACCTGGGCAACGCCGCTCACCATCGAGAGGTGCTGCGCGATCGTCGTTTCCCCGTACTCGTCGAGCGTCGAGAGCGGCAGGACGTCCGACGTGAGGGCGAGCGTGAGGATGGGGGCGTCGGCCGGGTTGCTCTTCTGATAGGACGGCGGATAGATGCCCTGCGGCAGCGTGCGCAGCGTCTGGGTGATCGCCGCCTGCACGTCCTGCGCGGCGGCGTCGATGTCGCGGTCCAGGGCGAACTGGATGACGATCTGCGTCTGCCCGAGGCTCGACGTCGACGTCATGTTGTCGATGCCGGCGATGGTCGAGAACTGCTTCTCGAGCGGCGTGGCCACGGTCGCGGCCATGGTCTCGGGGCTGCCGCCGGGGAGCACGGCCGTCACCGTGATCGTCGGGAAGTCGACGTTGGGCAGGTCGCTCGCCGGGAGGCGCCGGTAGGCGACGATGCCGAAGAACAGGATCGCGACCATGACGAGCGACGTCATGACCGGCCGGCGGATGTAGAGCGCGGTGAAGTTCATGGCCGGGACTCAGCGGGGTCGAGCCGCGCCCGCCACCGCGCGGGGAGCGCGCTCAGCCACGTCTGGAGATCGTCGAAATAGGTGTAGAACACGGGCGTCACGTACAGCGTGACGATCTGCGACACCGCGAGCCCGCCCACCACGGCCACCCCAAGCGGCCGGCGCGAGGCCCCGCTCGCCCCGATCCCGATCGCGATCGGCAGCGTCCCCGCGATCGCCGCCACCGTCGTCATCATGATCGGCCGGAACCGCACCGCCGCGGCCTTCGTGATCGCCTCGGCCGGCGTCGTGTGTGCTTGCCGCTCCGTTTGGACCGCGAAGTCGATCATCATGATGGCGTTCTTCTTCACGATGCCGATCAGCATGATGACGCCGACGTACCCGTAGACATCGAGCTCGACCCCCGTCACGAACAGCGCGAGCAGCGCCCCGAACGCGGCAAAGGGCAGGCCGGTGAGGATCGTGATCGGGTGGATGAAGCTCTCGTAGAGGATCCCGAGGATCACGTAAATCACGAAGATCGTAATAAGGAGAAGCATGCCGAGCCCCTGCTGCGACGACACGAACGCCTGCGCCGTCCCCGAGAACCCGGTCGTGATACGGTTGAGCAGCACCGTGCGCGCGATCTTCGTAATCGCCGTGACGGCGTCCCCGAGCGACTGGTTCGCGGCGAGGTTGAAGGAGAGGGTGACCGAGGGAAACTGCCCCGAGTGGTTCACCGAGAGCGGACCCACGCCGGTCTCGAAATCCGCGACCGCGCGGAGCGGGACGAGGTGACCGTTCGTCCCGGGCACGTACAACCGCCCCAACGCGGCCGCGTCGAGCTGCGCGCCGGGCTCGACCTCGAGCAGCACCCAGTACTCGTTCGAACTCGTGTAGATGGTCGAGACCTGCTGTTCGTTGTAGGCGTTGGCGAGCGCGGCCTCAAGCCCAGCCGAGGTCACCCCGAGCGCGGCCGCCCGGTCCCGGTCGAGCCGCACCGTGACCTGGGGGTTCGCGTTCAGGAGATCAGTCGTCACGGCCGTGACCGTCGGCAGCTCGCGGAGCCGGGCGAGGAGCTGCTGCGAGCCCTGGTAGAGCGCCGTCAGGTCGTTCCCCTGGAGCGTGAACTGGTACTGGCTCTTCGACCCCCGTCCCCCGATGCGGATCGCCGGGGGGTTCTGGATATAGACGTTGAGCCCGGGGATGTGGCCGAGCGCGCGGGAGAGCTCGAGCACCATGGCGTCGGCCGACGGCCGCCGCCCAGCTGGCTTGAGGGCGATGAAGAAACTCCCCTGGTTCGCCGCACCCACCGCGCCGCCCGACCCGACCGACGACATGAACCCCGCCACGTTCGTATCGCGGGCCAGGGCGGCCGCCGCGAGCTGTTGCAAACGGACCATTTCCGCGAACGACGTGCCCTGGGCCGCTTCGGTTGTCCCTTGCAGGAGCCCGGTGTCGCTGCTCGGGAAGAGCCCCTTCGGGATGACGATGAAGAGTGCGGTCGTGCCGGCAAGAATCCCAGCTGAGAACAGGAGCGTGAGCGGCCGGTGGCCCATCACCCAGTCCAAGCTCCGGCGATAGCTCCCGAGCACCCGCTCGAAGAAACGCTCGCCCGCGTTGAACCAGCGGCCGTGCGCGATCTCGGTCATGGGACGCAAGAGCCTGCTGCACAACATCGGGGTGAGCGTCAAGGACACGAACCCGGACACGACGATCGCCGCCCCGATCGTGATCGCAAACTCGCGAAACAGGCGCCCGATGATCCCGCCCATGAAGAGCAGCGGAATGAATACCGCGGCGAGCGAGAGCGTCATCGAGACGATCGTGAAGCTCACCTCGGCAGCGCCTTCGAGCGCGGCGACCATGGGCGGCTGCCCGGCCTCGAGGTGCCGCACGACGTTTTCGAGCATGACGATCGCGTCGTCAACCACGAACCCCACGGCGAGGGTGAGGGCCATCAGGGACAGCGTATCCAGGCTGAACCCCAGGAGCGCCATCACCGAGAACGTGCCGACCACGGCCATGGGCAAGGTGAGGCTCGGGATCAGCGTCGCGACCAGGTTACGAAGGAAGAGAAAGATCACGAGCACGACGAGCGACAGCGCGAGCACGAGCGACGTCTTCACGTCACGCACCGAGCTCTCGATCGGGACCGAGCGGTCGTAGCGCACGTTGACGCGCACGGTGGGCGGCAGGATCCGCTCGATGTCGCCCAACACCGCCTTCACCGCGGCCGCCACGGCGACCGTGTTGGTGCCCGGTTGGCGCTGGACCGCGAGCACGATCGCCCGATTGGCGTTGTACCAGCTCGCCGCTTTGTTGTTCTGCACGTCGTCCAGGACCTCCCCCAGATCGCCCAGGTGCACCGGGGCGCCGTGCTGGTAGGCGACGACGAGCGAGCGGAACTGGGCGGCATTGAGCAGCTGCCCTGTGGCGGCGATGGTGAGGGTCTGGTTGGGGCCGTAGAGGACCCCGGTCGGCTCGAGGACGTTCTGGGCCTGGATCGCCCTGGCGACCTGGTTGATCCCTAACCCCCGGTTCGCGAGCCGGTCGGGGTTCACCTGCACCCGCACCGCGTACTTCTGGGCACCGTAGACGGCGACCTGGGCCACCCCGTCCACCATCGAGAGCCGCTGCGCGATGGTCGTTTCGGCGTACTCGTCAAGCGTGTACAGGGGCAGCACGGAGGAGGTGAGCGCGAGCATCAGGATCGGAGCGGCCGACGGATCCTGCTTCCGATAGGCCGGCGGGATGATGTTCGGGGGCAGGCTCGCGAGCGTCTGCGAGATGGCGGCGTTCACGTCCTGCGCCGCGGCGTCGATGTCGCGGTCGAGCGAGAACTGGAGCGTGATCTGCGTGCTGCCGAGCGCGCTCGTCGACGTGATATTGTCGATCCCCGCGATCGCGGAGAATGCCTTTTCGAGCGGCGTCGCGACCGTCGCGGCCATCGTCTCGGGACTGGCGCCGCTCAGGTTCGCGGAAACCGAGATCGTCGGGAAATCGACCACCGGGAGGTCGCTCACCGGAAGCTTCGGGTAGGCGACGATGCCAAACACAAGGATCCCGATCATGAGCAGCGATGTCATGACCGGGCGGCGGATGAAGAGACTCGTGAAGCTCATGTCACGGGCCGCGCGGCGGCTCCGCTACTGCTTGTGGTGACCGTGCTGGCCTGCGCCACGGGCGGAATCAGCCCCGGCGAGCGTGACGGCGGCTCCCGGGGTGAGCCGCGATTGGCCGGCGACCACCACCCGGTCGCCCAGGCGCACGCCCGACGCCACCACCGTAACCCCGCCCGCGGCCCGTTCGATCACGACCGACCGGGTCTGCGCCGTGCCCGTCGAATCGACCACGTAGACGTAACTGCCCTGCTGGCCCGCTTGGATCGCGGGCGTAGGGACCACGAGCGCATTCTGCTCGGTGTACATGAGCAGTGAGACCGTGACAAACTGCCCCGGCCACAAGCTGCGGTCGCTGTTCGGGAAGATCGCCTTGAGCATGATCGTCCCCGTCGTCGTGTCCACGGCGTTGTCGATGAACGACAGGCTGCCGGAGTGGTCGTCGGCCCGGCCCGGGGCAGCGGGCGCGGGCCCACTCACCGGATCGGCGCCCTGCCCCGCACCGGCGCCTGACCCCGCCTCGGCGGGCAGAGGGACCACGCCCGACACGACCGTGACGGGCAACCCGCCGTTCCGCCCGTAGTGCAGCAGCAGGGGCAGCTCGTTTGCCGGCACGGCGAACCGCACGAGGATGGGCGCCATTTCATTGATGAGGACGAGCGTCGGCGCCGCGGCCGAATGCACCACGTTGCCCTCGCGCACGAGCACGCCGCCCGTGCGCCCGCCGATGGGCGCGCGAATCGTGGTGCGATCGAGGTTTACGGCGGCGGCCGCGACCGCAGCCCGGTCCGCCTGGACCGTGGAGAGCGCGGCGGCCTCGGTGGCCCGCTGCTGCTCAGCTTCTTCGTGCGTGACGTACCCGCCCTGCTCGAGCTGGTCATAGCGGACAGCCTCACGGGTCGCATTCTCAGCCGTGGCGCTGTCGCGAGCGAGGGTCGCAACCGCCTGGTCGTAGGCGGCGCGGTAGGGCACCGGATCGATCTCGAACAGCTCCTGACCGGCTCGAACCTCCTGGCCCTCGCGAAAGTTGACGTGCGCGATGATGCCGTCGACCTGCGGCGCCACAGCGGCGGTTTGGACGGGAGTCACCGTGCCCGTCGCGACGATCGTGTAGGGTACCGGAGCCTGCCGAGCCACAGCGAGACTCACGGGCACCGCCACCCGCTTCGGCTTCGCGCTTGAGCCCGCGCACGCGCCGAGACCACCCATAGTGACGAGCGCCGTCGCCACCCACCCGCAGGAGAGCCGAGGCCCGAAGCGAGCCGAGCGGGTCATCTTGGTGAAGAGGACCGAACCGCTACCCAATGCCGGACTTCTCCTGTCGCGTGGAGCCACACCCGGGCGAGCCAACTGCGGGGGTACCGACCCTTCGGGGAACCGCTGCGTTTGACGAAGCCGAATGCTCGCGGTGTTCACCATCTTCCGTCTCAATTACGCCCGACCGAGCTCCGTCGCTGGCGCCACGGCCCGTGGCTACTTGAAAAACGGCGAACAATAGGTGGCCGACCCCGCAGACCCCTCTCTCAGACCGGGGCCGGCAGGCATGGGCCGCTCCAAACGACACACAAGATCAGGAAGGGAATAGGGCCCCACGAAGGCGAAGACACGGCGCTCCTGCGCGACGTGAACTCGTAACCATAGGCTCGCGTGCAGGATGGGGCACGCGGTGCCCTCTCGAGCCGGCAACGGGTGCGAATCCGTGCCTCCTCAACCCAAGGCGGTTTAGTCTGCTCCCATGATCCAGCAACGACGACACCGTGGCGACTGCCGGCCAGATGCGACCCGGCCCGCGTACACCCACCGATCGAGCAGTGGGCTGTAGCCGCGGGCCGAGTCCTCTAGCCCGACGGCCGCTCCGGTAGCTTACTGCCCTCCCGAGGTGTTCGTGGTCGCACTGCCCGCAGGTACGAGGATGAAGTCCGCGCCCATCCAGAGGTGCTTCCAGATGTGCGCCTGGACGCCCAAGCTCAGGTATTTGAGCTTCGGCGTCATCTTGTCGAGGTCCTCTGCCTTGACCTTCCACTTCGCCAGCACGCGCATGCCGCCGCCATCGGGGAAGGCCTCGACCACCGCGGTCTCCGGCTCGACGTAGTCGCGGATCTTGAAGCTGCCCATCGCCTGGGCGGTGATCGTGTCCGCGTGCTTCCTGACGTCCACTACACTGTCGATGGTGAACGTGACTTCCGGGTACTGCGCCGTCTGCATCATCTGATGCATCATGACGTCGCGCATCGATTCCCCGGTAATCAGGGCGTCGCCCTGGACGGCGATCATGCCGTGAACGCCCCGCCAATGGACAGTGTCCGCGATTTCGACGTTCCCGCGTACCGCCTCGACGCAAATGGGCTGAACAACGTGCCGCGGGAAGAGCGGAACATGGATGGTGTCCTCAATGTTCTGCCAGCCACTCCTTGAGAGCTTGAGCTTGGGGTTGATGGTCCAACCGCCGCTCCGCTCTTCGCCGGGGCGCCAGTCGGGGTCGCCCGGGCACGTCGTCGCCCAGAGGTGGTTCAGGTGCGGAGTCATCTGCCACCAAGCGAGACTGGTCTTCGCGTCGACCGTCCAACGCCCCTGCGCAGACGCCGGGACGTGGAGGAGAAGGGCGAGGGCCGACAGCGCGAGCGCCGAGCGAGCAACGGTCATGTGTTTCTCCCTGAAACATGCGTGGAACGTTGGAGCGGCACGGGTCAGTAACGCCTACCGACGACACCTGGTGCGGGCCTTCGCGAGGGTACCGCGCGGGAAATCCACGGCCGCCGCTGGCTTCACGAAAAAACGGGGCTGACGAGCAGCCCCGCACTTGCGCCCGATTTTAACCGCGGAAAATATGCCCCCCTTTGGGAGGGCGCAAGCGCACCCCGCCGGCGGGGGCGCAGGGGTGCGTCCGAGGGGACTCTCGACAACGGTGGCCCGTGTGTGTAGTATGGCATCCCTGAAGCCGGGCCGTACGCTGCGCGACCACCTTGGCCCGGTGGCCAGAGCAGTACAGCGCACACCTAAAGGGGGAACGCTATGCGGACGTCGATGGTTCATGCCTTGTTTGCCGTCGCGGTGGGGAGCGTCGCCTGCACCAGCAATAACAGCGGGCCGCAGACAGCCTATCAAGCGACACTCAATAACGCGTACGTGGTACCCGCTGACACCTCGACCGGCACAGCGAGTCTTACGCTGACGGTGAGCGGCACGTCGGTCACCGGAACTCTGACGATCGGTGGAGCCCCGTCGAATAACGGCGTGGCGACAACCTACAGCGTGGGCCACATTCATCAGGGCTCCGCGGGCGCGAACGGCGCGATCCTGCTCAACCTGTGCGGCACAGCAGCCGTCGCAGCGGCCGGCAACAACCCCGGTCAGGCAGCCACTCCGGCCTGCACGCCCGGTGCGGCAGTCCCGATCAGCTTCACCGCTCCACAACTCTCCTCAGCCATGCCTGGCAGCGCGGGCGCCGAGACCTTCTCTGCGTTCGTGACCCAGATCGAGGCCGAGGGTGACTACGTGCAGATCCACAGCGCCGCGCATCCGGCCGGTGAGATCCGCGGGCAGATCACGCGGACTCTGCAGAGCTTCTAAAGCACGACGCAGCGCGGGCACCACGGGCGGCCGGTCATTCCGGCTGCCTGTGGGCTCGCGGATGACGATGGGGACGTTCGAGGCCTAGCGAAGGTCTCCGTTACGCCGCACCCCTAGCACGACCGTGCCTTGGCCACGCCGCCCGCCTCGGTGCATCGCAGCTCGTGTCCAGCCCCCGTTCGTCACAGTCGCCAGTTCCACGGCGCGGGCCTCATCAAGCAGAGCCTTTCGTCGCGACCTGCGCCGCAGCACGGCTTGGTGCGCACGGGTGGGAGGGCCCGACGCTCGTCCGGCAGTAACACGTCAGGGACCGGTGGCGAGGCAGTTGCCGAGTGAGACCGCAGGGTCAAGTTCGAGCGTGCGCTTCAGCTCCGCGTCAGCCTCCCCGGACTGCCCCAGCTGCTTCAGGTACCAACCGCGGCAGATGCGCGTCCGCGCTTGCGCGGGGTCGATCGCTTCCGCTTCGGACAAGAGAGTCACGGCCACGGCGAGGCGCCCTTCGGCCGCGCGCATGGTCGCGAGGAAGAACAACGGATCCGGCTCCTCGGGCGCCAGCGCATGCGCGCGCTCCATGAGCCGGGCTGCAGCCGAGTCCTGGTGCAACCGGTAGGCGAGCCGTCCAGCACTGAGGTTCGCATCCCAGTAGTCCGGCGCCGCGTTCAACGCGATGAGGACGTGCGCGCCCGCCGAGTCGAGCTCCCCACGCGTCATGTATTCGCGCGCGAGGTAGGTGTTCGGGATGGGACTCTGTGGCTCGCGCGCGACCTCCGCACGCCACAGCGCGTACCCGTTCTGCCACTCGGCATTCCGGGTCCACGTCTTCACCGCGAGCAAGATCCCCACAGCGGCGATGCCCACCGCGAGCACTCGTCCCCACGCCGCGTTCAGGTGGGCGCGTAACGCTGCCACTCCGGTTCCGGCGAGGATGCAGAAACCCACGGACGGCAGGTAGAGGAGCCGTTCCGCCATCAAGACGCCGCCCCTCACGATGTTCAGGACGGGGAGGAGCGCGATGAAAACCCACAGGATTCCCACCGCCCGAAGGGGCGCGCGTCGAAGGGACGCGCCGCCGGCGCACAGGATCGCGAGCCAAACCGCGGTGTCGACGAGACAGGCCAGGGTGAACGTGGGCGTATAGGGAAACCTGCTCGCGTAGTAGAAATGGAGACCGAGCGGCACGGGAACGACGAGCAGTTGCCAGTATTCAGCGAGCACCCGCGTCATCGTGTTGAACACGATGCGACCGTCGAGATCGTGAAACCACAGCGCCGCGACCGGGATCTTCGCATCGGGCGGACGGAGCAGTACGCAGATCGCGATCACCGCTGCCATGCCCGCCACCAGCGCCCCGCCCTGCCGCAGGGCGCGGCGCGCCTCGGCCGAGCCGGTGCCCGGTCGAGCTTCGAGATCGGCGGCCCCAGGCAGCGTGACGGCGACGAGCGCGAAGAGGAGCGGTGCGACGGCGGCGTTCTCTTTCGAGAGTATGCCGGCCCCGAGCAGCACGAGGGCCACGGGATAGCGCCACCGGGCGCGGCGCCGCGTGCAGGTCAGATAGATGCACCCGAGGGCTCCCCCCGCGGCCAGTAGTTCGCTGCGGCCCACGAGCGCCGTGACCGCCTCCACATGCACCGGGTGCACGGCAAAGAGCAGGGCGGCGAGGAGCGCAGCCGTGGCCCTGGGCGTGCCGGGGTGTGCGGCTTCCCCGAGCAGCGTCGCAAGATCGAGCACCAAGAGGCAGCAGAGCACGTGCAGGCCGATGTTGACGACGTGGTAGCCCAGGACGTCGAGGCCGCCCATTTGCCAGTTGATGGCGTACGAGAGAGTCGTGAGCGGGCGGTATAGGCCACGGTGCTCGACGGCCGCCGCGGCGCCGTAGGAGCCCCGAAAGATGGCCCCCACCTGATCCACGTGTTTGATGAGCGGATTGTCGAAGATTGCCCATCCGTCGTCGAGCACGGGCAGGTTGTGCAGGGTGTTGGCGTAAGCGAGCGCCGCGGCGAGAGCCACCACCCATCGCGGATGCGCGAGGGCGGTGTGCCTGACACGGGCTAGAGCGGAACGAAGGAGCGCTTGCGGCGACCGGAGCGTGCGACGGACTCCCGGCTCGGGGCGTCGAGGAGGTGAACATGGAGGCGAGCGGGCGGACTGTCCAGCGCGCCCTCGGCCAGAGGGGCAACCGAACGGGGTCTAACCCCACAAGCAGCAACGGCTGCCCTTGCAGGCAGCCGCAGCGCGCACACGGCCGAGAGCCCGAAGGACTCAGGCCCTGCCTGCGCTCCCTCCGGACCTCACGCCCCAACTCCGCCAAAGAAAGTAGATCGCGGGCACCACGGCGAGCGTGAGCACAGTGGCGGTCACCATGCCACCCACCATGGGTGCGGCGATACGCTTCATTACATCCGCTCCGGTGCCTCCGCCCCACAGGATGGGCGCGAGGCCCGCCATAATCGCCGTCACGGTCATCATCACGGGGCGTAAGCGCTGGACCGCGCCCTCCATGACCGCCTCACGCACGTCGTCAGCCCCGCGCAGGCGACCGGCTTCCCGGTGCCGATGATACGCCTCGTCCAAGTAGATGATCATGACGACCCCGGTCTCCGCCGCCACGCCCGCCAGCGCAATGAACCCGACCCACACCGCCACGCTCGTGTTGTACCCCAGGGCCCAAAGCGACCACACTCCTCCCACCAGGGCGAACGGCACCGCCAGCATGACGATCAGCGACTGGCCCACGCTCCGGAAATTCAGATAAAGAAGAAGGAAGATGAGCCCCAGTGTGACGGGGATCACAAGCTTCAGTTTCTGCCGGACACGCTGCAGCGCCTCGAACTGGCCGCTCCACTCGACGCGATAGCCAACCGGAATCGTGAGCTTGCTCGCGACCGCCCGCTGGGCGTCGCGCACGTACCCCCCGATGTCGCGGCCGGAGATGTCCACGTACACCGTGGTGAACGGGAAGGCGTTCTCCGTCTTCACCGCCATGGGCCCTCGGACGACCTCCACGCTCGCGATCTCGCCGAGGGGGATCTGGGCGGTGCCCGTGGCCATCTCCCCCGACCCCGAGCCGCCGGAACCCATGCCGCTCGACCCGCCCGAGCCCATCTGCTGCCCAGCGGACATGCTCATCGTGGGGATACCGATCTCACGGAGCTTATCGAGGTTGTCACGGAGCTCGCGGGGGTACCGCACGTTCACGTCGTAGCGCTCGCGCCCCTGCACGCTCACGGCCGCGTTCATGCCGCCGGCCGTCGCCATAACCACGTCATTCACGTCGCCCACGTTCAGCCCGTAGCGGGCCGCCTTCGCCCGGTCGACCTGGATGTCGACGTAGTAGCCAGACACGTTGCGTTCAGCGAACGCGGTCCGTGTGCCCGGCACGTCCTGCAGGATGTGCTCGATCTCGATCCCGAGGTCCTGCAGCGTGTCGAGGTTCGGCCCGTACACCTTCACCCCGATTGGCGTTCGGACGCCGGTCGACAACATCTCGGTCCGTGCCTTGATCGGCATGGTCCAGGCATTGGTCACCCCGGGGAGCTGCACGGCCTGGTCCATCGCGTTCACGAGCTTGTTGTAGGTCATGCCCCAGGGCCACTCGGATTCGGGCTTGAGCACGATCGTGGTCTCGAGCATGTCCAAGCCCGCGGGGTCCGTCGCCGTGTTGGCCCGCCCCGCTTTGCCGAAGACCGACTGCACTTCCGGGAAGGTGTGGAGCACGCTGTCCTGGTAGCGCATGATGGCCCGGGCCTGCCCGATCGCTGCTCCCGGTGCCGTGGTTGGCATGAAGAGCACCGACCCCTCGTTCAAGGGCGGCATGAACTCGCTGCCGAGCCGGCTCCAGGGCAGCACGGTGATGGCGAGGACGGCGGCGGCGCCGAAGACCACCCGCCAGGGGTGCTCGAGCACCGCCCTGATCACGGGCCGATACGCCCGCGCCAGGCCCCGGTTGATCGGGTTCGCGTCGTGGGGACGCAGCTTGCCCCGGATGAGGTACCCCATCAGGACCGGCACGAGCGTGATCGACAAGATGGCGGCGCCGGCCATGGCGAACGTCTTGGTGAACGCGAGGGGCTTGAACAGCCGGCCCTCCTCCTGCTCGAGCGAGAACACCGGCAAGAACGACACGGTGATGACCAGGAGCGAGAAGAAGAGCGCCGGCCCGACTTGCCGCGCGCTCTCGAGCACGACATCCCACACGGATCGCTGCTCGGCCCCTGGTTGCTCCAGGTGCTTGTGCATGTTCTCGATCATCACGATCGCCGCGTCGACCATCGCCCCGATCGCGATCGCGATCCCGCCCAAGCTCATGATGTTCGCCGCCACGCCGACCCACCGCATCACGATGAACGAGATGAGGATGCCGAGCGGCAACGTGGCGATCGCGACCAGCGCCGAGCGGAAATGCAGGAGGAAGAGAATCGCGACCGCGGCGACAATCAGGGACTCCTCGATCAGCTTGCCCCGCAGCGTGTCGATCGCCCGGTGGATCAGCTCGGATCGATCGTACACGGGCACGAGGCGCACGCCCCGCGGGAGGCTGCGCTGCACCTCGGCGATGCGCGCCTTCACCGCGTCGATCGTTTTCAGCGCATCGCTGCCGAACCGCATCAGGACGATGCCGGCCACGACTTCCCCGCGACCGTTCAGGTCGGCGGCGCCGCGCCGGGGGGCCGGCCCTATGGCGACCGTCGCCACGTCGGCGACGCGGATGGGCGTGCCGTTCGCGGTCGCGCCGACCGCGACGTTCCCGATCTCCTGCTCCGTCCGGAGATAGCCGAGCCCGCGAATCATGTACTCGCGGCCGTCCATCTCGATCACATTGGCACCCACGTCCGCGTTGCGAGACCCCACGGCGTCGACCACGCGCATGACCGGGATGTGGTAGGCGCGCAGGCGCTCTGGGTCCACGTTCACCTGGTACTGCTTGACGAAGCCGCCGACGCTTGCCACGTCCGCAACGCCCGGCACGGACGTGAGCTGGTAGCGGATGTACCAGTCCTGGAGCGAGCGCAGCTGTGCCAGATCAAGCGAGTCGCTCTGCAGTGCGTACTCATAGACCCAGCCCACGCCGGTCGCATCCGGGCCGAGCGTCGGCTCGACGCCCGCAGGCAGCTGGCTCCGGATGCCGCTCAGGTACTCAAGAACGCGCGAGCGGGCCCAGTAGAGGTCCGTGCCATCCTCGAACAGGACGTACACGAGCGAGAGCCCGAAGAAGGAGAAGCCCCGCACCACGCGCGCTCGCGGGACCTTGAGCATCCAGGACGTGATGGGATAGGTGACCTGGTCCTCGACGATCTGCGGGGCCTGCTCGTTGAATGGAGTCTCGATGATGACCTGGACGTCCGACAGATCCGGGATCGCATCGAGCGGCGTCGTCTTGACGGCCCAGACCCCCGCCCCGACGATGGCGAGCGAGCCGAGGGCGACGAGGAAGCGGTTGCGAAGAGACCAGGCAATGATCTTGACGATCATGCGCGCTCCAGCGGTACGGTCGTCATTTCGGCGGCCCCATGTCCATGCCCGGCATATTCGCCATGCCCGCGCCCTGTCCAAGCTGCGACTCGGCGTCCAACAGGAAATTGGCCGACGCGACAATCCGCTGCCCCTCCGTGAGGCCGCCGAGGATCTCGCGGCGATCTCCGGCCCGCACCCCAAGCGTCACGTCATGCGGCTCGAGCGCCCCATCGGGGCTCACGACGAAGACGAGGTTCCGCTCCCCCGTCATCACGACCGCGTCGACCGGCACACTCAGCGCGTCCCCGCCCAAGTGGGCGTCGAAGAACATCGTCGCGAACATCCCGGGCTTGAGGAGGTCGTCGGGGTTCGGCAGCTCAACCCGGACGCGGCCGGCGCGGCTCTCGGGATCGACCATGGGCGAGACAAACGTCACGCGGCCGTTGAACGTGCGCCCGGGGTACCCGGCCACCTCGATGCGAGCCGCGGCGCCCATCTGGATCAACGACAGGTCGTTCTCGTAGACGTCCCCCTGCACCCACACCGTGGACAGGTCGGCCAACCGATAGAGCTTCGCCCCGGCCATCACCGACTGCCCCGCCACTACGAGCTTTTCCATCACCACGCCGTCGAATGGGGCGTCGAGGCTCATGGTCTTCTGCACCTCGCCGGTGCGCTCCAGGTGGTCGATCTGGTCCGTCGAGATGTCCCAGTAACCCAGACGCTGACGCGCCGCGTCGAGCAGGGCGTTGGCGTTGCGCCAGGCCTCGGTCTGGGTCGAATCGACCGACTGCACCAGCCTGCGAGCGGTGAGCAGCTCCTGTTGGGCCGTCACGAGCATCGGACTGTAGATCGAGAGGAGCCGGTCCCCGCGGTGGACCTCCATCCCGGTCTGGTCGACGTAGACCCGGTCCACGAAGCCGTCGATCTTCGGGGTGATGTCGGTGACGCGGACCTCGGACGGGACGACCTGCCCCACCGTCCGGATCGCGCGGTTCAGGGCGCCCCGTTGGACCGTCGCATACGCAACGCCGATCGCCTGCGCCTGAGCGGCACTCAGGCGAACGGCGCCGCGACCGGTCGTGGACGTCGTCCCGGTTTCCATGCCGGCCATGCCGTTGTCGGCGGGCGCTTTGGCGGATCGCTGGCACCCAACGGCAAGGGTGACAAGTACACCGACGGCGAGTGTCCTCCTCATGGCGATACCTCGGTCACCGGTCCACCAACGAGAGCCGACAGCTCGCCCAGCGCCTGCTGGTAGTCGGCGAGCAGCCGGTAGGCCTCCGTTTGATAGTTCTTCACCGTGAGCTGATTGTCGATCAGCTGCATGAAGCTCAACTGACCCACGCGGTAGCTCGCGAGCGAGGTCGTCACGGCCGCTTGCGCCTGGGGCACGATGCCCGAGCGATACAACCGAACCAAGTTGCGGTCCTCCTCCGCGCGAGCACGGGTCTCGATGATGCGCGCCACGGTCTCGTTGCGCACGCTCAAGAGGTCCGCCTGGGACGCGTCGAGCATCGCCACCGCCTCCCGCTTCATCGCGAGCTGCTTGCCGCCGGCGAAGATCGGCAGCGTGATCCACGCCATGAAGTTCGCCGTCGACCCGAGGGCATAGCTCTGGTTAAACGCTAGACCCAGCATGACGTCAGGGAAGATTTGCCTTCGGGCGGATAAGAGCGACCCCTCCGAAGCCTCCACGCGCTCCGACGCGGCGCGCAACGCGGGCCGGGCGACAAGTCCCCGGGCGACGAGCGAATCGACGTCGGGCAGCTCGCCCTGGGGTTCGGGCAGCTCGAGCGTTCCGATCGGCACGCTTGGATCCCGCCCCATCAGCGAGTTCAGCCGAGCCGCCATCGCGACCCGATCCTGACCCATCCGGGTTTGATCTTCCGCCATCCGTCCGAGCTCTACCTGCGCCCGCAGCACGTCCTGCTGCACCGCCCCACCGACCGCGTACATGGTGGTGCTGACCTCGAGGAACTGCCGCATGAGGGCGCGCGTCTCTTGAATGACGTCGAGCGCGCGGTCGGTGTAGGCAATGTCGAAATACGCCATCCGCACGTCCGACACGAGCATCCGCTGCTGGTCGTCGGCGTCGGCGCTCATGGCGGCAGCCGTGTGCTCCGCCGCCCGCTTGGCGCCGCCGAGCTTTCCAGGCCACGGGAACGTGAACATGAGCTGCTGCTGGTCCTGCGTCATCACGTTGCCCGCATAGCCGTAGCTCGGCGCGGCGCGGTTCATGGTGTTGAATTGGACTTGCGGGTCCGGGAGAGCGCCGGCCGGCCCGATCCGATCGCTCGCCGCGGTAGCCTCGGAGCGCGCGGCGTGCAGCATCGGGTTGTTGGCAAGGGCCAGGCGTATCGCGTCGGCCAGCCGGAACGTGTCGCTTACGGTCTGGGCCGACAGACCGGTCCAGCCGCAGAGCGCCAAGGCCACCACGCGCCAACAAAAATGCCGGCGACGCTCCGCCAACCCGTTCGCCGGCTGTTGCTGTTCGTTCGCGCCGGGTGCTGAAACACTGGAGACCGCCCTGGCGCTCCTCATCGATTCCGCTTGCGACAGGGCCCGGGTATACCTCCGACCATTCATGGACGACCCCCTCCTGCGCCGGTTGAAGCCTCCTCAGTTAGGGGCGAGAATTCGCGGGCCGGCGCAGTGCCGCTCCCAGCGAGCCGCCCCTGCTACTCGGGACCCCTCCCCTTGCGTTGCGGGGCGCCATCGATCACCAAGGCCAACCGAGACTGCCGCGCGAGCGCGCAGCGATCGGATGGGACAAGGGTTACTGGGCGGCCCGGTCCTTTCGGGTGAGGTATTGAACGAGACGCTTCACGAGGTTTGGGAGGCCCAAAGTTTGACTGTAGATTTCATACGCTGGTTTCGTAGTTAGGCAATCGTACAGCGTGAGGTCATCGAAGGCGACGAGCAGCACACCGTCGAGCGGCTGGGCGGCGGTCGGGCCGCAGAGCTGCTTCAGCGCATCGGCGACGTTGTCGAAGTTGCCCCCGGTCCGGACCGCATTGATGCCAATCTGCTTCAGCGTGTCGCGCACCTGAATCATCATCCGGACGTCCATGCGCGCCGGGCTCGAGGCGACCGTGCCGATGATCTTGAAGCGGCTGACCGGGGTCGTCGGATTGAACGTCTCCACGATCCCCGATCTTGAGTTACACGCCGCGACGAGGGCGAGCATCGCCAGGCCGGCAACCGCCCACCATTGGAAGGACGACCGTGTGCGCTCGCGCATCACCAGCTCCCTACCGAGACCGACAACCCAATGTCGATCGTCAAGTCGCCGCGCCACGCAGCCGGAGTCTGGTCGGGGAGTCCCTTGTCGATCTGACTGTGGGTGAGGTAGTCCGACACTTCAAACACCCAGACGCTCTTGGCCGGCTTGTAGGGCTTCATGGCCCAGAGCGCCCGCACGGGAAAGGTGGCCCCAATCGTGCCGACGAAGCCCGCCAAGGTGGTCCCGCTTGCGTACTGCCATTCCGACCCCTTCCAGCTCACCATACCGCCCCCCAAGCCGACAAAGACGCTGTTGATGGACCGCCACGGGTGCAGCGTGCCGATCAACTCGCCGTTCGCAAACCAGGTCCCACTCGGGTCGTCGTAGGTACCGCTCGTGTCGGTCACGGCCGTCTCGCTCGGACCGAAGGCCACCGTGCCGCGAACCCCGAAGTGGTCGCTCAGCCAATAGATGGCGCTAAACCCGAGGATCGGTGCGCCTTCGGGCCGCTTCTCCAAGTACGTGGCGGGGTTGTCGATCGATCCCTGGCTGAACAGCGTGCCACCGGACACGTAAACACCGACGATGGGGGAGAGCGACAGTCTCTGAGTTGATCCAGCGGTAGGAAGCGCGACCGTTGCCGCAACCGTCAGCCCCGCTACCGCGAGACGACCGTGCGACCTAGTCCATGCCCTCATCTGCGCCATCCGCGCATTCGTCGCCGTTCCTTTGGTCATTAGGGTAGGCCTACCATACTCGCGCCCGGCCCATGCCGCAAGTCGGCCACGACCTGCTGCGAGCGCGCGGACGCGCGGAGTTCGAGTCCGGAATTTCGGGACGATTTCCTCAGATACTACACCAGAACCAGGCGTAGGGACCGTGGGGCAGACTCGCTTGCGCCGTCGGTATTGCCGGACGCCAACGAATCGAACGCGCGTCCGGAATACCCCCCGACCAGCGCTCCGCTCGCCCGGCTGTCGCGACCGGCGGCTCCTCGTCGCGTCATCCGCTAGCGCCTGGAGGAGCGGTGCGCTTAACTTCCCCCACGATCGAGCGTCTGTGCCCGACGATCTCTAGGAGCGTCTCATGTTCGAACTGCTGTGGGGCCGTCCAAGTCGAGGTGATCGTCGACCACAGCTTGGCTCAGCACGAGTGCAAGCCATGGCGGCCGTTTTGTCCCTCATCGCCGCTGGAGCGCTCGGGGCCCAGTCCAACGTTCCCGCGAACGCCTCCATCACTATCCCCCTTGCTGAGGGCGCCCGGCGCCGCCCGGATCTCGAGAAGGCGCGCGAGGCAGCCGCGGGGGACGGCCACACGTTCTGGGTCTATCGCTGGGAAGGTCCCATGGAGCCCCTCGTGCGCTACTACATCCAGCGCCTGGCCGGCGACCGGGATGGCGACCTGGACAGCACGTCGGTACGACCCGGTGGGACGTCGAACATCGTATACCACATCCAGTTCTGGACCTTCATGGACGAGTGCGCCGACTCGACGCCCGGGGCGGCTGGCGCCGCGCCGTGCACGCACTGGAGGCGCGCGACCGACCTGAAACGCGGTCTCGGGAACCGGTTGCCGCTGGCGCCCGGGGCGTGGGTGGAGCACTGCATTTTCCATTGGTTTAGCCGCGATGAGCAGGGCGCGCTCACCCGCTGGACGGCCGACGTGTTCGATTCAGGGATGACACCAGACTGGAAGCACTACGAGCCCACGGCGGACTTGATTATTGAAAGCGACCAGGTGAAAGGGGCGGCGACCCAAGGGTGACCCCAGGGCGCCCTGTGGTGCCCCCAGCCCTCCGGGGCCGCTGACCGCTCCACGCCGCCATCTGCCGGGTAGCCACCTTGTGGACGGCGCCGCGTTCTCGGCAAATCGCCAACGCCCTCTCGCAAGTGAGAGGGCGTTTTGTTCTTCGCGCCGGGGGTATGCGCCCGGGAGGACTCGAACCTCCGACCAACAGCTTAGAAGGCTGCTGCTCTATCCACCTGAGCTACGGGCGCGTGTTGGTACACAACAACTTAACACGCTTAGGCTGCTGTTCTATGCTCGTGGTGCCAATGGTGGTGCCAAACCGAGGGCCGTGAGCCGCTCGGCGAGCACCTTCCGGTGCTGCTCGACGCGGTACTCGACGACCTTGGCGCGGTGACGCATTTGGCCCAGATGGCCGTACACACGGCGCACCATCGCCTCGCCGCCGTGACCGAGTTCCTTTGCGACGGTATAGACGCTCACGGGCGCGCCCTCGTCGAGCGTCTGAAGCCGCGCGGCACAATAGGTGTGGCGGAACATCTTCGAGCGAATCTCGGCTGACTTCCAACCCCCGCGTGCCGCCGCAGCGTCCAGCAGCTTTCGAAGGTCGGTCAGCATGGCCTCCTCTCCCGTCTTGTAGCAGGGAAACAGCAGTCGGCCAGGCGGCCTCCCTGCGCCGAAGACGTAGGGGCGAAGGATCGCCTCGAGCTGCGGCCAGAGGGGGACCACACGGAACGATGTGGCGGTCTTGAGGCGCCGCCAGTCGTTGGGCCGGAACGTCACTGTCTTTCGGTCGAAACTGACATCCCCCACCTCGAGGCCGAGTACCTCTGCGCGCCGACCGCCGGTGAGGAGAAACGCAGCAATGAGCGGGTATCCAAACGGCACGGCGAGGTCGCTGCGCTTGGGGACATAAGTGCGCGCGGCTTCCAGGAGTAGAGCTGCCTCGGGCACCTCGAGCCACTTGGCCTCGTCGCGCCGCCCGACCGGCTTCTCCAACAGGTCTCCCACCGGGTCGTAGCCCGAGGGCACGACGCGCTCCGCTCGAGCGCGGCGGTAGAGGTTTGAGAGCGCGTTGAGGTGGTGTCGCGCGGTGCCCGCGCTTAGGCCACTCGCCTGGAGCTTCTCGCACCACGCGCGTACGTCGGTGGTGGTAATACTCCCGAGTTCCCGGCCCGCCCCGAAGTGCGCCACGGCGCGTTCGAGGTGATGTTCAGACAGCGCCAGCCAACGTTCCGTGAACTTGCCGGTGTCGGCTTTCGCGATGAGGTGAGCCCCCGCGAAGGTCGCGAGGGTGGCCTGGCCCGCGAGGCCGTGCAGCGCGCGGCCCCTCCGTAGTCCGTCAAGCTGCTCGATACGGCGGGCGAGGAGCACTTGGGCCGTTGCTGGGTCAGCCGTCGCCCGCTTCTCTCCGGACGCGACGAGCGCCTCACGCTGGCCTCCCACGTCGGCGTACTCCCGCAAGTCGGCGTAGGCGCGTCGCACGCCACCCCGCGCCCGCCAATAGATCTGGGTTGCCTTCATCTCCACCTCCGGTGTTCAGGGTTCTCCCGATCCCTCCCCTTCGTCCCTCTCTCGCGACCCATCGGGACGGGTCGCACCGCGAACATAGGCAGTGTGGGTCGTCGTGCGCGAGCGCCGCCGCCACGCGCCGAGATCATGGGTCTCGTGGCTCGGCCGTCCGCGTTCCTGCGCGCGGAAGACGTCGACGGCCGCGAGCGGCACGCGCCAGTCCCTGCCCCGCAATTTGTAGGCGCCGGGGAACCGCCCGGCCTCGATCCAGCCCCGTACCGTGCTCGTGCTGCGTTGGAACCGCGCCGCGAGATCCGTGACCGTGAGCTCGTCCCGCAGGACCTGGGTCGCCTCGTCACGTCCGGTGCCGATGGCCGCGAGCAGCGCCTCCCGCGTGAGCGTCACGCTCGCGCCGGCGGGGAGCAGCTCCGCCGCGTGGCGCAGGTCGTCCAGGGCCGTCATGACCGCTCCCCTGGGTGGGCGTAAGGGCCGGGGCGCATGACCAGGACGCGCACCCCGGCGATCTGGGCCCGACCGTGCGAGGGCACCCCCGCGACTCCGCGGCCCGGGCTAGCGCTCGAGTCCGTCACGACCGAGCACCATCTCTTTGACGGTTTCGCGAGCATGGAACAGGAGGGCGGCTTGCGGTGCCGTGAAGAACATCCGCACCTGGCGCAACTCGTGCGGCTCGAGACCGTCGAGCATGCCTCGAATCACGGGCCGGAGGACGTCCAGCCGCGGCGCGGCCCGCACCGTCTCTTCCAGTCGCCGCAGGCGGACCTCCGTTGCCTGGATCCGTTCGGCGAAAAGGCGCTGCGCTCGCTCGGCCGCCTGCCCCAGGCTCGTCTGCGGCCCGTCGCCCACCGATTCGCGGACGAGCGCCGCGGCGCGCCCCTCGGTGGCCGTGCGTTCCCGCCACTCGCTCGCCGCCCCGCGCGCGGCGGTCCGCGCTCCCGTGTCATCGTCGACAATCAGGAAGCCCCACGCCTGGCGCTGCTCGACCGTGCGCAGGGGGCCGAAGCGCTCCGGCTCCGTCCGGAGCAGCTCGGCCACGCGCTCGCCGTTGACCGCCCTTGCCGTGGCGGCGGCGTGGGCCCGGGCGGCTTCGGGATCGCGATACACACGGGCAAACGCTTGAGCCAGTCGGCGGTCGATTGCGTCCAGGCATTCCATGTCCCGGGTGAGCTGGTCCCGGCGGGCACACTCCCTGACGAGCTCCTCCCGGGCGCGCCCTTCCTCCTGGTAGAGCGCGTCGACCCGTTCGTACTCCCGGACCCAGGCCTGCGCTTCTTCGACCATGCGGCTCGGGGGCTCCTGCTGACGCCCCGGGAGCTCGCGCTCTTGCCCAGGAAACGGGGCGCCGAAGCGCTCCTCGAGCCGGCCGAGCGAGAGCTCGCGGGCCACCCGGGAGGCCTTCACTTGGTGGTCCCCATCGGTGATCACGAGGCCCTGGCCCTTGCGCTCGAAATGCAGACCGTGCCGCTCCAGCACCGCCTCCGCCGCGTCCCAGGAGCGGGCCGCGCGCAGGTCGTCCAGGTGCGCCCGGACGCGGTCGGGGAACGCGGGCTCGCCCGTGCGCTCGGCCTGTCTCCGCTCGCCGGCGGTGAGGCGCGCCCGCTCGGGCGGCGTCTGGCCCTCGAGCTGATAGAGGCGCCCGGGGACTTCGCGGAGCCCGAGCTCGCGCTCCAGTTCGCGGAGCGTGCGTTCGATCTGGGGCCGGTCCTGCCAGCGCTCCCACGCCCGCTCCGTCTGGGGATGCACGCGATTCACCATGCAGTGCACGTGGGGATGCGCCCGGTCCTGATGGGCCACGAGGAGGGCCTGGTGCTCGGCGAGGCCCAACTCCGCGAGCACTCGATCGGCAACCTGCTGCATCCGTTCCGGGCTCACCGCATCCGTCGGGTCGAAACTGATGGTCAGGTGATAGACTGGGACCTCGACCCGCGCGTTCCCATTCGCGGTCGCCTGCATGAGGGCCGCGGCGAGCTCGGGATCGTCGGTGCCGAGGTTCCGCCCGACGGTCCAGGCCACACGTTCCGGATCGGCCCCGTCGCGGCCGTGCATCAGGTAGCTCGCCAGCACGCCGAACCGCCCGCCGCTTGAGGTGGTCGCGATCACGCGGAGGGCCCCGGCCCGCGGCTCGTGAGCATGCAGCGGACGAGCGCTTCGCGATCGCGCAGCACGCGCGTGAGGCGATCGAGGAGCCCGGGGTCCGGCTGGGTGCAGCCGTAGCGGGCGAGCGCGTCGAGGCTGGCGCCAAGTCGGGCCAGGGCACGGAGGATCTCCGGCGCCGCCGGTTCGCGCCGGGCCGCCGGCACAGCACCGAGCGCGGTCTCCCGGATGAACCGCGCGGGGGTTTGGCCGCACGCGCGGGCGCGCGCGGTGATCCGGGCAAGTTCGTCCGGTCGGAAGCGGATCAGCTTGGCAGTCGTACGGAGCGCGGCTGCGGGCATGGAGTATGTGGGCAGGCGAGCGACCCCTCCCTACTTCACCTACTCCGTCAATGGGGCAAAGCGTTCCCGGCCACGAGACGTGTGGGTCGTGCGCTGGGCAACGGGTCGGGAGCACGCCCCCCCTTCTACCAGTACCTCGGGATGGGCCAAAGCGTTTGCGACGACGAGCGTCGTCGCGCTGGGCCAGAACGCCCCTTCTGCATACGAGTACCTCGGGATCGGGCAAAGTGATTGAGGGCGGGCGAAACAGGGGGGCCGCGCAAGAAGAGGGGGAGAGCGGGGCGGGACCTGCCCTTGAGCGCGCGGAGCGCGCGAATGGGCGCCGTGAGGAGCGAATCGGTGCTGCGCGCTAGCGCAGCACCGATATCGCTCCTCTTGCTCGCACACGTGCACCGGCAATGAGTCTCCGAGTGCGAGCCTGCGGACGGGCATATGTCAGCCCCGTCATGAAGCGGGCCCCGGAGCAGGGATGCGCTCGGGGGGTAGCACTCCGGGACGGCGCGTAGGTCGCGGGACGCCGGATGTTGACGCTCGCGGCGCACGATGGCGCAGGGCTCCTGGCCTCTCCACCTTTCCGTACGTGATGTAAGCGCAGGCGCGGATGTTGTGCCAATCGAACATCGACCGCGTCCGCCACTTCGGAGGCGTTCATGGCTCCGCCTTCTACTGAACGTCCCATTGGCGTTACGGACACTTGGCACCTGCCCGACGGCCGTCGGGACTGGCGGCGATCGGCGCGCACGTCTTTCCGCCGTGCGACTGTGCTTTGTGTGGGTTTGGCCGCAGGGGCGTGCCGCAGCGAGCCGACAGGCCCAGGCGGGACCGCAGGGTCGCACCTCCGATTCGCATTAGTGAGCGCGGGGGCGACGGAGACGTGTGGCGTCACGACCAGCGGCGCTGCCTACTGTTGGGGGACCGGCAATCTGGGCAGGGGCCTCGTGCTGGATAGCTCGCGCGTGCCCGTCGCGGCCGTCCCGGGGCTGACGCTCAAGTCGGTGAGCGTGGGCAACGGATCTCCAGTGTGCGGTGTGACCGCCGGTGGCGCTGCGTATTGTTGGGGAGTGGACACTGACGGCGAGCTGGGCAACGGCACCGTGGAGTCCAGTCTCACCCCCGTAGCCGTATCGGGCGGTCTCGTGTTCGAGGCCCTCAGCGCTGGCTACTATCACACTTGCGGATTGACTAAGGCCGGCGAGGCGTATTGCTGGGGCGGCAACTTCACCGGACAGTTGGGGAACGGCACCACGACATCGAGCACCACTCCAACCCCTGTAGTCGGCGGACTGACGTTCGGATCTCTCAATGCCGGGCCCACCTTCACCTGCGGCGTGACAACGAGTGGCACCGCCTACTGTTGGGGCGACAACACGGCCGGTGAGTTGGGAAGTGGCTCCTACGGGAACAGTCCGACGCCGGTGGAGGTGGCCGGGGGACTCACGTTCGCGTCGGTCGTTGTGTCGGGACCCGCCGTCTGCGGGACTACAACGAGCGAAGAGGGGTACTGCTGGGGCGAGGACGCAAACGGCCCCGGCACCATCAGCAGCATTCCAGTGGATATCGGAAGTGGCATCATCTCGGCAGCTCCCGGGGCGGGGGCCTGTCTCCGAACCTGGCTGGCTGCGAGCGGGGGCCTTTACTGCCTGGAGGAGGTGCAAACCGAGTATGTCACCGGACTTCCTCCCATGCTGATACAGGTCGTCCTTTCCGCGTTGGGGTTCTCGTCGGTCAGCTTCGGGTCCGATCACAGTTGCGGGCTCGTGAGCGGGGGCGTCGCGTATTGCTGGGGCACGAATGCCGACGGCCAACTGGGCGACAGCAGCAGTACAGACGCCAGCACGCCTGCACGGGTCTCAGGAGGGCTCGCGTTCTCCTCTGTGACTAGCGGGGACAACGCCACCTGCGGCGTCACCACCACTGGCGCCGCGTATTGCTGGGGGCTGAAGCCGGGGGCCGGTTCCGGAACCGGGGCCACGAACGTAGCGCCAACTCCGGTATCGAGTTCACTCCCCTTCGCCTCCTTCACTATAGGCGGGGACCAGATCTGTGGTCTCACCGTCACCGGCGCCGCCTACTGCTGGGGAGACAACACCGAAGGACAACTCGGGACCACTACCGCGAGCGTCGGGCCGGTTTTTGTCGCCGGCGGTCTCACCTTCGGGTCGCTGAGCGCCAGCGGCCTGTTTGCGTGTGGACTCACTACGAGCGGAGCAGCCTACTGCTGGGGAAACAACGCCAACGGCGAGCTGGGCGACAGTACAACGACGGCGAGCCCCGTGCCCGTGGCGGTGTCCGGAGGCCTCACCTTCCTCTCTCTCGCGACCGGGCCATTCAGCGCGTGCGGAGTCGTCGCAGGAGAGGGACTCATCGCGTTGCGCGGTTTCGCGTACTGTTGGGGCGCCAACCAAGCGGGCGATCTCGGCAACGCACCGTTGAGCGATAGTCTGACAACGCCAGAAGCGGTCTCCGATGCGCTCACCTTCCTTTCAGTCAGCCCCGGCCTCGCCGAGTCGTGCGGTGTCGCCACGACCGGCGCGGCGTACTGCTGGGGTGGCTCCGCAGGCGGCGGCACAGGCAACGGCCCGGTCTACCAAAGCGCCGATCCGGTTGCCGTAGCGGGTGGTCTCTCATTCGCCTCAGTGAGCGTTGGCAGCGACTATGCGTGCGGCCTGACCGCAGGGGGCGCCCTGTACTGCTGGGGAGCCAGCGCGCCAGGCAACCCGAATGAGAACAGACCTAACAGCGTAAACATTCCCTTCCCCGTACAGATCACCTCGCTTTTTGCGAATGTCAGCGTGGGAGGTGCGATCTGTGGTGTGACGACCGCGCAGATTGCCTACTGCTGGGGAGACAACGCCTACGGTGAGATGGGGACGGGCTCAAGGTCGAACTCCACCATCCCCGTCGAGGTCGCCGGTCCGTGAAGGACTCGTAGGACTCGGTAACGTGCACGGGCGCAGCGCGCATGCCGCTGAACGTCCATTCGCCATGGTCCTGCCCGGCCTGTGGCGAGCTGGTTCAGAGAAATCGGCGAGCGCCGCCGCCGACAGGATCTCGATCTTACCGCGCAGTTCCTCCACCGGGCCGACAACGAGTTCATGCTTTTCGACCGCTCGTGCGGTAACAGCGAAATGCTTGCACCAGGTGCCACATCGTGCGATGCGAGGGCGCTGAGTCGCCACTCGGGATGTTGCGGAAGAGCTGGGGTAGATCTGCTCGGGACTGGCTCAGCGCGTAACGTCATTGAGAACCGTCTGCCACTGGGAGCGGCGTCGCGCTACAAGGGTACGGGGTGGTTGGGGGACATTGGTCTGGTGAGGTGATCCCGTCGCCGAGCAAGCCATCCTCGTTTGATCCCCAGCAATAGGCCACGCCGCTCGAGGCGATCCCGCATGTGACGGCACCGGCACCGACACTCACCGCGGTGAAGGTAAGCCGACCAGAGACGGCCACGGGGCTCTGCTGCGGTCCCGTCACGGTCCCATTGCCGAGGTTTCCCAAGGCATTCCCGCCCCAGCAGTACGCGATGCCCCCGGTCGTGACGCCGCAGGTCGTTCCTTGACCCGCGCTCACCGTCGCGAACGTGAGTCCGCCCGACACGGGGACGGGCGCCGCTGACGGCGCAGCCGACCCGTTCCCGAGTTCACCCGCGGCGTTGGCGCCCCAGCAGTACGCCGCGCCGGTGGCGGTTACGCCGCATGCATATCCCGCGCCGGCGCTGACGGCACTGAAGGAAAGGCCGCCGGACACGGCCACCGGAGTCGCGTTGCCCGTGCTCGTGAACGAGCCGATGCCAAGGGCGCCCTGGCTGTTCGATCCCCAACAGTACGCGGCATCGCCCGAGGTAACACCACAAGTCAGACCGCTCCCGACGCTGATGCTTTTGAACGTCAGGCCGCCGGCGACGGCGACCGGCGTCGCAGTGTCCACGATGGCCGTCCCGGCGCCCAATTGCCCCGAGGACCCTTCGCCCCAACAATACGCGGCGCCACTCGATGTCACCCCGCAGGTCGTATACGTGCCGGCGCTGATCGACGCAAACGACAGACCTCCTGCCACCACCACGGGCGTTGGGCTACACGGGGTCGGCTCCCCGGGACACTGCTGAGACCCGCTCGTCGTCCCGTCCCCCAGCTCACCGGCTTGATTGTCCCCCCAACAGTATGCAGCGCCTCCGGTCGTGACCCCACAGGTATGCCACGCACCCGCGCTCACGGCCGCGAACGTGAGCCCGCCGACCACCCGCCCTGCGGTGCCCGCCGGGACGGACGCCGTGGGGCCGAGCCCGAGCTCACCGTATAAGTCCAATCCCCAGCAGTACGCGGCACCGTTTGAGGCGACTCCGCACGAACCGCCGCCCACGCTGACCGTAGCCAGGATCAGCGCCGGATACACGACGAGGGTGACGCTCACGGTCTGGGGCACCGCCCCTTGCGCGGTCAATGTCACCATCGCCGAATAGCTGCCAGCGGGCAGGCCTTGGGTGGTGGGCGCGAGGGTTAATTGCGCTGCCGATTGCCCTACTCGTGCCGTCACGATCGCCGCGGTGAGCCATCCCGACGCGGGTCCCCCCACGTAAGAAACCCGCGCCACGGCGAGCGACTTCGACGCCGTTGAGTCGAGCTCGCCCAGCACCCTCGCGTCGGGGATCGGACCTCCAACCACCGCCGTGAAGGCAACGGAGTCTTGGGTGAGGGTGATCTTCGGGACAACGTTCGGCTCGAATGGCTCACTGGTACAGGCCGCGAGGCCGGACACGCTGCCCAAAACCAGGAGCCACGCGCGGCGTGTCCAGTTGAAAGGGCGAGCGAGATGTTGCCACTCTCGCCCACGCGATTGACCGAAATTCAGCAGAGTTGTTTGCCGCATCAGCTCGATTCAGTCTAGCCGACAAGCCCTGCCGAAGGCCACCCTGCTGCAGGGCGCGGTCGCATGCGAACGCGCGGCGATTCGCACGGGTGGGCGTCGTGCCCGTCATGTTCACTACCTCCGTCACGTGTCGCCGCCTCGTGGCTCAGCCTCAAAGTGCGTGCGCCTCGGCTGGCCGGTGCAACAGGTGCAACAGTGGTAGACGCCAACTGGAGCGGTGCAGCGGCGCCGCTACCACACCTGCGAGACGCTGACGGGGGTGCGCCGTGTTCAGCCCGTACCACCCGGTTTGATTCCTCGTGAGGCGCACTCGTGCCCCAGCGGCTTCTGCCTTATGCCTTCGCGACTTTCAGCGCGCGCGACCGCCCGGGCTTGGACTGGCGTCCGCTGATTCGCTCGCCATTAACCGACCGAGCGTGCGGATCCTCCTCGATTTTGATTTGCACCTTGGCGCCGAGCGCCGCGGCAATCCGGACGATGGTCCGCAACTCGAGGTTCTTCCCCTTGCCAGATTCGATCTTCGCAATCACCGGCTGCTTGACGCCCAGGATCTCCGCCAGCTGGCGCTGCGAGAGCTTCCTCCGCTCACGCAGTGTGGCCAAATCTTGCTCGATCCTCATCCGACTGAGCGTTTCCTCCACCTCGCGTCGGAGTTCGGCATCATTTCTCAGTTCTCCTTCCATCCATTCCTGGACGGTCTGGGGCTGCCGAGCCGACCTACCCATGTTTACACCTCCTTGTCTACTCCTCTTCCTCTCGAGCCTCACGCCCACGTCGCGCAGCTCTGCGATTCAACGAGGGGCGCGACTCACGCCCCGCCTGCTGACTTCCTAGCGGCGGCCTCGACCGCTTGTCGATACCCGCGCACCCGCTTCAGGACCTCTTGGGGAATTCGGTCCTGCTTCTTCACTATGCCGTCAAGCAGCACGATCCGTCGCCCCGGCAAGAACATGTAAAAGATCCGGATTTGCTGGCCCCGCAGCTCGAAGAGACCAGTCTCGACGAGCTTCGAATGCGGCGGGCGGATCTGGTTGCCGCGTTCCTGTATCAGCTGCAGAAGCGCGATCGCGTCCCGCTTATCGCGTTGGACGAGTCCAAGCAAGAAGGTCAGGATCGGCTTCTCGCGGCCCGGGAGCGCGTACTCTTCGATGGTCCAGCGCGGCGGCGTCTCGGCCATGTGCGGGCACCATGCTCAACAGCGGAGAGTAATAGCCTATAAGCTATCGGTCAATGGCCGCACCGACCGGCAACCCGACCCAAGGCGTGTGGTGCCAACGGTGGTGCCAACGGAGCCGTTGCGGACGGTCGCTGGTCGTCGCGGGTGTCGCGTAAGTCCTTAAACGACAACGGCCGGCGCTGGTGGGCGTCGGCCGTCATCGCTTAGAAGGCTGCTGCTCTATCCAGCTGAGCTACGGGCGCGTGATGTGTTGCGATAAGCTAATACGGTTGAGCTGCGCTTCCGTCCCGTGGTGACAGTAGGGGCGCCAAGCCGAGCGGCGAGGGTGTTCCGGTGCCACACCTCCCTCGGAGACGTGCTCACCACCAAGCGACGCTGTCAACCAGCCACGACTCCGCCCGGTCGCTCAGCCTGACGAAGTGAGTCTCCAGATTGCCCCGGAACGTTGTTCGATCCTACCACAGCGAGACGCGCCGAACTCCGTGACTTGATTCCTCCTCCCCCACCCGACTCGGCACGCCGTCACGGGCGAGCAGGTCGTCTCGTTCGGCCTCCGCATTGAACTCGCTCATCTTTCGCCTCACGGACCCCGCGTCGCACCCCCATTGCCGCGCGTCGGATCAGACACCTGGGCATTCGGAGCGATGCTAGATAAAGGAACGCGGGCGAGGACACCCCAGAGCACGAGAGCTGAAAGCCGTTTCATTTAAGCCACCTTTGGGCACCCGAGCACAACGACCGACCGAAGACCCCAGGCCCGGTCGAAATATCCCCGTACAAGCGCGAGACCGCTGCGTTACACCCTCGCGTCCGGTCTGTGAACAGGCCTGTGGAGCTTGCCAGGGCGGCGCCGTGCATGCACCTCCTATGGTCGCCCAAACCGTCGCAACCTTATAGACGGTCTGGGCCACCTACCCCGGCCGGCCCCCGAGTTCGGGCGTGGCGCAAGAGCGACACCCGTTCAACGAAGCTCCCTTCCGGAGCGCGGCAGAGCGGCGCCGTTCTTGCGGCACTCCAGACCGTCCGTAATGGCCGCCACGTCCGGTGCCGTACCGGCGCACCCGCCACGCCGCGCCGCGAAGCGCCCCAGGCGCGTAGGTGAGACGGCCACGCCAACTTACGAACGATTTCGCCCTGTCCGAAGAGTCGGCGCGGCGTATATTCTGGGCACAAAGCGATGAGCACCAGCGCGACTTGTAGCCGTTGCGGCACTGCCATGGCCCCGTCTGACCGCTTCTGCGGCCGGTGCGGGGCGGACGTGTCTGGTCAGCAGGCCAGCGTGGCGACAGAGGTTATGAAGACCCCTGCCCCTGCAATGACCCAGACCAGTATGCAACAGGCCGCTCTCCTGACATCGCTGCGCCAGGCCACGCTCGGGGAGTACGACGTGATCGCCGAACTCGGCCGCGGCGGTATGGCGACGGTCTTTCTCGCCCATGACATCGCGCTCGACCGCAAGGTGGCGATCAAGGTGATGTCGCCGGCCCTGCTCACCGGCGACGGCATGACCGAGCGGTTCAAGCGCGAAGCGCGCACCGCAGCCTCGCTCAGTCACGCCAACATCATCCCGATCTACGCCGTGAAGGAGAGCGAGCACCTCATCTACTTCGTCATGAAGTTCATCGAGGGCCGCCCGCTCGACTCGATCATTCGGGAAGTTGGTCAGCTGCCGATCCCCATGCTGCAGGCGATCACCCAGCAGGTCGGATCAGCCTTGGGATACGCACACAAGCGCGGCATCGTGCACCGCGACGTGAAGCCCGCCAACATCATGGTCGATTCCGAAGGCTGGGCCGTCGTGACGGACTTCGGCATCGCGAAAGTTTCCGAGGCACATGGCCTCACGATGACCGGCGCCACCGTCGGGACGCCAGCCTACATGAGCCCGGAGCAGTGCGCGGCGAAGGAGTTGACCGGCGCCTCCGATCAGTACTCTCTCGGCGTCGTCATCTACGAGATGCTCGCGGGCCGGCAGCCGTTCGTTGCGGACTCGGTGATGGCGCTGATGTACGCGCATTTCAACACCGCCCCGCCACCGATCGTGGAGGTCCGACCCGACGTGCCGCCCGAGATCGCGGCCGCGGTCATGAAGATGCTCGAGAAGGATCCCGCCAACCGCTGGCCGGACATCGAGGCCGCGGTCGCGGCGATCGGGGGCGCACCCCTCGCCCCCGACGACCCGGTGCGGACGCGGCTGATGACGCTCGCCGCCACAGGCGCCGCCTCCCAGCTCCTGCAGCGGGTGAGCACGCCCGTCTCACCCATGCCGAACGTCCGCTCGAAAGTGGGCAAGACGAGCGGCGTCTCGGGCCTCGCGATCATTCCGCGGCAGGTGACGGTCGCACTCGGCGGCGCCGTGCAACTCTCGGCCAAGGCCAAAGGAGTGGCCGGTACAACGGTGGCTCAGGGCGTCACCTGGGCCTCGACGAACACCGACGTTGTCACGATTTCCGAAAAAGGACTCGCGACGAGCGCGGGGGTCGGCACCGCCACGATCACGGCGACCCTCGAGACAACGAGCGCGACCGCTACGATCACCGTGCGGCCGGCGAAGGCGCGGCGCGGCTGGCTCGTTCCAGTCGGTGGCGTGGCAGTGCTCGGGGCCGCAGGGCTCGCGTGGTGGCTCATGGGATCGCATCCGCAAGCTGCGGCACCGACGACCACGAGCGTCGCGACGTCCAGCGTCGCACCTCCACCGGCAGACACGACCGCAACAACGGGCGCGACGACCCCAGCGAGCCCCACACCCACACCTCCCGCGCCGACACCCGCGAGCCATCCGTCGGCACTGAGCGTCGCGACGGTGGAGCTTTCCCCCGCGAACGTTGACTTGTCGGTGGGACGTACGACCGCGCTCCGGGCCGTGCCAAGAGACGCGAGTGGTCGCTGGCTCTCTCGGCCGGTGGCATGGACGAGCAGGAACCCGCGCGTGGCGAGCGTCTCGCGCACGGGGCTTGTGACTGGCCAAGGTCCCGGGACGACCACGATTACCGCCTCGGTCGACGGCGTTCGGAGTCCTCAAGCCGACGTCACAGTGACCGCTGCGGCGAGTTCAGGCGAGCAGGCGATCCTTCAGATGCTCATCGAGCCGGCTTGGGCCTACGTCGCGATCGACGGAGATCCCCGCGGCCAGCGCTCGCGCGGCGTCGATACGCTTAGGGCGGGCGTTCCCCATCGCGTCCATTTCGAGCGTGACGGGTTCGTCCCGGTTGACACGATGCTCACGCTGTCCCCCGGCGATCACCTCCTTCGCATTGTCATGAAACCAAAGGGCTCATGAGCGCCTTCCTTCGATCGTTCCCCCGTGCGCTGATCCTCGGCGCGCTTGTCGTAGCTGGCGCGGCACCCCTCAAGGCGCAGGACCCAAGGGATGCCATGGTGGCGCGAGCCTTTAATGAGTTCGACGCAGCTCGGCGCGCGCAGCTCCTCATGAGCGCCTTGAATCCCGTCGCGGGGCCGCCCCGCGGGGCATGGGCTGTGGGCGTGCAGCTCCTCGCGCAGACCCTGATCGAAGACCATCAAGACTCGATCGCGGGAGTGTGGCTCCGGTGGGCCGTCCGCCTGTCGCCCGATCTCCAGCCGGACACCGTTCAGTTCCTGCCGCAAGTGATTGCGGCTTATCGGCGGGCGCGCGACTACGTCCAGAGTACACGGCGCGCCTCGGATTCCGCGGCCGCGACGACGTGGCTCTGGCCGGGTCCGAGCGCGGACAAGACCGGCCGCCTACACATCGCGCCGTCTGGTCTCACGGTGCCCGTGCGTGTCGAGATTCGAGGCGTGGGCCCCGCGGGCGTCGATGCAAGCCTGACTCTGGCGCCTGGGAGCTATGAGATCATGGCGGCCGCGCCCGGCTACGACACGGCGCGGGTGACCCGCGAGGTGCTGCCCGGCATCACCACAGTGCTTGAATTCCATCTCCATGCGACGGCGCTGGCCCAAGCCGCGTCGAAACCCCAAGTCGGTCCAACACCTGCCGCGCAGCCCGCGGCCCCCGCAGTCCCCCGACCGCCACCTGCGGCAGTAGCTGAAAAGAAGGGTGGATTCCCGGTCGTGCTCGCCTTGGTAGGCGTCGGAGCTGTGGCCGTCATTGCGGCCGTCGCCGGAGGTGGCAGCAAGGGGGGATCGTCGGGCGGAGGTGGAGGCGGTGGCGTCACCACTGGCGGTATCACGATCACGTTCCCGAATCCCTGAGGTCGACAGATGCGCACAGCCGTTCGGTTAGCCGCGGTGACCCTGGTGGGGCTCGTCGCCTGCATCGAGCCCATGACCACCCCCGCCCTCGACGGCGGCCTGGCGCTCGTCATGCCGGCCCCGTCGACGCCCCTTGATTCGGGGCACGTCGTTTTGAAGGGCCCGACCAACGAGACGGTGACCGTGACTCCCGGTGCGACGGTGACCATCAGCTCGCTCGCCCCCGGGAGCTACACCGTGGCGCTCGAGGGCTTTCAGGGAGGCGGCGTCGCCTACTTCACCCAGCTGACGGGTGTGACGGTGTCGGCCGGTCAGAATACGACGGCTACCATCCCGTCCTTCCCCGCATTCGCGGCGCCGACGATTCTGAGCATCCCGCCTGTTACCGTGACCGGTCAGGTCCAGATCATCTATTCGAGCGTCGCTTCGTCCAACGGCTATGTCGTCCAACGGGATACGCTGGCAACCTTCGCCACCGCTCATGACACGACCGTTGCGGCGGGCGACACGAGCGTCCAGCTGACGATCCCCTTAAGGGCTTACAACGTGCGGGTGAGGGCCATCGACCCCGAAGGGGCCACGGGTGTCCCAAGTGCAGTTTCCGCCGTGGCGGCCATCAGCTCGATGACCGTCACGCCCGCGACGATCACCAAGAACCCCGGCGACACCGTGCGGTTCACGGCGACGGCCAAGGACGCGACGGGCGCGACCGTCGCGGGGGTGACCTTCTTCTGGAGCTCGTCGAACCAGGCCGCGGCCACGATCGATCAAACGGGGCTCGCGACGGCGGTCGGCGGCGGCAGCACGACGATCTCTGGTCTCGGGCTCGGCGTGCCGGGTGGGGCAACCTTGACCGTGACAGGCGGGGTGGCCAAGAGCTTGGTTTACACAACGCAGCCCGCGGCCACGACCGCGGGCACGGCCTTGTCGCCAGCGATCCAGGTTGAGGTCCGCGACACGAACGGCGCCCTCGTACCGACGGCGCGCAACCCGGTCACGCTCGCGATTGCCAGTGGTCCCGGGGGCACGCTGCTCGGTACGACGACCGTCAACGCCATCAACGGCGTGGCAAGCTTCAGCGGTTTGAGCATTCAGCTCGCGGGCGGCGGCTATACCATCTCGGCGAGCTCCAGTGGACTCGCCGGCGCGACGAGCAGCGCCTTCGCCATTTCGCCGGGAGCGCCCGTCAGCCTGGCCTTCACGACGCAGCCGGGTGGCGCAGAGGGGAACGTCGCGATTGCACCGGCGGTGACCGTGGCGATCGTCGACGCCTACGGCAACGCCGTGACGACCGCGACGAACAGCATAACGCTCGCAGTTGGCAAGAACCCATGGGCCAACGTCATCACGGGCGCCAAAGGCGGCACGCTCTCGGGCACCAAGACGAAGGCCGCTGTGGGTGGCGTCGCGACGTTCAGTAACCTGAGCGTCGATCGGCCGGCGACCGGCTATACGCTCACGGCGTCGGCCGCGGGGCTCGCGTCCGCCACGACCAACTCTTTCAATGTCGATCTCACCATGCAGTCGGTCAGCGCGACAGGCTACGTGCATTCGTGCGGCGTCGCGATCGGCGGCGCCTACTGCTGGGGCTACAACGTGTATGGCGGGCTCGGCGAGACGAACGGAAGCCTCCAGTATGACAGCGTCCCGGCCCTCGTCTCCGGCGGCGTGCAGTTCACGCAGGTCGTAGCGGGGGGCGAGTTCTTCAGTTGCGGCCTCACGTCGGCCGGTGCCGCGTACTGCTGGGGCTATAACCCAAACGGCCAGTTGGGCAACGGAGCGACGGGTACCGCGTTGCAGTCCACACCGGTCGCGGTCTCGGCCCCAGGATCGGGGGCCGTTACCTACACGCAGATTTCCGCTGGATATACTCACGTGTGCGCGCTGGCAACCGGCGGGACGGTGTACTGTTGGGGCAGCAACGGTTCCGGCGAGAGCGGAACGGGGGCGAGCCCCAGTGCCGGGAACATCCTCACTCCCACCAAGGTCTCCGGCAGCATTGTGTTCAAATCGGTGAGCGCGGGCTACAACTTCACCTGCGGTGTATCCACCGCGGCGAGTGGCGCCAATGGCTACTGCTGGGGCACCAATAACAACGGCCAGCTTGGCGATTCACTCCCCATCCCGGGTGCCACAGTCGGCTACGACTCCGTGCCGCTCCTCGTCGGGAACGGGCGTGTGAACCTGAACTGGACCGCGTTGTCGGCCGGCTATGACCACACCTGTGGCGTCCTCAAGTCGGTCGTCTCGGGATTCGGCAACGGGCAGTGCTGGGGGTCCGGAGGCAGTGGACAGCTCGGGGTCGGCATGACCACGACGACGTCGGACTCGCTCCCCGTCGTCTACGTGAGCGGCGCCCTGACGTGGAGCAGCATCAGCGCGAGCGCTGAGAACTTCACCTGCGGAGTTGTGAGCGCCACGAATGTGGGGTCCTGCTGGGGATTGGATGCGGACGGCGAGCTCGGCGATGGGAGCAATACGGAACAGAACGTCCCCGTGAATGTCGCCGGTACGCTCGCGTTCACGGCAATCAACATCGGGGGGCTGGGATCGCCGTACTACCACGCCTGCGGCCTGGTCGGAACCTCGGTCTACTGCTGGGGCGGGAACACCTTTGGCCAGCTTGGCATCGGCAATAAGCTCGGCCAGAACATGCCAACCCAAATCGTGCAGTAGCACCGAAAGCGCGTTGGGGCTGCGTCCCTGTCCGTGGGACGGGGCGCAGCCCACCCGGGCGGTCCGCCGTCGTGGAGCCCGGGCGCCGTGATTGGGCCCGACAGCGGCCGCTCCCTCGCCTGATCCGGGCCCCGCTTGATGTGGCCCACCTCATGAGACATGCCCCGTTTATCCCGTCAGTCGCGCGTCCCCTCTCGCGGAAGCGGCGGTCGGCAAAAACGGGACGGCGGTCGTTGAGCCTTCTGGGATGCGCGCAGACGCCGGCGTCCCTATTACTTTGCACGCTGTTGCTGAACGGCGCGTCTCACCGCCTCATCTCTCCGTCATTGTTGAACCCACAACCCGGCCCGAGGAGCGGTCGTGACCTCAGTGCAAGCAGCGGACAAGCCCTCGCGACGTGACACCTACTCCGTCATCGGCCTCGGCATCCTCCTCGCGGCCCTCGGCGGCCTCTTCTATTACAAGTGGGGCGGAGCGTTTCGGACCCTCGCGAAGGTCCGCGCGGCGGGCGCTTGGACAGCCACGGCCGACGCTCTCACGAGTGGCGGCGTCATTCATCAGACGATGTTCTACTTTCATCGCATCTGGATCGCCCTGCTGTACGGCCTGCTCATTGGCAGCGCGGTCTGCGCCTTTGTATCCCCGCGCCGCCTCGTTGGGTTCCTGAGCGGCGGCCACCCCATCCGCCGCCAAATCGCTGGGGGCTTGGTCGGTGCGCCCCTGATGCTCTGTTCCTGCTGCATCACACCGGTCTTCCAGAGCGTCTACGAGGGCGGCGCGGAGCTCGGGTCGGCGCTCTCCCTCATGCTGGCCTCGCCGGGGCTAAACCCGGCGGCGCTGGTGCTCACCTTTCTCCTCTTCCCGCCGGCCCTGGGAGCCGCACGGCTCGCTGCGGCGCTGCTCCTCGTGTTCGCGGTGCCGCCGATTCTTGCGCGCACGGTGGGAGCGGGCGTACGGGCGCCCCGCCGGGCGCTCGACGCTTCCGCGGACGACGCACCACCGACGAGCGCTCGGAACGCCGTTGTCCGCTTCGGAGCGTCCTTCGTCACGCTGACCATCAGGACCGTACCGCTCATTCTCGGCGGCGTGTTGGTCTCGAGCCTCCTCCTCCCAGCATCCGTCAACCTGTCCGGGGGCGGGACCGTGGTGGCGGTGGCCGGTGTGGCCACGTTGGCCGTGTTGGTCGCCGTTCCGACCTTCTTCGAGCTTCCCATCGCCATCGTGCTCGTAAAGGCCGGGCTGCCAGGGGCCGCGGCGGCGATGCTGATAGCGGGCCCGATTGTCAATCTCCCGTCCTTGCTAATCGTGGCGCGCGAGACGCGACCCCGCGTGGCACTCGCACTCGGCTTGGCGGTCTGGGCCGTGGCGGTGACCGTTGGCCTCGCGATTTAGCTGCGCCGAAACCCGCGCTGCCCGATCGCCCACGGCGGCCGGCGCTCGTCCCTGCTGGACATCAAGTGCACGGCCCCGACGCGCGTTGCTCTGGGAGGTCAGCCCGCCAGTGCCGCGCCGTATGTGACGTCGCGGTCCACCGTGCGGCCGCGCCACCTCAGGACCGAGCCCCTGCTCCGATGCCGGCGGCGTCTTGCGACCCCTTCCGCAGTCCTAAGCGTCGTATTGGGCCTCTTCGCAGGATGCACACGCACACAAGAACCGGCGACCGGCCGTTATACGCCGCGAGCCCGCGAATTCACCATCACGACGGTTCCGCTCCTCGTCCACGAGGCGCGTGGGTTGTATCCGTTCCTCAAGCAAGACTTCGGGCCCGGCGGAATCCTCGAGGGGAAGGAGGTCTACGCCTTTTCGCCCAGCACGCTCACGGCCGTCGAGGGTGACACGCTCCACTTCACGTTCATCAACCCCGAGGACGATGACCACGCGTTCTTCCTGCACGACTGCGAAGACACCACGGCCGACGCGTTCGTCCTCCCCGACTGTGAAGTCAAGATTCCGGGGCAATCAACGCGCATGGCGACGCACATCGCTCGACGCGCGGGGGTCTACACGTTCTCGTGCAGCGTGGCCAAACACCTTGGCATGATGTGGGGTCAGCTCGTCGTACTCGCGCCTGCGGCGGTTCTGGGGCGGAGCAGTCAACTCGATGCCCATCCCGCTCCCTGATCACCGCGACGTCCCTCCAGCGAGCCGAAGCTCGCTTTGGGAGCTCGCCCGTCTCTACCTCAAGCTCGGCACGATCGCGTTCGGCGGCCCCGCAGCCCACATCGCGCTGTTCGAGCACGAGGTTGTGGGCCGTCGACGGTGGGTAACGCGCGAGCAGTTTCTGGACTACCTCGGGCTCGCCAATCTCATTCCTGGTCCGAGCTCGACGGAAATGGCGATCTTCTTGGGCCAGGCGCGCGCGGGATTCTCTGGATTGATCGTCGCGGGTGCGTGCTTCATCCTGCCGGCGGCCCTGCTCGTGGGGATCTTGGCGTGGGCCTATACGCGCTTCGGCACGCTGCCCGCCGTCGCGGGGCTCTTGTACGGTGTGAAACCCGTGGTGATCGCCATCGTGTTGCAGGCGCTCCTGCGTCTCGGCCGCTCGGCCCTTCAGGGCCCAAGGCTCGCGGCGCTCGGGGTTGCCGCCGCGGCGGCCAACGCACTCGGCGGCCCCGAGCTCGCGGTGCTCCTCGCCACGGGGGCGGCCGGCGCCCTCTTCTTCCTGGTCGACGGTCCCGAGCGCGCCGGGCAACAGACGCTCGGCGCCTCCGTTGCCCCCCTCCTAGTCGGCGGAGCAACGGCAGGAGGTGCGGGCTTGGGCTCCCTGTTTCTCGTGTTCCTGAAGATCGGAGCGACAGTCTTCGGCAGCGGCTATGTGCTGCTCGCTTTCTTGCAGAGCGACATTGTCGTCCGCCACCACTGGCTGACGGAATCCCAGCTCCTCGATGCGGTGGCTGTGGGCCAAGTGACGCCCGGTCCCGTCTTCACAACCGCAACCTTCGTGGGGTACCTCGTGGCGGGCGCGCCGGGGGCCGCCCTCGCCACTATCGCCATCTTCCTCCCGGGCTTTCTACTGGTCGCGGCGAGCGGGCCGTTCGTCACCCGGCTCCGCCAGTCCCCAGTCACGGGCGCTGTCCTCGATGGGATCAACGTCGGTGCCCTGGCGCTGATCGCGGTCGTTACGTGGCGACTGGGGCGGGCAGCGCTCGTCGACTGGCGAACGATCTTCATCGCGATCGCCGCCGCTACGCTCCTGCTCCGGTACAACCTCAACTCCGCCTGGCTCGTGCTGGGGGGCGCGGCCGCCGGGATTCTCGCGCGGTGACGGGGCCCGGTCTCCTGGCCGCCTTCGGGGAGGTCGCTCGGCGCCTCTTTCCGACAGGGGTCTTGAGGCGGCCCGTCGCGGCCTATCTATTCATAGGCTCACACTCACCAGGAGGTCTTCATGACCTCAGCTGCCGTGAACGTCGGCCCCTCGGACGCACACGGGCGGGAGATCGCTGGCACGCTCGCGCTCCTCGGGGGAGTTACCGCGCTCGATCCCTTCTTTCAGCCGGTTGGCTTCGTCACATGGATTGTGTGCGCCGCCATGCTCTACGCGGCATTAGTCCTCGTCATCGGTGGGTTCCGGGAGGGTACGGCCGCCTTCGGTGTGCCGCTCGCCATCCTGGCCGTTCTCGATGGCATGTTGCCGCTCTGGCACCTGGGGTATTGGGGCCTGATCGGAGGCATCATCCTCGCCTTCGGCGCGTTCACGACGGCGCGGACGCGCAACTGTCCGATCAACCGGGCGCTAGGAGTGAATACGGCCGCAGGACACTGACATCAGGTTGCCGGGCGGCGCTCGGCCGGCGCCGCCCGGTTGTCTAATCCTCGTTCCTTCGCAGTTCGCTGGATCTCGACCGAGCACGGCGCGTGACGCGCCACGGCTTCCGAAACGCTACCTAAGAGAAACCGATCGAGGCCCTTGCGGCCGTGCGACCCCAGAACGATCAGGTCCGCCGGCCACGTCGCGGCCAGATCGATAATCTTCGATCGCGGATCGCCCTCTTCCACGCTCGTCGTGACGGAGAGACCGGCTTCGCGGAGCGTCCGCCCCGCCTTGGCTAAGAGGTCTTGCGCCTCCTCGAGCGTCGTTCGGCGCAGCGCTTCGATCTCGGCCCCGCGCCACAGACCCAACTCGGCCCCCGCCAAGAGAGACGGGATTAACGAGGTCGCCGGTTCGACCACATGGATCAGGCGCACCTCCGTCCCCGGGCCGCGCTCGAGCACCGCTTGCACGGCGGCCTCAGAAGGTTCGGAGTGGTCAATAGCCAGCAAGACCCGCATGCGCTCTACTCTCAGCTCTCCTCTCGAATCAATACTCGGGCCGACATTCCCACGGCCATGCAAGGTTCGCATGACAATCGCTTCATGATACGAGCATCCGGGACGCACCCCGTGCGATGGTCGTGTCGATGTTCAGAAACGTTTCAGCTCGCATTCACCGGACCGTTCAAGCATGCCTCACGATGTCTTTACCATCCGCGGCCGACGTTTCCCCCAGAGGATCGACTGAAAGGGGCACGATGAACGAGACGGGCAAGGCCACGGTCGCGATGCCGATGTCGCCACCCCGGCACGACATCCCCGAACTGGGTCCCGCGGTGCCGATGGCCCCCGCGGCCGAAAACCACATACCCGACGCCCCCGATGGTGACGGGCCAGCCCGCCGACCTCCGAAGACCGGAATGCGCCGGGCACTGCCGTGGATCATTGTCGCGGTGGTCGCGTACTTCGGAGCGCGGGCCGCGCTGCGGGTATGGCATGCGCGCCAATTCGAGCTTCCGGCGGGCATAGCGGTCGGCAACGGCCGCCTCGAGGCCGACGAGATCGATATCGACACGAAGTTCGCCGCGCGTGTCGCGGCCCTCTACGTTCGGGAAGGCGACTTCGTCCGGGCCGGACAGGCCCTCGCCCGCATGGACACCCGAGATCTCGAGGCGGAGCGGCGCTCCGCCCAAGCGCAGCTCGAGCAGGCGGCACGGGTGGTCGACGAGGACAGCGCGAACGTCGTTCAGGCTCGCACCCAGGTGCAGCTCGCGCAAACCGAGCTCGACCGCTACCGCCATCTGCGGGACCAGGACTTCGTCACGCAAGAAGAGCTCGACCAACGCCAGCAGGCCTACGATGCGGCGACGGCGGCGTTGGCGGCCATGGGGGCGCGGGTTGGCGAGGCTCACCACGCGCTGGACGCCACCTCCCACGCCGTCGAGCTCCTGCAGGTCGACATCGCCGACGATACGCTGCGGGCGCCGCGCGACGGGCGCATCCAATACCGCATTGCCAACGTGGGCGAGGTCTTGGGCGCCGGCGGGAAGGTGTTCACCATGCTGGACGCGACCTCGGTGTACATGGACATCTATCTCCCCACCTCGGAGGCGGGGCGGGTGCGTCTTGGCACGGACGGACGCATCGTCCTCGACGCGTACCCCCACAACCCCGTCCGCGCCTTTGTCTCGTTCCTGGCGAGCGAGGCGCAGTTCACGCCCAAGGCCGTGGAAACCCAGACCGAGCGGGACAACCTGATGTTCCGGGTCACCGTGCGGGTCGATTCGCAGGTTCTCCGCACCCGTGAGGAAGCGGTGCGAACCGGGCTCCCAGGGGTGGCGTATGTGCGTCTCGACTCGACTGTTCCCTGGCCCGCGAGCCTCCAGCCGACGTCGTCCGCCCGAACGGAGTGACCGTGGCTGCGTTGCCCGTCGCCACGCTGCGCGGCGTCACCCATTGGTACGGCGACGTGCTTGCGCTCGATGCCGTGACGCTCGACATCCCCGCCGGGTGCATGGCGGGCCTTATCGGCCCTGACGGCGCCGGGAAGTCAACGCTCCTCGCCCTCGTCGCTGGCGCCACGCAAGGCCAAGGGGGGACCCTCGAGGTGTTGGGCGGGAACATCGCGCGACGCCTCCACCGAAGCGCCGTGTGCCCTCAGATCGCCTATCTCCCTCAAGGGCTCGGCAAGAACCTCTACCAGGACCTGAGCGTCCACGAGAACGTCAGCTTCTTCGGACGCGTCTTCGGGCTCGGGCACGAGGAGCGCGAGCGGCGCATTCGCGAACTGCTCGAGAGTACCGAACTGGCCGACTTCGCCGACCGTCCCGCGAAGCAGCTCTCGGGCGGGATGCGCCAGAAGCTCGGCCTCTGCTGCGCCCTGATTCACGATCCTGACTTGCTCATCCTCGATGAGCCGACCACCGGCGTCGATCCGCTCTCCCGGCGACAGTTCTGGGATTTGATCCGCCGCATGCGGGCGCGCCATGTCGGCGCTCCGATGAGCGTCATCGTGGCCACAGCCTACATGGAAGAAGCGGAGCGATTCGACTGGCTCGTGGCCCTGGACAGCGGCACCGCGCTGGCGACGGGTACGCCGGCCGAGCTCAAGGCGAGGACGGAGACGACGACGCTCGAGGACGCCTTCATCGCGCTGCTCCCCGCGTGGCGACGACGTGGACACACGACGCTCACCATCCCCGCGCGCGCCCCGTCCGCCGGCGCCCCGGCGGTCGAGGCCCGTTCCCTTACGCGCCGCTTCCGCGACTTCACGGCGGTCGATCGCGCCAGCTTCACCATCGAGCGCGGCGAGATCTTCGCCTTCGTCGGCGCGAACGGATCCGGGAAGACCACGACCATGCGGATGCTTACGGGCCTCCTGCCCCCAACCGAGGGCGAGGCCCTGCTGTTTGGCCAACCGGTCGGGCTCGGCGGGATGGAGGCGCGGCGGCGCGTCGGGTACATGTCGCAGTCGTTCTCGCTGTATACCGAGCTGACGGTCGCCCAAAACCTCTCACTACACGCGAGGTTGTTCCACATCCCGCGTGCGCGGGCCCGGGAACGCATCGATCGCCTCCTCGAGGACTTCGGGCTCCGGCCCTACGTCGATCACCCGGCGGGCCAGCTACCCCTCGGCATCCGGCAACGGCTGTCACTCGCGGTCGCCGTCGTCCACGAACCCGAGCTCCTCGTGCTCGACGAGCCGACCTCGGGTGTGGACCCGATCGCGCGGGACGAGTTCTGGAAACTCCTGATCGCGCTCTCGCGCGCACGAGGCGTGACGATTTTCGTCTCGACACACTTCATGAACGAGGCGGCGCGCTGTGACCGCGTATCGCTGATGGCCAACGGGCGGGTGCTCGCCACGGACCGCCCGCAGACGCTCGCGGAGCGCCGCGGCGTGTACACGCTCGAGGACGCGTTCATCAGCGTGCTGGAAGAGGCGGCGGGCCGGGCCGTGACGGATCACGGCGCCGCCCCAAACCCGCCCCTCGAGAGCGAACCCCAAGTGAAGCCGGCGAGGCGGCCGATCTTCGCGAGCCGCGTCTTCAGCTTCGGGCGCCTGCTCGCCTGCACTATTCGGGAGACGTTGGAGCTCGTCCGCGACCCGATCCGGATGGGCTTCGCGCTGTTCGGCACCGTGCTCCTGATGACCATCTTCGGTGCGGGCATCTCGACCGACGTCAACAATCTGTCCTTCGCGGTGCTCGACTACGATCGGTCGCTCGAAAGCGACCTCTACGTCGAGGGCCTGCGCGGCTCGCCCTACTTCGCCGAACGCCCACCGCTAGTGAGCGAACTCGATCTGCAACGCCGGTTGACGACGGGCGACGTCGCGGCTGCCATCGAAATTCCGCCCGGGTTCGGCCGGAGCCTCCGTAAGGGCGTCCCGACCGAGATCGGGGCGGTCGTGGACGGCGCCATGCCGTTCCGGGCGCAGATGATCGGGGGCTACCTCCAAGCGGCGCACGAACAGTTCCTGACGCGGTTCGCCTCGCAAACTCCAGGCGCACCGGCGGTCGTCGCGGCGGCCGATATCGAGCCACGGTTCCGCTACAACCAGGACTTCGACAGCGTCTACGCAATGGTGCCGGGCTCGATGGCGATGCTCCTCGCCCTGTTTCCCGCGATCCTGATGGCCCTCGCCGTCGTTCGAGAGAAGGAGCTCGGCTCGATCACGAACCTCTACGTGACACCGCTCTCGCGGCTTGAGTTTCTGATCGGCAAGCAGATCCCCTACATCGGGATCTCGCTCGTCAACTTCTTTCTCATGCTGGCTCTGTCGTCCTGGGCGTTTCACGTGCCCTTAAAAGGGAGCTTCCCGACTCTGTTCCTCGGCACGGTCCTCTACGTGACCGCGACGACCGGGTACGGGATGCTCATTTCCTCGTTCACGGGGTCGCAGGTCGCGGCTCTCTTCGGAACCATGATCCTGACGGTCCTGCCAGCGACCCAGTTCGCGGGCCTCATGACGCCGGTGTCGTCTCTCTCGGGTGCCGCCTACATGATGGGCCGTGGGTTCCCGATGACCTACTACCGCCTGGTCAGCGTCGGCACCTTCACGAAGGGGCTCGGGTTCGCCGACTTGCGGACCCAAGTGGCCGCGCTCGCCGTCTTCCTGCCGATCTACACGGCCCTCACGTTCACCCTGTTGCGCGGCCAGGCGCGCTGAGGGTATCGCCCGTGCGCACGTTGTCGACGATTTTCTGGCTCGGGACGAAGGAGCTCCGCAGCTTCGTGCACGATCCGGTGTTCGTGTTCCTCGTCCTGTGGGCCTTCACCTTCGCGGTCTATACGCAGGCGCAGAGCAGTTCACAGGAACTCCACAACGCGTCGGTCGGGATCGTCGACGACGATCACTCCGAGTTGTCGCGCCGGATGGTCGCCGCCCTCTTGCCTCCCTACTTCAAGCCCCCCAAGCCCGTCTCCGAACGGGACATGATGCGGCTCATGGACATGGGCGAATTCACGTTCATCGTGGACATCCCGCCGCACTTCGAGCGCGATGTGCTGGCCGGCAAGGCACCCGCCGTCCAGGTGAACATCGACGCGACGGCCATGGTGCAAGCTGGACTTGGCGCCGGGTACTTCCAGCAGATTTTCACAACCGAGGCGGCGCATTTCGTCGCCCGGAACGAAGGGGTGTTCCTCTCACGCTCGCAAGGCATCCCGCGCACGCCCGTGACGCTGGCCCTGCGTCTCGCTTTCAATCCGAACGCCACCACCGCGTGGTTCACGAGCGTCATGGGGATCATCAACAACGTCACGATGCTCGCGATCATCCTCGCGGGTGCCGCCGTCATCCGCGAGCGCGAGCATGGCACGATGGACCATTTGCTCGTGATGCCGGTAACGCCCTTCGAAATGGCGCTCGCGAAGATTTGGGCGAACGGGCTCGTGATCACACTCGCCGTGGGGCTCTCGCTCGGCGTGATCGTCCGGATGCTCCTTGCGATCCCGGTCGCTGGCTCCGTGCTCCTCTTCATGGGAGGGGTCGCACTGTACCTCTTCTTCGCCACGGCGATCGGGATCTTCCTCGCGACCGTAGCGCGGACGATGCCACAGCTCGGACTGCTCTATCTGCTGATCGCGATGCCGATGAACATGCTGTCGGGCAGCAACACGCCCCTCGAGAGCATGCCGAAGGCGCTGCGCACCATCATGGAGGTGTCGCCCTCGACGCATTTTGTATCGTTTGCCCAAGCCATCTTGTATCGCGGGGCGGGCTTCGATGTGGTGTGGCCAGAGTTCGTCGCCGTCACCGGTATAGGCGGATTGTTCCTCGCGCTCGCGCTGCTTCGCTTCCGCTCGGTCGCCGCCCTCTAGACAGCGAGCGACAGTCGGCCGGTCATCGCTGTGGGCCCACCCGGGGCGACTCCCGCCCCTGCGCGAGCACGCGCTCGGCGAAGTCCAAGCGCTCCTGGGTCTCGTTTAGCTCCTGGCGGAGCTTGCTCATCTCGTCTTCAAACGCGTCGAGCCGGTCTGGGACATCACGGTCGGCGCCTCGGCGCTGGCCGAGCCGCTGAGCCCACAATCCGAAGGCCATCGCAAGGGCGACGTGCATCCCCGCATGCTCCCACGGCTGGCCCGGCCGGATGGCAAACCCGACGGCGACCAGGTTGAGCACACTCAGCGTGAGGGCGATCGGATACCAAATGGACGGCTTGAAGGTCATCGGCGAGGCGCTCCCCCGAACCCGAGCGACACCAACCGCTCCCATACGCTTCGGTCGCGGCTAATCCGCCCCACACGGCAAGATGCCCCGACAGGCCCCGAAGGCGCCAGGGCGCGCAGCCAGAGCGCTGGCGACCGCAGGGCGAGGAGCCCGACGCCGTTGCAGAGTGCCTAATGTGAGCTTGAGACCGAGCGGGTTTTCAGGTTGATTTCACCGCCCGCTAGGGTATGCAGTCTTCGCAGCATTGTCTCGAGCACGACATGGTCTGGGTGTTCCAGCGATGTGGCGCACGCGTCGCCGGGACCGTCGCACGCGAAGGGGCGAAGCTTTGTGCAGGCGGTCGCGTATGAAACGAGATCCGTTCTTGGGGGATTTGCCATGACTCAGGGGTGTAGGCATGAATGCCACAATGCTCATCGAGGGCCGCGCGTGGTGCCTCGGTCAGCGCGACTGGCGCGACGAACCGCGTTGATGATGGCGGTAGCGGTCGTGTCCCTGGCGGGTGGGCTCGCGGCGCAGGCGGAGACCAACTCGCCAATTCCCATTCCCCTGCCCGAGGGGGCCTTCCGACGTCCGGACCTTGAGCAGGCGGCGGGCCCCATCAACGGTGGCTCGGTCGTCATCTATCACTGGGAAGCGCCCATGGAGATGATGGTCAACTATTACCTCCAGCACTTCGGGGGGGAGCGCGACCGCGACCTGAACGAAGCCGCCACGCGTCCGGGGTACACGACGTCCATTTCCTATCATCTGTTCTTCTACACGTTCGCGGACCAGTGCGCCGATTCGGCCGCGACGACGCCCGACGCGAACAGCGCCCCGTGCAAGCACTGGCTGCGCGCCAAGGACCTCAGCCAGGTGCTGCACCGCCGTGCAGACTGGTCCCCCGGCCTTTGGGTGCAGCGCCTCGTGTTCACGTGGTACCAGCGCGACCTCAAGGGCCCGCTCACCCGCTGGACCGCTACCGTCTTTGATTCCGGATTGTCACCAGACTGGAAGAGCTACATGCCGACGACGGAGCTGATCATAAAGAGCGAACTGGTCAAGAATGAGCAACCGGCCGGCGCCCCCTAGGTCGCCTGTCACGCGTGGGGCGTACGTTCACGGGCGACGGCCCAAGCGTGCGTTGAACGACGGGGCATGTTGCGTCAGTACGTGGGACCGCCGGCTCGGGATGAACCGCGGACGAACGCCCAGAAGCTGTCGTCCATCGCCCTCGAGCGACTTGTGAGATACGGAAAGTGGCCGAAATAGAGCGATAGCTGCCTGTCAGCCGTCGCTGCATCTTCCCCTGCGATGGCATAATCGTACGCCGCCGCCACCAAGCCGGACCGATCGGCGCCCGCTTGGCAGTGAATCAGGAGCGGCTTCGGCGCTCTGCGAACGACGTCGAGGATCTCCTCCATCTGTCGTCCAGGAACAAAGCGGCTCGCCGAAATCGGATAGTCGAAATGTTCCATCCCAAGTCTGCGCGTTGCCGCCATTTCCTCATCGTACCAAGCATCCCCGGGATGCGCGCCCCGCAGATTGAGGATCGATCTGATGCCGTATTCGCGGCCGACCCTCTCGAATTCTGGTTCGGTCAGCTGCCCTGAGCGGTAGAGAACCCCGCTCTCGACGGCATGAACGTTCCCCTCGTAAATGATGACGCCGCAATAGACGGCGTAGGATCCAGCGGTAACCCCGATCCCAAGCGCGCCGATAGTTAGTGAACGCTTCAAAGAACGAATGAGGGTCACGTTTCGAAGACCGCCTCTGTGTCCTGCCTTGCTCAATGGCTCAGAACGCTCAACAGGAGTCGGGGCGCCGGGATTTGAACCCGGGACCTTCTGGTCCCAAACCAGACGCGCTACCGGACTGCGCTACGCCCCGTCAATGACTTACGCGATAGTGTGTGATGTGGGTGTGCAACGATGCCGGCCTCATCCCTGCGCCTCCCGGAGTTCCGCCCCACCTCACACCACGGCCAAGATAGTAGCCGGATCGGGCTGCTGGTAGCATCGCTGCAACGTCTCAGTGCTTTCCCACCCACTCGCAAGGATCTGGCTAGAAGTCATCTCACAAATCTGCCCGTCCGACGAGGTTCTTGTCGCCTGGCTGCAAAGGTCGCGACCGCGGCTACACATCGAGTACCCGAGTCCCCAACCATTTCACCTTGTCAGGGTCGCGATGGTCAAAGAAGCTGCTGGTCTTTGTGTCCAGCGTTGTGATGGCAGTCATGTCTTCTGCGCTCAATTCGCAGTCCAGCACGCCGAGATTCTCCATCATGCGCTCT
>Ga0209415_10001137_pt1 | contig 50549 bp, 39 predicted proteins | sample PeaSoiSIISIP2007_FD_187696 | JGI IMG/M metagenome (GOLD analysis project Ga0209415, IMG submission 187696) | Peat soil microbial communities from Weissenstadt, Germany - SII-SIP-2007 (SPAdes) (version 2) | ecosystem: Environmental > Terrestrial > Soil > Wetlands > Peat | place: Germany... | reverse complement strand
GGGCCGGTAGCTCAGGTGGTAGAGCATGTGCCTTTTAAGCACAGGGTCGCGGGTTCGAGTCCCGCCCGGCTCACCAGGATATCCATAACCATACGGGCGGCTCTACGCCAACGACTGGGGCAAGCCCCAATCCCAAACCTACTTTCCACCCCCGCTAGTACACGTGATGCTGAAATCGGCGTTGTTGGAGCCTTGCGTCGGAATCTCGTGATGGCCCGAGGCGTCTGCCCCAATGGCCTCCAGGATGGCTCCCCCGCCCATCTGATTGCCGTACTTTGGCTGGAAGGTCATCACGTGGGTAACGGTTTTGGTTCCCGCGGCACTGAAGCTAACGGTTTCTCCCGGATCGAATGTGCCGGCGCCGAATTGGTAAAACACGGTTCCCGGCCCATCCGTGGTGATGGTTCCAACCATCTGAATGTGGGCCGGGCAGGGGCCGGTGTAACTGGCGATCTTCTGGAGCGTCAGGGCGGTGACGTTGGTGCTGGGTTTTACGCTGGTCTGGACACGGACCGAGCCGCAACCTGCCGGAAGGGCGAAAGCAGAAGCGGGGGGCCTGGCAAGGCTTAGCTGCTTCACCTCGATCAATGTCAGCGGCTAACCGTCCGCTCCGATGGCAACGATTTTGACCGGGAAGCCGCCGTTTTGCGCAATCCAGACCTTACCTTTGCCTTGGCCCGAATTCACCTCCATGACCTTGGTGGCGATGCCGTTCACGGTATCCGTGCCGACCTGCTTTATCTGCCCACTGGTGCCGGTCAGTTCCTTCAGCAAAGCGTCTGAACCACTGATCACGTCAAACTCCGGAGGCGCGGCAGGTTCGGTGTACTCCTGGACTCCGCAGGGGACGGAAGGGTCGCTCAAAATCTTGGTATAGAGCGTATGGGCCTGAAAGTCATAGAGGAGATGGCCATGATATTCTTTGTCGCGCCCCGGCCCGACCGGCATGATCTGGTCGACCACTTCCTTGGAGCCGTCGCGGCTGATCTTCACAATGCTGGGACCCAATAGCGCGAACCCAGGATCTTCCGTGATCGAATAAACCTGCGGCGTGGCGCCTTGGGCCCGCAAATGCGAGAGCCCCCAGCCGGAAATCGACGTCAGAACAGCCAGCAGAACGATAAACCGTCGTCGCATCACATTCTCCTAAATCCGGAAATGACCCGGAAGGCTTCCGGGATGGTTAGGGCCTGCCAGCGCCGGCGGCTGGAACCGAACACACCGGTCATCATATGCGCGCCGGTGGTGTCGGCCAGGACATCCATTGGTTGATCTTCTCATGATCAGACAACTGCCGTTTCCGGCGACGGCGTGCCGGATGTCCCGCTGCCCGGTACTGAGCACGGCGGTCGCGCTACACGCCCACGTTATGGGCCACTGTTACCCATCACCTTTCGAAGCCGATCGAGGCCGATGTGCTGGCTGCGATCTTGGACCGCTGGCTGCCGGCGAGCGCGCCCACCGGCGACGTGGTGCCCGCGAGCGACAACCCCGTCGAGTCGGCCGAGCCGAAACCGTGATTTGAGCCGACGGCTGCCCAGCGGCTTTACGAAAACCGGGTGCGCTTCCAGAGCAGCAGGCCGCAAACCACCAACAGGACTATTGACGCTCCGCCCAGCACCACGATCCAGCCTGGATGGACCTCAATCGCCTGGCGCCTGGCCCCTGCGGCCAGATACACGAAGACGCCGGCCGCCGCCAGGACCACCAGTGCTTCCCACCAGTGCCGCTTCGGCGCATCGTCTGAAAGAGGATCGTTGCCCGCGAGCGTCGATTCCACGCGCGCCAGATTCAGGCCATAGCGGTCGCACTCCCGCTCGACGGCCTTCTTCCAGGAAAGCTGCTCTGCGCCCTGCGCTTCGGCAAAGCCGATCGCCGCGGCGCCCGCGATCATGATCAGACTGCCCGTGATGACCAGCGCCTGTGCGGCGAACCCCAGTCCGGCTAACTCACCGAACACCAGCGCGCCCCAGGCAAGTCCCCAAAGCTGATTGGTGTTGGAAAGCGGGATGCCGCGGCCGATGCCGATGTACTTCGCCGCGTATTGCTGGAACAGATCGCCCAACACCCAACAGAAGCCGCCGAGGAAGAGCCAGAAGAACGCCGGCTGCGCCTTGTGAAGTTCCACCGCCAGCGGGCCAAAGCCGCCGTGGTAGACCGCGGCCAGCGCGAATGTCGTCCCCAGCTCGCCGAAAGTGAAGACGGTGACGAACGAGAGCGGGTTCATGCCGCTGATGTAGGCCTTGCGGTACGGAATGTACATCGTGCCCCAGAGCATGCCGGCGCCCAGCGCAGCCAGAATGCCAAGCGTGGCCCGCTGCGGCGCGGCACTGGAATGGTGCTCTGTCGCATAGGCCAGCAAACACGCACCCACGACGATCGCCGCGGCGCCGCCCAGCACCTTAACCCGCTCACGCGCGCGGGAGCCGCGCAGTTCGTTGAACAGCAGCCAGCCCCAGAACAGTCCCACCAGGCTGTTGATGTTCCACAACGGGAACGCGATCGACAGCCCCACGTTGCGAACCGCGAAAACCGTCAGCGTGTTGGCGACGGCCCACAACATACCCGCCAGAACGGCCCACACGACCAGGTGCGGCTTCTCCTTCAGGTCCAACCACACATAGGTCGTGCCCTTGAGCGCCATGGGCACCGTCCAGCGGGCGACGAACACCCCGGCCACCATGCCCAACGAGATGATGAAAGGCGAAAAGCCCATCGTCACCAGCTTGACGGGGGCCTCCGCTCCGCCGAGCCAGGCGCCCGCGGCCAGGCCGCAGACCACGCCCAGGCGGTGAAGCGAGTGGGTGGAAACACTCCTGGCAGTCTGCATCTGCTGGCTCACGGCTTCACCTCAACACCAACAGCAGCGCAGTCCCCAACACGAGCACAACGACGGGGACCCAGAAGTGCGCGTCGGTCACGATGGCACCGAGAGTCGAGCTTTTCGCGGAGGTAAGCATCGGAGGCTTCAAACGTTATAGCACCGCAAGAGGGCGGCGGAGTCCCGGTCCAAAAAAAGGCTCGCGCCGGGATGCCGGCGCAGTGCCGATGCGGGGCAGCGCGGATCGATCGGGCCCTCAAGCGCATCGCGCACGGCCTGGCTCTTTACGGCGCCGGGTACGGTCACCACCGCGTGCGGCGTGCGCAGGAAAAACGGCACGGTGAGCGACAGCGCGCGCCGCGGCACGTCTTCCACGTGTTCGAACGCGCCGTCGTGAACCTGCTGCCGGCGGCAGACGTCGTCCAGGTTCACGATGCGGACGTCGCGAGGGTCGTGGAAATCGCATTCGCCGGGGTCGATAAATGCCAGGTGGCCATTTTCTCCGATCCCCAGCGCGACCAGCATCGGCGGCTGTCCAGCCAGCAGCCGCTGGTAGCGGTCGGCTTCCGCCTCGAGATCCGGAGCGTCGCCGGCCAGTTCGTGGAACGCGGCCAGAGGCACATGGTCCAGCAGCCGCCCGCGCAGAAAACGCCGGAACGATGCCGGATGCGAGGCGGGGAGCCCGGCGTATTCGTCCAGGTGGAATGCCGTGACGCGCCGCCAGTCGATGGAAGAATCGGCGCGCAGATCCGCGAGAAACTCATTCTGAGAAGGCGCAGCGGCAAAAACCACGGCGGCACTCCCGTCGCTGTCGATGGCCGTCCGGATGATCGCGGACGCCGCCCGGGCACTTGCCAGGCCTAACTCTCGTCGCGTTGGGTACACGGATGCCGAGAGACGGTCCACGACAAAGTGATCCGGCGGCATAACGTCAGCTCAGGATCATAGTAGCCGAAGTGGCTGGTGGAATTGGGCGGCCCGCGCGCCGTCTGTCAGCCCATCTCCACAACCACGCGGTTCTCGTCGGCCAGGCTCCCGGCGGGGATGAAGTTCCCTTCCAGCGGCTCGCCGTTCAGCACCAGCTTTCGCACACCCTTCTGGACGGCGGCAGGGTTCTGAACCTCCACGCGCACGTTCTTCCCGCGGAAAACCCGCGTCGCCGTGAAGCCCTTCCACGCCGCCGGAATGCAGGGATCGATGCGCAACCCGCCGTATTCCGGCCGCAGTCCCAATATGTGTTGCGTCGCCGTAAAGAACGACCACGCGGCCGAGCCGCTGAGCCACGGCACGCGCGATGCGCCGAATCGCGGGCTGTATTTGCTGTGGGTGAACTGGCAGTACACATACGGTTCGATCTCGCGGACCTCGGCCCGCGTGTTCCACGCACTCGGCAGCGTGGCCCGGAAGTATTGCCAGGCCAGATCGCCGTGGCCCAGCATGGTCTCCGCGATCACCGCCCATCCCTGCGTGTGCGTGAAGATACTGCCGTTCTCTTTCATGCCGGGATTGAACAAGGCCGCGCGCATCACGTTGTAATCGGTCTCGACATACGGCGGGTCGCAAATCATCAGGCCATACTCGGTGGCCAGCCGGTCCCGCACCGCTTGCATCGCCAGCCCGGCCCGGCCGCCATCGGCGTGTCCGCTCAGCACCGCCCACGATTGCGGATTCAGAAAGATCTGGCCCTCGCGGCTGGCGTGCGATCCGAACTGGAAGCCATCGGCGCGGTAAGCCCGCAGATACCACTCGCCATCCCACGCATGGCCCCGCAGAAGCTGATCCACCCGTTCCAGATTGCTCTGCGCCCATGCGGCCTCTTCATTGGCTGACAGTAAGTGACTTACCTCCAGATACACCGAAAGCGCGTAGCGAAGCTGAAAGGCCACGAACACAGATTCGCCGCGGTCGCCCAGACGAATGCAGTCGTTCCAATCGGCGAACAAGCCGCACGGCAGGCCATGCGCGCCCGAGCGATTGAGGCTGAAGAGGATGGCTTGCTTCATATGCCCCAGCACCGTGTCCTCCCCTTCGTCCGCGTAGGGAAGCACCTTCGAGTAAAAGGAAAGATCGCCGGTCTCCTTGACGTACGCGGGGATCGCGTTGAACAACCACAGGCAATCGTCGGAACGGTACTCTTCTTCGCGCGGGGGGCGCTCCAAGCCCGGACGATGCGCAAACTGCTTGACCACGGGCATGGCACCGCCTGTCGAGACCTGACCGGTGATCATCAGCCCCAGCCGTTGAACGGCCTCGGCAGGGATTGCATGCATCACGCCGAGCATATCCTGCACTGTATCCCTGTACCCGAGCCCATCCCGCTCGCCCGCATAAATCAGACTGGCGGCGCGCGACCACGCGTACGTCATCGCGCAGTTGAATGGGCTCCACATGTTCAGCATGCTGTTGAACTCGGCGTCCGGCGTCTCCACGGTGAGCCCGGCGATGCGCGCGTGCCAGTAACTCTTGAGACGAGCCAGTTCCTGGCTGGCCTTCTCCGGATCGGCGAATTCGGCGGCGGCCCGGCGGCCTTCTTCGCCGGCCCGGCCAACGCCCATCAACACCAGAAACTCCCGCGTTTCGCCAGGCTCAATGGTAATTCGAGTTTCGAGCACGCCGCAGCCGTTATCTCCTGCGGCTAACGAGTTCGTGCACTGGCCCCGTTCGATCACGGCGGGCCTGGCGTAACTCCCGTAAGCCCCGAGAAACGCCGTGCGGTCCGTGTCGTAGCCCGAAACCTCTGCACCAACCAGGGCGAGGAAGGTGTGGCGGCCTTGATCCTTTTCCTCGAAGTTGTCCGGCATGTGCGGGATGTTGACGTTAGTTCCGTGATCGATGATGCCGCCCTCGACGGCCATCTTCACGATGTGCTGGGCGTACTGGAGATTGATCAGATCGTCGTAGGCGCTCCAATTTCCGGCGTATTCCACGTAGGTGAACGCGCTGAGCCGGCGGGGCCTGCCGCTCAGGTTGGTCAGCCGGACGCGCCAACATTCGAAGAGGCTGCCGAGCGGAACGAAGTAGGTAGTTTCCGTGCGGATTCCGGCATACTCGGAAGAAATGATGGTGTACGCGCTCCCGTGACGGCACTCGGACTTGAATTGATCGAGCGGCTTGCCTACCGGTTGCCAGGAGGCAGACCAGTAGTCGCTGCTATCGTGATCGTGCAGGTAGATATAGCGTCCCGGCTGGTCCAGCGGGACCGAATTGAAGCGCAGCCGCGTAAAGCGTCCCTGCGCCGCCGATTTATAAAAACTATATCCCCCGGCATTGTTGGTGATGATGGCGCCGTACTCGGTGCTGCCCAGATAGTTACTCCACGACCTGGGCGTATCCGGACGGGTAATTACATATTCCTTGTCGGCGTCGTCAAAATATCCGAACTGCATTTGAGTACTCCGGAGATGGTTGGATCATTAGACTAGTTCAGTAACAGTTATGCCAACCGCTCCCTAGCGGTTTCATGTTCCCTTACTTGGCACGGTTGGCCGCCAGCTCTGCCTGAAGCTTCTTGGTGGCCTCTTCGTTCAGCGGGTACAAGAACATTCCCAGCCCGGCCAGCAGGGTTCCCACAGCCGGCGCGATGGTCATCAGCAGACGGATGCCGTGCTGCCCTTCCGCCGTCTGCACTACGTTGGCCTTGAACCCATAGAAAGCGAGCAGCGATGCTGCCAGCGCGCCGCCGATCACCCAGCCGAACTTATTGGACATGCCCGATGCTGAGAAGATCAGCCCCGTCGCCCGGCGGCCGGTTCGCCATTCCGAGTAGTCGGCCGTATCCGCGAACATGGCCCAAAGCAAGGCGGACGTGGGTCCGGTAAGTACGCAGTACAGGATGTTGTACCCGTACAGCAGAGCTAATTGGTCTGGCCTGACCCAATAGGAAAGGACGAGCGCCACCGTGGCGAGCAGCATCAAGCCGATAAAGGCGTTCTTTCTCCCGGTAAATGGCGTCACGTACTGAATCAGAAAAGTGCCCAGCACGGACATCACCGAGCCCACCACCATGAAAGTGGCTGCTCCGGCCACGCTGCCGACGTAATACTTGAAGTAGTAAACGATCGCGGCGCCGCGAATGGAGACGAAGCAGACGCTCAGAATACCCAGCGCGCACAATACCAGCCAGGGCGTGTTGGCCAGCAGGTCGCGAAGGTCCCTGGCCCGCGAAGTGTGTTGCTCCACCACCGGCTGAACGCGTTCGCGGGTGGTCGCGAAGGCTGCCAGAAACATCGCCACCGCCGCCACGGCGTACACCGCCAGCGTCAGTTGATAGCCGAGCGCCTGGTTTCCCTTCCCGAAGTACGCGACCAGCCGCAGAGTGGAGAACTGCACCACCAGGCCGCCCAGGAAGGCGAAAGTGAATCGCCAGGAAGACAGGCTGGTCCGTTGTTGCGAATCCGGCGAAATCACCCCCATCAGGGCGGCATAGGGAACGTTGATCGCCGAGTACACAATCATCATCAGCGAGAGCGTGATATAGGCATAAACCAGCTTTCCGGACGCACTGAACGAAGGCGTGGTGAAGCTGGCGACACTCATGATCCCGAATGGCACGGCCATCCAGAGCAGGTACGGACGGAACTTGCCCCAGCGCGTGCGTGTCCGGTCTGCAATGGTGCCGATGAAAACATCGAAAAACATGTCCCAGGTGCGGGTGACCACCAGCATGGTCGCCAGCGCGCTTGCCGCGAGCCCGAACACATCCGTATAGAAATTAAGCTGGAAGTAGATAAACGACATCCAGATCAGGTTGGACGCGCCATCGCCGAACGCGTACCCGACCTTCTCGAGAACCGAGAGCTGGTGATTTTCCTGAGTCATGGTGAGCCTGGGAGGACCGGTAAGACGCGATGTTATCACAGTGGGGAGTAGGCTGGATCTCGATTTCGGATGGCTGAGTCTGGTTCAGTCTGTGCCCCGCCGGGGGACGCCTGACCCATTTGACTGCTGTTCGCAAACTTGAGAACATCGGGTTGGAGACCCTGTGCCAAGGACGGACGTGCTGTTCTACCAAGACGAGCACCAGACGGTCCCTGTCTTGGACTGGCTCGGCGGCCTTCCGGGAAACGTACAGGCAAAGTGTCAGGCGTACTTGAAACAACTCGAAGATTTCGGCCACGAATTGCGCCGGCCGACAGCCGACTATCTCCGGGACGGCATCTACGAACTGCGGCCTTCGTACCAAGGTGTCCACTACCGGATGCTTTATTTTTTCCCGAAAGGGGACAAAGGCAGACAAGCGAGCGCGCCCAAGATCGTCGTGGTTGCCAATGGACTGACGAAGGAATCGGAAGTGCCGGACGTGGAGATTGATCGGGCTATGGAACGAAAGAGGAGATTCGAGGCCAATCCGAAGCGGCACACATTCAAGCCGGGGCCGAGAGGTTAAGGAATATGGCGACGAAGAAGAGATTTCAATCGGAAGCACTTCAGCACACCTATGACAGGTTCATCGGAAACGACGCCGAGCTGAGTGCTTCCTACGAACAGGAACTCATCAACATCGAGGTCGCAAAGGGGCTTTATGATTTACGCACCAACGCCGGATTGAGTCAGAGGGAGATGGCCAGAAGAATCGGCACCAGCGCATCCGCGATTTGCCGTCTTGAAGATGCCGACTACCAGGGTCACTCGCTTTCCATGTTGCGGAGAATTGCGGCTGCGCTGGACAAGCGAGTGGAAATCCGGTTTGTGCCGATTCGGACGGCAGCAACCCGCACACGCGAGAATGCTACGCAACGGAAACGCAAGCCGGCGCGGAAACGCTCTCTAAAGAAGGCGTCGTAACGCGCTGGATCACCGGCCTCAGTTCCGTTCGCCCGGCTATTTTGTCGCGCCGCTGGTGTAGAACCCGTCCAAAAACTCGTAGCGGTCTCGATGCTCTTCGGGAGCGGCGTGGCTGGTGGCGTCCAGGTGCATCACCTGGTGAGTTTTGCCGAAGGCCGGCCACTTGGGCAGGCCGGAACCGTTGGGGTTGCCTTTCTTGATGAAGTTAGCCCAATAGGAGGCCACCACCTCGGACGCTTTGCGGTCTTCCGGTCCCCACGCGGCTTTCTTGGAATCGAGCGCGCCGAACACATATTCCAGTTCCCAGGAGTGGCCGGCCAGACCCTTCACGCCGGCGTCGGGCGTTCCTTCGGGTAGCGGCACGGGACGGTCGAAGCGGTATCGATATACCGGCGCCTTCCCGGTGGCGGCCTGCATTTCGATCCATTTCCAGGTGGAGTAGACGATGAAACCGTCGCTCGCCAGGTCGCCCGCCGATGCCAGCGCCTCCTCGTCGGTGGAGGCGGCGTACGCCTTGGCAGCCGCACCGGCTTTATCGCCGAACCGGGCTTTCAGCAACCCCGGGAAAGATGCCGCGGTGGGCTTTTGCTTGGCCGCCAGCACCGACATCCGAACCTCATCGGCGTTCCATCCGGCCATCAGTGCGACGTGGCTCTGCTTGCCGGCGGCGAAAATCGACGCCGGTTCCGCAGGCAGGAAGTAGCCGTCGATGATCGGGCCAAAACGCACGGCGCCACCTTTGGTGGAGGCTTTCAGGACGTCTTCCGCAGAAGCGGCGCGCATCTCAGCCAGCGACTTCGCGCCGAGCGCTGTGGCGAAAGTGAGTCCCATTTTCTCCGCCTTGTCTAACGATTGCCCGGCCAATATGCCGCCGGTATTGAACATGGCGCCGCTTTCGCCGATGGCGCCGCGGAACAATCCCGCGGCCAGGGGAGAGGCCATCAGCGCGCTCACTGCCGCGGATCCGGCGGACTCGCCGCCGATGGTCACCTTGCCAGGGTCGCCGCCAAACGCGGCGATGTTGCGTTGCACCCACTGTAGCGCCGCCACCTGGTCAAGCAATCCGTAGTTGCCCGATGCCTTGTGCGGGGATTCGGCGGTGAGCTCGGAATGCGCGAGGAAACCGAACACACCGAGCCGGTAATTGACGGTGACGACGATCAGGCCCTTCTTGGCGAAGTTCGTGCCGTCATAGCGCGGTTCGTCGCTGGCTCCGGCCGCAAAGCCGCCGCCGTAAAAATATACCAGCACGGACAGACGCTTCTTCGGAGCCGGAGAGGGCGTCCATACGTTCAGATAGAGACAGTCTTCGCTGATGCCCTTGTCGCGAAAAATCATGTCGGAAAAAATGTTGCCCTGGTAACACCGGGCGCCGAACTGATCCGCCTTGCGGACGCCGGTCCACGGAGCTGCCGGCTGCGGCGCCTGCCAGCGGAGAGCGCCCGCCGGGGGAGCGGCGTAGGGCACGCCCTCGAAAATCCTCACGGCGGAATCCGCGCCCCGAATCCCTTCCAGAACGCCGCCTTCCACCTTCACCTGGTCCGCGGCTGCAACCAAGGTCACAGCACACAGCAGCAACCATCCGGTTCGCATTGACACGCCAAGGGGCCGATGCATTGTTTGTCTCCTCAGCCCCAGAGTTTAACCCGCTTGCAGGAGCGATAGGACAGGGAGGCTGCCGCGGGGTGCACGGCAGAGCCATCGAAGCGGCGCCGAATGGCAAGCTAAAGCGTGCCCTACCGATATCTTACGTGCCATTGGTGGGGCACGCTTTAGCTTGCCCCGGACGAGGCGCTGCCGGAGGACGGAAAGGGTTCTGAGCAGAGTTCTCTAGGAGACGGTCCCTCCGCCCTTCAGAACGACCGGCTTGGCCGGTAGCCGGGGCGGGAGTGGATGCGGTACTTCTTGCCCGGGTCGCTGACGATTTCGACGGTGATTTTGCGGAAGCCCTCGTTCGGATTGGCAGCGGGGTAGTAGGCGATGGTGTACGAGTTGCTCATGTCCTCGCGGATGTCGTCGAACGCTTCCACCTGGCGCTGCCAGGTGCGCGCCCAATACGCTTTGCCGCCGGTTCGCTGGGCGATGCGGCGGAAGACGCCGCTGGAGATGGGGTCCTTGTTGACTTCGTTGGTGGAGATGACGTAAATCGGGATGCCTTCATCTTCCGCCACCGCGCGCACGTCGTCGGGGGCTACCATGCTGGCGTTATCGGGGCCGTTCGAAAACACGATCACGACTTTGCGGCCGGGCACTTTGGCGGCGTCGCGCAGTGTCAGCAGCAGCGCGTTATAGAGCGCCGTGTCGTCGCCGGCGACGGCGTTGCGCAGGCCGGCGATGGCGTCGCCATGCTCGCGGGTGAGCGAAGCGGCGCGCGACAGGTTGCGGCTGAAGGTGTAAACGGCAACCGAATCGGCGCGATCCAGGCCGCGCACGAAATCGGCAATCGCGTCTTCGGCGTAGACGAAACCGCGGTACATAAAGTTGCTGGTATCGAACAGGACGTAGACGTTGGTGCCGACGAAGGCGTCCGGGCGTTCCAGCCCCGGCACAGCGGGCTTGGCGTTCAGCAAGGGCGTCGTGGTGCCGTCGGCATTGATCGCCACCGGCGTGCTGGCGCCTTCGGCGAAGGTCGCGATCTTCTGCGGGATGCCGTCTTCGAAGATGCGAAAATCGGCCGGTTTGAGGCCGTTGATGTAATGGTTCTTGCTGTCGGTGACCTGGAAGCTGTGCACCACCATGTCCACCTTGACGCGGAAGACGGGCCGCTGCCCGTCCTGCGCCCGCAGCAGTGTGCCGCCGGCAGCGGCGGCCAGAAACCCTCGTCTGGACAGTGTCATTGTAATCGCCCGGTTACGAATTCCTGGATGGCTGCCTTCTGATCGGCCGCCACAGCGCGCGCATGCTCGCGGACGTCGTCGCCGACCATTCGCAGCGACCGCAGCACGGCGGGCCAGTCCTCCAGGTGGGAAGCGAAAATGTGCTCGACCAACTGCTCGGTCCATTGCGGAATGCGCACGTTGAGCTGCGCCGGCCGCAGGCTCAGTTCGTCGGCCAAAGCGGCCCAGTACAGGGTGTTCGATTCCCAGCTTTCTGCCATAATGCGGCTCGAGTAACCCATCAGCGTGGGGAATGTGCGGACGTTCAGCAATTCGGGCTGGTAGGAAGTGGTCAGGGTCGGCTTGGGCACTCCGAAGGCGCGCGAAATCGCGGCCATGCTTACCTGGCCGGGAACTTCACCCGAGAGGCGCTCCATCGCCGCGCGCACCGGGGAGCGGTCGCCGCCGCGCGCCGGTTCCAGGCCGCGGCTGAGCCAGAACAGCTCGGCCGGGGTCACCTGGTCGACGGCTTCTTTCACTTGTCCCTGCTCGAGTAATCGCCGCACTTTGGCGGTGCGGGCAGGCGCAGCCAGCCGGCCCAATTCCGTCATCGCCGCCTCGCGTCCGGCCTCATCCAGCGCGGCGCCGGCCAGCAGTTCGCGGCCGTAACGTAAGTTCAGGCCCACCCAGTGCATCTGGGCCGGGGTGACGGTCCACCACCGCGGGATCTTGGCGCTCAGAATCATCTGTGGGACCAGGTCGCCCCATATCAGCGCCTGGGTCTGCACCGGCACCAGAAAATTCTGTTCGGCCTCGGCCAGCGCGTACGGCAGCGTGGACAGGGATCCCACCAGCCGGCCCCCGCCGTTGGAGGGCCAACCCGAGCCGTACGGCTCGGTGGATTTCCACATGTGGGTCTGGCCTTCGCCGCCGATGAAATCGTGGCTGCGAACGAACACCGGGTTGGTCAAGAGCACCTGCGCCCCGGGCGGAGCGTAGTAGGCATAGCTGAGGCCGAGCAGGGAATCCCGCAGCAGCGGCACCAGCAGTTCCGGCACTTCCTTGAGGCGTGCGGGGTCGCCGGCGGCCTTTTCTACGGCCAGCCGCAGGTTCAGCTTGCGCTCGGCCTCCAGGTGCTTTTCGGTCCAGAAACCGAAGCTCATGCTATTGCGTTCGTTGCCGCTGAGGGGCGAACGCGGCAGCGGCAATTCCGCGATGCGCCCGGTCAGCTTCGCCAACTGCGCCGCGGCGGCCTTATCCGGGCGCTGGCCGCTCTCGAGCAAATCGCTCAACTGGAACAGCGTGTCGAGGGAGACCAGGCGCTGTGCGTCCAGAATGCGGAGCATTTGCTCTTCGAGTTCCTGGCGGGTTTCCACGTCGTCCGAGTCGGCGGCGCCGGCCAGCAGGTCGGCCATGCGTTCCTGCGGTCCGGCCGTGGAATCGGCGGGTTTGGACGCTGCGTCGAGCAGCAACTGGAAACTCCGATGCGCGGCGTCAAACGTGTCGCGGGCGTTATGCACATCGGCGAAACCAGCGGCGATTCCCGCGAAGGCGCCTTCGGCGCTGCGGTCCGGAATCGTCTGCTGCCGCACCAGGATCTGCCACAACGAGATCAGCGCCTGGAATGTCCCGCCGGCATCGGCGCGCAGGATCGGCTCGCGCAGCCGCGTCAGCAATTCGGCGGTATCGAGGAACTGGCCGATGGACTTGTCGCTCAACTGCCGCGATTCGCTGAAAACCGCATACTGGCTGCCATAGATACGCCATGAGCGCGCCAGGCGCTCCACTGTGGCCGCTTCCAGCGGCCTGGCGCGGCCGCGGTCAATATCGGTCAGCGCCATGAAGATTTTGAGAGGCTCGTTCTCCACCGTCTTCCGGCACAGCGCGAACAGCGCCTCCAGCAGGTCGTCCGGCTCCTTCCACGTAGCGGCCAGCCGCGTCAGCTTGCCGTCGTAACGGGCCTGCGGGTTGTTGGTGAACAGGCCTTTCCACACTTCCAGGTTGCCGGGCACGTGCGGTTTGCCGTCGGCGTCGAGCTGCAGCCGGGTGGTCAGCAGCATCATGTCGCTGTTGGAGCGAAATACGGGGCGCGCCGGGCCGGGGCTGGTGATTTTGCCACGCACCGCCGCATAGAAACGCTTCATGCGCGCCGGATCGGTCAGATAGTCGCGCACCGGCGTGTTGATGCGCGCCAGCGCGTCGAAAAGGCTGGCCAGCCATCCATCGTCTTTAGCCAGCAGCTTGTCGAAAAACTCCGCTCCGCGGTCCGGCGAAACGCCCACCAGTTCACCCCAGGCCGCCGCCGCGCGCGCTCCCCCGGGCACCACTGCCTTACCGCCGCGCAGCTCGAATTGGCCGCCGAAGAAATCCAGCACATGCGCATACACCCGCAGATGAGCCAGCGTTCCGGAGTCGTGCATTGCCATGGCGGTGGGCGGATCCAGCTTGGACAGCCCCAGGTAGAGGCGGCACAGCGAGGGATCGGAAATCAGCGTTTCGATGAAGTCGGGCTCCTTGCTCCCCGCAGTCCAGTATGCGGGGCCGAACATCACCGGCACCAGCGTGGGATGAAAATCATAGGTGAAGGGCCGGTTGGTGCGGAGGGCCTCTTCCAGGCGATTCACCGGAAAGCCGGAATCGGTGGTCAGAAACGCCCGCCCCGCATTCACCGTCTCCAGCACCACCTCTGAACCGCACCCGCCGCGCATACGGAAGCCGAGGATGCGCAGCAGCTCGCCGACGTTGGGAGAGTCGCAATTGGGCACCTGGATCGCATACTGCTCGCCCGCCAGTTTCTCCAGCTCGTGTGCCTGCCCCAGGTAATGGTGCAGCAGTTTCAGGTACTCGGTCTGCTCCAGCGCCTCGTTGCTATGCGAGGCCTGGTAGCCGTTGGTGACGATATTCCGCGCCAGCGCCGGCAGCACGTCGTCCGGCTTCGCCTCCGGCAGAATGGCCGCCATGCGCGCGAACGATCGCATCGGTCCGGGTATGGTAGCGGTGGGCCACGCTCCGCGCTGGTCGCTCGCCGAAGCTGCGGTAAGTGCCGTGCCCGCTATTGCGGGATAGGATTCCCGATCGCGCGCCAACGCCTCGCGGTCTCCTTCCAGCAGATCGAGCGTCTCGACCCGGCGCGCGATTTCCGCTTCCCCGGCCGCGTCGCCGGCCCGGTGCAATTGCTCCAGGAGCCTGGCGTAAGCCGCGCGCGCTTCCGGCTGGCCGTACTGTTCCAGGAACTCGGCGTAGGATTTGAGGGCGGCGGCGCTCTCTGGATTCTTCTGGACGGCGCCGGCCAGGATGTTGCGCGCCTCGGCGGCATCGCCGGCGGCTTCCAGTTGGTGGATTTGCGAAGGGTCCTGCCAAGCCAGTAAAACAGAAGCGGGAAACAGGCCCGCAGCCGCTACGACAATCGACAACAGCGTCATCGATCCCTCCCCGACTGTCCAATCACTCTAGCACGTCCGCGACTGGCATGGAGAGGGTGCGGGCACTGGCAAGGCGTGTAAGTGATGGATGTAACTCACCGCCGCCCGTAGGGGCCGGACATGTCCGGCCCGGCGCATCGCGACGCACTGGCCAGGCGCAAGAGTGGGATAACGTGCTTTATTCAGCGACCGGTGCCAACTGGCGCACCGCGCGGTCCGGGCATGCCCGGCTCCTACGGGTCGAGCGTGACCACGGGCGTGAAGCGTGTGCGCAGCTTACTCGATCGTGGGTCCGAAGTAGCCTTGCGCCAGGGCGGGCTCGGCGTCGAGCGCCTTGCTCCAGCAAGCGCGGGCTTCTTCGCTCTTGCCGGTCGATTCCAGAATGCGGCCCAAGTTGAGCAGCGCCTCCGGCATATCCGGCTGCAACGCCAGTGCATCCCGATAGAGGCGGACGGCTTTGTCCGGCTGATCGGCTTTCTCGTACATCAGCCCGGCGTTATACAGGACTTCGGGCGAGCGTTCGCCCAGGTCGATCAGCCGCACGTGGTGTTCGAGCGCGGTGTTGAAGTCGCCGGACTGGATGGCCAGTGCGGCCATACCGCGCAGTGCATCCACGCTCTTCGGGTCGGCTTCGAGCATCTTGTCGTACAGCCGCTCGGCATGTTCCTTATCGCCCTGGCCGGAATACGCCAAGGCCAGGTTGGCTTGCGCTTCGGGCCAATATGGACGGTATTTCAGGCAGCCTTCGAAGGCCTCGACGGCGCCGCGGAAGTCCTCCCGCTTGAGCCGCAGATAGCCCATCCGGAAGCGTGCTTCTTCTTCCTTCGGAGCGCGCTCCAGCACCTGCCGGTACCACCGCTCGGCCTCGTCGTGCTGGCCGGCATGTTCCAGCAGCAGGGCTACGTTCCACATCGGCGCCAGCGCGTCCGGCTGTGCGGCCATGGCGCGATCGTAGTCGGCGTGAGCGGCCGCCATATCGCCCAGTTGTTCGTGAACGACGCCCAGGTTGGTGTGCGCTTCGGAAGATTGCGGCCGTAGCTTGATGGCCTCCTGATAAGCTTCCGCCGCCTGCTGCCAGCGTCCGGACTTCTGGTGCGCCAGCGCCAGGTTGAACCAGGCTTCGAAGTGGCCCGGCACGGCATTGACCAGCAGGTTGCAGAACTTGGCGGTCAGGGCGTGCTCATCCGATGCCGATGCCCAGGCCGCCAGGCCTTCCAGAGCCACCGTGGACTCGGGTTTGAGTTCCAGCAGTTTCTCGGAGAACTCGCGCACCATGTCGAAATCCTCCTTCGACATGCCGATCAGCACCAGGTTCGCCAGCGACTCTTCCGATTCCGGGTTCCGTTCGAGGATCTTCTGGTAGATCGCCGCGGCCTCGTCGGCGTGATCGAGCGACTGCAGCGACGCAGCCTTGCCGAACAGGGCGTCTTCATGCTGCGGCGCCGCCGCCAGGACGTGTTCGAACGAGAACAGAGCGCTCTTGGGATCTTCCAGGCGCAGGTGGCACACGCCCAGCCCGAGGTGCGCGTCCAGGTGCCCCTGCTCCAGGCTCGAGGCCTTTCCAAATGCTTCGGCCGCTTCTTCCCAGGAGCCCATGCGCTCCAGGCAGACCGCCAGGTTGAACCAGCCCATGCCGTACTGCGGCTTGATCTGGGTGAGCGCGCGGTAGCTCTTGGCGGCTTCCTTGTGGTCGGCCAACTCGAACTGGATGTGCCCCATCGCGCGGTAGATTTCGGGCGAGGCTTCGTTGGCGGCGATGGCGCGCTGCAACTGTTTGAGGGCTTCATCCCGCTTGCCGGCCAGGTGCAGCGCCACGGCGCGCGCCAGATAACCCGGCCCGCTCATGCCTGCTCCTTCCTTGTCCTGCATGTCTGGCGCCGGGCCTCGCAAGGGCTGAACCTTAGCGCTGGTTCGAATTGGATTGCTGCTCATGATCTCCTCAGACCTCCTTACCGGTCGGATACGCCCGTCACCAGACGCATCCAATAGAGGCGCGCCCGGTTGTCCGGCTCGCCTAGAAATCCCACTCCGCCGATCGCGAGGCGGTTGTCGCTCCATCGCTCGATGGTTTCGCCATCTATGGAAACCGTGAAATCGTTGCCCCGGACGCGCGTGAGGATGGTAACCGCGGCCTTGGGATTGCCCGCCTGGCGGACCGGCGTGGTCACGCTCAGCCCGGGCGCGCCATCGATCACCGAAGAGCGTGTGAAGGTGCGGCCCTGCGGCGAATTCGCGATCGTCGCCAGATGGTAGTCGCGCTCATCGGAGGCGCGGAACAACCAGCTCAGGCTCTTCTGGTCGATGCGGGCCAGAAACTCGAAATCGTAGTCGATCATGGCGAGCGAGGGGGCGAACAGCGCGAGAGCGCCGGGACGCACGCCGGCAACATCGACTTTCCAATCGCTCACGCCGCCAATCCAGTTGCCCAGGCCGGCATCGAAACGGTCTTCCAGGCGGATGACCTCCGCCTTCGCCTCGGCGCGAGCCTGCGCCGTTTTGGGCGCCGCCGCCGGTTGCGACACTGGAAGCGCTGGCATGCCGCTTTGTATCTCGAAAATGGAGTAGCCGAAAGGCGCTTCCTGGGGCTCAAACGATACCGTCGAGAACCGGGGGATCAGGTCGGCCACTTTGGGAAGCACCGCGACCGCGAGCGTCCCTCCGCGATTCCAGGCCCCGCTCCGCAGATTCGCGTTCACGGCGTGGCCCCCAGCCAGCACGACGCCGGGCAGATTGGCTCCACTCCAGTCAATCGGGGCAGCGCGCTGCACCATGAGGCTATTGCGGCTTGTCCGGCCCACCCGCCGCGCGCCACGGCGCGCCATGCCCGGCAACCGCCCGTGTCCGGGGCCGTTGGGCAGGGACGTGGTGCGAGCCAAAGGGCTGATCAGCGGCGTCCGCGACCGAAGTGCGGGACCTTCCTGGACAGAAGCCGGCGGCAGCACCGCGCCGGGCCAGCGTAACTGGGGCGAACGCCCGGCAGCCGAGAGGCGGCGCAGATGCCTCTCCGGCAGCGGCATCGGTTGGCTCGCCGCCGCTCGTACGGGCCGTCCTTCGTGTGCCGGCAATTGCAGCCCCAGGGGCGGCGCGGCGTCGCGCTGATAGGTGGCTCCGCCCAGCGGCTCGCGCCGCGATGCGGCCGATAGCACCGCGCCCGCGGCCCTGTGCCGGGCCAGCGGAAAGCCCCGCCGGCGCGCTTTCATGGAACGTGCGCCGTCCCAGACCCGTGCGGACCGAGGGCCAGGCAGTGTCACCGGCATCTTGTATTCCTGCATGCCGGGCAGCAGCGCATCCTTTGCGTTTGCGGTATTTCGCTGATACCCGGAGCTGCGCGGCGCCAGCTTTTCCTTTAGCCGGGGCGCCTCGGGCGAGAAGAAATCGCCTGAATGGTGCAGCCGCGCTTCGAGCGCCGGCCGCATGCTCGGCATGTGATCGGCGGGAGGCGCCGCGGCCGCCCAAGGCATAGTCTGATAGAAGCCGCGCCGCAGCAAGGAAGCAAAGCTTTCCGCTTTCGTCGGCACCAGCATTTTCAGGTTTTCGCGCCGCCGCATCAGCGTCGCGACTTTGTTGGCTTCCTGCAGTCGGTCCATCCCCAGGCGCAACCCATACTGATTACGGTGCTCCCGCGAACAGAAATCGCCGCCAGCGCCCACCCAGATTCGGCTGAGGGGCCGTCCACAAAGCTGGCAGGTCCTGGCGCTCATTTTCACGCCCATTATAGGCATTCAAAATTGGAATTGCTAGAGTAAAAGGTGACAGTATACTTCTAATAACCAACGATAATTAACGGGTACATATCTTGGCAGTTATCGGCTAAGCCATGTCTGATCAGTACCGTTGATTTTGGTTAATAGAGCCATTTTTAGGGTATATTTTGCTTCAATTTTCGGTAAAATTAACCCGTATACATACAAACAGCCCGCACTTGACGCGCGTGGGAGGCCAAAAGAGATGGTTGAATCAACAGCACGCCGGGAACGCAGCGAACCGAAATCTGCGTCCCTGGCAACTTATCTATGGGAGGTTCCCCAGAAGCCGGTCGCAGTGCGACTCGCCTTCGATCTCATCGAGCGGATGGAGCACGAAGTCATCGAGAACTTCCGCTCTCTGACGTCGCGGGGATCGGAGATTGGCGGCGTGTTGCTGGGCTCCCTCGTCGCCGGCAGCCCTTTGAGCGTGATGGTGCAGGACTATGAAGCGATCCCGTGCGATTATACCCGCGGGCCGCTGTATCGCCTGTCGGATGCAGATCTGGGACGCTTCGAGCGGGCCATTGAACAGCACAGCGCGCCCGGCCTGATGGTGACCGGCTTCTTCCGTGCGCACAGCCGCAAGGGCCTCAGCCTGGATGCAGAAGACCTGGCGTTCCTCGACGCGCGTTTCCGCGAGCCTCATCACATTGCGCTGCTGGTGCGGCCATTCGCCACCAAGACCAGCGTGGGCGGCATCTTCATCCGCGAAGACGGTGGGTTCCACGGCGAGGCGAGCTATCTGGAGTTTCCGTTCCGTTCCTCGCAATTGACTCCCTCGCTCTGGACCCCGCCGGAAGCCGCACCGCCGCCGCCGCCGCGCCCGGCGAGCACGCCGGCCAGCGCTCCGCCGGCCGCCAAGCCCGCCATGCGCTCGCAGGTAGTGCCGATTGGGCTGCGCCGCGATGCCGGCCCGACCGCGCCGGCCAGCGATGCGAAATCCTCCGCGCCGCCGGTTGCCGACAAGAAGCCGGTGGAGACCAAGCCGCCTGTGGCACCTGCGAAGCCGCCGGCCGCTGAAGTGAAGACCGCTGCCCCCGCCCGCCCGGCTGCTCCCGAACCAAAGCCGGATGCCAAGGAAGTCAAGCCGGCTGCCGCGGTGGCGAAAGACGCGCCGCCCGCCAAAGAAGCCGAACCCGTTCGCGCCGTCAAGCCCGTTGCAGAGAAGCCGGCGTCTGGGCTACTGAGCGGCGTCGCTCCGGCCGAGTCGCAGGGCAGCAGAAAGATCATGATGGTGCTCGGCGGCGTCGCCGCCACCGTAGCCGCGCTGGTCCTGCTGTTTGTCTATCCCGGTTTCATGGTGCATTCGCGGCACACCACCGCGATCGAATCGCCGGCTCCTGAATTGACGCTGCGGGTGGAACCGAGCGGCACCGATCTGCTGCTCACCTGGAACAAGAACTCCGCCGCCATCACCAACGCCAGCCACGGCGTGCTGTCGATCAACGATGGCGACCGGCACGAAAACTACGACATGGACGCCAACCAGCTCACTACCGGCACCATCATGTACACCCCGGTGAGTGGCGACGTCAGTTTCCGCATGGAAGTGACCGGGAAGAACCAGACCAAGACGCTGACTGAATCGGTGCGGTCGTTGCGCACGCGGCCTTCGCCGATGCCGGACGGCAAATCGCCGGCCGCCAATACGGCCCCTGCGAAAACCAACCCGGCGCAGCCGCAGCCGGCCGCCACACCGGCAGGCACCCCGGCTGCCGCCCAGGCGCCGAACCAGCCATCCACTACGCCGGCGGAAGTGACACCGACGGTGCCGGCCAAGGCCACTCCCAGAGCATTTAACGCGGAATCGCTGACACAGCGGCTTCGTCCGGCAAGCCCGACCGAGATTGCCGACGCGAATCTGGCCGGCGCCGCTCCCGCGTCGCCCGCCGGTGTTAACGTGAATTCGAGCCTGAGCATGCCGTTTGCCTCTGCGCCTGCGCCGGTGGCTCCTGCGCCCCCGGCAGCCAAGAAGGCCGTACCCACCGCCGGCGGCAAGGTCGCCCCGGCTCAACTCGTCTTCCGCAAAGAGCCCCAATATCCGACCGCTGCGCGTCAAATGAACGTCAAGGGTCAGGTGACGGTGGAAGCCACCATCGGCCCCGATGGCAGGGTCACGGCAGTGAGGATCATCACCGGACATCCGCTGCTCGCCCAAGCCGCAAAGCAAGCCGTCTTGCAATGGCGCTACAAACCGGCGCTGCTCGACGGGCAGCCGGTGGAAACCGCCAGCCAGATCTCTTTGAACTTCGTCGGCACCCACTAGGGACCGGCGCGAGGTCTGCAGGGGTCAGTGGGGCAGATCTTAGTGGGGCAGGGTGGCATTCAGTTCGCCATGCTGCCCCACAGGTGTTTCTGCACGGGTCGTCGACACGGTTACGTTCCGTCCGTCCCCTGGCCGAATCTCGTCCCCTGGCCGAATTTCCAAGCCCGTGACCGACTGACGCAGAGCATTTTCGATGATGATATTCTTGATCAATCGGTCAGAAGGAGGGCTTGCCAATGAGTTCGAGTACCGATCCCGCGCCAATGCCATCTGCCGCACTGGCGCCCGGCACAAACGCTCCGGATTTTCGATTGCCGAGCACTCCCGATCAGCTCGTCTCCCTGCACGAGTTCCGCGGCCGGCCGGTGGTCCTGGTGTTTTACCCGGCGGATTGGAGCCCCGTGTGCGGCGATCAGACCGCGCTGTACAACGAGCTCCTGCCGGAGTTTCACCGGTTTGACGCGGAGTTGATCGGCATTTCGGTCGACGGCCCCTGGTGCCATCTGGCGTTTGCGCAAGAGCGCAAGTTGCACTTTCCGCTGTTGGCCGATTTTGAGCCCAAGGGGGCCGTCGCTCGCCAGTACGGTGTCTATCGCTCGCAGGATGGCTTCTGCGAGCGCGCTCTCTTCGTCATCGATGCGGGAGGGATCATTCGTTGGAGCTACGTGTCGCCGGTGGGCGTCAACCCGGGCGCCGACGGGATTCTGGCCGCGCTCGAGGGTCTCGCGCCCAAGGAGAAAACGAAATGACGAAGCTCACTCTGGCCGTGACCGATCGGGACCACATGCAAGGGCCGGCGGAAGCAGCGGTCACTTTGGTGGAATATGGCGATTACGAATGTCCGCACTGCGGCCGCGCCTATCCCATCGTGGAGGAACTCCGCCAGAATTTCGGCGACCGGTTGCGCTTTGTCTTCCGCAATTTTCCGTTGACGCAAGTCCATGCGCACGCCGAGATGGCGGCTGAAGCCGCAGAGGCGGCAGGCGCGCAGGGCCGCTTCTGGGAGATGCACGAGGCTCTATTTACACACCAGAATGCTCTCGATACTTCACACCTCGTGCAATACGCAGGCCGGCTCAGGATTAACGCAGCACAGCTCGGGGAGGCGCTCACAGCGCACACGTTTCGAGATCGCGTACGCGAAGATTTCATGAGCGGCGTCCGCAGCGGCGTGAATGGCACCCCCACATTCTTCATCAACAGCGTGCGGCATGACGGTCCGTTTGACCTGCCCTCGCTGACCGAGGCCGTCGAGGGATCGGCGGGGTAAATTTCAATTTCGGAATTTCGGGGACAGGCTACGAAAATCCGAAATCCGGCGAACCTCTTGTCTTCCGGATTTTCGTAGCCTGTCCCCGCATTCCTGAGTGAGCGGCAGGGGCGAAGCCGATTCAGTAGAACAAAGGTAGAACGGCGGGCTTGCCGGTCCGATCGTGAGCTGCTGGCACAAATGTCATCGTCAACATCGTCGCGGCGGTTGCGATGTTCTTAGCGAAGTTCTCCGGCGAAACGTCGGTCGTGCCATCGAATTGCGGCCCAAACTCCTTCAGTCGTTCCACGGCGGCCGCCGCGGCGGCTTCGTCCCGCTGAATGCCGGCGAGCAAACCTATCATCTGGTGAACCCAGGGCACGCCACAAGTGATGTGATCCCGCAGCGCCTCAAGTTCCGATCTTGCCTTGGCGAAGCGCTCCGTGTCATAGACGACGCCTCCCGGCGTCGTGCCGCCCTGTGCAGGCTTTAACTGCAAGAGCGTCATTGCACTGCGCACCAATCGCTCGGCGCTGACCGATTTTGTGGCACGATCCACCGCCCAGGCGGCCAGGAAGTCCTGTTTCGACAGCGCAAGCTGGACGCGGTACGTGACGGCGATGTTGCATCGAGGGCACCGGTTCAGGATGAAGGAGCCGCAACCGGCAGAGATCCAGCCCTGCGCCGCCTCCTGCAAGGATTCAAGCTTCAGCGCCGCGACTTTTTCGGCTGCACCGGTAAAGCGTATGTAGTCTTGCGCGTCAGGCTGGGTCGTAAACAGCAGAACTGCCGGTTTGTTGTCGGGCCCACCCGGAACGCGAGCGAACCGGGGCCCCGCCGGCAACAGAAAAGCCACTCGGGCACCCTTCCTGCCTCGCGGATCTGCTGCGTCCGTCGGATGACTTCCTTTACCTGTTCGGGATTGAGTTGAGCCGATACGGCCCCCATAGTGGACTGGAGGCAGATCGCTGGCGGTTGGGAAGAGGGCGTGGCAGGCGCTTGCCGAGGTGGTGCCGTAAGATTGAGCCGCTGGATCACGGATATCCAACCTCGCAAGCAAACAAGATCCTATTCTGGAACCCAGGTTTCCGTCAGTATACTCCAAGCCGCCCTGTTTGAAGCCGTTTATTGGCATTTTTCACGAGCGACTGCAGCGCTCCTGGGAGCCTCGAATCTGCGGGTTCATGTACGTAGTCGCACTTTTGGCCTGCTCCCCTTCTACAGCGCTCGCTCGAGCGTCGCGATGTCGACCAGGCCGCGCGCGCCATATAGTGCCGGCAGAAGGCGCGAGGCGGGGTAGCGGCGGCGTAAGTCGGCGATGCGCTTGGTACCGGCGCGGTAGGCGGGGAGGTACATGCGGCCTAACAGCGGGTGACGGCCCCAGGCGCCGGAGAGTTTGTCGGCGCGCTCGGGCGATACCAGGAAATCGCGGCGCAACGTCTCGGCGACTGACACCTGCGCGGCGCCTTCACCCCAAGTGAGAAACGACGATTGATTCTTGGCATCGTCCTGCAGCAAGGCCAGCAGCACACCAATCTGCAGATCCGGATCTGGTAACTGGTCCACTTCCGTAACGCCGTACGCCATCAGAATGGCGTTATTGGCGATGCCTTCGAACAGCGCCGCGGCGCGCGTGTTCATGGTCAGCACAGTGGCTTCGAAGCCCACCTCGCCTCGCGCGTAAAGGTTCTGCAGGTAGGCGAAGGTGGTGACGTGGCCGGGCACCACCTCGTGGCTGACCAGTTGCAGGAATTCCGGCAGCGAGGTTTCGAGTGAAGCGTTGATCTCGTAGGTGGCCTCGTATTCGGGGCTGCCATCGGCGCGGCGGGCGCGGCCGAGATAATTCATCGACCCGGAGAACCAGGCATCCTGGATCGGCAGGAATTCGATGTTGGCACGCGGGACAGTGGCGAACGCGGGTGGCAGGTGAGGGACGACATGCGCGGCGGTGAGTCGATCGAAGTGGCCGATCACCGCGGCACCGAGCAGGCGGATGGATGCCATCGAGACTCGATGGCGCGCTCGCCATGCATCCACCGCCGCCAGCAGATCGCCAGGGCCACCGAGCAATTCCGCCACGCGCTCGCGCTTTTGCGCCGGGTCCGACGGTTCCGGTGGCCGGCCGGTCGAGGCCTCCACACATCGTTGGTATGGCACCGGCGCGCCGCGACCCAGGATCTCCAGGGCCAGATCCCACATAGCCTCGAAACACAGGGCGAGGCCCGTGAGATATTCGCCGCGCAGGCCGCCGAACTCTGAGCCTGCCCCCTTGAGTCCTTCAATGGCGCCGGGAACGTCGACTTTGGCGAGGTAGCGGTCGATCGCCGCGGTGTCGGGCCTCTTGGCGGAAACGCCGCCCGAGGTGCGAACCGGCGCAGCTTCGGCGACCGTATAGGCAAGGGGCAGCGGCTCATCGCTGAACCAGGAATCGGCGATGAACCGGCCCGTGCCGGAGGCGCAAAGGACGTCACCGCCCCAAAGCGTGTCGATGCCCAGGATGGCGTTGCCGACCAACTCTTCCAGACGCGCGCTCATGCTTCATTCTCCTTCTCGTGGCGGACGGCGCTGAACCACAGATAGGCGCACAGGCCGAGGAACATCAGGCCGGACAGGCACTGCGAAACCAGATCGTTGGCGTAGAACGGCGTATGGATCCAGGCTTCGGTGTAGCCGGGGATGAGGCGGCAGGCCGCGCCGAACACGCCGCCCAACGCGCCGCCTGCCATCAGGCCGCTGGCAATCACTACGCCGCGCTCGCGCGCCGTGGCGTCGCGCTTCGATACCAGGTGCGCCAGAAATCCGCCGACCAGCGCCGGGGTGTTCAGCTCCAGCGGCAGGTACATGCCGAGCGCGAAGATCAGCGCCGGGACGCCGAGCATTTCCATCGAGACCGCAATCGCCGCGCCGGCGCCGAACAAAAGGTACGCCACCGGTTGCCGGCCGACGAACCCCTCGACCAGCGCTTTCATGATGGAGGCTTGCGGCGAGGGCAGCACCACGCGCGGATCGCCCGGCACCGCTTCGCCGAACTGAAACGCGCGCGCCAGCATCACAATGGTCAGGCCGACGGCGACCGAGGCGGCCAGCACGCCCAGGAATTTCACCTTCTGCTGCGCCGCCGGAGTGGAACCGAGCCAATAGCCCACTTTGAAATCCGTGATGGCCTGCCCGGAAACCGAAAGCGCGGTGCAAACCATTCCGGCCAGCGCCATCACGAAAAACATTCCGGTGGTGCCGGAAAGGCCGAAACGCAGCAGCACAATCGACGAAATGATGATAGTGAGCATGGTCATGCCCGAAACCGGATTGCGCGCCACTGTGGCGATCGCGTTGGCCGCCACGCTGGTAAAGAAGAATGAGAACACCACCGCCAGCGCCATGCCGATGAGGATGACGGCGGCCGTGGAGGACAGCGTGCCGAGCAGTCCGCCGACCGCAATCGCGCTCACGATCACGCCCAGCAGGACGGTCATCACCGTCAGGTCGCGGTCGGTGCGCTCGCCGGATGCGGTTTCGCCGGCGCGGAAAGTGCGCGCCGCCACGCCGAAGGAGCCCGCCACGATACGGATCGATTTGACGATGCCGAAGATGCCCGCCGTGCCGACGGCGCCCACGGCCACGAATCGCACATAGCCGCGGAAGATCTGCGTGGCCGTCATTTTGGCGATGGGGATGGCGGCCGGATAGATGGCGGTGGTGTGCTCGCGGCCGATCATCCACACCAGCGGCACCAGCACCAGGTTGGAAAGCACGCCGCCGGCGCATAGGATCATCGAGCTGCGCAGGCCGATCACGTAGCCCAGGCCGAGAATGAATCCGATGGCGTCGAAGCTGACGGCGACCTTGGCGCGCTCCGCCAGCACGCGAAACGCGGGCACGAATTGAAAATCCAGATATTCCTTCCACACCTGAAAGGTGGTCACCAGAAAATCGTAGACGCCGGAAATAGCGGTGGCCTGGAGCAGCAGCTTGGCCTGGGATCCGCCCTTCTCGCCCGTGACCAGCACTTCGGTGATGGCCGTGGCTTCCGGGTAGGGGAACCTTCCGTGCATGTCGCGCACGAAGTAGCGGCGCAGCGGAATCAGGAACAGGATGCCCAGGCAGCCGCCGGCCACGCAGATGCAGATGGTCTGCACGGGGTGCGGAGCGAGATGGAGAATGTAAAGGGCCGGGAGAGTGAACACCGCGCCGGCCACCACCCCACCGGCGACGCCGCCGATGCCGGTGATGATCACGTTTTCGAGCAACGTGGACGGCCGGCGGTAGACGCGCGCCAGACCGATGGCCAGGATGGAGATGGGGATGGCGGCTTCCATCACCTGGCCCACCTTCAGCCCGGAGTACGCCGAGGCCACGGTGAACACCACGCAGAGAAAAACGCCCCAGCCAACCGAGCGGGTCGTGAGTTCCGGGAGTCTTTCGGCCGCGGCCACGGGCGGCAGATACGCCTCGCCAGGCGACAGAGGCGTATAAGCGTTGGAAGGTAGTTGTTTCGCCGGCGCGGCAGTTGCCATGGGGTCAGCCTTCAGGCGTTGCAGTGAACCCGTATGCTACTACACTTCAATGGAGGAGGAAGCGGTGGTTTTCCGGCAAAATCGCCCAAAAAGCCACCGAAAACTAAGGGTTTAGGCGGTGCAGGATGCGGAAAATCACAATGCCGCCAGCCTCCTGCCGATAAAACACGATGTGCCGGCCGCGTGGCGCGGGCTGTCAAGCCTGCAGAGCCGAGAGTCGTCTCGGCTTTTTCTTATGGCGGTGCGCCATGCGCCGCGAAAGAGTCGAGATGACTCTCGACTCAGCCGGCTGACAGCCGGCGCCACGGGCGAAAATGGCATCCCCGAGGACGCAGGCAGCGGCCTCGGGGATGAAGTGCGGCCGATCTTCTCTCTCTAGAAGGTCAGCCGGCCGGATATCTGCAACTGGCGCGGGCCCCACAGCAGGTTGCTGGTGGCAGTGGGAGCCAGGAAGGGGGTGGAGGTGTAGGGCGTGAAACACGCGTTCGTATGGCCGGCGCAAACGCCGGAGCCGGCTGCAACATAGGAGAACGCGGTGGTGCTCACACTGGAGACATTGGTGTGGTTGAACAGGTTGAAGGCCTCGCCGATGAGCGACAGCCGCAGCCGTTCGGTGATCGCGAACTGCCGGCCCACGCGGAAGTCCACGTCGTGGAAACCCGGCGCCGTAAACGCATTGCGCGGCAGCCAGCCGGCGCGGCCTTGGGTAGGACCGGCGTAGCTTACGCCGCCGGTGACGCCGCCATCGAGCGGGCTCGGGGCGCCGGTGATATACGGTGTTACCGGCTGGCCGGTGGACATGGTCACGATAGTGGAGAACGCCCATCCATCCAGGACCATCCGGGCCGGAACGTTCGCGAGATTCTTCAGGGAGGGCATCCATACGGCATTGGCCACGAACCGTTGGCGCTGGTCGAGATCCGAAAGGCCGTATTCTTGCTTGCGATTATAGGGATCGATGGGATAATCGGTGCCGTTAAACGTGCCGTAGGATCCAGCCACCTGGGCGCCGTCGAGCGACTTGCTCAAGGTGTAGTTCACGGTGAATTCCAGACCGTGGCGCATGGGCCGGCGGAGAGTGAGAACCATCGAGTTATACCAGGAATTGACATCGCTGGAGCCGACGAAGACTTCGCCGGTATTGGTGTTGATGCGGCTGGTATAGAAGGGAACGGCGTAGGTTTGCGTGGTGGCGTGGCTCGAATCCAGAATATCGTAGGTCTTCGTGGTAGTGGAGGGGGCGAGGTTGGCGTCGTAGAAAATGGGCAAATGTTCGCCCCGGCTCACCACGTACGCGATGGAGCCAACCAGCGATCCCGGCAATTCGCGTTCCAGGGTGACTTCGCCCTCATGGGTGCGCGGATTCTCCCAGTTAGGGGACATGCCGCGCGTCACCTGGGTAGCGGAGGGCGGGGTGAAGGTGACCACCTGCGGCGTCAAGGCGCCAGCGAACGGCGCGGCCACCGCCGGGCCGGGAGGGGTCCAGATCACGTTGGGAAACGTCAATGCCGGACAGGCCAGCCCGCCGGTCGGCGTGCAGGAGAACGTTTGCTGATAAACGCCGTTCTCCACACGGGTGGCGTAGTAGGTGCTGTTGGTGGTCTTACCATAAAAAATGCCGTACCCGGTGCGCAGCACGGTTTTCGGCGATAGCTGCCAGGCGACCCCGATACGCGGCGCGAACTGGTCCTTGGGAATGTTGATGGTGGAAGTGTAGAGCGTGGTGAGCGACGTCAGCGTGTTGGGCTGTGGCGGCTGCGGAATCGTAGTGACGTCGTAGCGCAGGCCCAGGTTCAAGGTGAGGTGCGGCGTTGCCTTCCAGGTATCCTCGACAAAGGCGGCGTAATCGTTGTCATAAAAATCGTCCTTGCCGACGTGCGTGATGGGGTCGTTGACTTGCGTGAAGGTGCTGTAATGCCTGCCCGTCAGACCGTCTCCGGTGTTGATCCCGAGAGCATCGATCACCCAGTTGTTGAAGGCGGTCTGCGCCGTCCCGCTGTAGCTGTACTGGCCAGTCCCGTTATAGAGGTTGATCATCAGCTCGTGGATGAAATTGAGATCCACGCCGGCCTTGAACGTATGGCGGCCGTGAACTTTGGAGAGCGTGTCTGAGATCTGGGTGCGGTGCTCGTCCGGCTCGGCCGTGCGCGGCAGAGCGTAATTCTCGCCGTACGTCATCAAGCCGGAGATGCTGACGTAGGGCGCGGGCGCGTTGGAACCGGCGGCTTCCAGATCGCGGCCCCATTGGAATCGGAGATTGTTGACGGCGGAATTGGAAATTGTCGAATCCCAGTTCGCCACAAAGATGCGCTCGTGGAAGAGGTAGCTTCCGTTGGTGCCGAGCGAGCTGTTGTTGGCCGATGGCGAAGTGTTGTAGGCATTCGGCGCGCGGTAGTTCATGAAATCGAACGAGCCGCTGAGGTGATTGCGATCGGTCGCCTGGTAGTCGAGGCGGCCGAAACCGACATCCTGGTTGGTGTCGCGGGGGAAGGTGCCTTGCTGGCCGAACAGGAACGCATTGGCAGCGGCGCACTGCGAGGTTGTAACCGCCGCGGGACAGGAAAGGGCATGCACGGTCGGACTGAAAACGCTGCTGGTGTAGGTGATCGGGTCGACTTTGCGTGAGCCATCGTAGGTTGCAAAGAAGAACAGTTTATCCTTGAGGATCGCGCCGCCGCCGCTGGCGCCGAACTGCTGCCATTGATGGATGGGCTGGCTGTAAGTGCCCCGCGACTTCGGGTAGGAATCGAGCGCATTGAAGGTGGGGTAGCGCAGATAGTAGAACAAGTCGCCGTGGAAATCGTTGCCGCCGGATTTCGTCACGGCATTCACCACCCCGCCCGCGGCCTGCCCCAGTTCCGCGCTGTAGTTGCTGGCGGTGACCTGGTATTCCTTGATGGAATCCATGCTGTAGACGTAGGCGCCGCTGTTGGCGCGGCCGCGCGCTTCGGAGAAGAACGCCTGGTTGTTGTTGGCGCCATCCACCGTGTTCGAATTGTAGAGGCCGGAGACGCCGCGATACGACACCAGGCCGCTGGTTCCATCGGTGGTGACGTTGGGGGTGAGCAGCACGAAGCTGTCCCACCGCCGGCCGGCGATGGGCAGGTTGCTGACGGCGGATTCGCTGATCACCTGCGACTGCTCGGTCTTCTCGGTGTCCACGAGCTCCGCCTGGCTGCTGACGGTGACCTCCTGCTGCGACGTTTGTACCGTCAGGGAGAAATCCACGCTGAGCGTCTGGCCCACCTGCAAGGTCAGGTCTTTATGCAGCACGGTCGAGAAGCCGGTCTTACCGGCGCGGGCCTCGTATTGTCCCGGCTGCAGAAATGGCGCTTGATAGATGCCGGCATCGTTGGTTTCGGTCTTCCGTTCGATCCCGGTGCCCGTATTGCGCAGGACGATGGAAGCGCCCGGCACGACCGAACCCGACGGATCGGTCACGGCGCCGGTTATGGTCCCGGAACCGGCGCCCTGCGCCCTCGCGGTGCGGGGCATCGCAACCAAAAGCGCCAGCACCAGGGTGAAGGCCACAACCCATGCGTTCACGAACCTATTTCTGAGCATCGCGTCTCTCCTCCGTTAAGCGTTGAGCCGGAATGAATTCGCGGCAACTCGGTATGTGTATCTCCTGGCGGTTTCGGTGTTTGCGCGAAAACGAGGCGCTGGTCCACTTGCGCCGGCGAGTGGCACGCCCTGCGTAATTCCGCCACCAAACTGCCAAGTCCAGTGCGAGTAAGGACACAGCATACCACCTTGCGCATCTCAAACCGATGACGCGCGGTGGAAAGTTTTTATCGGGGGGCAAAGCGTCTTTACGCTTGACAAGGCGACGCTGCAGTAAGGCCGAACCGCTTCCTGTGGCCGCCGGCGCGGCCCGCGGCAAGGGCGTTTGAGCGGCGCCGCTAGACGCTACTGGAATGCCGCTTAAAGATCACCGGCAGATTCTGCGAGAACGCCGACCGCGCCAGCACCATGTCACACCCTGCTTCCTGCGCTTGCTGCTTGAGCTCGGCCTGAACATGCGACAGGTAGCCGATCAGGCTGATGCCCTTGGTTTCCGCTTTCCCCTTCAGCTTGCCGATCAGCTTCAGCGGCTGCAGCGCTTCGAAGTTCAGGTCGAAAATGATCAGCGACGGCCGCTGCGGCGACGCCGCTTTTTCCAGGAGTTCTTTGGGTTCCTTGACGAATTCCAGCGATAGCCCGGCGCGCTTGGCTGCGTCGGTGAGTTTGACCGAGAAAAAGAGGTCGGTCACAGCGGCCAGGACTCTGTTCGGTTCCTGCTTCGACATCATGATTGTGCGTTTCTTAATTTGCCCGCTAACACAGACAACTTGGTGGGAAGTCCGATTCTACCACGGCCGGAGCCCGTTCGCTCGCGCGGGGCCGCGGCCCCGGCTGTTACAATTCTGTCTTACATGTCACTGGTCGTGGTCGGTTCGGTTGCATATGATGGCGTTGAAACGCCGCACGGAAAGGTGGACCGGATGCTGGGCGGCGCGGCCACCTACATAGCGCTCACAGCGGCTTACTTCACTCCCGTGAAGCTGGTGGCCGTGGTCGGCGACGATTTCGCGGCGGAGGATGCCGCGCTGCTGGCGTCTCGCGGCGTCGACCTGGCCGGTCTCGAACGCGTCGCCGGCGGCAAGACGTTCTTTTGGGCCGGCGTCTATTCGGCCGACATGAACGACCGCAGCACGCTGCGTACCGATCTCAACGTCTTCGCCGATTTCGATCCCAAGCTGCCGGCATCGTATCGCGCCGAGCCGTACCTCCTGCTCGGCAACATCCAGCCCGCCTTGCAGCGCGGCGTGCTTTCGCAGATGACGCACCTCAAGCTGGCCGGCGGCGACACGATGAACTATTGGATCCGGGACTTTCGCGAGGAGTTGCTGGAAACTATCGCCCAATGGGATTTTCTGCTGATCAACGACAGCGAAGCCCTCATGCTTTCCGGCGAGCGCAATTTGCGCCGCGCGGCGGCCGCGATTCAAGCAATGGGCCCGCGCACGCTGGTGATCAAGCGCGGCGAGTATGGCGCCGTGCTCTTCCATGGCGGCGACCACTTTATCGCTCCCGGCTATCTGCTGGAGAAAGTCTTCGATCCCACCGGGGCGGGCGACAGCTTCGCGGGAGGCTTCATCGGTTATCTGGCGGGCCAGGGTGTCGCCGCCCGGGACGCCGATGTCGCCGCGCTGCGCCGCGCCGTCATCTACGGTTCCGTGATGGGCAGCTTTTGCTGCGAGAAGTTCGGCGTCGATCGCTTCCGTTCTTTGAAGCGGGAAGAGGTCGATGCCCGCTTCCGGGAGTTCCAGTCCTGCACCCAGTTTTGAAATCGGGCACCTGGAAAAGCGCGCTGGCGGCGATCGGGCTGCTGGTGCTGCTCAGCGCCGCGGCCATTGCGTTCTTCTACTTCCACGGCTGGCTGCTTTACTATGGCGATGCCGAAGCGCACTTGAACATCGCGCGGCGGGTAGTGGATTCGCAGACGCCGGGCTACAACCAGTTGGGCACGCCGTGGCTGCCGGTGCCGCATGTTTCGATGCTGCCGCTGGTGAAGCATGACGCGCTATGGCGCAACGGCCTGGCCGGCGCGATTCCATCGGGTGTCTGTTTCGTGACGGCCGGCCTGTTCCTGTTCCTGGCGGCGCGGCGTGTGTTTGGCGAGGCGCCGGCGTTCGCCGCCGCGGCGGTGTTCGCGTTGAATCCGAACATGCTCTATCTCGGGTCGATTCCCATGTCGGAGCCGGCCTTTTGGGCCGCCTGGATGGCGCTACTTTACTTCACGGTCCGCCATCGCGATACGGGTGGCTGGGGCGCCCTGCTGGGAGCCGCCGTGGCTGTATCGGTGGCCGCGCTCAGCCGCTACGAAGGATGGTTTCTGATTCCCTTCGCCGCTTTATATTTGGCGCGGCGCCGCCTTAGCGCGGGCGTCGTGTTCGGCGTCCTGGCCAGTCTCGGCCCCCTTTATTGGCTGGGGCACAACTGGTGGCTGCAAGGGGACGCGCTCTACTTCTTGCGCGGCCCGGGTTCGGCTTGGACCATACAGGGAAATGCGCCGTATCCCGGTAAAGGCGATTGGTGGGCGGCGCTCTACTATTTCCGCCATGCGGCGCAACTCTGTGCCGGACCCGTCCTGGCGCTGGCCGGGCTGGCTGGCGTGGTGGCGGCGCTGGCCAAGCGCGCATTCTGGCCGCTGTTGTTACTGGCGCTGCCGGGCGCGTTTTACGTTTGGAGCATGCACAGTTCGCGGACGCCCATCTTCATACCGACGCTGTGGCCGCATTCGTACTACAACTCGCGTTACGGCCTGGCCGCCGTGCCGCTGCTGGCGTTCGCGTCAGCCGCACTCGTGGCGTTCGCGCCGCGCGGCCTGCGCGCCTGGTGCGCGGTTTTGCTGGTATTGGCGTGCATTGTGCCGTGGCTGCTTCAGCCCCAGCCGAAGGCCTGGGTGACTTGGCAGGAGTCGCTGGTGAACTCGGAGGCGAGGCGCGATTGGACCGGGCAGGCGGCCGAATACATGGCCTCGCATTACGTTCACGGTTCAGGTATCATCACATCGTCCGGGGATATAACTGGAATTTATCGCGAGGCCGGAATCCCGCTGCGCGAAACCTTCACCGGCGATAACGGCCTGCCCTGGCTGGCTGCGGTGAAACGCCCCGACTTGTTCTTGTGGCAGGAGTGGGCCGTGGCGATAGCCGGCGATGATGTCGATAACTCGATCCGCAGCGCTTCGCGCTATGGCATTCGCTACCGCCTTGAGAAAACGATACAGGTGAAAGGTGCGCCGGCCATCGAAATCTACCGGCGCACGGGAGGCATTCATGGTACCTCATGAACGGGTAACGACGGCTTTTGAATTGCCGGGCTTCCGCATCAAGCGGAACTTCGGAGTGGTGCGTGGAATCATCGTCCGCTCGCGCTCCATTTTCGGCACCATCGGCGCCAGCCTGCAAACCATCGTCGGCGGCAACATTTCGCTGTTCAGCAACCTGTGCGAGCAGACCCGCAACCAGGCATTCGACCTCATGCTCGAGCATGCCGGCCAGTTGGGCGCCAACGCCGTGATCGGCGCGCGCTACGATGCCACGGAAGTGATGCAGGGCGTCACCGAGGTGCTGGCCTACGGCACTGCGGTGGAAGTGGAGCCGTTGCCGTAGGGAGAGCGCGGCGGGAAGGGTAACCAACCGCTCCCTGCGGTCGCGGCTCTGTTTGAGCGCCGCTTGTGGAGCCGCGACCGTAGGGAGAGGTTGCTGCAGGGGTTACGGAACGAGTCTGAATGACCATTCCCTTCACCAAGGCGCACGGCGCGCAGAACGATTTTTTGCTCACGTGGCGGCGCGATGCGCCCGGCGGCGGCTATCCGGCCATCGCGCGCGCCATCTGCGACCGGCATACCGGCATCGGCGCCGATGGGTGGATGCTGATCGATCCGCCTCAAGCCGGGCAGACGGAAGGCGCCATCGAGCTCTATAACTCCGATGGCAGCGCCCCCGAGATTTCGGGCAACGGCACGCGCTGTGCCGCCGCCTTTCTCATCCACCATGGCCACGCCGCGGACCTGGTCCGCATTCGAACCGGCGCGGGCGTCAAGACACTCCGGCTGTTGAGTCGCGCCGGCCCGGAATTCATGTTCGAGATGAATATGGGCTGCCCCGCGATCCTGGCGGAACGGTTCTCGTTGCCGCTTTCGAGTGGCCCCCGCGACGTCACCCTGGTTGACGCCGGGAACCCGCAATGCGCCGTGCCGGTGGCCGATTTCGATTTCGGCTGGCGCGCCATGGGCGCGGAAATCGAGCGCCACCCGCACTTCCCTAACCGCACCAACGTCTCGTTTCTCAAGGCGGTGGATGAACACGCGATCGAGGTTCGCTTCTGGGAGCGCGGCGCGGGCGAGACGCTGAGCTCAGGCACCGGTTCCACGGGCGCCGCGGTGGCCGCCGTGGCGCGCGGCATGGCGCAATCGCCGCTGCGCGTCCTCACGCCGGCCGATCCACTCGATATCCGCATCGAAGATAACGTTTTCCTAATCGGCCCGGCGGTACTGGTGGGAGAAGGCTTTTTCTTTTGCGTGTGAGAAAATAGCAGTGCCATGCCTGAAGCTCTGCTTGCCGCGCATCCAACGGCTCAAATCCTGCAGCACAAGATCATCGAGAAGCGCGCCCGCGTCGGAATCGTGGGGCTGGGATACGTCGGATTGCCGCTCGCGGTGGAGTTCGCCAGAGCCGGCTTTTCCGTAACCGGAATCGACATCAGCCAGGAGAAGACCAAAAGAGTCAACGCCGGCGATTCTTACGTGGGCGACATCCCCAGCGCCATCCTTCGCCCGCTGGTGGAATCCGGCAAGCTCCGCGCGACCAACGATTTTTCGGCGGTGCTGGAACTCGACACCATCAACATTTGCGTGCCGACGCCGCTCCGGAAAACCAAGGACCCGGACATGAGCTTCATCGTGAGCTCGTGCCAGGAAATCGCCCGCCACTTTCACGCCGGTCAACTGGTGATTCTCGAATCCACCACATATCCCGGCACCACGGAAGAAGTCGTGCTGCCGCTCCTCTCGAAGTCCGGCCTCGAAGTGGGCCGCGATTTCTTTCTCTGTTTTTCGCCCGAGCGGGTTGACCCGGGCAACCCCAAGTTCCAAACCGCCAATATTCCCAAAGTGGTGGGCGGCTGCACGCCTGCCTGCACCGAAATGGGCCGCCTGTTTTATGCGCAGGCGCTGGAACAGGTGGTGCCGGTCAGTTCCACCCAGGTGGCGGAGATGGTCAAGCTGCTCGAGAACACGTTCCGCATGATCAATATCGGCCTGGCGAATGAAATCGCGCTGATGTGCGACCGCATGGGAATCAACGTGTGGGAAGTGATCGACGCGGCGGCCACCAAGCCGTTCGGCTTCATGCCGTTCTATCCCGGCCCCGGCCTGGGCGGCCACTGCATCCCCATCGATCCGTTCTATCTTTCCTGGAAGACCAAGCAGTCCGGCATTGAGGCGCGTTTCATCGAACTGGCCGGGTACATCAATGGCCAGATGCCGCATTTCGTGGCGGACAAGGTGCAGAATGCGCTCAACGATGCCGCCAAGCCGGTCAAAGGATCGCGCGTCCACGTGATGGGCGTGGCCTACAAGCGCAATATCGACGACATGCGCGAATCGCCAGCGCTGGACGTGATCCTGCTGTTGGAGCGCCGCGGCGCCATTATCAGCTACAGCGATCCGCACGTTCCCAGCCTGCGCCTGGACGGCCTGCAGCTCGAGGCCCAGCCGGAATCCGCCGCTGCGGACGCGGATTGCGTAGTCATCATCACCGACCACGCCGGATTCGATTACCGCGCCCTGGTCGAACGCGCACCGCTGATCGTGGACACGCGCAACGCACTCAAAGGCTACACCTCACCGAAAATTGTGCGGCTGTAAGACAGACGATCGGTTTTTGTCGTCTGTCGATTTCTCGTACTGTTGGCAAAGCATGACAGGCCACGAAAGGCGATGGCCTGTCCTACCTGAGCGGGCGCTACGCTTCAGCCGCGTTCCAGCTTGTAAACGGTGATCTCCGGCGGCGCGCCGATGCGAATCGGCACGCCGATCGTGCCGATGCCGCGATTCACGTACAATTGTCCGCCCGGCTTTTGGAACAGACCGGCCACATAAGGCGTCACCAGGCGGCTGGGAGCGATCTCGGGGCTGATGAATTCAAGCGCCGCCTGCCCGCCGTGCGTGTGCCCGGCCATGCTGAGGTCGATGCCGAGCGCGGCCGCGCGGTCGAACGTGTCCGGGTTATGGCTGAGCAGAATGTTGACCTGGCCGCGGGCGATGAGGCTTTCGATGTTGCCCAGCACCCGCTTCACCGGTGCGGAAGGGCCAAACCGGTGGCGGCTCTGAAAGTCTACGCCGATCAGGTTGAACCAATCGCCGCCCACCGTGATGGCGACACTGGCGCCGCGCAGCATGCGGACCCGGGCTGCGGCGAACAAGCTGCTAATCGAATCTTCCACTCCGGCCCACGCGTCATGGTTGCCGAGGCAGCCATAGACGCCGAAGGGCGCGTGGAGCCCAGCCAGCGCCTCCACCACCGGGTACTGTGTTGCCGCGTCGAAGGTAACGAAGTCACCCGTCAGCGCGATCAGGTCCGGCTTCAGGGCCTGCGCGATGGCGGCGAACTTGCGAATCTGTTCCCCGGTCATGAACGGCCCGATGTGGATATCGGAAAGCTGCGCGATGCGAAAACCGTGAAACGCCGGCGGCAGGTTGGCGAGCCGGATGGGCTGCTCCACCGTCTCCAGATTTAAACGCCCGTAGAGCAAGCCATACGCGCTGCCCAGGAACGGAGCGGCGGTCACGACGTTGGCGGTCTGCGCGAGAAAATCGCGTCGCGCCGGCGACGCAAGTTCAGCGCGCCTTGGCCACCGCCTCGCCACCGCGCGCACCGCGGCCAAAACAGCAAACGGAATCGCCAGCAGAAACCCGAAAAAGGAGCCGGCGATCCACCAGGCAAACGGCGCTGTCAGCAAAACTTCGCGCAGAGTCAGGTGGACCGGATCCGGCCGGCGTGCGAACCCGGTGATATTGTACGCGAACATCGCTACCAGAGCCGCCGGGATGGCCGCACACACCAGCCGCTGAAGGGCGGGGGACTCGATCTTCCGCCACGCCAGCCGTACGGCCCGCCATCCCCAATAGAACTGCGACGCTCCGAGGATCAGAAGAATGATTGCGAAAAAGGACATGGGGGAAGCGCCTGCTAGTGAGGAACGGACCGCCGCGTTATGACTTGTGCGCCACCAGGTCTGCGCTCCATGTCAACATATTCTCTGGAATGTGGGGCAGGATGGCATCCTGCGCGGCGGTTGCCAACCATTCCGCCGCGCCACTAGTGGTCCCGCTCCGTCACCAGGTCGGTCACCGCCATCAGAGCCCGCTGGTAAGCCGACTCCGGAAATTCGCTCATCACCTGCCGCGCCCGCTCGGTAAACGTCTGGGCCCGCTCCCGAACCCGGTCGATGCCGTCATAGCGCTCCACCAACGCCAGGATCTGCGCGAACGGCACGCGCTGGTAGCTCCGCTGTTCCAGCACCGTCTCCACCAGCCGGCGCTCGGCGGGCGTAGCGCTCTCGAGTGCGTAGACCAGCGGCAGCGTAACTTTGCCCTCACGCAAATCGCCGCCCACGGGTTTGCCCAGCACATTCTCGCGGGCCGTGAAATCCAGTACATCGTCAATCAACTGAAACGCCATCCCCAGATTCCAGGCGAATTCGCCGAGCTTTTCCTGGGCCTGCGCATCGCTGTGCGCCGACACCGCACCCAGCCGCGCGCACACCGAGAACAGGCGCGCCGTTTTGCGATCCACCAGCTCCATGCAGTCGGCTTCGGTGATATCGATGCGGCCGATGCGTTCGAGCTGCAGCAACTCGCCCTCCACCATCATTTGCGTGAGGCCGATCAGCAAATCGAGAATCAGGAAATTGCGCTCCCGCAGCGCGATCTGGAAAGCCTGCATGTAGAGCCAGTCGCCCGCCAGCACGCAGGTGTGGTTGCCCCACTTGACGTTACTCGAGGGGCGGCCGCGGCGCGTCTCGGCGGCGTCGATGACGTCGTCATGCACCAGCGTTGCGGCGTGGAGCAACTCCACCACTGCGCCCATCTGGATGGCGCTGGGCCCTGCATTGCCGTGCCCCACCAGCTTGGCCGACATCAACAGCAACGCGGGGCGCAGCCGTTTACCGCCGGCCGATTGCAGATAGCGCCCGATGGCTGTGACCGCGTCCACGGAAGCCACCGACTCGGCGGAAATCTTTTTCTCCACCTGTTCCAGGTCGTCCTGGACCAGATCGAAAATGCCGCGCGCCGCCAGGGCCTGCCCCGCTTTGCCTAAGTTCATGTAGGTTCCCCAGTTTAACCGTTTGGAGTCCTGCCCCGCAAACAGAGCCGCTCGAAATTGGCGGTGGTGAATGCAGCGACTTCCTCAATACTCTGGGCCCGCACTTCGGCCAGACGGCGCGCGGTCTCCGCCACAAATGCCGGCTCGTTGCGTTTGCCTCGGTGCGGCACCGGCGCCAGGTAGGGGCAGTCGGTCTCGAGCAGCAGGCGGTCGGCCGGCGTGAAGCGGGCGGCTTCGCGTACCGGTTCCGCTTTCGGAAACGTCAGCACGCCGCCGAACGCAAGGCAGAAGCCCGCGTCCAGCGCTTGTCGCGCCTGAGTAACGTCGCCGGTAAAACAATGCATGACGCCATCGCCGTGCCACTCCCGGCGGAGAATTTCGAGCGTGTCCTCCCACGCCTCTCGCGTATGGATGACAATGGGCTGCGCTCCCTCGGCCGCAATCGCCAACTGCGTTGAGAACACCGCACGTTGCACGTCGCGCGGCGAGAAATCGTAATGATAGTCGAGCCCGATTTCGCCGATGGCCACAACCTTTGGATGCGCGGCCAGCTCCCGCAGACGCTCGAAAGTTGCGCCGGTGGCTTTCGCCGCATCGTGCGGATGGACACCTACCGTGGCCAGGACGAACGGGTAGTCGCCGGCCAGTCTCACCGCGGCTTCCAGGTCGGGCGGGCCGCTGCCGGTGCCGATGGCGAGCATGCGCTCCACGCCGGCGGCGCGCGCGCGTTCGATCACCGCCGCACGGTCTTCGTTGAATTTGGCGTCGTCCAGGTGAGTGTGCGAATCGACCAGCCTCACTTGAGGCGCGCTCCCACCGGGATGTCCTCGTGGAACCCTGCCAGCACCGGCTTGCCGCCCTCCACCGACGCCGCTACGATCATCCCGTTCGATTCGATGCCGCGCAGCTTCCGCGGCTGCAGATTGGCGACGATCACCACCTTGCGGTTCACCAGTTGTTCCGGCGCGTAGGCCTCGGCGATACCGGCGACGATGGTGCGCGGTTCGGCTTCGCCGATGTCCACTTTCATGTGCATCAGCTTGTCGGCGCCCTTGACGCGCTCGGCGGAAAGGACCAGGCCCACGCGCAGATCCACCTTGCCGAAATAGTCGATGCCGATCTTCGCCGTCCCGGCTACTTCGGTTACCGCGGCGGGCGCTGGCGCCGGTTTGCCCATCATGACCGCTTGCTCGGCGGTGACTTTCTCTTCGAGAGCGCGCATCTGCTCGATGGCCGGCTTGGCGTCGATGCGCGGGAACACGGCGGAGACTTCGCCGATCTGCTGGCCGGGTTGGAGGCCGCCCCATGAGAGCGTGTCGAAGCGGACGCCCTCGATTGGCTCTTTCATGCCAAGCTGCGTCCAGATCTTCGGGGCGGATTGCGGTAGCACCGGATAGACCAGCGCGGTGGCGACGCGCAGCGCCTCTGCCGCCGTGTAGAGAGTGGAATCGAGCAGCTTCTGGGATGCCTCGTCGCCGGCCTTGCGAGCGAGGTTCCACGGAGCCCGCGCGACGATGAACTTGTCCACCGTCGAAATGAGCCCCCACACGGCTTCCAGGCCTTTGGAGAAGTCGAAATTGTCGAACGCGGCCTGCACCGCGTCGATTGTTTGACGCGCCATCGTCGCGACGTCCGGATCTGAGCCCGCCGGCACCACGCCCTTGCGGTACTGGTGAATCATCGTCAGCGTGCGGCTGGCCAGGTTGCCCAGCCCGTTGGCGAGATCCGAATTGTAGCGGCCGATCAACGCATCGTAGCTGAAACTGCCATCCTGCCCGAAGACCACTTCGCGCAGCAGGAAGTAACGCAGCGCATCGGCGCCCATCACTTTCTGGATCGGTTCGGAGCGCACGATGTTGCCGCGCGACTTCGACATCTTGTCGTTCTCGAACAGCAGCCACCCGTGCGCGAAGATGCGCTTGGGCAAGGGAAGTCCGGCCGCCATCAGGACCGCCGGCCAGATCACGGCGTGGAAACGCACGATCTCCTTGCCGATCAGGTGCAGATCGGCCGGCCACAACTCTTCGCCATCGATGCTCTTGCCAGCCACCGCGCTCATGTATGTGATCAGCGCGTCGAACCACACATAGAACACGTGCGGCGCTTCGCCTTCCACCGGGATGCCCCACTTGATATTGCTGCGAGTGATCGAGAGGTCGGTCAGGCCGCTCTTGACGAACGAGACCACCTCGTTACGGCGCGTCTCCGGCTGCATGAAATCCGGCTGTGTGCTGTAGAGCTCCAGCAGCTTGTCCTGGAACGCCGACAGCTTGAAGAAGAAGTTTTCCTCGGTGATGGATTCGGTGGGCCGGCCGCAATCCGGGCACGGGTCGCCGGGCTTGGCATCATTCACATAAAGGTTGTCGAAAATGCAGTATTGGCCCGTGTAGGAGCCCTTATAGATGTAGCCGTTCTTGCGGCAGCGGTCGAACAGGTCCTGCACCACGCGCGCATGCTGCGGGCTGCTGGTGCGCTGGAAATAATCGATCTGCAGGCCGAGCATCTTCCATTGCCGCTCGAACTCGGCGGCGATCACATCGCAGAATTCCAGCGGCGTTTTGCCGGCGCGCTCGGCCGCGCGCTCCACGTTTACGCCGTGCTCGTCGCTGCCCGTGGTGAGCACGGCGTGGTAACCCTGCATACCTTTGAAGCGCTTCAGCAGGTCGGCCACCATGGTGGTGTATGCGTGGCCGATGTGCGGCGCGGCGTTGACGTAATAGATCGGTGTGGTGAGATAGTATTTCATTTTTGCTGATTCAGGTATGCGGAATTCGCTTCCGCGATGATGTGCTTCAGAGCCACGCCGGAGGCGAGCGCCAGCTTGCGGCAATCCTCGTACTCGGGCGTGAAGTAGCCTTCGTTGGTGACCTTCACGCGCACTTTGCCGTATTGCGTTTCCACTTCCTGCAACGTGCGCGCCTGCACCCGCCGTTCGGCGGAATAGAAGCGCAGGCCGATGGTCGAAGTTTCCGAAAAGATCAACTGGACGATCGCTTCGCGGTGTTCCGGTTTGGCGATGACGCGCAGCAGGTGGCCGGGGCGGCCCTTCTTCATGACGATCGGCTCCAGCGACACATCCAGCGCGCCGAAATCCCATAGCCGGTCGGTGGCATAGGACAGCACCTGCGGATTGAGATCGTCGATATTGGCTTCGAGTACGCAAACCGTGAGCGCTTCTTCGGCGCCGCTGGGCTCGCCCAGGATGACTCGCAGCACGTTCGCCTGGTGGGGAAAATCGCGGCTGCCCGCGCCGTAACCCGTGCGCACCACTTTCATCGCCGGCAGCACGCCGAAGCGTTTGGCCAGCGTCACCGCGACCGCCGCGCCGGTGGGCGTGGTCAGTTCGACCTCAGGGCCGCGCGCATAAATCGGTGCGCCTTCCAGCAGTCGTGCGGTCGCCGGCGCCGGAACCGGCAGCAAACCGTGCTCGGTTTCGACCGTGCCGCTGCCCACGTTGAGCGGTGAGCAAAGGATCGTATCCACGTCGAGCAGATCGAAGGCCAGGCACGCGCCCACGATATCGGCGATGGAATCGGAGGCGCCCACTTCGTGAAAGTGAACTTTTTCGATCGCCACCTGGTGAACTTCGGCCTCCACTTCGCCCAGCCGCCGGAACACGGCAATCGCGTTTTGTTTGGCGCGCGGCGGCAGTGCGGCCTTTTCGATCATCTTGACGATGTGGCCCAGATGGCGGTGTACGCGCGCTTCTTCCACGGCGACGCGGTATTGGGTGGCGGCCAGGCCGTTACGCTTCACCTTTTCAAACGACACCACGGCGCCCGCGTTGAGCGAGCCAATGGCTGCGGTGATGGCATCCGGATCGGCGCCGGCATCCACCAGCGCGCCCACCAGCATGTCGCCGGCGATTCCCGAAAACGCGTCCAGGTAGCAGGTTAGAGGCACAGAACTTCATTGTAGCGGGTGGAGAAGACCGTCCTGCCACGCGCTATGGTCCGACGACGATCAGCCAGGCCGCGATCACCGGCAGCACAAATAAGGTGCTGTCCACGCGGTCGAGGAAACCGCCATGGCCGGGAAGCAGGCCGCCAGAGTCCTTCACTCCCGCGCCGCGTTTCATGGCGGATTCCACCAGGTCGCCGACCTGGCCCGCCGCGTTGGCCAGCGCGGTCAACAGCACGGCCTTGGCAACGGTTACGCCGCTGACGACATAAACCAGGTAAGCGCCGGCGAGCAATACGGAAGTAGCTACAGAGGCTGCCGCGCCTTCCCAGGATTTCTTCGGGCTGACGCGATCGGCGAGCCGGTGCCTGCCAAACGCCTTGCCGACGTAATAAGCGCCGATGTCGCCGGTCCAGCTTACCAGCAGCGCGTACATCAGCCAGTGGGCGCTGCGGTCATGCAGCACCACGGCGCACCGCCAGCAGCCGAACACGTAGATCACGCCCAGCAGAAGCAGGGAAGTGCGCGGCAGCGCGTGCGCCAACTCCGAGGAGCGCAGCGCCAGCGCCAGCGCCAGCAGCGTAACCGCAGTCACCACCAGCCAGGCATCGGCGTAGGGAACCACCAGCAGGACCAGGCCCGCGTAGCCGAGCACCCCCGGCGCACCGAAGCCGTAAGCCCCGGCGATCGCATCGTACTCGCGGTAGCTGAGCACCGCCGCCAATGCGACCACCGCCAGAAACATCCACGGGTTGGCCCACAGCACCGTGTAAACGACGAAGGGGATGAGCAGGGCCGCGGTGAGAACCCGCTTCATGACGAGCCGAGAGCGGGAATCAAGGTCCGGTCGGACGGCGCGTCGGCGGCGCCGGGGCGGAGGCCGCCATAGCGGCGCTCGCGCTTCTGGTAGGCCACAACGGCCTCCAGCAGGTCGGTGCGCGTGAAGTCCGGCCACAGCGTCTCGGTGACGTATAGCTCCGCATAGGCGATCTGCCACAACAGGAAATTACTGATGCGCATTTCGCCCGACGTGCGGATCAGCAGGTCGGGATCGGGACACGAGGCCGTGTAGAGGTTGGTGGCGATCAAATCCTCGTCCATTCTGAGCGAGGCCAGAGAGCCGTCCAGGCGCGCCATCTCCAGAACGGCGTTGACCGCGTCCACAATCTCCGCCCGGCCTCCGTAGTTGATCGCCAGGTTCACCAGCAGGCCTCGGTTGTTGGCCGTGGCTTCCACCGCCGCGTCCAGTTCGGCGCGCACCGGCGGCGGCAGTGCGTCCAACCTTCCGATGGCTTGCAGGCGAATGTCGTTTTTCTGCAGCTCGGGCAGTTCCTGCCGCAAATAGTAGCGGAGCAACCGCCACAGGGTTTCCACTTCGTGCCGCGGGCGCTTCCAGTTTTCCACCGAGAAGGCGTAGAGCGTCAGCGTCTTCAAGCCCAGCCGCGCGCAGGTCTCTACCGTCGAGCGCACCGGGCTGATGCCCGCCTTGTGGCCCGCCACGCGGGGCAGCCGCCGCCGCTGGGCCCAGCGCCCGTTGCCGTCCATGATGATGGCGATGTGTTCCGGCAGCCGCGCTGGGTCGATGGCCTGCGCCAGCTCCCAGTCGCGATCTTCGGGCCGCAACGTTTCCAGAAGTGCCTTCATGGGCGAACCCTAATGGTACAACACCATTGTATTAACAGGCACTTCGCCGCGCAAAGTGGGTCACGCGATGGTGGCAGGACGGCGCCCGGTTTTCGGCGTCCAATCACTTGCCGTTGCCGCCGCCTTCTTCCACGGGGTACCCCGCGTCGATCCAGTCCGACTTGAAATTCGTCGGCACATACAGCGCCCGCACATGCGTAAAGCCCATCTGCTGCATCAACTGCACGGCGGGGCGGACATTGGGGCAGTGGTCCCAGGGGCAGCAGCCGCAGTAGAGAACGATCTCGCGATCGCGCGGCAACTTCTCCGCCGCGGCCTTCAACAATTCCAGCCCCTCGGGTTTGTTCGCGGGACCGGCGTAAATCGCGCCGGGAATGTGCTTGCTACGGTACAGCACATTCGGACCGACCTGAAAGACGATGATCGCGGCGCGATGGCCCGCCAGTTGCCCAGCCAGTTCCTTCGGTTGAACCACAGGCAGGTCCGCCCCCCATGCTCCGGCCAGCAGCATCAATGCAATGGATACAGAACGCCGCATTCCCTTACTGTAGCGCCGGAGCGCCGCCTGTGAAATGGCAGCCCAGTTTCCCGGGCCGCCGCGCGTGGTTTAATAGAGGTTTCATGCATCGATCCCTAGGTCTGCTGTTGCTCCTGGCTTTAACGGCTGCGTTCTTGTATGCCGCGCCGCCCGAACCCTCGCTAGCTACGGGCCGGGCGGCATTGGAAGGGCTACCGCTGCGGTTCGAGACGAACCAGGGGCAGTGGAATCCGGAAGTGCGCTACCTGGCGCGTTCAGGCGGCGGGAAAGTTGCGCTCACCGATCATGGCCCCTCGCTGCGCCTGCCCGGAGCCGGACGCATGGACTTGGTGCTCGAAGGCGCCGCTCCGCCGCGCATCCAACCACTGGAGCCGCTTGCCGCCCGCACCGACTACTTTGTCGGCGACCGCTCCGCCTGGCATACCGGCATCACCAGCTACGCCCGCGTGCGCTATGCGCAGGTGTATCGGGGCATCGATGTGATTTATTACGGCAACCAGGGCCGGCTCGAGTACGACTTTGTGCTGGCGCCGGGGGCCGATGCGGCTTCCATCCGCATGCGGTTCCGCGGCGCCGACCGCCTCCGCGTTACGGCTGACGGCGATCTGGAAGTGCAGGCGGGTGGCGCCACAATTATCGAAAAGCGCCCCGACGTGCGCCAGGGTGCCGCAATGATTTCAGGCCGCTACGTTCTGCTGGCGCGCGACCTGGCCGCGTTCCGGGTAGGCCCCTACGATCGCAGCCGCCCGCTGGTGATCGATCCGGTGCTGCTCTACTCGACTTATATGGGCGGGACAGCCGACGACCAGGTGAACGCCATCAAGCTGGGGGCGAACGGATTGTTGTATGTCACCGGGTCCACCAACAACAGTGACATGCCATACGTTAATGGCGCCTATTCGAACGTCGTCGTGGGTGCGACGAACATCTTCTTGGCCATTCTCGATACAACCGCCGCGGGCGGCTACCGGCCGACTTATTTCAGTTATATCGGGGGCGACAGGATCGATATACCGCTGGCAATGGTGCTGGATGCGCAGGGCGACGTTTACCTTACCGGCACCACTACCTCGCCCAGCTTCCCCATGGTGGGCAATTCCATCTTGACTACCAACGGGAGTAGTTTGACGGAAGCGTTTGTTCTGGAATTGAACCCGGCGCTGTATGGCGAGATTTCGCTGCTCTACACTACGTTCCTCGGCGGCACTCAGGGAAACACTTCCGGCAATGCCATCGACCTGGATCAGGCCGGCGACATTTTCGTAGTCGGCACTACGCTGGCCGGCGATTTCCCGGTTACCGGCAACGCTTACCAGACCTCGCTCTGGGGAGGGCAGGACACGTTTCTCATCGAGATCAACACCAGCATTACGACTCCTGTCTATTCCACTTTCCTGGGCGGCGAACTGGATGACGACGGGCGCGGTGTCGCGGTTGCGCCGAATGGCCTGGTTTACATAGCGGCGTCAACCGAGTCGACCGAATTTCCCATGGCCGGGTACTCGTATCAGGGCAGCCTGGCGGGAAATTATGACCTCGTGATTGCGGTGATTGACCCCACTCAGTTCGGAATCGAATCGCTGATTTATGCCACTTACTTTGGCGGCTCGGATACCGAGGAGGTCCGGGGGATGGCCGTCGACAGGAACGGTAGTCTCCTGCTCACCGGCTACACGCTGTCGAGCGATTTTCCGGTGACCCCGGATGCAGCGCAGCTAAAGTATGGCGGTAACGGCGATATCTTTGCCGCCGTGGTGAACCCGTTCGACCCCAGGTTTTTACTCTATTCGACTTATTTAGGCGGGTCGGATTGCGACGTGGGTTACGCCATCGGCGCTGATGCTGAGAATAACATCTACGTCACCGGCTACACGCTTTCCAAGGATCTTCCGGTCACGTCGAACGCGCCCCTGCCAGTCTGGCCGCAAGGCGTCGATATCGTCGCCGCCAAGGTGATCCCGCACGTGTCCGGCTTTAGTGGATTCGGCTACGTCACTTACTTCGGCGGGCCCAGCATCAACAGCGGGCAGACGCTGGCGGTGGCGCCGGACGGCACTCTGTATGTAGCTGGTTTCACCGGTGGCGTCCTCACCACCACCAGCAACGCGGTGCAAGGCAGCTACGGCGGCGGCACCAAGGACGGTTTCCTTTTCGTTCTGTCTCAGTAGCGCCTGGCGGCAACCGGCTAAATTCCGCTTGCAGGCTGAGCAGCCCGCTCCGCAAAAGACCACGTGGAACAGGCGTCGCCAAGAAGAGCATGCCGCAGTGCTCAATCGTGCTATTATTCTAAAGGACTTTGCTCCGGAGTCCGAGGCCTGTCCTGCCTAACGCGAAATACCCTTGCCAATGAATTTACGTTCTCTTTTCAGCTTGTTTTCTTCGGATCTCGCCATCGATCTGGGCACGGCGAACACCCTGGTCTACGCCCATGGCAAAGGCATCGTGGTCAACGAGCCCTCCATCGTAGCCATCAACAAAACCACCGGCGAAGTAGAGGCGGTGGGCAAGGAAGCCAAGGAGATGCTGGGCCGCACTCCGGGCAACATTGTGGCCATCAAGCCGATGAAGGACGGCGTCATCGCCGACTTCAAGGTCACCGAGCGCATGCTGAATTACTTCATTCAGAAGGCGCACGGCCGCAAAATGCTGGTGCATCCGCGCATCGTCATCGGGGTTCCGAGCGAAATCACCCAGGTGGAAAAGCGCGCGGTGATGGATTCGGCCTACCGCGCCAAGGCCAGCGAGGTGCACCTGGTGGAGCAGGCGATGGTGGCCGCCATCGGCGCCGGCCTGCCCATCACCGAACCCTCCGGCAACATGGTGGTGGACATCGGTGGCGGCACCACGGACGTGGCCGTGATCTCGCTGTCCGGCATCGTCTACTCGCGCTCGGTGCGCGTGGCCGGCAACGAGATGGACGATGCCGTCATGCAGTACCTCAAGCGCAAGTACAACCTGCTGATCGGCGAACGCACGGCGGAAAGCATCAAAATCGAAGTCGGTTCCGCCTTCCCTCTGGACAAGCCCTTGACCATGGAGATCAAGGGACGCAATCTTATCGAAGGTGTGCCGCGCACCATCACCGTGAACGATACCGAGATTCGCGAAGCACTCTCCGAATGCGTGGCCACCATCGTCAACGCCATTCGCGTGGCGCTCGAACGGACGCCGCCCGAGCTCAGCGCCGACATCAGCGACCGCGGCATCGTGCTCACCGGCGGCGGCGCCCTGCTCAAGAACCTGGACAAGCGGATTCGTGAGGAAACCGGCCTTCCGGTTTCCATCGCCGACGACCCGCTGGCGTCGGTGGTCCTCGGCACAGGCCGTATGCTCAGCGATTTCCGGCTGCTGCGTAAGATTTCGATAGACTAAAAGGGGCGCGGCCCCCCGCGTATGGAGTCGTTCGTCAACCGCTACCGCAATCTCACCATCCTCCTGCTGGTGATCTTCGCGCAGTTCCTGCTGCTGGCGGTGCAGGTGAAGAACGATCAGGACGTGCGCATCATCCGCGTGTGGACCGTCACCGCCGTCACGCCCTTCGCGCGCGTGGTGGAATTGCTGCGCGGCGGCAGCGTCGGCTTCATCCGCAATTACATCCTGCTGCATGACGAAGACGCCGAAAACCGCCGCTTGCGCGAACAGGTCGGCCACCTCAAGCTGGAGAACATTTTTCTCAAGAATGAGCTGAACACCGCCGAACGCGCCAAAGCGCTGGGAGTATTTCAAGCGCGCATCCCTTCCAAAACGCTGGCCGCGACGGTGATCGGCACCGGCGCGGGCTCCAACGCCAAGGTGGTTTATGTCGACGCCGGCAGCTCGCGCGGGGTCGAGCGCGGCATGGCTGTGGTGACGCCGGATGGTATCGTGGGCAAAGTGATTGCAGCCTATCCGACCGCTTCGGAGGTCCTGCTTGCCACTGACGCCGATTTTGCGGCCGGCGTGGTCTCCCAGGACGGCGGTGTCCGCGGCACCTTAAAAGGGCAGGGAACCCCATTGCTGAAAGTCGATTACGTTCCTATTTCGGAGAAGGTGCAGGCGGGCCAATGGTTTTACACTTCCGGAGATGACCGCATCTTTCCCCGCGGGTTTCCGGTCGGCATAGTGCGGAGCGTGCGTGACGCGCAGCCATTCAAGGAGATCCTGGTCGACCCGGTCGGGTTGCAACGAGGGCTCGAGGACGTGCTGATCATTACCCAAGGAGTGCATCAGGACATCCCGCCGACCCCGGCCACCGACCAGCCGGTGTATATCGCGCCTCCGCCCCCGGACGATTCCAAACCCGCGTTGCCCGCCGCTGCCGGCGCGCCGCCCGTCACCGAGGCCGACAAGCTGCGCCAGGCCTATCAGGCTTCCGGCGAAGCGCAGGGCCACAAATTCGGCTCCGGCGAGTCCGGCCCGCCCAACTTCACCGGTCTCACCACGTCTTTGCCTCAGACTCCTGCGCCGGCTGCCGCCCTGCCAGCCAATGCGGGTCCCAAGCCCGCGCCGGGCGTTACCACCAAGACGACCGACTCCACCCGCCATTCCAACCAGGCGAATGGCGAGCCGACTGGGAGCCAGAAGAGATAATGGCATATTCCTCCGGGCGCATGCTGCTCAGCCAGAGCGATGGCCCGGTCTCCCGCTTTCGCGCCTGGGTCTTCATTGTCATCCCGTTGCTGGCCATCCTCTTTCAGGTTTACGTTCCGCTGTTTTTCCCCATCCTCAGTTTTCTGGAGATGCCGCTGCTGGTGGTGGTGTATCTGGCGCTGACGCAGCGGAGCCAGGTCGGCGGCCTTCTCACTGGAGCGCTGATCGGCCTGGCGCAAGACTCGCTCTCCAAGAACCCGCTCGGAATGTTTGGCGTCTGCAAGACTCTGGTGGGGTATTTCGCCGCCTCTGTAGGTGTGCACTTCAATGTGGACAATACAGTGATCCGGATGCTGCTATCGTTCTTCTTCTATTTCTTCCACCAGTTTTTCTATTGGGTGATGCAGCGAATGCTGCTCGCCCAGCAGCCCGCCTTCGATTACCAGAGCTGGCTTCTGTTCGGCGCGCTGAACGCGGTGGTCGGAGCGTCGCTGTTTCACTTCCTGGATAAGCTCCGCGCATCGGCTTGAGCTGACTTGCCGCTGGGAACCCTCGCTGGACGCCAGGCTAATCGAAGGATCGCTCACAAACTTCGACCGCGCGGTCGAGCCAGGTGATGGAACCGTCATTCTCCCCGGTCAGCTCCAAGGCTCCTGCAGTCACATCGGTTCTCTGGCTGATGGCGCCAATGGCCGTCTAAGCCTCATGAAATGACCGCGCGGTCAACTCCGTACCCTCCGAATGGAAGCCAGTCTACACCTGCGGGCGGCGACGCAGCCCGGATCTTTCGGACAATGCCTGTAAAATGTTTGGTTGCCGAGCAGCAATGGAAGGCAGGCACCTATGAACAAAGTGAATCTCGAAGCCAAGCTGCGGACGTTCGACACTCTCTTTTCGCCAAAGATCGTGGCCCGGATGAACGATTACAAAATCGCCGTCGTCAAGACCAGAGGCGAGTTCGTCTGGCACAAGCACGAAGATACCGACGATTTCTTCCTGGTGCTCAAGGGCCGGTTGCGCATTCAGCTTCGCGGCAGCGAAGACGTGGTGCTGGAACCCGGCGAACTGTTCGTTGTGCCCAGAGGCGTCGAGCACTGTCCCCGCGCCGATGAGGAGACTCATATCCTGCTCATCGAACCAGCCGGAACCCGCAACACCGGTGACGCCGGCGGCCCGCTCACGGCCCAGGAAGAGATGATCTGAGGGCGGCCGTGCATTGGTAGGGCACGCTTTAGCTTGCCGTTTGTTCGAATCGAGCGCTCCTGGCATTGGTAGGGCACGCTTTAGCTTGCCACCGGTTCGGATCGAGCGCTCCGCTTTTTTCCCCATGCTACGATAATTACTTGTCAGGTCTCGGGCTCCGTGCAACGGGCGGCTGCAAACCCCGCCAGGTCCGGAAGG
>Ga0209415_10001136_pt1 | contig 50602 bp, 39 predicted proteins | sample PeaSoiSIISIP2007_FD_187696 | JGI IMG/M metagenome (GOLD analysis project Ga0209415, IMG submission 187696) | Peat soil microbial communities from Weissenstadt, Germany - SII-SIP-2007 (SPAdes) (version 2) | ecosystem: Environmental > Terrestrial > Soil > Wetlands > Peat | place: Germany... | reverse complement strand
CGCGACGGGCGAGGGCGGCGGCGCGCAGAGCCGGTCGATCTCCGGCGTGCGCTCGAAAGAGACGGCCGCCGCGGCCGCCTCGGGGCCGGGCCCGGCGGCGGGAGCGGACCCGGCCGCCGCGACGAGCTGCCCCAGCGCGCTCGGCGCCGCGGCGGCGGGCGCGGCGGCGGACGCGGGAGCGGGATGCGCGCAGTAGTAGGTCTTGAGCGACGCGTCGCTGAGCCCGTAGCGCTGCAGGCGCAGGGTCAGCGCCGCGTCGGGCCGCACGAGCTGCTCGCGCATGCGCTCCACCGCCTTGCGCCGCCACTCGAGGGCCTTCGCCTGCCTCTGCGGGTCGCTCTGCGGCATGCGCGAGAGCACGAGGAGTGGCGTCGCCTCGGACGGATGCATCGAGTCCAGGAGGAAGTCGGCGACCGCCGCCTCCTCGGGACTGCCGAGCAGCCGCTTCAGCGCGGCGAAGCGCTCGGTCTCGATCGGACCCGCCGGCGCCAGCGTGCCCGCGGGATCGGCGGAAGCCGGCGCGGTCCGCGCGAGCGTGGCCCCCGGCCGCAGGTTCGCCTCGGCCCAGGTCTTCAGCTCCGTGTCGGGGGCCGGCGCGCCGTTCGCGTCGACGTAGGCGCGCAGGTCGCGGCGCATCGGCGCCAGCGCCGCCGCGACCAGGCGGATGCCCGCGCGCGCGTCGCCGTGCTCGACGGCCGCGTCGGCCTCGGCGCCGAGGCGCTCGAACTGCGGCCAGTAGGACGCGTCGAGACGGTGCAGGCGCGACGAGAGATAGCCGGCCTCGAACGACGAGAGCTGGCCGAGGGCCGTGGTCGCGCGGCCGTCGGTCTTCCCGGCGCGGGCCATGAACTCCAGCTCCAAGTCCGGCCGCGCGCCCGCCGGAGCCGCGATCGCGCCCGCGGAGATCAGGTGGGCGCGCGCGAGCGCCGCGACCCGGCCGCGCCATTTTTGGACGAGCGCCGGCGCCGAAGCGGGATTCTCCGCGGCGAGCATGTCCGCGGCGAACTCATCGCGCTTGCGCGACATCATCTGGTCCAGGACCGACTGCTCGAGATCGCTGAAGCGCGCGAGGAAGGCCGTGCTGGTCGGCGCGTCGACGAGCGGCCGCGAGCGGCGCGCGAGGCCGGCGAACTCGCCCTCGTAATCGATCGTGGCCCCGATCGCCGGGACCGTATCGAGGTAGCGGCGCATCTCGCCGCGCAGGAAGGCGCGGTACACGGCGACGCGCTGCGGCCGCCGCGAGGCGGCGGCGGCGGTGCGCGCCGGGAAGATCAGCTCGTTGACCTCGGACGAGAAGCGGCTGTACACGTCCTGGGTGGAAAAAAGCAGGTAGTTCTCGAGCAGCTGGATCTCGAAGCTCGTGAGCTCGCCGCGCGAGGTCGCGGTCAGGCGCGCGTCGTCGCTCCGCGCCAGGTACTCCGTCGCGACGTGGCGCAGGGCGCCGCCTGCGCCGCGCAGGCGCGCGGCCAGGGCGGCCATCGGCGCGGCGTCGACGGCGACGCCCGTCTGCCGGATGATGCGCTCGACGTCCGCGTCCTCGAGCGAGCGGTTCAGGGCGTCGAACTGCCCCTCCGCCGTCGCGGCCTGCGCGTCGAAGCGGCTCATGCCCAGGCCCTTGAGCGTCGACCACTCGAGCAAGGTGAACTGGCGCTGGATGCGCACGCTCAGCGAGGGCGCCGACGCGCCCGGGGCGTACTGCCACGAGACCGGCGTGACTGTCATCTCGGCGCCGACGGGAGCGGCCGCGGCGACGACGGCGGCGAGGAGGAGAGCGGAGGGCTTCATCCTCCCAGCATGCGTCCCGAAGGACCCCTCCGCGAGGACCGTCGGGCCCCGCTCTCCGTGGGCCTAAAGGCCCATACGCCCCGAGCGGACGCCGAGCGGAGCGATTTGATAGGATGCGCGCGTGAAGCTCGTCACCTTCGAGATCGCGACTCCGCTGGGGCCCGTCGAGAGGCTGGGCGCCCTGCGCCGCGACGCGATCGTCGATCTGAACCTCGCCGCGGCCCACGCCTACTCGCTGCAGCGGATCCGCGACCCCCGCGCGCGGGCGGATTTTTTCGTGCCGAGCTCCCTGCTCGCGCTGCTCGAGGGCGGCGCGGAAGCGATGGCGGAGGCGAAGCGCGCGCTGGACGCCCTCCCCGAAAAGCCCGAGCTGCCGCGCGGCGAGCGCGCCGTGTGGCGCGGCGACGAAGTCCGCCTCAAGGCTCCGCTTCGGCCGCTCTCCCTGCGCGACTTCTTCGCCTTCGAGGACCACGCGAAGGCGGGCGCCGAGCGGCGCAAGGAGCCGATGCAGAAGGAGTGGTACGATCAGCCGGTCTACTATAAAGGCAATACGCGCGAGGTCTACGGGCCCGGCGACACGATCCCGTGGCCGTCGTTCACGCGCAAGCTCGATTTCGAGTTCGAGATCGCGGCCGTCGTCGGCAAGCCCGGACGGGACATCTCCGTCGACGACGCCTCGGGCCACATCGCCGGCTACATGGTCATGAACGACTGCTCGGCGCGCGACATCCAGAAGAACGAGATGGTCTGCCGCATGGGCCCCGCGAAGGGCAAGGACTTCGCGACGGTCTTCGGCCCGTGGTTCGTCACGGCCGACGAGTGGCCGAAGGGCGAGATCCCCCCGCTCGTCGTCCGCGTCAACGGCGAGGAGTGGAGCCGCTCGAACGGCGTCCAGCCGTATTGGCGCTTCGAGACCATGCTCTCGCACGCCTCGCAGTGCGAGACCATGCTCCCGGGCGACGCTCTCGGCTCGGGCACCTATTTCAAGGGCTGCGGCTTGGACCAGGACCGCTGGATCAAGCCCGGCGACGTCATCGAGCTCGACGCGGGCCCGCTCGGCGCCCTCAAGAACGCGGTCGGCTCCCCCGCCGGCGCGACGCGCTTGAAATACGGCCGCGACGGCCGCCGCGAAGCTTGATCCCTCGCGGCCGTCCCGGAGACCGAGACGTTCCGTTTTGCTAGGATGGCGGCATGAGCGTGATCCTGACCCGCGGCCGCGTCCCGCGCACGCCGCACACGGAGTTCTACTCGGAGCCCGAGGTGCTGGCGCTCGAGGAGATCCACGGCTCGCTCGGCTTCTCCGGCGACTGGTCGCGCAAGTATCACTACCGCAAATACCCGACGCAGATCATCCGCGACCCGCACCGGCTGCCGCTCGACCTGCGCCCCCAGCCCCTGCCGCCGCTCCCGCTCCAGCCCTGGCATCTGCGCACCGGGCGCCTGAAGCCGCACGGCGACGTCGTCAGCGGGCGCGTGCCGCTCGTCTACGGCTCGAACACGCTGGTCTCGGCCGCGCGCTTCGAGCGCTCCTGCCCCGCCGACCGGTTCTTCCGAAACGGAGACGGCCACGAGCTCTGGTTCGTCCAAGAAGGGCGCGGGCTCCTCGCCAGCGAGTACGGCGTCGTCCCGTTCCACGCCGGGCACTACGTCGTGGTCCCGAAGGGCACGACGTACCGCGTCGAGCTCGAGAGCGAGGACTGCTGGCTTCTCGTCGTCGAGTCGCGCTTCCCGATCCACTTCGCGCCGCACTATCTCAACAAGTCGGGCCAGGCGACGCTGATGGCGCCGGTCGTCGAGACCGAGGTCGACGTCCCCGAGTTCCGCCCGCCGCGCGACGAGGAAGGCGAGTTCCGCGTCTGGACCAAGCACGGCGGCGGCTTCATGACGGAGATGCTGCTCGGCCATCATCCGTTCGACCTGATCGGCTGGGAGGGCGCGCTGTACCCGTTCGCCTACCACACCGACGACCAGCACCCGCTCGCGCGCCGCATCCACACCGCGCCGCCGACGCGCCAGACCTTCGAGTCCGGCTCGGCGCCGCACTCGGGCTTCGCGGTGTGCACGTTCAAGGGGCAGATCGAGGGCTGGCACCCGCGCGACGTCCCCGCGCCCTACGCGCACTTCAACGCGGACTCCGACGAGGTGATGTTCTTCTCGAACACGTCCTACGGCGCGCGCAAAGGGATCGTCGAGCCGGGCTCGTTCACGGTGCATCCCGGCGGCCTGCCGCACTCCCCGCACGGCCGGGCCGCGAAGGCCTCGTTCGCCGAGCGCGGCAAGCTGTCCGACTACCTCGCGGTCATGCTCGACACGTTCTTCGAGCCGCTGTCCGTCGCCAAGCAGGCGATGCCCGTCGCCGACAAGGATTATCCGACGAGCTGGAACCGCGACACGCAGGGGATCTCGGCGGCCTGATGGAGCTGGACCCGGCGGCGCTCGAGCTGCGCGCGCGCTACGCGCTGATGATCGGGCTGATCCAGCCGCGGCCGATCGCCTGGGTCGCGACGATCGCGCCCGACGGCGCGACGAATATCGCGCCGTTCAGCTTCTTCACCGGGATCTGCGCCAACCCGATGACCGTCTGCTTCTGCCCCGTGAACGACCGGCACGGGAAGGCCAAGGACACGCTCGTCAACGTCGAGGCGACGCGGCAGTTCGTCGTGAATTTCGCGACCGAGACGAACGCCGAGAAGATGAACGCGACGTCGGCCCCGTTCCCGTACGGCGTCAGCGAGTTCGAGAAGTGCGGCCTGACCGCCGCGCCCTCGGTCAAGGTCAGGCCCCCGCGCGCCGCCGAAAGCCCGGCGGCGTTCGAGTGCGAGCTCGTGCAGGTCGTCAAGCTCGGCGAGGGCCCGCTCGCCGGCAACCTCGTGATCGGCCGAGTCGTCTACGTCCACTGCGACGACCGGATCTACAACGACGGGAAGATCCGGCACCAGGACCTCCAGGCGATCGGCCGCATGGAGGGCGCCTGGTACGCGCGCACGCGCGACGCGTTCGAACTCCCGCGACCGGAGGCCGCATGAAAAAACAGCCTTTCCACAACTTCGTCGTCGACCACATGACCTTCCTCGTCGAGCCCGAGCTCTACCGGACGACCTACGCCTTGTTCCGCATCATCTTCGGTGTGGGTAAGGAAGATTTAATTTACGAGAAGCGCTCGAACTGGCCGGGCCAGAAGAAGCCCGCCTCGATGACCTTCGCCTCGCGCCTCGGCGTGGAGAAGGACGCGCGCGTGCCGTCGCAGACCATCGTCGCCGTCGTCCAGCCGACCGAGCCGAAGGGCGCGTCGTCGCACGTGCGCACGATGCTCAAGAACCGCGGCGGCGGCTGCTCCTGGCAGCACATCGCCCTGCGCACGCCGGACCTGCTCGCCTTCCACGCCTTCTGCGTCGAGCGCGGCGTCAACTTCATCACGCCGATCCTCAAGGACGCCGAGGAGGACCTGATCCAGGTCTTCTCCGGCGAGTGGATGCTCCCGGGCGGCCGTCCGACCGCGACCTTCTTCGAGTTCGTCCAGCGCGATCCGAGCCCGGAGCTGCTCAAGCAGCTCGAGACGGCCTCGAACCGCGAGGCGTGGTTCCGCGACAAGACCTTCCTCGGGCTCTACGGCGAGAAGGAGAACGAGTACAAGCGCGGCAAGGTCACGCCCTTCATCGACGACGCGCTCGCCAAGAAGATCGCGGCGAAGCTCAAGGGCCTCGAGGTCTGGGAGATCGGCGACGAGCTCCTGGATCAGGTCGAGTCCGAGATGAGGACCTACGCCGCGGCGAAGTCGCGCCGCTCCGCGCGCCGGCCCGTCGCCGCGTGAGCCTCGCGCTCGCGGCGCTGCTGGCGGCGTCGGCGCCCGCGCGCGCGGACGTCGCCGTGTTTGCCTCGATGCACTTCGTGACCCCGCCCTCGGGCTGCGTCTCGGCCAACGGCTATCATTACGCCGCGCGCGTCGCGTCGGACGAGGGCGACCGCTACGTCGTCGACAAGCGCACGGCCGCGAAAGGGCCGCCGGGCGCGCTCAAAAGCTGGGCGACGTGCGCCCTGAGCGACGACGGCCTGGCCCTGCTCCACACGATGGTCGTCCCGGCCTCCAAGAACGGCCCCGGCGGAGTCTCGGCCGCGCTGAACGGGAAGCCCATCGGCGCTCCCGTTCAGGAGATCTCCGAGCTGCATCTCAATCGGGATCGCACGATCGCCGCCTACGTCGCGCGCACGCCCCAGGGCTACAGCGTCGTCTCGTCCCTCGGGGACGGGCCGGTCATGCACGACATGCCGACGCACCTGCTCGTCGGCCCCTCCGGGCACTACTATCTCACGAAATGGCAGGACTCCAAGGTCGTCTATCGCGACCACAAGCCGCAGGCGAGCGGCAACTACTTCGAGATCGCGGCGCCGCCCGACCTCTCCCGCTTCGCGGCGTACCGCTCCGACACGGTCACCCAGATCCTCGAGCTCGACGGCGCCGCCAAGGCCATCCCGAGCCCTCCGATCCGGGACCTGACGTTCAGCGCCGACGGACGGCACTTCGGCTACATCCACGGCGCTGAGGTCGTCATCGACGACAAGACCGGCCCGGCCCCGAACACCGGCGAGGGAGAGACGGGCAGCCTGTCGATCTCGCCGGACGGGACCGGCTATTGGATCCGCGGCCCTTTCGGCGATCCCACCAGCCGCCACGTCTACCACGCCGGCAAGGAGCTCGGCGTCTACGCCGCGGTCCACGGCGATTTCTACTCCGGCGCCAGCCGGCAGAGCTGGATCGGCTTCAGCCCGACAGGCGCGCACAGCGCCTTCCTCGCGCAGAAGAGCTCGCGGTCCGGCACGCTCGCGGTCGTCGACGCGGCGCCGTCGAGGAGCGTCCCCGCCCCCTTCGCGGACAGCGTTCCGATCTTCGATTCCGAGGACGAGTTCCACTACATCGCGGCCGACGGCGACCGCGTCGAGCTCGTCTGCGTCGCCCTCGGAAAGACCGGGGCCCGCCGCGGTCCCTGCGCGCAGGCCGCGGCGAAGCTCGGGCTCCACGTCCTCCTCGACGAGCCCTGAGCGCGGCGTGGCCGGGCCCGTCTTGACGCGGCCCCCGTCTCCGGCTATCCTGCGGCGATGGGCTCTCTCGCGGCGGCGCTGATCGTCCTCCTCGCGGGACCCGCGCGCGCGGACATCGCGTCCTTCAGCGCGGGCGCGATCCCGCCCAAGGGGACCCTGTACTCGGACGACGGCTACCACTACGCGTATCTCGCCTCCGACGGCCGGACGGAGGCCTGGCTCGTCGACGGGCGCGCGCGCGCGCGCGGCGAGGCCGGGACGCTGAGCGCGCCGGCGGCGCTCAGCGGCAACGGCGGCGTGCTCTTCCACTTCGTCGCGGTCCCCGGCGGCTGGTCGCCGGCGATCAACGGCCGCCGCGTGAGCAAGGCCGTCTATCTGGAGATCGACCAGGTCCAGCTCAGCGCGAGCGGCCGCAACGCGGCCTTCGCCGCGAAGGTGCCCGAGGGTTGGGTCGTGGTCTCCGCGCAGGGCATGGGCCCCGCCTTCCCGAAGCCGCCGCTCCTGCTCCGGGTCTCCGACGCGTCGACCGCGTACGTGGTCGTCTGGTCGGGCGCGCAGTGGCTCTACCGCGACCACAAGCCCGTGCAGAGCCTGCGCTACGACAGCACCTCGTTCAGCGACGACCTCCGCCATTACGGCGGCTCCTGGAAGGACGCCTCGAACAACTTCTTCGTCGAGGTCGACGGCGCGAGGACCGGGCCGTGGAAGGCGGGCTCGGCGCCGGTCTTCAGCCCCGACGGCAAGCACTCGGCCTACCTGGCCGGCGAGCCGCCGGCCTGGTACGGCGAGTCCAACGTCGTCGTGCTCGACGGCAAGAAGTATCCGGCGAAGGAGTGCTACGGCTGCGCGCTGATCCTCGGCGACGGCGGCCGCGCGTTCCAGGACAAGACCATCATCGTCGTCGACGAGAAGGCGCAGATCCACGAGTACTTCCTCAACGGGAAAAGCCTGGGGCGCTCGCCGTCCTTCGGCGCGTCGAGCGGCGGCCACTTCGGCCTGACCGTGCTCGGCGCCGGGCGCGGCGGCAACGCCTTCGTCCTCGACGGCCGTCCCGCGGAGAGCGGCGCGCCGATGGCGCTCTCGGTCCACGCGCTGGTCTTCGACGGAGAGAGCGAGTACCACTACTGGTCGCTCGGCGGCAAGACTCTGCACCTCGTCTGCGGGACCACGCAGGGCGGCGCGGCGAACGAGACGCGCTGCGCGGCGAACGCGGAGCGGCTCGGCTGGGCTCCGGCGAAGGACGGCGAGCCGCCCTCCGAGCCGGTGAGCGCGCAATGACGGCCGGGAAGCGCGCGAGCGTTCTTCTTCTGGCGGGGCTCGCGTGCGCCGCGTGCGCGCCGGTCTCCGAGACGGCGGGTCCCCCCGGCGATCAAGAATTCCACCGGCCGCCGGCGAACGCGTTCGAGGAGGCGTTCGCGCGGGAGGACGGCGTCCAGCCGATCCGGTGGGGCGGCTGGATGAAGACGCTCACCGCGGGGACCGGCGCGAGCCCGGGCGTGGACGACAAGGTCGTGGTGAACTACCGCGGCGCGCTGACCGACGGCACGGAGTTCGACAGCTCCTACGCGCGCGGCCAGCCGGCGACCTTCCCGCTGACGGGCGTGATCCCGTGCTGGACGAACGGCGTGATGATGATGAAGGTCGGCGGGAAGGCCGAGTTCGTCTGCCCGTCCGCGTCCGCCTACGGCGACGCGGGCTCGCCGCCGAAGATCCCCGGCGGGGCCACGCTCGTCTTCGAGATCGAGCTGCTCGACGTGGTCCGCTAGCCGAGCCGCGGACCCCGGTCAGCCGTTCTTCGCGCTCGCGCGCCTACTGGCAGAAGTTGTTCAGCCCGCAGCTCAGGCCGGCGCAGCACGGGAGCTGCCCGTAGCCGCAAGGCGCGCTGTTCGACCCGCAGCCGCCCGCGCAGAAGCCGTTCACGCAGGTGAAGCCGCTGCAGCACGCCAGCTGGCCCGCGCCGCACAGCTGCCCGCTCGACGCGCAGGACGGACCGCACGTGCCGTTCGGACCGCACGTCGTCCCGGTGCAGCAGGCGGGAAGGCTGCTGTTGCAGAAGCCTCCGCTCGACGTGCACTGCGCCGTGCAGAAGCCGCCAACGCAGGAGAGGCCGCCGCAGCACGCGAGCTGGCCCGCGCCGCACCGCTGGCTGGCCGACGCGCAGGACGGGCCGCACGTGCCGTTCGGACCGCACGTCGTCCCGGCGCAGCAGGCGGGAAGGCTGCTGCTGCAGAAGCCGCCGCTCGACGTGCACTGCGAGGTGCAGAAGCCACCGACGCAGGAGAGGCTGCCGCAGCACGCCGGCTGCCCCGCGCCGCACAGGCCGCCCGACAGCGAGCAGGTCGAGACGCACGAGTTGGTGGCGCCGCACGCCAGGCCGCCGCAGCACGGCGGCAGGCTGCCCACGCCGCAGATGCCGTTGGTCGTCGTGCAGGGCGCTCCGCAGGCGCCGTTCGAGCACGCGAGCCCGCCGCAACACGACTGGCTGGCGCCGCACGCTCCGCCGCTCTGCGAGCAGCCCGTGGGGGGCACCGCGTTGAACGAGCTCGCCGCCATGGACCCGACGTTGGGCAGGCCGTTGCTCGTGACGGTCGCGAGAAGCGCCGGAGGAGAGGCCGTGAGGTCGAAGACGCGCACCGAGTTCGCGTTCTTCCCCGCCGCGAAGACCACGCCGCCCGCGAGCGCCGGCTGGCCTCCCGTGCTGGTGTCGAAGAGGGAGACGGCCGGCGGAGAAGCGAGGAAGCCGACGTCGGCGAACCGGGTGTCGTTGAGGCTGCTCGCGACCAGCGTCGGCGTCGAGAACGAGATGTAATCGAGGCTCGGCAGGCCCGTGGCGACGGTCTGGATGGACGCGAGGCTCGCGCCGTCGAGGACGGTGAGCTGCCCCTGGCCGGGATTGCCCACGATCAAGCGTCCGCCCGTCCGGTCCACGCCGAGCGGCCCCCAGCCGACGGTGTTGGCGCCGTAGGTGATGCTCGGCTGGGACGGGTTGGTGAAGTCGATGCGCGCCACGCGGCTGAGCTGGTTCCCGGAGACGGCGATGACGTTCGCGCCCAGGAACACGATGGACGTGGCCGGCCCGTTGATGTTCGGCGTCGCGGTCCCGAGGACCTGCGGGCTGGCCATGTTGGCGAAGCTCATGAGGGCGACCTGCCCCACGCCCCCGACCTCGGCGGCCGCGACGCTGGTCCCGAAAATGGCGATCTTATCGATGCCCGACAGGCCCGTCGCGAACGGGACGCCGAGCGGCATGGGCGACGACGGATTGGAGACGTCGAAGAGCTGAACGCGGCTGCCCTGGGGACCGGCCCCGAACTCGCCGACGGCCGCATGGAACCCGTCGATCCCGACGACGCAGAGGCCGCCGCTGAACGGATCTTCGGCGACGACGGTCGGGTTGGTGAAGCTGGAGCTGAAGTCGAGGACGCTGAAGCCGCCCGGGTTCGCCGCGGGCGCCGCGACGAGCACGGTCTGGGTCGTGTGGCCCTGGACGGTGAACGTCTCGCTGGTCGACGTCGGCTGGTACGACTGATAGAGGCCGTACCAGAGGTTGCCGCCGATGGAGACGCTGTGCGATCCGGAGCTGAGCGGCAGCGGCGAGGCGGTGACCGCGGTCCGCCCGACGGTGTCGACGTTGAACGCGCTCGTCCGGTCGCCGCCGTCCACGGTGATCTTCAGGGTGCTCGGCTGGAGGTCGGCGTTCCAGCGCGTCGAGATCGCGACCGGCGACGGGACCGTCGAGCCCGCCTGCGGCGAGACGATGCCGAAAGTGCCGCAGCCGGCCAGCGCCGCCGCGGCCAGCGCCGCGGCGAGCAGCGGCGAGGAGACGCGTCGAATCGTTTTCATCATGATGATTAATATTACAAAACGATGTAAACGGGCGTCAAAGAGACCGGGCGAGCGGGCCTCAGCGCGCCTTGGTCAGGCCGCGGACCGACCAGGAGACGTCGGCGAGGCCCGCGTCGCGGTCGGCGAACGAGGCCCCGCGCAGGGTCCCCGCGTTGAAGGCCGACGACGAGGCGCGCGGGTCGAGCGCCGCGACGCGCACGTCGCCGGACGACGGGAACTCCTCCTCGTACGCGACGGCGGCGCGCGACAGCTCGCGCGAGTCGCGGCCCGCGCCGGCGCCGGGCCGCCGGTCGACGACGGTGACGAGCGCCGCCTTGACTGCCTCGACGTAGCCCTCGACGAGCTTGAGGCGGATCTCGAAGTGCTTGCGCCGCCGCTCGAGCGCGCGCGGATAGACGCTGACGATGAGCCAGCGCGCGTCGCCCGACGCGTAGACGCGCGCGCGCGCCTTCGACGTCGAGGGCGTCCCGCGCTTCCTGCGGCCGCGGATGTTCAGGACGACGCGCGTCGCGGCCTGTCCCGGATCGCCGCCGGCGCGCAGCGTCACCGGCTCCCACTCGCGCGCGGACTTGTGGATGATCGCGCGGATGGGTCGCTCGAGGACCGCCTCGGCCGGCGCGCCGGCGACGTGCGCGCCGCTCGAGACCTCGACCGCCGCCACCGTCTCCGTCGACGCGGACGGCGGCGCGGCCGTCGGCGGCGCCGTCGAGGCCGCGGGCTCCATGTAGGGCGCCGGCGACTGCGCGAGAGCCGCGGCGGACAGCAGCGCCGCGAGGGCGGCGCTCATGACAGGACCGCGAGCGTCTCCTTGAGCCGCTCGCGCCGCGCCGCCGCGGCCTCGTGCTGGGCCTTCGCCTCCGCGACCTTCTCGGCCGGCGCGCTCGCGGCGGCCGCCAGGTTCTTGAGCTTGGCCGCGAGCTTCTCGATGTCGCCCTCGGCCTTCGCGAGGTCCTTGGTCAGGCGCTCGCGCTCCTTGGCGAAGTCGACGACGCCCGCGAGCGGGACGTAGAACGTCGCGCCGTCGGCGACCGCCGTCGCGCTGTGCGGCGGCCGCGCGCCGGCGTACGGCTCCAGAGTCTCCAGGCGCGCGAGCGTGGACAGGTACGCACGGTGCTTCCCGAGCAGGGTCTCGGCGAACGGGCCCGCGCAGACGGCCTTGATCTTCATCTCGACGGGCACGTTGAGCTGGCCGCGCAGCGAGCGGAGCGCGTCGACGGCGCTGCGGATGCGCGCCATCTCGGCCTCCGCGGCGGCGTCGGCCCAGGCGCTCTCGCGCTTGGCGTAGCCGGTCTCCACGATGAAGTCGGCGGTCTCCCCGGAGTAGGGCTTGAGCGCCAGGTACAGCTCCTCGGTGACGAACGGCGCGAGCGGGTGCAGGGCCTTGAGCGTGCCGACGAGGACCGCGACGAGGATCGCGCGCGCGGCCTCCTTCTCGTCGCCGCCGCCGGCCTGCAGGCGCGCCTTCGCCAGCTCGATGTACCACGCGCAGTAGTCGTCCCACAGGAACGCGTAGAGCAGCTCGGCCGCGGCGGCCGGCTCCGACGCGTCGAGCCTCGCCGCGGCGGCCGCGAGCGTCGCCTGGTAGCGCGACAGGATCCACCGGTCGGCGAGCTCCAGGCGCTCGCGCGCCAGGCCCTCGGCCTTGTAGCCGCCCTTCGGCGCCAGCTCCGGGAGGTTCATCAGCACGAGGCGCGCCGAGTTCCAGAGCTTGTTGACGAAGTTGCGCGCGCCGACGACGGACTGCTCGTCGAACGCGATGTCCTTGCCCGGGTGCGCCTGCGCCAGCAGCGCGAAGCGCAGGGCGTCGGTGCCGTACTTCTCCATCATCTCCAGGGGATCGACCACGTTGCCGAGCGACTTCGACATCTTCTTGCCGCTCTTGTCGCGCACGATGCCGTGGATCAAGGCGTCCGCGAACGGGACTTTCTGCTCGAAGAACAGGCCCATCATCTGCATGCGCGCGACCCAGAGGTAGAGGATCTCGTAGCCGGTCACGAGCGTCGAGGTCGGGTAGTAGTAGTCGAAGCCGGCGCGCATCATCGCGTTCTTGTCCGGCCAGCCGAACACCGACAGCGGCCACAGCGCCGACGAGAACCACGTGTCGAGCACGTCGGGGTCCTGGACCCAGACCACGTTCTTGCAGGTCGGACAGCCGCCCGGGACGTCCTGGCTCAGCGCGATGCCCTTCGTCGTGTCGACGTCGCCGATGTTGATCCTCTCGAGCTTCTTGAGCAGCCCGGCGAGCGTGGCCTCGGGCACGGCCGTCTTGAGCTGACGGATCGTCCCGGACACGGGCGCGCCCTCGCGCGGCAGAACGGCCGTGATCTTTTCGCCGTGGCACTCGAGGCAGTACCAGACCGGGATGCGGTGCCCCCACCAGATCTGCCGCGACACGCACCAGTCGCGCATGCCGACGAGCCAGTCGCGGTACGGCTTGGCCCAGTTCTCGGGCGAGATCTTGAACTGCCCGTCGTCGAGGGCCTTCAGCGCGGGCTTCGCGAGCTCGGTCTGCTTGAGGAACCACTGGAGCGAGAGCAGGGGCTCGATCACCGAGCCGCAGCGGTAGCAGGTCTGCACCGCGCTGCGGTGGTCCTCCTTCTTGACCAGGAAGCCCTTCGCCTCCAGGTCCGCGATCGTCTTGTCGCGGCCCTGCTCGCGCGAGAGGCCCGCGTAAGGGCCCGCCGCGGCGGTGAGCCGCCCTTCCTGGTCGATCGCCTTGATCGCGGGGAGCTTGTGGCGCTGTCCGATCTCCCAGTCGTTCTGATCGTGCGCGGGCGTGACCTTGAGGCCGCCGGTGCCGAACTCGAACTCGACGTAGGCGTCCTCGATGACCGGGATCGCGCGGTCGATCAGCGGGATCAGGACGTTCTTGCCGACCAGGTGCGTCCAGCGCTTGTCCTTCGGGTTGACCGCCACCGCGGTGTCGCCGAACATCGTCTCCGGGCGCGTCGTCGCGACGACGATGCCGTCGCCGCCGCCCTCGAGCCGGTACTGGATGTGGAACAGCCCGCCCTTGCGCTCCTCGCGCTCGACCTCGATGTCGGACAGCGCGGTCCCGCAGCGCACGCACCAGTTCACGAGCCGCTCGCCGCGGTAGACGTACTCCTTCTCCCAGAACGCGCGGAACGCGTGGTAGACCGCCTGCGCGCGCGGCTCGTCCATCGTGAACGCCTCGCGGCTCCAGTCGAGCGAGCAGCCCAGCCGCCGCAGCTGGTCGAGGATCTTCTTCTTGCAGTCGCGCGTCCAGGCCTGCATGCGCTCGAGGAACTTCTCGCGGCCGAGCGCCTGGCGGTCCGTGCTCTCGGCCTTGAGCTGCTTCTCCATCACGTTCTGCGTCGCGATGCCGCCGTGGTCGGTGCCCGGGACCCAGCACGCGACGTCGCCCGACATGCGGCGGTGGCGGATCAGCACGTCCTGCAGGGAGTTGTTGAGCGCGTGGCCGATGTGGAGGACGCCCGTCACGTTCGGCGGCGGGATCACGATCGTGAACGGCTTGCGGTCCGCGCGCGGCTTCGACAGCGAGAGCTTCGCCTGCTCCCACGCGAGCAGGCGCCCCGCCTCGACGGGCTTCGGGTCGTAGGTCTTCTCGAGCATCGCTATCTCTTCGCCGGCCTGCCCTTCGACGGCTTGTCCTGCGCCGGGAGACCCAGCATCGCGCGGATCTTCGCGGCCAGCGCCTCGCCGGAGATCGGCTTGGCCACGTAGTCGGCGGCGCCGGCGTCGAGGCCGGTCACCACGTCGACCGGCTCGCTCGAGCCCGTCAGCACGAGGATGCGCACGTCCTTCGTCGCGGGGTCGGCCTTGAGCGCGCGCGCGATCTCGCGCCCGTCCACGCCGGGCATGTAGAGGTCGAGCACGACGAGGTCCGGGCTCTCCGCGCGGATCACCTCGAGCGCGCGCCGCGCGTCGTCGACGGCCGTCGCGTCGAAGCCCTCGGCGTCCAGCGCCAGCTTCAGCGACTCGCAGACGATGGCCTCGTCGTCGACGATGACGATCTTCTTCTTGCCCTTGTGGGCGCGGCGGCTCATAGCAGGTCGGAGGCGAGCGCGGCCAGAGCCGAGCGCTCGCTCTTCGTGAAGGTCACGTGCCCGAAGATCGGCTGGTTCTTGAAGCGCTCGACGAGGTTCGTCAGCCCGTTCGACGCCGCGTCGAGGTAGTAGTTGTCGACCTGGTGCGGGTCGCCGGTCAGCACGATCTTCGCGCCCTGGCCCGCGCGCGAGATGATCGTCTTGATCTCGTGCGGCGTCAGGTTCTGCGCGTCGTCGATGATTATCAGCAGGCCGGGCAAGGTGCGGCCGCGCAGGAAGGTCACGGCCTCGATCTCGAGCGCGCCCTCCTCGATCAGCATCTGGATGTCCATGTCGGCGGTCTCGAGCGCGCCCTTCGGCTTCTCGAGGAGGTAGGACAGGTTGTCGTAGATCGCGCCCATCCAATTGGTGAGCTTTTCTTCCTTCGTGCCGGGCAGGAAGCCGATGTCGTGGCCGACCGCGATCACGGGGCGGCCGACGAGGATGCGGCGGTAGACCTTCTCCTCGAGCGTCTGCTGGAGCGCGGCCGCGAGCGCCAGCATGGTCTTGCCCGAGCCGGCCAGGCCCACGAGCGTCACGAGCTGGATGTCCTTGTTGAGCAGGAGCTCGAGCGCGAAGCGCTGCTCGGTGTTCAGCGGCTTGATCCCCCACGGCGCGCTGTCGGCCTTGATCATCGGCACCAGCGACGCCGCCTTCGCGTCGAAGCGCGTGAGCGCGCTCTTTGAGCCGCCGTCCGAGGCCTTCAGGATCACGAACTCGTTCGGGACCAGGTCCGGGACGGGCGGGTCCAGGCGCTTGTCCTTGTAGAAGCGGTCGATCGCTTCGCCGGGCACGGCGATCTCGCGCCAGCCCTTGTACAGCTCGTCGACGTCGACCTTCTCCTTCTCGTAGTCCTGCGTCTCCAGACCCAGCGCCTCGGCCTTGATGCGCAGGTTGATGTCCTTCGAGATGAAGACGACGTTCTCGCCCTGCTTCTTCAGGTATTGAGCGCAGCTCAGGATCTCGTTGTCCTTGCTCACCGCCGTGAAGGCCTTGGGCAGGCCGTCGGACACCATGATCTCGACCTTGAGCTTGCCGCCGTGCTCGAGCGGGACCCAGTTCGACAGCTTGCCGCCCTTGCGCAGCTCGTCGAGCTGGCGCGCGATCAGGCGCGCCGAGCGCCCGCGCTCGTCGTTCGAGCGCTTGAACGTGTCGAGCTCCTCGATGACGGTCAGCGGGATCACGACGCGCGAGCCCTTGAACGCGAACATCGCGTACGGATCGTGCAGGATCACGTTCGTGTCGAGGACGAAGGTCTTCAAGCGGTCGCCTCCTGGCGCGCAAACGGCGGCACGAACTCGCGGAACACGTCGTTGCCGAGGAAAATGCCTTCGGGCGTGAGGCGCCAGCGCCCTGCTTCCTCGCGGACCAGGCCGCGGGCCTTGAGCAGGGTCCACGGCCCCGCGAACGCCTCGCGCAGAGTCAGCGACGGCACGAAGCCCTCGATCATGCGCAGGGCGAGGAAGGCCTCCTCGCCGACCGCCTCGAGGCCCGTCGGCGCCTCGGTCTCCGCCGTCGGGCGGCGCCCGGAGGCGACGGCCTCGAGGTACGGCGCGAGCCCCTCCTCGTTCGACGAGCGCACGCCGCCGAGGAAGGACGCCGCCGAGCAGCCGAGGCCCAGGTAGTCGCCGCGCCGCCAGTAGTTGACGTTGTGGCGCGAGCGCTGGCCGGGCTTGGCCCAGTTCGAGATCTCGTAGTGCTCGAGGCCCGCGCTCTCGAGCGCGGCGATGGAGAGCTCGTACATCTCGCGGCCGAGGTCGGAGTCCTCCTCCACGCCGCGGCGCGCGAAGAGCGTGCGGTCCTCGACCTGCAGGCCGTAGAGCGAGACGTGCTCGGGGCCGAGGGCGAGCGCGAAGTCGAGCGTGGCGCGCAGGCTGTCGAGGCTCTGGCCGGGAAGGCCGTACATGAGGTCGACGGAGAGCGCCGGGATGCCCGCCGCGCGCGCGAGCCGGTAGACGCGCGCGAAGTCCGCCGCCGTGTGGCGGCGGCCGATCGCCTTGAGCAGCGCGTCGTCGGCCGTCTGCAGTCCGATCGACAGGCGCGTGACGCCCTCGCGCGCGAGCACGCCGAGCTTCTCCGCGTCCAGGCTCTCGGGGTTGCCCTCGAACGTGCTCTCGGCGTAGCGCGCGCCGGGGAAGGCGCGGCGCAGGCGCTCGAAGAGCTCGGCGATCTGCGGCGCGCTCAACTCGGAGGGCGTGCCGCCGCCGACGTAGAGGGTCTCGGGCTCGCGCGGCGGCAGAAGGGCGGCCTCGGCCTCGAGGGCGGCCAGGTAGCGCTCGACCTGCTTCTTCTGGCCCGAGAACGCGGCGAAGTCGCAGTAGAAGCACTTCACCGAGCAGAACGGGATGTGGACGTAGAGGCCTGTCACTTCGCCCGCATTATCCTGAATTTTCCTCCTCCGCGCAAGACGGCCTACGCGCCCTTGGACCGAACGGCCCAGGAATCGGCCCCGAATTCTCTCTATCCTTCCTCTTATGTACTCAGCGCTCGTCCTCGCGCTCTCCTTCGGCGCCGGCGCCCGCGCGCAGACGCTCGAGGCGCCCGCGCGCCTCTCCGCCCCGAGCCTGCCGCTCGCCGCGCCCGCGGCCGCGCCCGGACGAGGTCTCGCGCCCGCGCTCTCCGCCTCCGCGCCCGGCCTCCTCTCCGCTCCGGCCGCGCTGTCCGCGCCCGCCGCGCCGTCCGCGCCGGCCGCCGTCGCGACTCCGGCCGCCGCGGCGGAAAATCCCGCGACGGACGGGGCGCCCGCCCTCGCCGGCGCCGCGCCCGCGGCCGAGGCCGGCGCCGCCGCGAGCCCGGCCGCCGCGCCGGAGGGCGCGCTGTTCGACGGCGCGGCCCTGCACCCTCTGCTCAGGGGCGAGTCCGCCGATCTCGCGCTCGACCGGCTCTCCTACCGCGGCTATCGCGGCGCCGAGCTGACGCACGCGGGAAAGAAAGCCGTCGAGCTGGGCCGCGGCACGCGCGGCGTGGTCCACGCCCATCCCGCGGTGGAAGGCGCCGTCATCAAGACCGTCGTCGTCGCCGAGAACGAGATGCCGAACGCGATGGCGGCGCGCAACGGCGTGCTGATCGTCGGCCCGCCTCCCGAGCGCGTCGCGGACTCGGAGGAGAAGACCGCGCGCGCGCTCGCGGCCGTCGGCGCGGGCCCGCGCTATTTCGGCCGCGGCGTCGTGGAAGGACGGCTGGTCAGCGTGCGCGAGCGGATCTACGGGAAGACCCTCGAGCAGCTCTCCCGCGAGCGCGCCTACGGCCCGGCCGAGCACGCGCTCGTCCTGACCTTGCTCGGCCGCCTCGCGGAGGCCGGCGCGGCGCCCACCGACATGCGCACGGCCAACATCATGATCGGCCGCACGGCCGCGGATCCCCAGCCGCGCGCCTACGTGATCGACGGCGGCCAGCTGGCCGCGGTCGAAAGCGAAAACGGCGTCGAAACCCTCCTCGGCCAGTACGTCACGACCAGCCTGACCTTCGGCTTCGGCCGCCCGCTGCGCTCCGTCCTCCAGCACGCTCTCGACCGCGCCGACTACTCCGATTGGGCGGGCCGCCTGCGGGTCTGGGCGCGCGGATTTTTCGCGAGGCGCGCGAAGCCCGAGGTCCCGCCCGCGAACGAGGCCGAGCGCCTCGACCGCGCGTTCGCGAAAGCCGGCGTCTGGGCGCAGGTCGCTCCCGACGCGCGCGCCGAGATCGAAGGCCTGCGCGCGCGCCGCCTCTCGCGCGCCGCGCTCAAGGACTACGTGCGCCGCGAGGCCGACGCCGCCTTCGCGCGGATCCGGGCCGCGCGCGGGACGTCGAATATCGCGCTCCACTACAACCTGCACGGCGGCCGGCGCGCGGACTACGTGGGCGTCGGGATCCGCGCCGCGAAGGGCGACATTTCATTGCGCTACACGATGAACGGCGACCTCAACGACAAGGTCTACTTCTTCCAGACCGCCGTCAACGATCCCTACTCCGCGCTCGACGCCAGCAACGGCGAGATACTCTTCCTCCCCTCGCGCATGGGCCACGTGCTCAGCGTCTTCGACATGGACGCGCCCGAGCTCAGGGCCGCGATGAGCGACGGCCGCATCGCGAACGTCGGCGCGATCTCGATGGACTTCCACAAAGGGATGCGCGGCGTGCCGTACTCCGCCTTCCTCGCGCCGCCGGTCGAGGTCTTCGCCGGCACCGCGAAGAAGCTCGGCCTGCGCCGGCTCTCGCGCGACGAGGAGAATCTCGCGACCGTTCGATTCTTGGAGGCCGCGCTGACCGCGGGCGGAGAGTTCGTGCCCGGCGGCCGGCCCGCCGCCTCGGCCGAGGCCGCCGCGACAGGCGCCGCCGCGCGCGCGCTGGCCGCCGCGAAGGCCGCGCCGCTGACGAGCGTCGAGCCCAAGTTCAAGCTCGTCGACAGCGGCTTCTTCTACCACGGCACGACCTGGGACGACCTCGCGCGCGTCGTCGAGTCCGGCGGCTCGATGGCGCCCGACGTCTCGCAGTTCTCCCTGCGCGCGCGCGACTCCGTCGGCTTCGCGTCCTCGCGCCGATACAATCTCCGCCGCGAGGACAACCCGACCGTGCTCCTGCAGTTCCGCGCTGAGGACCTGAACTCCTACGTCAGCGGCGAGCAGTTCCGCCCCGCCCTCGCCGTCGCCCTCGACCGCGGGCTTCCGCCCGTCCACGCCGCCTACGCCGCCGCGACCAAGCCCGTCCCGCTGTCGCTGATGACGCCGGAATCGAAGGAGTCGATCCTCTCCTGGCTGCGCGCGCAGGCCGCGCGGCGCCCCGACCAGCCGCGGTGGGCCGAGCTCGTGCCGGTCTTCGAGCGCGCCCTCGGCGCGGCCGGCGCGCCGCGCTGACCGGCTCTCGGCGAGTCAGGGCTGCGCCGGAATAGTCAGCGTCTCCCAATCCGAGTATTCCGACGAGTCGGGCTTCTCGCGGCGGAACCGGACGGGGCCGCCCCGCAGGCGGGCCGCGGAGAGATCGAGCTCCACCGTCGGGCAGTCTTTTCCGACCCCCTCCATCGACGAGGGGCCGATCTCGCCGTAAGAGACGCTGGCCGCCTGCGACTGATCCTTGAGGCTCTGGAGCCAAAGACGGCATTGCTTGGAGCCGAAGCCGCCGTAGGCGTACAGGGTGTCGGGTTCGCCGGGCAGCAGGCCGACGCGCTCGAACATATAGCGGGCGGCGTCGCCGGTGTGCCAGTTGAACGGGATCCGGGCCCGGTACGTCAATGTCCCGTCCTTTTCCCACACGCAGACGTCTTGTTCCCCGTCGTCGTTGATGGTGACCAGGCGGTTCCCGCTGAAGGAAGCGAACCCGTCGGGAGATCTGCCGCGAGTGACGCACGGCAGGCGCGGCAGCGGCGTTTTCTTCTTGCTCGCCACGTCGACGAGACCGACGAACATCCGATAGTCGCCCTTGGAAACGCGGCGCGCGTTGTCGAGATACAGCGTGCTCCCGTCCTTCGACAGCGAGAACCCGCGCACGTGCTGATAGAGCGCGTGCCTCCGTCCCGAACGCGCGATCTCGATCACGGCGGACTTGTCCGCCACGTCGTACATCTCGCACGTGAAAATGTGCGCCTTGAACGCGAAGGGCTCGGGAAGGCGCGCGGATTGCACGACCGCGTCGTGCTGAGGCCGCCAGGTGGTGTCCGTGCTCACGACCACGTCCAAGGTGCTCTCGTTGAACTCGTTGAGGCCGGCGCCGCGGGTCGAGGTATCGGCGCCGGGGTTGAAATCCGGAGGCTGGCAGGGGGCGCCGTGCTGCTCCGGATCTGGAATATCCGGATCATTGGCGGACGGCCACTCGCCCTTGGCGGCGTCGTCGAGCCTGGTCGGAACGAGCTTGATGGGGGAACTCGGGGCGGGCGGCTGCGCCGCGCCCGAAGGCCGCGGCGAAAGCAGCAGGAACGCCAGCGCGCTCGAAAGGCGAAGCATGACTGAGTGTAGCTCTTGCGTCCTCCGCGTCGCGGTACTTATTATTTGCCTGTTGGAATAGCCAGAGGGTGCTTAGGGATTCCCACGGGCGTTCCGGGCACGCCGGGCGTGCCGGTCGGCTTGCAGTTCACGATCGGCTGGTCCGAGGAGGGGCCCTCGTACGGAGGCCAGCAGCCGTTGACGCACGTGGGCGGGCAGGGCGGGGCCACGCAACCGAATATCTTGACGTCGTAGATCGTGCCCGGCGGACAGCCGCAGACTTTGTTCTCCTGGACCGACTTTCCCGGGGCGCAGATGCAGACTCCGTTCTTGACGTATTGGCCGGGGAACGGACATGGCTTGCAAGACATGGTGAATTGATCCCAGGCCAGCCCGTTCGGACACGCGCAGACGGGATTGGCCGCGTTCGACTCGGTGAAGGTGATCGCGTCGCCTTGCGCGAAGCACGGACACAGGGGCGGGAAGCTGAGGCTGTTCTCCTCCAGCGTCGTCGAAGTCATGCTGCCGCAGGAGGCCGTGCGCGAGGCGCCCTTCGGTCCGGCGATCGAATCCGCGAGCACCAGCGTCGAATTCGGGCCGAAAACGGCGCAATTCCCATTGCCTGTCCCAAAGATGTTGAACTCGCCGGAAGTCCAACCCGGGTTGAGCTTCATCGGGGACGGAAGGCTGTGGGAATGCGCCAAGCCGTCCAGCGTGACCGTGACCTGATCCATCCCCCCATCCGACATGCCGCTGAGTTCGTACTTGCCCAACTGATCGACACCATAATCGGGGAAAGTGGCATTGCCGCTGACTGCCCCGCAGAAGCTCCCGTTCTGCACCCAAAAGGAAGGCTGGCCGTTGTCATAATCCGGATCCACGACGGTGTGGGTCGGGCATGCGATAGTCGCGTTTGGATTTGATGGAAAGAGCCAGTACGAGATGTACGCGCTGCCCCCACTCATGTAGGCAAGGGGTCCCCCGCCGCTGGAGCCGAACTGCACCCAACCCGTGCACGCCCCGGGCGCGGAGCAGTATTGACTGTCGCCCGGCGCCACGCCTGGAAACGGGTCGGGGTAGATGTTGGTATTGAGCTGAATGCCCCAGACGTTCGGCCTGGTGACCGCGGACGTGCACGGCGTGTAGGAATCCGTGACGCCGAGGATGCTCGCATTCACGCTAAGGAACTGTCCCGTCATCTTTGCGATGGGACCGTTCGAGGCGATCTGCTGGTCGGCGTATATGTTTCCGATATCGAGATGCCCCTTGACCGGAGGCCCGCACTTCACCTGCTTCCAAGTTTGACTCGGATACGCGGCTTCCCAACAGCCCGGCTTCGGGGTCCGCAAGCCGAGCATGACTTTACGCCAAGCCGCGCGGCCCTCGTCATTCGTCCTTTTTTTCGCGGCGGTTTGACAGGCGGCGGCGGAGAGGGCGACGGCGAAGAAGACGCTGATTCTCGAAGCGGATCGAAGGCGCGGCGTCATCGGAAGCTCCTGGCGCGGACATTCGGCGGCCGGACGAAATAATACTTTTTCCGCCGGGAAAGAAGAGCGTCGGCGGCGCTCAGAAGAACGCGGCCTTGATCCGGGCGTAGAGGCCGCTGCTGGTCTCCTGCTTGGGCGACTCGAAGAGCGGGAGCTCCGCGCCGGACGTCAGGCGCGCCGTCACGAGATAGCTGGTCCAGCGCACGGTTCCGCCGTGGGAGCCGGAGGTGATGCGCTCCACCGGCCGCAGGTCCAGCGCGGCGATATCGCTCCGAGAGAGCTTCTTCATGCACGTCCACCCCTCGAAGAAGTCGACGCTCGCCGTAGCCGGATCGAACACGATGCGCCGGCGCCGGAAGAGCGCCTGATAGAGCGCGTACCAAGCGAGGAGCGAGAAGAATCCCATGAACGCGAGCGCGAGCACGGGCGTGCGGCGGTCCTTCATCGCGCTCAGGACCAGCGCCGTCGTGATGACGGGGCCGAACAAGAGGCCCATCAGGAGCTTGAACCAGATCACGCCCCCCGACTCTAGGCAGACGATCTTGCCGTCCTCCTCGCGCGAGGAGACCGCGTTGATGCCGGAAACCTGCCAGCCGATGAAGGTCTGCTGGTCGTTCATACAGACGAGTGTAGCTTCTGCGCCGCCCGCGTCAAGACCCGCCGCGCGCCGAAAAAGAGAGCGCCGGCGGGAGGACTTCCCCCGCCGGCGCTTTCTCAAAGCCGAACTTCTTAAGCGATCGTGACGCGCTTGTCCAGGTAGACGTCCTGGATCGCGTTGAGGATGCCGACGCCGTCCTTCATCGGACGCTGGAAGGCTTTGCGGCCGGAGATCAGGCCCATGCCGCCCGCGCGCTTGTTGATGACGGCGGTCTTCACGGCCTCGGCGAGGTCGGACTCGCCGGAGGACGCGCCGCCCGAATTGATCAGGCCCGCGCGGCCCATGTAGCAGTTGGCCACCTGGTAGCGGGTCAGGTCGATGGGGTTCTCGCTCGTGAGCTTCTCGTACACGAGCTTGTGGGTCTTGCCGAAGCCCTTGAGCGCGTTGTAGCCGCCGTTGTTCTCGGGAAGCTTCTGCTTGATGATGTCGGCCTGGATGGTGACGCCCAGGTGGTTGGCCTGGCCGGTCAGGTCGGCGGAGACGTGGTAGTCCTTCTCCGGGGTCTTGAAGGCGTTGTTGCGCACGTAGCACCACAGGATGGTGGCCATGCCCAGCTCGTGGGCGCGCGCGAAGGCCTGGGAGACCTCCCAGATCTGGCGGCGGGACTCGGCGGAGCCGAAGTACACCGTCGCGCCGACGGCGATGCAGCCCATGTCGTAGGCCTGCTGCATGCTGCCGTACAGGGTCTGGTCGAACGAGTTCGGGTAGGACAGGAGCTCGCTGTGGTTGAACTTCAAGATGAACGGTATCTTGTGCGCGTACTTGCGCGCGACCGCGCCCAGCACGCCGAGCGTGGAAGCGACGCCGTTGGCGCCGCCCTCGATGGCGAGCTTGACGATGTTCTCCGGGTCGAAGTACGCCGGGTTCGGCGCGAACGAGGCGCCGGCGGAGTGCTCGATGCCCTGGTCGACGGGAAGGATCGAGACGTAGCCGGTGCCGGCGAGGCGGCCGTGGTCGTGCAGCTGCTGGAGGCTGCGCAGGACGGGGATGGGGCGGTCGGAGCCCGCGAACAGGCGGTCGACGGAATCGGGGCCGGGGACGTGGATGCTGTCCTTCGGGATGCCGGTGCACTTGTGCTCCAGGAGCTTCTTGGCGTCCGCTCCGAGCAGGGCTTCGATATCGTTGGCTTTGGTGGCGACGGTCATGGTGGCGTATCTCCTTGCGGTCGAACGACCAGAGTATTATACGAAAACGGCCGCGCCGACTTCAGGCGGCGGGCGCGTCGAGCGCTTCGCGCACCGCGCGCAGCAGCATGTCCTGCGTGAACGGCTTCTGCAGCAGGCGCGTGCCGGGCTCCAGCACGCCCTTGTGCGCGAACGTCTCGCCGGAGTAGCCGGACATGTACAGGACCTTGATCGCGGGCCGCGCGCGGAGCACGCCGAGCGACAGCTCCTTGCCGTTGACGCCGCCGGTCAGGACGACGTCGGTGAGCAGGAGGTCGAACTCCTGCGCGGCGGCCAGCGGCAGGGCTTCGCTCGCGTCGGCGGCCGAGACCACGCGGTAGCCGGCGTGCGCGAGCTGGCGCTCGACGAGGCTGCGGACCCCCTCCTCGTCCTCGACGAGCAGGACCCGCTCCGTGCCGCCGCGCGCGGGCTGCGCCTCCTCCTCCGCGGTCTCAGCGCCCGCGACGGCCGGCCAGTAGACCGACATCGTCGTGCCGCGCCCGACCGCGCTCGCGACGACGAGAAAGCCGCGCGCCTGCTTGACGATCCCGTACACGGTCGAGAGGCCCAGGCCCGTGCCGACCCCGGCCTCCTTCGTCGTGAAGAACGGCTCGAAGATGCGCGGCAGGACCTCGGGCGCGATGCCCGGTCCCGTGTCGCGCACCGAGAGGACGACGTAGGCGCCCGGCGGCACGGGGCCGTCCACGCCGTCGAGCGGCTCGCGGACGGCGGCGTCGCTCAGCTCGACCGCGATCTCGCCGCCGGACGGCATCGCGTCTCGTGAGTTGACGACGAAGTTCATGACCACCTGCTCGAGCTGGACGGGATCGGCCTCGATGCGCGCGCCGCGCGAGCGGTGGACGAAGCTCAGGACGACGTCCTCGCCGACGATGCGCCGGAGCATCTTCTCGAAATCGCCGAGGACCCGCGCCGGATCGAGCAGGCGCGGGGAGATGATCTGGCGGCGGCTGAAGGTCAGGAGCTGGCGGGTCAGGTCGGCCGCGCGCTGGCCGCTGCGCCGGATCTCGTCGAGGTCGGCGCGCAGGGGAGACGCGGACGGGAGGTCCTCGGACATCAGCTCCGCGCAGCCGAGGATCGCGGTCAGGATGTTGTTGAAGTCGTGCGCGACGCCGCCGGCCAGCCGCCCGACGGCCTCCAGCTTCTGCGACTGGCCGAGCTGCTTCTCGAGCTCGAGCTCCTTGGAGACGTCGCGCTTGACCGCGACGTAGTTGACGACCTTGCCGTGCTCGTCGAGCACCGGGGAGATCGTCGCGTCTTCCTCGAATATCGTGCCGTCCTTGCGCTTGTTGACGAGATGGCCGCGCCAGACGTAGCCGGACGAGATCGTGTCCCACAGCTGGCGGTAGAACTCCGGATCCTGCCGGCCGCTCTTCAGCAGGCGGGTGTGCTTCCCGACCGCCTCCTCGCGCGTGTAGCCGGTCAGGCGGCTGAAGGCCGGGTTCACGTACTCGATGTTCCCCAGCACGTCCGTGATCACGACGCTCTCGGCGGCCGCCTCGACGGCGCGCGCGACGCGCCGCTTCTCGGCCGTCACCACGGCGAGCTCGCCGATGTCCTCCACCACGGCCAGAACGAGCCGGACCCTGCCGTCCACGCCGCGCTCGAAGACGGTCTCGCGCAGGCGGTGCCAGCGCCACGGCCCGCCATCGACGCGGAAGCGCGCCTGCCACTCCCAGACCTCCCCGTCGCTCAGCGTCGCGTGATGCTCGAACGGCCGGTTCGCGGCCAAGTCGTCGGGGTGCATCCGTTCGGTGATCGCCGTCCCCAGCTCCAGCATGCGCGCCGGGGAAAGGCCGGTCACGCGCTCGATGCCGAGGCTGGCGAAGACCAGCTTTCTTTCGCGCACGTCCATCACGCAGCAGGCGCTCGGCAGGTTGTTGAGTATCTTCGAGAGCTGGCCGCGGCTCTCGTGCAGGGCCGCGCCCATCGCGCTGACCTTTTCGGTGAGCACGAGGTTCTCGAGCGCGAACTCGGCCTCGCGCGCGATGTGCTGCGCGAACTCGGCGATCTCGGGCGTGAAGAAGCCGGGCTCCTCGGAGTAGATCGTCAGGACGGCCGCCGTCTTGCCGCTCGAGCGGATGGGCAGGGCCACCGACGATCTGAAATTGCCGACGCGCGAGATGCCCCGCCAAAACCCCATCCGCGGGTCCGTCTGGAAGTCGTCGACGACGACCATGCGGCCGTCGCGCCACGCCGTGCCCGTCGGCCCCGATCCTTCGGGCCGCTCCGGATTCGCGGAGATCACGACTTCGCGAGCGGCGCGCAGCCCGGCCTCGGTGCCCTCGGCGTGCCGCAGGACGATCGTTCCGGAGGAGTCCGTTCCGCGGATGGTGGCGAGCTGGAAGGCTCCTTCTTTGACCGCGGCCTGGCACAGCCCCGCGTAGACTTCCTCGGGGGTGTCGGCGCGCATCACGGCGTGGTTGACGGCGGCCAGGATGCGGTAAAGCCGGGCCTCCGTCCGCGCGCGACGCAGCTCGCCGTTTTTCGCGCTCATTCGTTGCTATGTAAGCAACGAATACGCCAAAGGGGCGGACCCCGGCGATCGGGGCCCGCCCCGCTTCAGCGCTTCGGGACGAGTCTCAGCGCGCGGCCACGGCGCCGGTCACGCCCGGCACGAGCGCGGGGTTGAACCAGCCGTAGATCTGCTTGACCGCGTCGGCCTGGGTCACGGTGCCCGCGACCATCTCGCGGTAGAGCTGGTCCTCGAGCACGTCCTTGCCCTGGCTGCCGTCCGGGCTGCCGTGCGGCTGGGGCCAGAGGTTGTCGACCGAGCTGTCGCCGCCGATCGCGAGCGGGATCAGGTGGTCGAACTCGTAGTTGCCCCACTCGCTCTGCGGGACGCCGTAGTGCGCCGCGACCGTCGCCTTCATCTGCTCGGTCACGTTGCGGTTGCAGTACGGGATGTGCTCCGCGTAGCGGTACTCCTTGAAGTTCGGGTCGCTCGCCGTGCACAGATGCCCGGGCGTGAACGCGAAATCCGGCTGGACCCGCGCCGCGAGAAGCTCCGGCACGTGCGGCGCCTGCGCGGCCGGCGACGTCTTCTGCGCCGCGGCGGCCTGCGCGGCGTGAGCGGCGATCGCGGCCAGCGCGCCGGCGAAGCCCGCGTCTCCCGACGACTGCGCGAAGCCGGCCGCCGCGATCAATACTCCCGCGCCCGCCGCGGCCAGCGCGGCGAAGGCGCGTCCTTTCCTGTTCGGCGTCATGCGTCCTCCTTGGTCAAGTGCGGCGATTCTGAGCGGTGCGGAGGCCCAAAAAAACCAGAGGAAGCGGCCGACGTCGGCCGTCTCCCCTGGCGACTCCGGATTCCGGTCCGGAGGTGGATGCTCCCCGGCCAATCCCGGGGATTACAAGGTCCTAGGTAGAGTATACCCTATGGGCCCACGAAAAAAGGGCCTAAAGACCCTATCGTCGCTGGGTCTAAAGACCCATTCCAAGGCGCCGCGCCGCGCGGCGCTAGTCCTTCTTCAGGAACATCGAGATCACGTCGATCGGCACCGGGAAGATCGTCGTGGAGTTCTTCTCCTCGGCGATCTCGGACAGCGTCTGCAGGTAGCGCAGCTGGATGGAGGCGGGATTGGCGGACAGGATCTTCGCGGCCTCGCCGAGCTTCACGGAGGCTTCCAGCTCGCCCTGGGCGTGGATGACCTTCGCGCGGCGCTCGCGCTCGGCCTCGGCCTGCTTGGCCATCGCGCGCATCATCTCGGGCGGCAGGTCGACGTTCTTGACCTCGACGTTGGCGACCTTCACGCCCCACGGCTCGGTGTGCGAGTCGAGGATCTTCTGGAGCTCGGAGTTGATCTTGTCGCGGTTGGCGAGCAGGTCCTCCATCTCGAGCTTGCCGAGGACCGAGCGCAGGGTCGTCTGCGAGATCTGGCTCGTCGCGTAGACGAAGTTCTCGACCTGGACGATCGCCTTCTCCGGATCCATCACGGCGAAGTAGACGACGGCCGTGACCTTGAGCGAGATGTTGTCCTTCGTGATCACGTCCTGCGGCGGCACGTCGAGCACGAGCGTACGCAGGCTCACGCGCTGCGCGCTCATCAGCACGGGGATCACGATCACCGGCCCGGGGCCGGCGACCTTCCACATCTTGCCGAGGAAGAACACGACGAGGCGGTCGTACTGCGCGACGATGCGCACGCACGTGACGAGGATGAACGCGATGACGCCGAGGATGATCAGGGGCATGACGCGATGCTCCCATTTCGCAGACGACGGCGCAAGAGCGATCAGCGCTCGTCGGCGGCGCGCGCCTTCGCGGCGGCGAACAAGGCGTCGAAGTGGCGCTCGCAGAGGCCGCGCAGGAGCCCGTCGAGCTTGACCGCGCCCGCGTCGGCGCGCGCCAGGAAGGCGCGCGCGATCGCCGCGGCTTGCGCGCTGCCGTGGCCGGAGAGAACGGCGCCCAGCCAATTGTTCGGGAAGAAGACGTCGCCGGTGCGGCGCGCCTCGGGCAGGAGCGCGAGCTCCTCGGGCAGCAGTTCGAGCGCCTCGCGCTCGCGCAGGGGATGGTTGAGCAGGCCGAGCGCGTCCTCGACCCAGGCCTGGCGGCGGCGGCCTTCGGGCGCGCGCAAGGTCGCGAGGAACGCGCGCCGCCGCGCCGGGTCGGCCGACGCGGCGGCGCGCAGGAAGTCCAGCCGCGCGCGACGGTCGGGATTCTGGAGACGCGCCGCCTCGAAATCGAGGAGCTTCTCTCCCGCCGCGCCGCGGCGCACGGCCAGCTCCAGCGCGAGGTCGAGCCCGTCGTCCTCGTCGAGCTCCAGGCCGCGCACCTTCTCCGCGCCGCGCCACACGCGCTCGAGCCAGTCCGTCGTCTCCGGCGTGCGCGCGACGCGCGCGAGGGCCTTGACGTACTCCTTCTTCAGCGACGCGTCGGCCGATCTCTCGACGCCGCGGCGCAGGACCGCCTCCAGGGCGGGCGCGTCCGCCGCCATGCGCGCGGGCGCCAGCCAGCGGTCCGCGATCAGGCGCGTCCAGCGCAGGAGCCGCGCGGCGAGCAGCTCCTCGCGCTCGGCCGGGAGCGCGCGCTCGACCGCGTCCAAGAACGTCCGCGCGGGAAGCGCGCCGTCGCGCACCTCGTCCCAGAGCGCGAGCCAGGCGATCGCGCGCGCGGCCGGCTCGCGCACGACGCCGGGGCCGCGCGCGAGCAGATAGGACTTCGTCACCGCGTCCAGGGCGAAGCGCGCGTAGCCGAGCCCGCGCCGGTCGGGCAGGATCCAGAGCGGCCTCAGGCCGACGGCGCCCGGCACGTCGACGCTCGGCCCGTCGAGCGAGACGGGGAACGCGCGCGTCCCCCAGCGCGTGCCGACCAGGACCTCGAGGCGCTGGCTCCAGACGCGGCCGCGGCCCGCCGCGTCCGACTGGACCAGCGACAGCCGCGTCAGCCGGCCGCCTTCGCCTCGCTCCGCGCGGACCGACACGCGCGGCAGCCCCTTCTCGTCGACCCAGACGCGCGCCCACTCGCGCAGGTCCCCGGGATCGTGCGGCGCGAGCGCGGCGACGAGGTCGTCCCAGGTCGCGTTGCCCCAGCGGTGCGCGCGCAGATACTCGCGCAGTCCCGCGCGCATGCCGGCGGCGCCGACCCGCGCCTCGAGCTGGCGCATCATCGCCGGCGCCTTGTCGTAGATGATCGGCCCGTACAGCGCGCCCGCGCCGGCGAGGTTGTCGAGCGGCTGGCGGATCGGCCGCGTGCCCGCGTCGACGCGGTCGGCCTCGTAGGCGCTCGGCATGTGCGCGAGCACGAAGCGCAGGTCGCGGTCGACGCGCGGGAAGTCCGCGCCGGCGATCAGGTCGGCGAAGAAGTTCGCGTAGACCTCCTTGAGCCAGACGTCGTCGAACCAGCGCATCGTGACCAGGTCGCCGAACCACAGGTGCGACACCTCGTGCGAGACCAGCAGCGCGCGCGCGAGCCGGTCGCTCTCCGGCGCGTCGGGCGGCAGGAAGATCCGGCGCGCGTTCAAAAAGATCGCGCCCGGATGCTCCATGCCGCCGTATTGGAAATCGGGAACGACCACGAAGTCGGTCTTCGCGTACGCGAGCGGGAGGCCCGTGTACTCCTCCATCCACAGCCGCGCGCGGTCGGCCAGCGCGAACGCCGCCGCGGTCCCGGCCGCGGCCTTCGCCGCGTCCGTCTCGCGGTGGAACAGCCGGTAATGCCGCCCGTCCTTCTCGTACGACGCCTCGGTCCAAAGACCCGCCGCGAACGCGAACTGGTACGTCGCCAGCGGCTCGGTCGCCGCGAAGCGGACCTCGGCGAAATCGCCGCGCGGCGTCCGCGAGAGCACGGCGCCGTTGGCGACCGCGGTCCACGACGACGGCACGACGAGCGTCAAGGAAAACCGCGCCTTCAGGTCCGGCTGGTCGAAGCACGGGAACAGCTCGCGCGCCCGCGCCGGCACCAGCAGGGTATAAAGGTAGTCCGGATGCCGGTTCAGCGGGCCGTCGCCGGAGACGAAGTCGAACGACAGCTCGTTTTCGCCCGCGCGGAGGGCGGACGCGGGGACGAGGAGGTGCTCGTTCGCCGCTCGCGGCCCCGCGAAGTCGAGCGCGAGCTCGCGGGGCGCGCTCAGCGCGAAGCGCACGACCTCGCGCCCCAGCAGCGGCGCCGCCGTCGACGCGGGGATCTCGAAGCGCAGCTCGTAGCGCACGTCCGACACCAGCGCCGCGCGCTCGCGCGCGAGCGCGAGCGGCACGCCCGCGTCCGGAGCGGCGAGGGCCGCGGGAGCCGCGATCAAGGCGGCGAGGAGGACGGACACGGCCGCATTCTACCTCAATTGCGGTATAATCTCCGTCGAGCCGCTCGTCGATGACCAAACCCCTCCCCCTCCTGCTCGTCTCCCTCTTCCTGGCCGCCGCCGCGACCGTCGGCGTCCTCGCCTACGGCCTCGGCGCGCCCGAGGCCACCTTGCTCGGCCCCGCGCTCGTGCGCAGCGGCGACGGCGCGCGGGTCGCGCTGACCTTCGACGACGGCCCGTCGGTGCCGTACACGGGACAGATCCTCGACGTCCTCAAGCGCGAGCACGTGCGCGCGACGTTCTTCCTGTGCGGCGAGAACGCCGTCGCGCACCCGGAGCTCGTGCGCCGCATCCTCGCCGAGGGCCACGAGATCGGCAACCACACCTGGTCGCACCCGTGGCTGTACCTGATGAGCCGCGAGCGCATCGCCGCCGAGATCGACCGCACCCAGGACGCGCTCGAGAAGATCGCCGGCCGCCGCCCGCGCCTGTTCCGCCCGCCGTTCGGCGTGCGCTGGTTCACGCTCTGGCCGCTGCTGCGCGAGCGCGGCCTCACGATGGTGATGTGGAGCGACCGCGGCTACGACGGCGACCGCGACGCCGCCGGGATCGCGCGGGCCACGCTCGGCCGGCTCGCCCCGGGCGCGATCATCCTGCTCCACGACGGCTTCGAGACGCGCGCGCCCGCCGAGATCGACCGCTCCGCGACCGTCGGCGCCCTGCCCGCGATCATCGCCGGCGCGCGCCGCGCCGGCTACGAGTTCGGCCCGGTGACACCCGCGGCCGACCGCCCGCGACCCGCTCGCCCCGCTGCGAACAGCGTGGCCCTCAAGGCCGCGCCTCCCCCGATCGGCCTGATGCGTTAGTCCCATCAACGACGTTGAACGGGACGATATAACGCAGTTTTAGCTCGGCGCGATGGGAGTAACTCATCAGGCCGACAAGATCATCACCTCCCCCTCACCAGCGAGACATCCGTCCCTCTTCGATTCGATCCTTCCGCCGCTGGGCCGCTTCACGCAGCAAGTCCTCCGCTTCCTCGCACATCGGCAAAGGCGCGAGCACCGCGTCAAAGCCGAGCCCCTTAAACAATTTTCGCCATGTTTCCCAGCGCGCGTCGGCGCCGCGCTCCAGGCGCGAGATGTCGGCCTGATCGACGCCCGATTCGTCGGCGAGATGGCGCTGCGAAATTCCGCGCCCGAGACGAAGAGCGCGAAGCTGCTCGCCTGGCGCGGACCGGGCCCACGACGTCGGTACGGCGGCGGCGGCCGAAAAGACGCGCTCCAAGATTTCATCATTCTCCATCCCACAGATACGCGGCGGGCGGCCGTAAAGTTCCATTTTGCTACGATGAGGACGTGGACGCACCGCATCACGCCGGCTTCGTCGCGCTCGCGGGCTTGCCGAACGCCGGCAAGTCCACGCTGCTCAACAGCCTGCTGAAGTTCAAGCTCTCGATCGTGAGCCCGAAGCCGCAGACGACGCGGCACCGCATCCTCGGCATCCTCGAGGGCGAGGGCTTCCAGGCCTGCTTCCTCGACACGCCGGGCCTGCTCTCCGAGGCGAAGGACCCCCTGCAGAAGGCGCTGCGCGTCGAGGCCTCGCGCGCGCTGCGCGAGGACGCGGACCTGATCGTCTATCTCGTCGACGCGGCCGAGGCGGACCCGGCGAAGGCCGAGGCGCCGGCCCTGCGCGACGGCGCGCCGGTCCTGCTCGTGCTCAACAAGTGCGACCGCCCGGCGAGCGAGGAGAGGCTCAAGGCGCTCGAAGCCGCCTACGCGGAGCGCCTCAAGCCCGCGAAGGTGCTGCGCATCTCCGCGCTCAAGGGCCAGGGCGTCGAGGAGCTCAAGGCCGAGATCCTCGCGCGCCTGCCGGAGAACCCGCCGTTCTACGAGAAGGGCCAGCTCTCCGACCGCTGGGAGCGCTTCTTCGCGTCCGAGATCGTGCGCGAGCAGGTCTTCGACCTGTACCACGACGAGATCCCGCACGCGACGGCGGTCGTCGTCGACACGTTCCGCGAGCACGGCCAAGGCCGGCCCGACGAGGTCTTCGCGACGCTCTACGTCGAGCGCGACGGGCAGAAGGGCATCCTGATCGGCAAGGGCGGACAGGACCTCAAGCGGCTGACCGACCGCGCGCGCGCGGCGCTGGAGAACTTCCTCGGCCGCGACGTCGAGCTCGAGATCTGGGTCAAGGTGCGCAAGGATTGGCGCAAGGACCCGCGCGCGCTCAAGGAGTTCGGCTACACCTCCTGAGGCGATGAGGCTCTCGCGGGAGGACCGCTGGCTGGCGTGGTGGCTCGCCGCGTCGCTCGCCGCGGCGGGCGCGATGCTCGCGGCCAACGCGCTGCGCTTCCATTATACGGGCGTCAGCTACTTCCCGCGGCTGTTCCTTCCGCTTCCGGTCGCGGCGCTCATGTGCCTGTGGATCGCCTCCCGGATGCGGCGTCACCCGCGCGAGGCGGGCCTCGTCGCCGACTTCTCGCTCTACGCGCTCGCGACGGTCGTCATGGCCGCGCTGGCGACCGGCGCCCAGCTCACGCCGTACCCGCCGATCGACGCCGCGCTCGCGCGCGGGGACGCGGCCCTCGGCTTCGACGGCGTCGCGGTCCTGCGCGAGGTCGCCGCGCGCCCGCCGCTGCGTCTATTCCTCGACCTCTGCTATCAGTCGACCGACCTGCAGCTCGCCCTGGTCCCGCTCGCCGCCGCGCTGGCGCCCGACCGCCGGCGCCTCCGCGTCCTCGTCCACGCGCTGATCTACAGCACGCTCGCGGGGATGCTCTTCTACTATTTCTTTCCGAGCTCCGGCCCCGCCGGCGTCTACGCGAGCCCCGACTTCGCCCCCGTGCAGAGGCTGACGTCTCAGAAATTCGCCTGGGTGCACTCGTTCCAGCCGGGCGCGACGATCGCCGGAGGGCTCGTCGCCTTCCCCTCGTTCCACGTCGCCTGGGCGGTCCTCGTCGTCGACGCGGCGCGCGGACGGCGCGAGCTCTTCTGGCCCGCGCTGGCCCTCAACGCGCTGGTCGTCGCCTCGACGGTCCTGCTCGGCTGGCACTTCCTCGTCGACGTCCCCGCGGGAATACTCCTCGCCCTCGCGGGGATCGCCGCGGGTGAGGCCGCGCACCGCCGGCTGGGCGAGCCCGGCTAGAGCGGCGGAGCGTCGCCGGACGCCGCGTCGTCTCCCGCCGGCGCGTCGTCGCGATCCGCGGGTCCGCCGCGCATCCCGGGGCCGGCCTGCGCGCTGCGCATGTCGTCGCGCTTGTCGTCCCGCTGCGGGGAGATCCGGTTCGGGCCGGGCCAGAGGTCGCCGCGAAGCAGGGCCGAGGCGATCTGGTCGGGCCGGAGCAGTTCGATCACCTGCTTCTCCGCCTTGTCGTGCTCGTCGCGGATCGCGCGGTGATCCGAGCCGATGGCCGCGATCGTCGCGGCGACGTCCTTCTCGTCGGCCTTCGCGTCCACCTGCCAGCGCAGCTTCTCGAACTCGACGCGCATCGACTCGCGCAGCGCGTCGACGCGCGCGCGCTCGGCGTCGTAAATCGCCTTGACCTTCGGCTTCTGCTCGTCGTTCAGCTCGAGCCGGAGGGAAAGCCGCGCCCACTCCGCCTCGACCGAGCTCTCGGGCTTGGCCGCCTTGTCGCCCTTGGCCGTCTTGTCGGCCCGCGCCGCATACGGGGCCGCGAGCACGAGCACGCCGAGCATCGCCGTCATGATCCGGCTCTTCATGCGCTGTCTCCTCGCGCGCGGCCTGGCCGGCCGGCGCTTGCGTGAGTGTAGCCTATCTCGAGCGGTAGTCAAGACCTATTTCGCTCATGCTATCATCTCGGCGATGAGAGCCGCGTCCGCCTCCGCCGCGGCTGTCCTCGTCGCGCTGAATCTCGCGCTGGCCCTGCGCGCGGGCCGCGCGTACGGCCCGCGCCTGCGCGGCGCCGTCGAGGCCGACACGGTCGAGCTCGGCGAGGCCCTGCGGCTCGCCGCGCACCCGCGGGACGTCAACGTCGCCTACCGCATGCCGTTCGGGACCCTGCTCGAGGCCGACGCCTTCGTCGGGCTGTCCCCCGCGCGCTGGGCCGCCTGCGCCGCCGCGGCCTACGCGGCGACGGTCCTGCTCGTCTACGCGCTCGCGTGGACTCTCGGCGGGACGTGGGCGGGCCTGTGCGCCGCGGCCGCGTGGCAGGCGCTGTTCATCGCCCTGCCCGCGGGCCCGGGCGCCTACAAGCAGTTCTGGCTGACCGGGCTCGGCCTGCTGGCCGCCGTCGTCCTCGCGAGCCACGCGCGGCGCCCGCGCCTCGCCTCGGCCGCCGCCGCGGGAGCGGCGTTCGGCCTGACCGCGCTCACGCGCAGCACGTATCTGTTCTTCGTGCCCGCGCTCGCGCTCGCCGAGGCCGCGCGCGGGGGCCCGCGCGCGGCGCGGGCGGCGCGCGCCGCCCTGCTCCTGGCCGGCGCCGCGCTCGTGCTGGGCCCTTGGCTCGCGATGAACGCGCGCCTCTCGGGCCGCTTCCTCCCGTTCGAGGACGGGCCGATGTACATGAACGTCGTGACCGGCGCGCTCGGCGCGGCGACGACGGCCCACGGCGACTACGCCGCGCTGATGGACGAGCCCGCGGGCGAGGCGGGACGCTCGCCGCTCCTGTGGGCGGCGCGCACGGCGGCGGCGAACCCGGGGCGGTACCTCGGCGCCGTCGCGTCGCGCCTCGGCCGGCTCTTGAGCCGGGCTCCGTGGCTGTTCGCGCTCGCGGCGCTGGGCTTCGCGCTCGCGCGGCGCGACGCCGGCGCGCGCGCGACCGCCCTCCAGTGCCTCTACTTCGCGGCGATCATCTGCAGCATGTCCGTCGAGGACGATCACTTTCCGCCGCTGTGGCCCCTCCTCCTCGCCCTGGCCGCGGCCCCCCTCTCCCGGCTCAAGCCTCCTCCCGGCGAGCCGGCGTGGCGGGGCGCCGTCGCGGCGGGAGTCGCGGCGTCGGTCCTGCTCGCGGGCGCGATGGCCGCGCGCAGCGGCGCCGCCGCGCTCTCCTACGCCGCGCGCGCCGCGCGCCGCGCGCCTTGGTCCGACGCCGCGCTCGACGAGGCCCTCGCCCGGCGCCCGAGCGAGCCCTGGGCCGCGCTCGCCGCGGCGCGGCGCCGCCTGCGTGAGCGCGACCCCGCGGGCGCGGTCCGCGCGCTCGAGGAGTCGGAGGCGGCGCTCGGCGACCTGCCGCGGCGCCGCGCCCTGCTCGCCTGGGCCCGCGCCAAGAACGGGGACCCGGCCCCGCTCCTCGCGCTGGAGGCCGGACCGCCGTTCGAGCGCGAGCCCTACAACGACGACTCGCGCGACGCGGTCGCCGCGTATCAGGCGCTCGTCCTCGACGCGGCCGGCCGCCCGCGCGAGGCGCGCGCGCGCATGGGCCTCGCGCTCGAGGCGTGGCGCGCGCGGCAGGGATTCATCGACGCGGGCTCGGGGCCGCTCGCCGCCGCGCTCGACGCGCGCCTGCGGCGCTCGGCGGACGAGACCTTCCTGCGGCGCCTGGACCAGCTCTTCGGCGGCGAGGACCCGCGCGATTGGGAGAGAGCGCTCGAGCTCGCGGTCGGCGCGCGCCCGTCCTTCGACGGCGAGGAGCGCCTGGCGCGGCTGAAGTCGGAGCGCGGCGATCGTCCCGGCGCGGCGCGCGCCGCCGAGGCGGCGTCCCGGCTGGCGCGGACGCCCGAGGAGCTGCACCGCCTGCACTTCCTGTGGATCGAGGCCGGCCGCCTCGATCGGGCCGCGCGCGCGCTGCGGGGCCTGCTCGCGAAAAATCCGGGCTCCGCCGTCTATTGGTCGGACCTCGGCGTGCTCCTCTACCGCACGCGCGACGCGGCCGGCGCGGAGGACGCCCTGCGCCGCGCGCTGCGCCTCGACCCGGCCTGCGCGCCCGCGGCCGCGAGCCTGTCCGTCGTGCTGAGGGAGACCGGGAGAAAGGCGCAGGCCCGCGAGCTCTGCGTCGAGGCGCTGAAGAGAGCGCCGTCCGATCCCGGCCTGCTCTCCGCCCTGCGCGCCTGCCGAGACGAGACGGCTCCTTAAGTCGCCTGCGGGACCGGCTCGGGAGCGGGCAGGTCGGTGGCGCGGCGGCGCGGCCGGACCTCCTCGGCGGACGGCACGTGGTCGACGTACGTGTACTCGCCGAGCACGGCCTCGTAGCGGTCGACGAGCTCGACGGCCTCGCGCGGCTTCAGCGCGCCGGCCTTGACCTGCGCGTCGGCCGCCTCCTTGACGCTCTTGACGAGCTCGAAGTCCGAGTACTGGATGTCGGAGAGCACGTCGCGGATGGTCTGGCCCTGGATGGTCTCCTCGATGTAGTAGCCCTTGGGCTCGTCGGAGTCCTGGAAGACGTGGACCTCGTTGACGCGGCCGAACAGGTTGTGGATGTCGCCCATCGTCGCCTGGTAGGCGCCCATCAGGAAGAAGCCGAGGTAGTACGGGCGCCCCTCCAGCGGATGCACGGGCAAGGTGCCGCCGGCCTTGCGGTGGCAGGCGAACTGCGTGATCTTGCCGTCGGAGTCGCAGGTGATGTCGACGACGCTCGCGCGGCGCGTCGGCTCCTCGTTCAAGCGATGCAGCGGCATGACCGGGAAGAGCTGGCCGATCGCCCAGGAGTCGGGCAGGGACTGGAACAGCGAGAAGTTGCAGAGGTACTGGTCGTTGAGCGACTTCTGCATTTCGAGCAAGTCCTCTGATACAAATTTCGCCTTCGGCAGCAGCGCGACGACCGCGCGGCAGAGCCGCCAGTACAGGTGCTCGACCTTGGCCTTGTCCTCGAGGCCGAGGTAGCCGAGCTTGAAGAGGCTGAACGCCTCCTCGAGGTGCTGCTGGCCGTCGTGGAAGCTCTCGGCCAGGTTCTTCGGCGAGAGTCCCTTGATCGCCTCGCGCAGCTCGCGCACGACCTGGTGCTCGTCGGACGTCTCGCCGAGGTCCACCGGCGAGGCGCCGGTCTCGATCGCGCCGAACACGTTGGCCACGAGCAGCGCGTGATGCGCGACCATCGAGCGGCCGGACTCGGTGACGAGATGCGGCTCGGGCACCTTCTCCTGCTTGCAGACCTCCTGCGCGGAATAGACCACGTCGGCCACGTACTCGCGCAGGCTGTAGTTCATCGAGCTGTCGACGGCCGTGTGCGAGCCGTCGTAGTCGACGCCGAGGCCGCCGCCGCAGTCCAGGTACTCGACGCCGAGGCCCATCTTGCGCAGCTTCGCGTAGTAGCGCGCGCCTTCCTTGACCGCGTCCTTGAGCGTGCGGATGTCGCAGACCTGCGAGCCGATGTGGAAGTGCACGAGCTTCAGCGCGTCGGCCAGGCCCTCGGCCTTGAGCCGCTCGACGAGGCCCAGGATCTCGGGCGTCGTGAGGCCGAACTTGGCGGAGTGTCCCGTCGACGAGCGCCACTTGCCCGAGCCCTGCGTCTGCAGCTTCACGCGCACGCCGATCAGCGGCTTGACGCCCGCCTCGCGCGTGGCCTTGAGCAGGAGGTCCAGCTCGGAGAGCTTCTCGACGACGACGACGACCTTGCGCCCGAGCTTGAGGCCGAGCGCGGCCAGCCGCATCATCGACTCGTCCTTGTAGCCGTTGACGATGGTGAGCGCGTCGGACGGGTTCATCGCGAGCACCGCGAGCAGCTCGCCCTTCGAGCCCGCCTCGAGGCCGTACGAGAACGGCCGCCCCGCGTCGGAGATCTCCTCGACGATCTCGCGCAGCTGGTTGACCTTGATCGGGTAGACGCCGAAGAACTTCCCGCCGTAGCCGTGCTCCGCGATCGCCTCAGCGAAGGTCTCGTTGAGCACCGTGACGCGCCGGCGCAATATATCCTGGAAGCGGATCAGCACCGGCATCTTGATCCCGCGCGAGACGACGTCGTCGACGACGTCCATCACGTCGAGCGAGCCCTCGGGCGTCTTCTTCGGCTGGAGCGTGACGTTCCCCTTCGCGTTGATCCCGAAGTAGTTGAGCCCCCAGCCGGGCAGATTGTACAGCTCGGAGGCTTCGTCGATCGTCCAGGGCTTGCGCGTTTGCATGAGAGAGATTATATCAACTCAATACGGCGCGAAGTGCCCGGGATATTTTTCGCCGACGCACGGCTTCGACAGGCACGGCTTGATCAGCGCGCGGAAGTCCCACTGGTCGGGCTCGGCGTAGGCGGCGCGGTAGGCGGCGAGCGCCTCGTCGCGGCGGCCGAGCGCGTCGAGGACCTGGCCCTCGCGCGCGCGGCACCAGACGGTCCAGCGCGTGCGCGCGGGAGGATGGTCGGCGCCCTCGCGGAAAACGGCGAGCGCCTCGTCCTTCTGTCCCGCGCCCCACAGGACGGTGCCGAGCAGCGCGTGCGCGCCGGAGAAGTCGAGAGACGGGTACGACGGAAACTTTCCGGACTGCACGCGCGCGAGATAGTCGCGCGCCTCGCGCACGGCGTCGTCCCAGCGCCCGGCCTCGTAGAGCGAGACGATGTGCGCCGAGTGGATCATCGCGGAGTCCGGGTATCGGACGCGGATCTCGCTCATGAGGCGCACGGCCTCGGGCGGGTTGCGCGCGCCGAAGTCGTCCTGCGTGAAGATCTCGACGAGGATGAGCTGGGCCGCGATCCGGCCGTAGCGTCCCTTCTCGGCCGCGAGGTGGAGCTCGCGCAGGCCGCGCTCGCGGCTGCCGCCGAGCATGATCTTCGCCAGCCAGCCCATGAAGCGCGGGATCGTGTCGACGTAGTAGTCGAACATCCCGATGCCGAGGTCCGCGTCGTAGATCTCGGGGTCGGCCGCGGCCGCGGCGCGGATGTACTTCATCGCGCGCGAGCCGTAGCGAAAGCCGCGCAGCCACTCGTGCTGGTCGAGCGCCAGCCGCGCCGCCATCCCGTAGCCGGAGCCGAGCACGAGCAGGACGTCCGGGTCGTTCGGGTGCGTCTTCAGCCAGGCCTCGGCGACGTCGATCGTGCGCTGGGTCTTGGCCGCGAAGCCCGGCAGGAGGCTCGTGTCGGACTCCTCGGTGCCGTAGGTGTAGCGGATGAAGTCGGTCGCGGCCTGGCCGAGGTACGCGTGCGGGTAGTCGGGCTGGAGCGCGATCGCGCGCTTGGCGGCGTCGTCGGCCGCGTCGAAGTCCATCCGGTACACGGCGTCGAGGCCCTCGACGAGCAGGCGGTCCATCTCCGGGGTGACCGAGGAGGTTCGCGCGACGGCGGGGACCGCGAGGAGCAGCAGGGGGAGGAGGTATCGCACGCGCTTCCTTTATATCGTATCATGGCCTCAGCTCTTTATGAAGGCCATCCTGTCCCGCGACGGCCGCGCCGCGCTCGCCGAGGTCCCGGTCCCCGCGATCGGCGACGGCGAACTCCTGCTCGCGCTCGACGCCTGCGGACTGTGCGGGACCGACGTCATGAAGCTGGACACGCGCGCGAAGAGCGCGGTCCTGGGGCACGAGCTCGTCGGCCGCGTCGCGAAGGCCGGCGCCGGAGCGCCGTTCCGCGAGGGCGACCGCCTCGTCGTCTCCCACCACGTTCCCTGCCTCGAGTGCCACTGGTGCCTCCGCGGGCAGGAGTCGATGTGCCGCCAGTTCAAGGCGACGAACATCGATCCCGGCGGCTTTGCCGACTTCGTGCGCGTCCCCGCGCTCCACGCGCGCCGCACCGCGTTCCTCGTCCCCGACGGGCTCGACCTCGTGGCGGCCTCGCAGACCGAGCCGCTCGCCTGCGTCCTGCGCAACGTCAAGCGCCTGAACGTCGGCGCCGGCGACGCCGTCGGCGTCGTCGGACTCGGCGCGATCGGGCAGATGACCGGACAGCTGCTGAAGATCCTCGGAATAAGGACCCTCGGCTTGGACCTCGATCCGGCGCGAACGAAGATGTTCGCCCGCTGGGGAACGGCGTTCACGGACCGGGAGGCGTTCGCCGCGGCCGGAAAAGCCGCGACCGACGGGCGCGGCTTCGACGCCGTCCTCTATTCGGCCGGCACGACCTCGCTCGTCGCGAAGTCCGTTCCCTGGCTGAGGGACGGCGGGACCATCAACGTGTTCGCCTCGTTCCACCCGGACCCGATCCTGCCCCTCGACCTCAACCAGGTCTATCACCGCGAGCTCACGGTGATCAGCTCCTATTCGCCGAGCCTCGTCGACCTCAAGGAGGCCTTCGAGCTCATCGCGTCCGGGAAATTCAATCCGCTCGTGCTCGCGCCGTCCAAGTTCCCTCTCTCCGCGTTCGACGACGCCGTCGCGGCCGTCAAGAGCCGCAAGACCCTGAAGTCGGTCCTGGTGCCCGGATGAGCGCGACGATGCGCGCCGTCATCTACTACGCCCCGAAGGACGTCCGCCTCGAGGAGCGCCCCGTCCCCGTGCCCGGCCCGGGGGAGGCCGTCGTGAAGGTCGGCGCCGCGCTCACCTGCGGCACCGACTTCAAGGCCTACCGCCAGGGCCACCGCGTCCTCCTCGGCGACTATCCGTCGCCGTTCGGCCACGAGCTCGCGGGGACCGTCTCGGCCGTCGGCGCCGGCGTGACGAGCGTGCGCGCGGGCGACCGCGTCGTCGTCGCCAACTCCGCGCCGATGGACGACTGCTTCTGGTGCCGCGGCGGGCAGAGCCACCTCTGCCCGAAGCTCCGCCTCCACAACGGCGCCTACGCCGAGTACGACCTCGTCCCCGCGCACATCGTGCGCGGCAACCTGCACGCGCTCCCCGCGTCCGTCCCGTTCGAGGTCGGCGCGCTCGCCGAGCCCCTCGCCTGCGCGATCCACGCGGCCGCGGTCCACGACGTGCGCCGCGACGAGCTCTGCGCCGTGATCGGCGCCGGCCCCATGTCGCTCCTGCTGATCTCCGCCCTGACCGCGCGCGGGGCGCGCGTCGCCGTGCTCGGGCGCTCGAAGCCGCCGCTGGCCGCCGCGAAGGAGGCCGGCGCCGAGGCCGTCTTCAGCGTCGACGACGCCTCCGCCGAGCCCGCCCTGCGCGCGTGGGCCGCGGGACGCGGGCCCGACCACGTGTTCGAGGCCGTCGGCAAGGTCGAGACCTACCTGAAGGCCGCGCGCCTGGTCCGCGACGGCGGAAAGGTGTGCCTATTCGGCGGCTGCGCGGCCGGCACGACCGTCCCGGTCGACGCGCACCGCCTCCACTACAAGCAGCTGACCCTGCACGGGGTCTTCCACCACACGCCGCCGCACTTCCGCGAGGCCGTGCGCCTGCTCTGCGAGGGCAAGCTCAAGACGGACATCCTGATCTCAGGCGAGGTCAAGCTCGCCGACGTGCCGAAGTTCTTCGCCGACAACGCCGAGAAGTCGATCCCGAAGGCGGTCGTGCGCCCATGAGCGTCGCGCGCGAGGCCGACCTGCGCTTCCTGCGCCGCGCGCTCGCCCTCGCCGCGCGCGCGAAGCCGGCGGCCGTCGCGCCAAACCCGCGCGTCGGCTGCGTCCTCGTGAAATCGGGGCGCGTCGTCGGCGAAGGGGCCCACGCGCGGTTCGGCGGGCCGCACGCCGAGGCGGCCGTCTTGGACAAGGCGCGCGCGCGCGCGCGCGGCGCGACCGCCTACGTCACGCTGGAGCCGTGCGCGCCGTTCCCCGGGAAAAAGACGCCGTCGTGCGCCGCCGCGCTCGCCGCCGCGGGCGTGCGCCGCGTCGTCTTCCCCGCGCTCGACCCGAACCCGAAGGTCGCCGGGCGCGGAGCCGCGCTGCTGCGCCGCGCGGGCGTCCGCGTCGAGCGCGCGGCGGCGCTCGCGGCCGAGGCCGAGGCGCTGAACCGCGGCTTCTTCTCGCGCATGCGCCGCGGCCGTCCCTGGGTGGTCCTGAAGACGGCCCTCTCCCTCGACGGCAAGGCCGCGGCCGCGTCCGGACGCTCGCGCTGGGTCACGGGACCGGCGGCGCGCGCCGCCGTCCACCGGCTGCGCGCCGAGCTCGACGCGGTCGCGGTCGGCGCCGGGACCGTGCGCGCCGACGACCCCGCGCTCACGTCGCACGGGGCCGGACGCGACCCCCTGCGCGTCGTCTTCGCCGGCCGCCGGCCCCTGCCGCGCCGCGCGAAAATCCTCGACGGCTCGGCCGAGACCGTGGTCTGCCGCGCGCGCACGCCCGCGGCCCTGCGCGCGGCCTTGCGCGGCCTCGCGCGCCGCGGCGTCGGGACCCTGCTCCTCGAGGGCGGGCCGACCCTGCACGCCGCGTTCCTGCGCGCGGGCCTCGTCGACGAGGTCGCCGTGTTCCTCGCGCCGAAGCTGCTCTCGGGCGCCGACGACCCGAACCGCGCGCCGCGCGTGCGCTCGCCGCGCTGGAGCCGCGTCGGCGGCGACTGGCTGATCCGAGGAGCTCTCTGATGTTCACCGGCATCATCGAAGTCCTCGGCACCGTCGCCCAGCGCACGAAGACGAGCCTCACGATCCGCGCGAAGATCCCGAAGCCCCGCCTCGGCGCGTCGATCGCGGTCAACGGCTGCTGCCTGACCGTCGTGGAGACCGCGCACGGCGCGCACAAGTTCGACGTGGGCCCGGAGACCTGGGCGCGCACGAACCTCGGCTCGCTCGCGACGGGCGACCGCGTGAACCTCGAGCCGTCGCTGCGCGTCGGCTCCGAGGTCGGCGGCCACTTCGTGACCGGCCACGTCGACGCCGCGGCCGTCGTCGCCGCGCTCGAGCCGTGGGGCGACGGCTTCTGGCGCTTTCGAGTGGAGCTTCCCGAGGCGCTGCGCGGCCTCGTCGCGGAGAAGGGCTCGGTCGCGGTCGACGGCGTGAGCCTGACCGTGACCGGCGTCGAGAAGACCCGCTTCGAGATCATGCTCGTCCCCCACACCCTGTCGAAGACCACGCTGGGCCGCCGCCGTCCGGGCGACCGCGTGAACCTGGAGGCGGACCCGCTGGCCCGCTACGCCGCCAACGCCGTCGAGACGCTCAGGAGGCGACAGTGACTCCCGCCAAAGGCTTTCATTCCATCGAGGACGCGATCGCGGACGTCCGCCGCGGCCGCATGGTGGTCGTCGTCGACGACCCCGACCGCGAGAACGAGGGCGACGTCGTGATCGCGGCGGAGAAGTGCGGCGTCGCGGCCGTGAACTTCATGGCCGTGCACGCGCGCGGCCTGATCTGCGCGCCGCTGCCCGGCGCGCGGCTCGACGCGCTGAAGCTGCACCCGATGGTGGACCCGTCGAACAACGTGCACGGCCCCGGAGCGGGCCGGGACACCGCCTTCACGGTCTCGGTCGACGCGAAGAAGGGGACCACGACCGGCATCTCGGCGCGCGACCGCGCGCTGACGATCTCGACGCTCCTCGACCCGAAGACGAAGCCGCAGGACCTCATGCGCCCCGGGCACGTCTTCCCTCTGCGCGCGAAGGAGGGCGGAGTGCTCGTGCGCGCGGGGCACACCGAGGCGGCGGTCGACCTCGCGCGGCTCGCGGGCCTCAAGCCCGCGGGCGTGATCTGCGAGATCCTGAACCCCGACGGGACGATGTCGCGCACGCCCCAGCTCATGCGCTTCGCGCGGCGCCACGGGCTCAAGATCGTGACCATCGCGGCGCTCATCGACTACCGCCGCCGGATGGACCGTCTCGTCGAGCGCAAGGCGAGCGCGCGCCTGCCGACGAAGTACGGCGAGTTCACGATCCGCGTCTACGAGGAGCAGCTGACCGGCAAGGTCCATCTCGCGATGATCAAGGGCGACGTGTCGGGCGCGAAGGGCGCGCTCGTGCGCGTGCACTCGTCGTGCGTGACCGGCGACGCGCTGTTCAGCGCGAAGTGCGACTGCGGGCTCCAGCTCGAGGCCGCGCTCAAGCAGATCGCGGCGGCGGGACGCGGCGTGCTCGTCTACCTGAATCAGGAGGGCCGCGGCATCGGCCTCATCAACAAGATCAAGGCCTACGCGCTGCAGGACAAGGGCCTCGACACCGTCGAGGCGAACCTGAAGCTCGGCCTGAAGCCCGACCTGCGCGAGTACGGCATCGGCGCGCAGATCCTCGCCGATCAGGGCCTCTCCTCGATCCGCCTGCTCACGAACAACCCGCGCAAGATCGTCGGCATCGAGGGCTACGGCCTGCGCGTCGTCGAGCGCGTCCCGCTCCAGATGGCCGCGACGGCGCACAGCGCGCGCTACCTGAAGACGAAGAAGGACAAGCTCGGCCACATGCTCGTCGTCCCGGAGGAGATGCGATGAAGAGGATCGCGATCGCGGTCTCGCGCTTCAACGAGGAGGTCACCTCGCGCCTGCTCGCGAGCTGCCTGAGGACGTTCGCGCAGGAGGGCTGGTCCGCGCGCCAGCTCAAGGTCGTCCACGTCCCCGGCGGCTACGAGCTGCCGTGGGCGGTCCAGGAGCTCGCGCGCTCCGGGCGCTACGAGGCCGTCGTGGCCCTCGGCTGCGTGCTCAAGGGCCGGACCCCGCAGAACGACCACATCTCGCGCTCGCTCGTGGTTAGCCTCCACCGGATCGGCCTGGACACGCGCGTGCCCGTGATCCTCGGCGTGCTGACGCCGAACACCTGGGCTCAGGCGCTCGCGCGCACGAAGGGCGCGCTCGACCGCGGCAAGGAAGCGGCGCTCGCCGCGCTCGAGATGGCCGCCCTGCGCGAGGAGTTCCGGCGTGGGTAGGCGGCGGCTCGCGCGCGAGATCGCGCTGCAGGCCCTCTACGTCGCCGACGTCGCGCACACGCCCGCCGAGGAGGCGTTCGCGATCGTCGTGCGCCTGGCCGACGAGGACCTCGACGACGAGACGCGCGAGTTCGCGCGCGAGCTGACGCTCGGGACGCTCGCGCGGCGCGACGAGCTCGACGCGCTGATCGCGGCGCGCGCCGAGAACTGGGCGATGAACCGCATGGCCGCCGTCGACCGCAACGTCCTGCGCCTGGCCGCCTTCGAGCTCGTCGCGCGTCCCGACACGCCGGTCGGCGTGGTCATCGACGAGGCCATCGAGATCGTGCGCAAGTTCTCCGCCGAGGAGGCCACGCGCTTCGTCAACGGCATCCTCGACGCGCTGAAGACCCTGCGCGACGCGCCGAAGCCCGAGAAGGCCGCGAAGCCCAAGACCAGGAAGAAGAAGAATGCCGCCGAAGCCCAAGGCGCCTGAGGCCGAGCTCCGCGCCCTGCGCGACGAGATCCGCGGGCACGACCGGCGCTACTACCTGCTCGACGCGCCGACGATCTCCGACACCGAGTACGACAAGCTCATGGCGCGCCTCAAGGAGCTCGAGGCCGCGCATCCGGAGCTCGACGACCCCGACTCGCCGACGCGGCGCGTGTCGGGCGGCGTCGGCTCCGACTTCAAGCCGGTCAAGCACGCGGTGCCGATGCTCTCGCTCGACAACGCGTACGAGGAGGCCGACATCCGCGCCTGGGGCGAGCGCGTCTTGAAGAATCTCCCTCCCGGCGACAAGCCCTCGTATCTCGTCGAGCCCAAGATCGACGGCCTGTCCTGCGGGCTCACCTACGAGGACGGCGTCTTCGTGCGCGCGGCGACGCGCGGCGACGGCGAGACCGGCGAGGACGTGACCGCCAACGCGCGCACGATCCGCGCCATCCCCCTGCGCCTGCCCGCGGGCGCGCCGAAGCGCCTCGAGCTGCGCGGCGAGGTCTACATGACCTTCGTCGATTTCGAGAAACTAAACCAGGATGAGCAGCGCGCCGGGCGCGAGCCGTTCGTGAACCCGCGCAACTGCGCGGCCGGCTCCCTGCGCCAGAAGGACCCGCGCATCACGGCCTCGCGCCGCCTGCGCTTCACCGCGCACTCGTACGGCGTCTGGGAGGACGGCGAGCCGACGACGCACTCGGACTTCCTCGCGAAGTGCCGCGCGCTCGGCATCCCGGCCAACTCCTACGAGCGCTTCGCCGACGTCGACGCCGTCGTCGCGTACTTCGCGCGCTTCCGCGAGACGCTGATGCCGAAGCTGGCGTTCGCGGTCGACGGCCTGGTGGTCAAGGTCGACGACTTCGCCCAGCAGAGGCGCCTCGGCTTCACCGCGCGCAGCCCGCGCTGGGGCATCGCGTTCAAGTACCCGGCCCAGCAGGCGACGTCGAAGGTCGTCGCCGTCGAGTTCTCCGTCGGACGCACCGGCGCGATCACTCCGGTCGCGAAGGTGGAGCCGGTGTTCTGCGCGGGCGTCACGATCTCGTCGATCACTCTGCACAACTTCGAGGAGATCGAGCGGCTCGGCCTCAAGACCGGCGACCGCGTGCTCATCGAGCGCGCGGGCGAGGTCATCCCGAAGGTCGTCAAGGTCGTGGAGAAGGGCCGCAAGCGCGGCGCGATCGTTCCCCCCAAGAAGTGCCCGGCCTGCGGAGACCCCGTTATAAAGGAAGAAGGCCTCGTCGCCTACCGCTGCGACAACGTCTCCTGCCCCGCCCAGTTGAGGCGCACGCTCGAGCACTTCGCCTCGCGCGCCGCGATGGACATCGTCGGGCTCGGGGACTCGGCCGTCGACCAGCTGGTCGCGCGCGCCCTCGTCGCGAACGTCGCCGACGTGTACGCTCTGAAAAAAGAGGACCTGCTGGAGCTCGAGCTCTTCGCCGACAAGAAGGCCGACAACCTCCTCGCCCAGATCGCGGCGAGCAAGGAGAAGCCTCTCGACCGCTTGATCAACGCCCTGGGGATTCGTCATGTGGGAGAAAAGACCGCCGAGGTCCTCGCCGAGCGCTTCGACGCCGACGGCCTGCTCGCGGCGAGCGAGGAGGATTTCCAGGCGGTGCCGGACGTCGGACCCGTCGTCGCGAAATCGCTGCACGCGTTCTTCTCGTCCAAGGTCGGCGCCGGCCTCGTCGCGCGCCTGCGCAAGTCCGGCGTGCGCATGCCGAAGCCCGAGCGCCGCGTCGTCGCCGGCGCGCCCTTCGCGGGGATGACCTTCGTCTTCACCGGCGAGCTCAAGTCGTTCACGCGCGAGGAGGCCGAGGAGAAGGTCAAGTCGCTCGGCGGCAAGGCCTCGGGCTCGGTCTCGGCCAAGACCACCTACGTCGTCGCGGGCGAGGCCGCGGGCTCGAAGCTCAAGAAAGCCGAATCGCTCGGCGTCAAGGTGCTGAGCGAGGGCGAGTTCAGGGGGATGCTCCCGTGAGCGCCGCGCCGGCTCGCGGCGACACCCGTTCGTTACTTCCGCGACACGCCGATTTATCTCCCGCAGCTAAAGTAGAATGTCTCCATATCTCATGATCTTCTCCCTGCTGGCCGCGGTCCTGCCGTCCGTCGCCGTCGCGGCGCCCCCCGCGCCCGCGCCCTCGTGCTACGCGGGCGCGGCCGACGGCGCGGTCCATTCCCTGGCCGCGAACCGCGACCGCCTGATCGCGGACCTCGCGCGCCGCAAGGCGACCGACTCCTGCGCGCTCTGGGCCTCGCTGAACAAGGGCGAGCGCTACGTCTTCCTGATGGACACGGCGTACCTCGGCGACAAGTCGAGCCGCCTCTTCCCGCCCGGCGGGAGCCTGGAGACGGCTCTGGATCACGCGACCGCGCTCTACAGCATCAACGGTCCGAAGGCCGGGCAGGGCGTCGACCACAGCGGCCGCGGGGGCCGGGAGTACAACCGCGCCTACCTGGGCTTCGACGCGCTCGCGGCCTGCGTGATGCGCAACACCGCCGCGGCCAACCCGTCGCGCGATCCCGGCTTCAATCAGTGGCGGAAGTCCGACGACTCCGAGGGGCCCCACGCGCCGTTCAACGCGCGCGAGATGATCTTCTGGGCGTCCTGGCCGCGCGACGAGAGCTCGAACTCGCTCGGGCCGCAGATGCACCACTGGCGCACGGACTCGGACTTCAACCAGGCGGGCGTGAACAAGCGCGTGGGCGTCTGCGGCGTGAACGATCCCACTCTGACCGAGCTGACGATCGCCTTCGACTTCTTCCACAACTCGAACCCGCTCGGCGACTACGCCGGCCGCGGCGGCTACGGCTGGCAGATCGTGGACAAGAACGTGAGCCTCGACGCGGCCTGGGACTACGCGCCGACGGGCTGTCCGGCGAGCGCGCCGCTCAACGACGATCCGTCGGGCGGCGGCACCTTCAACGGCCTCGGCCCGAAGGCCGACGGCCGCGCCTGCGCCTCGCCCGCGGAGTAGGGCGCCCGAATGAGCGCGCGCCGGGACAAGGAGCGCGAGCGCGCGCCGCGCGTCGCGCTCCTGCACGTCGCCGACCGCACCGGCATCGCCGAGTTCGCGCACTCACTGCTCGAGCTCGGCTTCTCGCTGATCGCGACGGGGCCGACCGCGACCGCCCTGCGCCACGCCGAGACGCCGCACGCGTCGCTCTCGGAGTTCACCGGCGAGCGCCTGCCGGCCGACGCGCTCGCGCTCCTGCACCCGAAGATCGTCGGCGCGATCGCGGGCGAGAAGCCGGGCATCGACCTCGTGGCCGTGAACCTGTACCCGCTCGCCGAGGCGGCCGGCGACCCCGCGCTGAGCCAGGACGAGGTCCTCGCCTACGTGGACCCCGCGGGGCCCGCGCTCCTGCGCGCGGCCGCGCGCAATTTCAAGAACGTCATCCCTCTCTGCGACCCGGACGACTATCAGCAGGCCGTCGAGACGCTCACCGCCTACGACCGCATGCTCCCCGACCGCCGCCAGGCGCTCGCCGCGAAGGCGTTCCACCGCGCGGCGTACTACGACTCGACCGTCGCGCAGTACCTGGGCAGCAAGTGGGAGGAATTCCCCGACGAGGTCGTCGTCGCGCTCAAGAAGAGCGCGGACCTGCGCTACGGGGAGAACCCGCACCAGAGCGGGGCGTTCTACACGCTGTCGGGCGCGCGGCCCTGGGGCCTCAACGCGGCGCAGGTCGTGCACGGGCAGCCGCTCGCCTACGGCCACTACCTGGACCTCGAGACCGCGTGGGGCCTCGTCGGGGCGTTCCGCGAGCCCGCGTGCGCGGTCGTCAAGCACGGCGTGCCGGCGGGCTTCGCGTGCGCGCCGGACCTCGCGAAGGCCGCGCGCCGCGCCTGCACCGGCGACCCGCGCGGCGCCTTCCGCGCCACCGCCGCCTCCAACCGCGAGGTCGACGAGGAGGCCGCGCAGTTCTTCGCCGAGGAGTACCTGACCTGCATCGCCGCGCCGGACTTCTCGGCGAAGGCGCGGCAGATACTGAAGTCGAAGAAGGACGTGCGCCTCGTGACGCTGCCGACGGCGCTGATCGCCCCGCACGAGCTCGACCTGCGCGCGGTCGCGGGCGGGATGCTGGTCCAGGAAAAGGACCAGCGCGCCTACGTCGACGAGCCGAAGTCCGCCTCGAAGCGGCGGCCGAGCGAGCGCGAGACGCTCGCGCTGGCGCTGGCCTGGCGCGTCGCGATGAGCGCGCGCACCCACGCGGCCGTGCTCGCGCGCGGGACGACGGTCATCGGCATCGGCTCCGGTCAGACCTCGCGCCTGGACGCGGTGCGCCTGGCCCTCGTGAAGAGCCAGGAGCGCCATCCGATCCTGCCCGCCGGCGAGCCGCTCGCGCTCGCCTCCGACGGCGCGCTGACCGCCGAGCACGTCCACGCCGCCGCCGAGGGCGGAGTCACCGCCATCGTCCATCCGGGCGGCGCGGCCGAGGACGCCGACGCCGCCGAGGCCGCGGACCGCCACGGCATCGCCCTGCTCGCGACCGGCGTGCGCCACTTCCGCAGCTGATCCGCGGTAGGCCCTAGGGCCCAGCCTCCGCCCTCCCCGGAGACCCCTTGCAATCCGCGGCCGTCCCGTTATAATGGAGGCGGATACCCCAATGTCCCGAATCACCCGCGCGACGGCGGTCCTGCTCGCACTCGCCCTGCTCCACGCCTCTTTCGGCCCCGAGGCCTGGGCTCAGGTCAAGGCCATCGGCGACGTCTCGGTGCCGGTCGGCGGCAACGCGGGCGTCGGCGCGCAGAACGGCGGGTCCCTCTCCGCCGGCTCGCTGGGCGGCGCGCTCGCCCCCTCGCTCGCTCTCTCCGCCGGCTCGATCGCGCTCTCCGCTCCCGCGTCCATGTCGCGCGGCGCCGCGAACGCGGCCTTCCCGGTCTCGGCCGGCGCGTTCGCGGCCTCCGCCAGTCCC
>Ga0209415_10001134_pt1 | contig 50621 bp, 44 predicted proteins | sample PeaSoiSIISIP2007_FD_187696 | JGI IMG/M metagenome (GOLD analysis project Ga0209415, IMG submission 187696) | Peat soil microbial communities from Weissenstadt, Germany - SII-SIP-2007 (SPAdes) (version 2) | ecosystem: Environmental > Terrestrial > Soil > Wetlands > Peat | place: Germany... | reverse complement strand
CGTCTGGATCTGCCCGAACGCAACCAAAAGATGGCAATCAAAGTCGTGCATAAGCAAATTAGCGCGCGCGTCGACTCGTATAACCGCTTGCGCCTGGAATTTCAGGATTTGCAGGCGTTGTCGCATCCGAACATTTTGCGTGTCCATGAATTCGATCGCGATGGGGATACGGTTTTCTTTTCGATGGAATTGCTCAGCGGTCTGCCGCTCAGTGCGGTGTTGTCGAATGACAATACCTTGCCGCTGGAGCGAACCCATGCGGCCACGATCATCCGACAAGTCGGCGACACAATCCTGTATGCGCATTCGCGCGGGGTAGTGCATGGCGATATATGTCCGCATAATATTTTCGTCACCGATGAGGGGGGAATTCGCGTCCTGCGCTTCGGCGCTTCGCGATCCATACCGTCCGAACTGCGAGCTTCGGAGTTCAACTCGAATCAACAACCCTTGGCCGCGACAACGGACTCAGCCACTGATCAGGCGTTGGAGGACCGCCGTCCCGAAAAAAGCGACGATTTGTATGGCATTGCGTGCCTCGCATGCGTGCTATGGACCGGACATCACCCGTTAAATAATCTGAGCGCTGCCGAAGCGCGTGCATTGCGCCTGAAGCCGAAAAGGCCCCCGGGACTGTCATACCAACAATGGAATGCTATTCGGTCCGCGCTGAATTTTGAGCGCGATCAGCGTCGCTCCGATATTGCGAAGTGGCTGCAACACGTTGTGCGGCGTCAACGTGTGGAGCCCTTGCCTATTTTGTCCGTGCTCCTGAGGCGTCCGCGCCCGCACCGGACATTTTCCACCGGCCGCGCCATGATCCTCTTGTTCTCGTTGGGCGTCGCTGTGGACGTTTGGACCTATTTGCGCTTCGATTCGGTGGCTGACGTCGTGCCCACCTTGGACGCCCAGGCCCGACGGATCGAAACGGTTGCCGGCTCATTGGTCAGACGAAAGTCCGGTGCTGTGCGTGCATCTACGGGGGGCCCAAGCGCGAAACCCGGTGTTGGTCAATCCACAGCCGCGCTGTTAACCCCCGCTCTCGAGCCTGTGGCAAATACGGCACCGACTCCTGCCTCGGCTCCCCCATCCACGACCATCGTTTCCGGTGCACACATTCAGGCCGGCACGCCGACGAAGATTGCACCGCCGATTCCACCGAACAACTCGCCCTCGCGCATAGAGTTGGCTTTAGAAACGACCGAAGTCTCGAATAACTCTTCCACGGCCCTGGTGCTGGTTCGTCGAAAAGGCAACTTGCTCCGGGAGGCGACATTCGTTTGGTGGACTGAAACCGGAACCGCCAAAGCGGGCGCTGATTTTGAGCCCGTCGCACCGCGAACCGAAACCATCAAAGCCGGGAAGGATCGAATCAACCTGCAGATTCCAATCGTATCCGACCCGACACGTCGACAGACCAAGAATTTCTTTGTGGTCATCGATCAACCCGGTCCCCATGTCTCGTTGGGCGCGCGAACAGCCGCGAAAGTCAGCATGTTGCCATCTGATTAATGTCGCAACCCACTGCGGCGCGGGGCGCACGCCGCAGCTATATTCTCTTTATGCCAGGTCATGACGATAAAGCGCTAGCTCCGCCGCCACGGCCAAACCCTCGCATGAGATAGCCGGGAAAGTGCGAACTGCAGGCCATCACATGGGTAATCGCGTCCCGATCGTAGTGATCCTCGGAACGATAGGTCTCGAAATACGCATTCAGACGCCGCACCCGCTCCGGCATGGCGTTCACCGCCTGCAACCCGATCGACACTCCGTAGTTGGTGAAGGCGAACTTGATCCGAGTCCGAGGTTCACGGCAAAAGTCGTTTAAGGCGGCCATGGCGCATTTGACCTCCGTCCGTGTCCGCCCGCCAATATGGCGAAGCCGCAGCGCCCTGCGCCCGGTACCTATAAGCTACGGGCCATGCTCCGACACTTGATCCTCGGCGCTGCGCTTGCCGTCGGACCGCTCGCGGCTGCGGGCGATGTTCCGCTGGCGCACGTCGAGGCCGACTATGCGGATTGGCTCGACGCCACCAGCGCGGTGGCCACCATCGATTCCGGATTGATGTCCCGTATCGACGGGCGCGATCGCGGCGCATGGGATCAGCAGCGGCGCAAATTGACCTCGACGCTCGAATCGGAGCTCAAACTCATCAACGAGTCGGCGCTCGGCGCCGAAGACGTTCGCGCACTCGAGGCCATGCGCAGAGGGCTTCTGAGCAATGCCCTCAGCTCCTCGGAGGCCGAACCCGGCCGCTGCGCCGATCGCATCGACACGCGCGGCAGCGGTGGCGCGGGCGATCCCACACCGCTGCAGGTGGCCCTGTACGCTTGCTTCGAAGAAATCGGGAACCGGATTCCCTTCGACGGCACCACCGTCGTACGCACCACGGCACTGCAATGGCTGCAGGAATTCGGCGACGGCGAACGGCGCAGGCAGCTGTTCCTCGCCTTTGGCCCGCTGTGGAGCGCGGTCAACGGGACAAATACTCCGGACAGCCCCTATCGGCGCATGATCGGTTTGAGCGCAACGCAGTCGCGACGCAGCCGCAGCTCACCCATCGACGATGCCGCGGCCACGCTCGGCATCACCACCGCGCAGGTCGAACACTGGCTGGAGGATATTCTCGACGCCTGGCGGGAACATGTACGGGGACCGGCGCGCGAACCCTGGGACTATTGGTATGAGTCCGCGGCGGCCGCCCGCGAGCTCACGCACGCCATCCCCCGAAACGCCGTATTGCCCATCAGCGAGCGGTTCTACCGGGATCTCGGCGCCGATTTGCAAAAACTCGGGGTGCTCCATGATCTTGACGTGCGGGAGGGCAAAGCCCCGCTGGCCTATACGGATCAGGTGCGCATCGGGCGCCGCAAGGACGGCCGCTGGCGCCCCGCCATTCCCCGAGTCTCGGCGAATTACCAGCAAGGCGGCATGTTCGTGCTCAACGAACTCATTCATGAGGACGGGCATGCGGTGCACGAGGCCGCGGTGCGCACGCGCCCGGCGTTTTATTCCTTGGGCGATGATCTCTTTGTCGAGGCGTTTGCCGACGTCCCGGCCTGGAGCAGCATGCAGCCCGCGTGGCAGCGCAAGTATCTCGGCACCAGCGCCACCGTCGCCGCATCCCTGCGGGAACTGTATTCGGACGTCATGCTCGATGTCGCTTGGGGACTGTTCGAATTGCGCATGCTGCGCGATCCCAACGCCGATCCGAACGCCGTTTGGACCGACATCACGGCGCGGTACTTGAATATCGTTCCGCACCCGGAGTTATCCTGGTGGGCGTTGCGCGTACAGCTGGTGCGCTGGCCCGGCTACATGATCAACTACGGCTTGGGCGCGGTGTTGACGGCGGATATCCGCCAGCGTACCTCCGAGGCCATCGGACCGTTCGATACCGGCAATGCGCGCTGGTACGGATGGACCTCGACGCATCTGCTTCGATTCGGTGCATCGCTCCGGACCGCGGATCTCTTGCGCCGTTTTTTGGGCAGACCGGTGTCGACCGCGGCCCTTCTCAACCAGCTGCGGCGCCTCGACCCATAGATACACGGTCGCCCGCCAGGGCATCGATGAGCGCGTCCTCGAGCAACCCGACCGCTTCATCCACCTGCGCTTCGCCGATCATGAGCGGCGGCATGAAGCGAACAGTGCTCTGCCCGCACGACAGCAGGATCAGGCCGTGGTGATATGCGCGCGTGATCAATGCGTCGCAAAGCTTTTTCGCCGGCGCCTTGCTCGCCTGATCGGTCACCAATTCCATGCCGATCATCAATCCCTTGCCGCGGATCTCCCCGATGACCGAATGCCTTTGGGCGAGCACGCGCAGTTTTTTCATGAAATAGTCGCCAACCTTGGCGGCATTCGCGCAGTACTCGCGCTCGACGAGATCGAGAGTCGCGAGCGCCGCCGCGCAGCACAGAGGATTACCTCCAAAGGTGTTGCCGTGCGCGCCCCGCGCCCACTTCTGCATGATGCTGCGTTTGGCGACCATCATCCCGATGGGCATGCCCGACCCTAAACCCTTGGCCAGCGTCACGATGTCCGGCGCGACCCCCCAGTGCTGCGCCGCGAACATCTTGCCGGTGCGTCCGATGCCGGACTGCACTTCGTCGAATATCAGCAGAATGCCGTGCCGATCGCACAATGCGCGCAAGCCGGACAGAAATCCATCGGGCGGCACGAGATAGCCGCCCTCGCCCTGGATGGGCTCGACCAGTATCGCCGCCACTTCGCCGGCCGGCACGTTATGGACAAACAAGACATCTTCGATGTAGCGCAGCACCGCACGCCCCTGATCGGCGCCGTCAAACAGCGGTCTATAATTATTGGGATACGGCACATGCGTCACGCCCGGCATTGCCGGGAAGAATCCCTTCTGCTGCGTGTATTTGCTCGAGGTGAAGGCCAGCGATCCCATGGTTCTGCCGTGGAAGCCGCCGAGAAATCCGATGAAACGGCCGCGTCCGGTGACGTAGCGAGCGAGCTTGAGCGCGGCTTCGACGCTTTCGGTTCCAGATTGCGCGAAGAAGCTCATCGCCGGCACTCCCACCGGCGACAATTCGTTGAGGCGTTCGGCGAGCCGCACCTGCCCTTCGTGCCAATAGTCCGACGAGATATGAAGGAAGCGATCCGCGGCATCCTTGATCGCCTGCACCACGGTCGGATGACTGTGTCCGGTGCTGCACACGGCGATGCCGGCGGCAAAATCCAAGAATCGATTGCCGTCCACATCCCACACCTCGGCTCCCTTGCCGTGAGACATGACGAAGGGGTAATCGCGCGGATAGGACGGCGAGTCCACCAGGGCATCGCGCGCCAACAACGCTCGCGCCTTGGGTCCCGGAAGTTCGGTCTTGATATGTGTTTTTTTCACGGCCCGCTCCCCGCTCGAGTTCGCTTCGAAGATTCATTGCCCGCGTTGATTGCCGGGTCGGCTCATTATATCGCTAGCCGGCCTCAATCTTCCCGACATCGTACCGGCGCCGCGCTTTGATTCGTGGGTCCAAACCGATTAGCATCTAGCCGATGACGTCTCGCAAGCGACCGCAACTGCTCGGTTTTTGGATGTGCGTCGCGTTGGTGGTCGGGAATTCCATCGGTTCGGGCGTATTTTTATTGCCCGCCTCGCTCGCTCCCTACGGACTCAATAGCGTCATTGCCTGGGGCTTCACCGGATGCGGCGCGCTGCTGCTCGCGATCGTGTTCGCCCAATTGAGCCGGGCGTTTCCCCAGGCGGGCGGTCCTTACGCGTACGTCAATCTGGCATTTGGACCCTTTACGGCATTCATCGTCGCGTGGGGTTATTGGATATCCATCTGGGTCGGTAACGCCGCGATCGCGACCGGCGCCGTGAGTTATCTGAGCCCGCTGATGCCGTGGATCGTCACTGTGCCGGGGGCATCGGCCGGGGTCACGCTGTTTTTCTTATGGCTGCTGACCTTCGTCAATTGTTATGGCATCAAGGCCTCCGGTTGGGTACAGAGCGTCACGACCGTGCTCAAACTACTGCCGTTGGTCGCGATCTCCGCATTGGGCCTGTTCGCGGTGCGTGGAACGACAGTGGCAGCCGCGTCCGCAATACCGCTCTCGGTGAGCGGTACCACCGCCGCCGCCACGCTCACTCTCTGGGCTTTGTTGGGTCTCGAGTCGGCGACCATTCCCGCCAGCAAAGTAAACGACCCGAGCCGCATCATTCCCCGCGCGACCCTGCTCGGCACCCTCATCACCGCCCTCATCTGCATCCTTGCATGCACGACGGTGCTGCTGCTGGTGCCGCCCGCGACGCTCGCTTCCTCGAATGCACCGTTCGTCGATTTGGCGAGCCATTACTGGGGCACGATCGCCGGCAAGACCTTGGCCGTATTCGCCGCCATCAGCGGCTTCGGCGCACTCAACGGTTGGATTCTGTTGCAGGGCGAACTCCCGAACGTGATGGCGAAAAATGGCGTGTTCCCGCGCATCTTCGCGCGAGATTCGGCGCGCTACACGCCGACTTTCGCGCTGTTGTTCTCGAGCGGCCTGGTGAGCCTGTTGATCTTGATGAATTACCAAAGGACCATGGTGAGTGTCTTCACGTTCATGATCCTGCTGTCGACCACCGCCTGCCTGGTGCTGTACTTGCTGTGCTCGCTGTCCTTATTGCGTCTGCAATGGAGCGGGCAGATGCCGCGGCAGCGCGGCAGGATTGTGCCGCTCGCGATCGTCGGAGTCATCACCACTACGTTCTCCCTATGGGCCATCGTCGGCGCCGGCCGCGAAGCGGTCTTGTGGGGCGGTGTGCTGCTGTTGCTCGGCGCCCCGCTCTATTTCTTGGTTCGAAACGACGCGCGGCTCGCATGATCTGGTGGCGATCTTTGGTGGCGGTTGCGCTCGGAGGCATGCTCGGATGCATGTTGCGCTGGGTATTCGCGATGCTCCTCAATCGATATTTTCCGGCCTTACCGCCGGGAACCTTGGCCGCCAATCTCATCGGTTGCTACATCATCGGCGTGGCGCTCGCTTTTTTCACGCAATATCCCGCCTTCGCGCCCGAATGGCGGCTGTTCATGACGACGGGTTTTTGCGGCGGCTTGACCACTTTCTCGACCTTTTCGGCTGAAGTGGTGTTTCTCATGCAGTCGGGACGCCTGACAGCAGCGCTCATTGCGATCGCCGCGCACCTGGGCGGATCTCTGCTGATGACCTTCGCCGGTGTCGGCACCGTGACGTGGCTCAAGAGTTGACCCGCCGCACGCCGGTCTTGCGGCGCAGCTCATTGCGGCATTCCCCTCGCGATATTGTTCCACGGTGAACTTTTTATTCTAACGTGCAACCCAGGCTGCGTGCAAAGTCGACTAGTTGATAGCAGCACACTTTAGTAAGGCTTTCCCGCTCTCGGTCTTGAATGATCGAAATGGATGGACTAACCTGAATTTGTTTCTGCGGCTGCGCTGGCCTTAATAACACGGATTTTTGCGACGCCACGCTCGTTCCGCACTTGATAGGCACCGCTCAAGGCACGGTTCGACACAGGGCACTGGTCAGGCGTCATGGCGCAAGTCTTTCGACCCGAGCAGATTTTCGCGCTGAAGTTCGGCGCGGCTGTGGCTTTTATTCTCTGCGTTGCGGGAATCTTGCTGTGGCGCACTCTCATCGCCGAGTCGCCGCCCATCGATTCCCCGGTCGCGCAAATCCCGCCCTTTAGTCACAAGCATCATGTCAGCGACGTAGGTCTGGATTGCCGTTTTTGCCATGCAACGGTGGAAACCGCGGCCTTTGCCGGGTTGCCGCCGACCTCGACCTGCATGACCTGCCATTCCCAGTTGTTCAAGGGGCAGCCGATCCTCGCCCCGGTTGCTGCGAGTTTTCGCGAAAACCGCCCGCTGCACTGGATCCGCGTGCACCGCCTGCCCGACTTTGTCTACTTTCACCACGACATTCACATCTCCAAGGGTATCGGTTGCTCGACCTGTCACGGGCGCGTGGACCAGATGCCGCTGCTTTGGCGCACCCAGTCCTTGGAAATGTCGTGGTGCCTGGACTGCCACCGCGCTCCGGAGAAATTTCTGCGTCCGCGCAACCGCGTATTTGACATGGGTTGGAATCCACCGCCCGATCAGCTGCAACAGGGCCGGCTGCTGTTGGCCGACTACGGGATTGATCCGCGCCGCTTGACCGATTGCTCCAATTGTCACCGCTAGAAAATAATATGCCACCCACCGACGTCCGTGAGCTTCCCTTCGAGCAAGACATCCTCAGCGAGAGTGCGCCTCTTTGGCGCAGTCTTGAAGAGTTGCCGGAGCGCACCGCATCCGGCAGCGATCGCCGTGAACCCTCCTCCGCCTCGCCCGACTGCCCTACGCTCGATCGACGCCAATTCCTGCGCCTCACCGCTGCATCCTTGTCGGTGGCAGGCGCCGGCGCTTGCAGCCGGGCGCCGCAACAATCGATCGTGCCTTATGTGCACGCGCCGCCGCAGTTGGTGGCCGGCGACCCGCTGTATTTCGCGACCGCCGTCAATCTGGGCGGCGCCGCGCAAGGGCTGTTAGTCAAAAGCAATTACGGCCGGCCGACCAAAATCGAAGGCAATCCCTCGCACCCGGGTAGCCTCGGTGCGACCGATATCTTCGCCCAGGCCGCGGTGCTCGATCTGTGGGATCCGGATCGCGCCCAAGCCGTGCTGCATCAGGGTCAGGTGAGCACCTGGGACGGCTTTGTTGAGGCGCTGAGCGCCCGGATCAGCCGCTTGTCGCAAAACGGCGGGAACGGACTGCGTGTGCTGACCGAGAGCGTCACGTCGCCGACGCTCGCCGGCCAGTTGCACGCGCTGCTCGAACGCTTCCCCGGTGCACGCTGGCACCAGTATCAGCCGATCAATCGCGACCACGCCTACGAGGGCAGCCGCCTGGCCTTTGGCGAAGTCCTGGAAGCGCGTTATCACTTCGACCAGGCGCGGGTGGTGTTGAGCCTCGACAGCGATTTTCTCGCTGGCCCCGGCGTGCGCTACGCGCGTGATTTCGTCGGCGCGCGCCGCGCCGGCGATGCTCATCCCGATCCGGGGCGGCTCTACGTCATCGAATGCACGCCGACGCTCACCGGCAGTTTTGCGGATCATCGGTACGCCGCACGATTTGGCCAGATCGAGACGATAGCCCGTGCCCTGGCGCAGGCTATCGGCCTGCCGGTCGCCGGCGTGCTCGATGCGCCAGCACTGCCCAGTGGCGCTCTGGCGGCCTGTGCGCGCGACCTCAAGCGGAACGCCGGTCACGCCTTGGTCGTCGTCGGCGATGCACAGCCCCCTGTGGTGCATGCGTTGGCCCACGCGATCAATGAGGCGTTGGGAAATGTCGGCCGCACGGTGAACTACACCGCACCGATCTTGGCCCTGGCGGAGCCCCAAGGCGAATCACTGCGCCAATTGACCGAGGACATGGCGGCCGGGCAGGTTGACACGCTCATCGTGCTCGGAGGCAACCCGGTGTACAACGCGCCGGCCGATCGGCTCTTTGGACAGCGCTTGGCCAAGGTCGGCTTGAGCGTCCATCTGAGCCTTTACGATGACGAGACCTCTGCCCTTTGCAACTGGCAGATCCCGGAGGCGCATTTCCTCGAGAGCTGGTCCGATACCCGCGCCTTCGACGGCACGGTCGCCATTCAGCAACCCTTGATAGCGCCCCTGTACGGCGGCAAATCGGCTCACGAGCTGTTGGCGCTCTTATTGGGCCAAACGGCGTCCAACGACTACCAGACGGTGCGCGACTTTTGGACCAAGGTCCGGCCGCAAGCGGACGCCGAGGCACTCTGGGAGCAGGCACTGCACCGCGGCGCGTTCGAAGGCTCGCAATTGCCTGTGCGCCCCGCGTCGGTCCGATCAGATTTTTTGCGCGCGCCGGCATCGCCGATTCCCGACGACACACAACTCGATCTGCTCTTCGCCCCCGACCCGACGGTTTGGGATGGTCGATTTGCCAACAATGCCTGGCTGCAGGAGTTGCCGAAGCCGCTGACCAAACTGACCTGGGACAACGCCGCCCTGGTGAGTCCAAAGCTGGCACAGCAGCTAGGGCTCGCCAATGAAGACCAGATCGAACTGCGATATCGAGGCGCCGTGCTCCTCGCACCAGTGTGGATCGTTCCCGGCCAAGCTGAGGCAACGGTCACCGTGACCCTGGGCTATGGACGAAGCCGGGCCGGGCGGATCGGCAACGGCGCCGGGTTCGACGCGTATTTGCTGCGACGGTCCGACGCGCTTTGGCACGGACAGGGGCTGCAAGTGCGCAAGACCGGCGCCAAAGTGCCCCTAGCGACCACGCAGCATCATTTTTCCATGGAGGGCCGCCGGCCGATTCGGGTGACGACGCTGGACCAATTCCGTCGCGATCCCGCGCTCGTGGCGGGCGACGCGCATCGGCCCCGTCCCAACATGTATGAAGCGGTGCGCGATGAGGGGTATGCATGGGCGATGAGCATCAATCTGGATGCTTGCATCGGCTGCAGCGCCTGCACGATCGCCTGCCAGGCCGAGAACAACATACCGATCGTCGGCAAATCTGAGGTGCGGCGCGGCCGAGAAATGCACTGGATCCGCGTCGATCGCTACTACGAGGGCGCGGCCGATCAGCCACGCACCTACTTCCAGCCGGTACCGTGCATGCATTGTGAGGACGCGCCCTGCGAGGTGGTTTGCCCGGTCGAAGCAACGGTCCACGATTCTGAGGGACTGAATCTGCAGGTATACAACCGCTGCATCGGCACGCGGTTTTGCTCGAACAACTGTCCGTACAAGGTGCGACGCTTCAATTTTCTCCAATACGCCGACGAGGACACGGAGAGTCTCAAGGCGCAGCGCAATCCGGAGGTCACTGTGCGCATGCGCGGCGTGATGGAAAAGTGCACCTACTGCGTACAGCGCATCACCAACGCACGAATTGAGGCCGAGAAAGACAATCGCCACCTGGCCGACGGGGACGTGGTCACGGCCTGCCAGGCGGCCTGTCCGACCGAAGCGATTGTTTTTGGCGATCTCAACGATCCCCACAGTCAAGTCAACCGCGCCAAGGCTTCGCCACTGAACTACGCCCTGTTGGGCGAGCTCAACACGCGGCCGCGCACGACCTACCTCGCTAAATTGACGAATCCGAATCCCGAACTTTTACAAACTCGCGTGGACGATGCCAAGGCGGACGGTTGAGATGAGCAGCCTCGGCGCCCACTCCTACGGCTCGATTTCGCAGAAAATCAGCGGCATCGTGCTGACGGCTGGCACGGCGCGCTGGTGGGTGATCTCCTTTGCCGCGTGTTCGCTGCTCACGCTGGTGTTCTTTGGCGCGATCGGATATTTGTTCTACACCGGGGTCGGCATCTGGGGATTGAATGTCCCAGTGGTATGGGCCTTTGACATCACCAACTACGTCTGGTGGATCGCCATCGCCATGTCCGGAACCTTCATTTCGGCGGTTTTGCATCTGACGCGCCAGCCGTGGGGCGCCTCGATCAGTCGCTTTGCCGAAGCCATGACCGTATTCGCGCTGGCGATCGCCGGCCTGTTTCCGATCCTTCACCTGGGCCGACCCTGGTTCTTCTATTGGCTGACGCCCTATCCGAACGTGATGGCCCTGTGGCCCCAGTGGCGCAGCCCCCTGGTTTGGGATTTCTTCGCGATCCTGGCCTATCTACTGCTGTCGATATTGTTCTGGTATCTGGGGTTGATCCCGGACTTTGCGACCTTGCGCGATCGGGCGCCGGGGCGCGGTGCGCAAATCACCTACGGGCTGCTGGCGTTGGGTTGGCGGGGCGAAGCGCGCCATTGGCAGCGCCGCCAAAGCGCGCAGCTTCTGCTCGCAGGCCTCGCCGTGCCGCTCGTGGTTTCCGTGCACAGCGTGGTGGGCCTGGACTTTGCGGCCGGCAATACGCCGGGCTGGCACTCGACGATCTTTCCACCTTTTTTCGTCGCCGGTGCGATGTTCTCCGGTTTTGCGATGGCGATGACGATCGTCGTTCTGCTGCGCCGCGCATTTCAGCTCGGCGACTACATCACCGTGCGGCACCTGGACAATCTGGCCAAGCTGATCCTTGCCATGGGCCTAGTGCTCGCCTACAGCTACGTCATGGAGCTGTTCATGGCTTGGTACAGCGCCGATCGGTACGAGATCTACACTGCCCTTAACCGCATGCGCGGGCCCTATGCACCGGTCTACTGGTCCTTGATTTTCTGCGTCGTGGTGGCGCCGCAGGCCTTGTGGTCGCGGCGCGTGCGCCACTCACCGTGGGTGCTATTCGGCATCAGCATCCTGATCAACGTGGGCATGTGGCTCGAGCGCTTCATGCTGATCGTCACCAGTGAGCACCGCGACTTTCTGCCCTCCGCCTGGGGCATGTTTTACCCGACCGTCTGGGATTGGGCGATCCTCGTCGGCTCGATCGGCTTTTTTGGCTGGCTGCTGCTGCTTTTTGTGCGCTTCGTGCCCGTGATTTCCATGGCTGAAATGCGCGAATTGCTGGACCACCAGCGGGGTGCATCATGAATCCGGAGCACGAGGTGTACGGATTGCTGGCCGAATTTCCCGGCCCGGCGGCCTTGTTGCACGCGGCGCGCGCGGCGCATGAGGCCGGTTATCGGCGGCTCGAGGCGTATTCGCCCATGCCGGTCGAGGGCCTGGTCGAAGCGCTGGGATCAACGGATGAGGGGCTGCCGCGGCTCGCGCTCGTGGGCGGCATCGTCGGCGGTGTCCTCACCTTCGCTCTGCAATGGGTGAGCGTGACCATCGACTATCCCCTGAATGTCGGCGGTCGCACACCGGCCTGGCCGGGGTTGATTCCGGCCACCTTCGAGATGACGGTGCTCGGTGCGGTGCTGGCGGTATTTTTCGGGGTGCTGCTGCGCAGCGGATTGCCCCGACTCTACCATCCGGTGTTTAACGATGCCGGCTTTGCGGCTGCATCGAGCGATGGCTTTTTCCTCTGTATCGACGCCGCCGATCCACATTACGAGCCGCTGCAGACGCGCAATTTTCTCGAGAGCCTGCAACCGGTACGCGTCAGCGCGGTCGATACCTGAGGACCCGCCGTGAACCGAACCCATACAAGTGGCGTTTTTTCGATGATGCAGCTCATTCTGGCCGGTCTGTGTCTTTCATTGCTGCCGGGCTGTGAAAAAGCCATGCGCAACATGTACGAGCAGCCGAAGTACGAACCGCTCGCGGAGAGCAGTTTATGGCCGGACGGTCAGTCGGCGCGCCCGATCGAGCCCGGCGTCGTCGTGAGTAGCGCTGGCACGTTCGCCGCTTCGTCGAGCGGCCGCCGGGGCGATCTGGCGCAACCGGTGCGTACGCCGCCGCGGGTGACGATCGAGGCCCTGCGGCGCGGGCGCGAGCGCTACGACATTTATTGCGCGCCTTGCCACAGCGTCACCGGAGATGGCGACGGCATGGTCGTGCGCCGCGGCTTTCCCGCGCCGGCCAGCCTCCATACCCCTCTTATGCGCGCAGCTTCGGACGCTCATCTATTTGATGTCATCACCAGCGGTTATGGCGTGATGTATCCTTTTGCCGACCGGATCGGGCCGCCGGATCGCTGGGCCATCGTAGCCTATGTGCGCGCATTGCAGCTCAGTCAGCACGCCAGCATCGTCGATGTACCGCAGGTGGAACAGCGCGTGTTGCGCGAGGAGGCGCCTTAATGGCCGCTGCGACTCGCGCCGCGCGGCGTCTGGCCGCGGTTTGTTTGTTGGCGGCGGGCGCCGGCGTGCTGCTACTCATCGGGGTCGGCCGGCAAGGCGGCCAGCCGTGGCTGCCCTCGTATCTGTTCGTCTGGCTGTTCGTGCTCGGCCTATCGCTCGGGAGCCTAGCCTGGGTAGCCGTGCACAATCTGACGGGCGGTGACTGGGGGCAGGCAGCCGGGCCATTCTTTCAAGCTGCGCTGCGTCTCTTTCCGTTAAATGCGTTCCTCGCGGTGCCGCTCCTTGTTGCTCCTGCCGGGTTGCTGCCATGGATGCGCACGGCTGGCGCCCCGGATGAGGGCTTCGTAGCGGCCCAGCACTGGTACCTGAACTCGGCGTTTTTCTACGTTCGCGCGATCATTTACTTTGCGATCTGGCTGGGGATTGCCCAGCAGTTGCGGAGCGACGGTGCTTCGCCGCCGCACCCGCGCGCTCGGCGCCGCCCCTCGTTGCAGGCCGTTTCCGCTGTCGGCTTCGTCCTGTACGCCATCACCACGACCTTTGCCGCGGTAGACTGGACCATGTCGCTCACGCCGCCTTGGCACTCGACCGTATTTGGCCTGCTCATCGGCACCGGGCAGGCGCTCTCGGCGCTCGCCGGCGCCATCGTCTTCGGCGCCGCGCTGACGCGTGAGGTGGATGAGCCGCTGCGCCGGCGCTTTCACGATTTGGGCAATCTGGCGCTGGCGCTGGTCATGGTGTGGGCGTATCTGGGGCTGATGCAGTTTTTGATCATCTGGATCGAAGACCTGCCCGACGAGATAGCCTGGTTCCTGCTGCGCAGCCAAACCAGCTGGAGCGCCCTCACGTGGTTCGTGGTCGTGGCTCATTTTGCGCTGCCCTTTGTGTTGCTGCTATCGCGCGGCGCCAAGCGCGCGCCGGCGGTGCTGGCGGCGGTGGCCAGCCTCGTGCTGCTGGCCTGTCTAGCCGACAGCTTCTGGCTGATCGTGCCCAACTTTCGTCCGCGCGGATTCGAACTGCAGTGGAGCGACTTGGGCGCCCTGCTGGCCATCGGCGGGCTCTGGTTGGGTTGCTTGCTCTTCATCATCGGGCGCCCGGCGGCCGACCCGCTGCGCGACCCTCTGGCCCAAGGAACTTGAGCGTGGCACACAACACATCTGAGGGCAGAGTGCCGCCCGTGCATCGCGGACAGCACAGCTTCGATCTGGATGTCAGCTTCATCCGCTGGTTTTCGTTCGGAATCGTGGTGCTGCTGATCGTCACCGCAGCGTCTGCCTTTGCCATGCTCGGCGGCTTTCGCATTCCCCTTCCCCGCGCAGCGTCCAGCGCCGCCCCGGACACGCCAGGATCGGCCACTGTGCCATTCGCGACCCTGCAAAGCGCGCCGCAGAACGACCTGCGCAGCTACCGCCGCGACAAGGCGACCGCACTCGAGGGTTACCGCTGGGTCAACCGCGCCGGCGGGGTCGTGCAGATTCCCATCGAGCGCGCGATGGAATTGGTGGCCTCGGAGCAAAGCAGGCAGAACGTTGCGCCCGGAATCACGCCGGCGGCCCCCGCGGCGCCCCAGCCAGGCGGGGCGCAGACACGATGAAAACTCTGACCGGCACAATCATGACTGCCCTCGCCCTTCTGCTGGCCGCACAGCAGTTGGCCGCACAGCAGTTGCCTACGCGAACCGACCTTGACCGCACGATCACCGCCAGCGCGGATTTTGTACAGCACTTGGACCGGAGTCTCCCCACCGATCTGCAATTTCATGACGAGCGGGGCGACACGGTGCGGCTGGGCGACTTCTTCGGCGCCGGTCCTTTGGGCTTGGTGTTTTCTTACTATGGCTGTTCGAATCTATGCCCGATGCAGGTTCGCAACCTGGCCCAACGGCTGGCTCAAACCTCGGCCGGCGCCGCGGAGCAGGCGCAGATGCTCGTCGTCAGCATCGATCCGCTCGATTCGCCGGTATCGGCAGCTCAGGCCAAGCACAAGTTCCTCGACAATTTGCTGCCCGCTGCCCGGGCCGAGCGCTGGCATTTCTTGAGCGGCGCGCCGGCCGACATCGCCTACCTCACAGAGTCGGTTGGATTTAGCTACGGATACGACCAGAAGACGCACCAGTATGCCCACCCGGCGGGATTTGTCCTGATCACCTCGGCGGGAAAGATTGCGCGCTACTTCTTTGGCTTTGACTATACCGCCGACGAACTGGGGCGCGCCTTCGACCAAGCCGCCGCCCACCAAATCGCCTCGCCGATCGCGCGGCTGCTGATGGTATGTTTTCACTATGACCTGGCGAGTGCGCCATACAGCGCCCTGATCATCGAGGTGCTGCGCGTGGCTTCCGTCGTCATGCTCCTCGGCCTGCTGGCGCTTGCCTGGATCTTGCTCAGGCGCGCGCGGCGCGCCCGGACCTCGGAAGCCTGATCATGAATTCTCTGCCTTTTTTTCCGGTTCGCGCCTCGACCACCGCCGGCCAAGTCGACAATCTGTATTTCGCCTGGCTCGCATTGTCGGGCGTGGTCGCGCTCATCGTCGCGCTGCTGCTCGTCTGGTTTGCCATCCGCTACCGGCGGGGCTCGGCCGCCAATCGAGCCGTGGCCGATGCGGCCGAGTCCGAGAAGAAGATGCACCGAATCGAGATCGTCTGGACCGTCGTGCCGCTGGCCTTGTTTCTCGCGATGTTCGTGTGGAGCGCCCGGGTCTACTACGAGAACGTGACGGTCCCGAAGGGAGCGCTGCCGATCTACATCGTCGCCAAGCAATGGATGTGGCATGCCGAACATCCGGCCGGCGAGCGCGAAATCAACGAGCTGCACGTCCCGCTCGGCCGCCCGGTCGAACTCCTGATGACCTCGCAGGATGTGATTCACAGTTTGTCGATCCCGGACTTTCGCATCAAGCAAGACGTCCTGCCCGGTCGCTATACGACGCTGTGGTTCACCGCCAACCGCACCGGCGAGTATCACCTGTATTGCACGCAATTCTGCGGCGCCTCGCATTCGCACATGGTCGGACGGGTGGTGGTGATGGAGCCGGCCGCCTTCGAGGGCTGGTTGTCGGCGCACGCCAGCGCGCCGACCATGGCCGCGCGCGGTGCGCAGCGCTACCGTCAGCTCGGCTGCAACGGCTGCCACGGTGCGCAGGCCATGGTGCGCGCGCCAAAACTCGAGGGCCTGTTCGGCACGCCGGTTGAGCTGCGCGACGGCCGCTCCGTGCTCGCCGACGAGCGCTTCATACGCGATGCGGTGCTGCTGCCGAACCGGGATGTGCCGGCCGGTTATGATGCAAGCATGCCATCGTTCCGCGGACAAATCGGCGAAGAAGAATTGCTCGAGATCATCGAGTACCTGAAGTCCCTGGGCAATGCAACCCAACAGGTGGTGCCATGAACAGCGCTGCAATCGCATCAGAGGAAAACTATTTGACCACCGGCTGGAACTGGTGGTCGTGGTTGACGACCCTCGACCACAAGCGCATCGGCATTCTGTACACGATCACGATCACGCTGCTCTTCGGCATCGGCGGTGCGGCCGCCGCCATGATCCGCCTCGACCTGCTCACGCCGCACAGCCAGCTCGTCAGCGTCGAGACCTACAACAAGCTCTTCACCATGCATGGCGTGATCATGGTCTGGTTCTTTTTGATTCCCTCGATCCCGGCGACGCTCGGCAACTTTCTCATTCCCATGATGGTCGGGGCGCGCGACCTGGCATTCCCGCGCCTGAACCTGGCAAGCTGGTATTTGTTCGTCGGCGGCGCCCTGTTCACCATCTACGCATTGTTGGCCGGCGGCGTGGACACCGGCTGGACTTTCTATGCGCCGTATTCGACGACGTTTTCCACCTCGCAGGTGTTTGCGGCCGCCACCGGCGTGTTCATCGCCGGCTTTTCGTCGATTCTGACCGGCTTGAATTTCGTCGTGACCATCCACTCGATGCGCGCGCCGGGGATGACCTGGTTTCGCCTGCCGCTGTTCATTTGGGCGATGTACGCGACCAGCCTCATACTCGTCTTGGCCACACCGGTTCTTGCAATGACCCTGATGTTGATGGGCATCGAGCGCATCTTCGGTATCGGCGTGTTCGATCCGGCGTTGGGCGGCGATCCGCTGTTGTTCCAGCACCTGTTCTGGTTTTACTCGCACCCGGCCGTCTACATCATGGTCGTCCCAGCGATGGGGGTGGCGAGCGAAATCATCAGCTGCTTTTGCCGCAACCCGATCTTCGGCTATCGTTTCATGGCCTATGCGATGCTGGCGATCGCCGCCTTCGGATTTTTGGTTTGGGGTCATCACATGTTCGTCAGCGGGCAGTCGGCTTTTGCGGGAACCGTGTTCTCGCTGCTGACCTTCCTCGTCTCGGTGCCCTCGGCCATCAAGGTGTTCAACTGGACGGCGACGCTGTACAAGGGTCACGTTTCCTTTCATGCGCCCATGCTCTATGCGCTGGGCTTCGTCGGTCTGTTCACCATCGGCGGTCTGACCGGGCTGTTTCTGGCCTCGTTGGGGCTCGACGTGCAACTGCACGACAGCTATTTCGTGGTCGCGCACTTTCACTACATCATGGTGGGCGCCGCGGTCATGGCGTTCTTCGGGGGAGTGCATTTTTGGTGGCCGAAAATCACCGGGCGCATGTACCCTGAAGGGTGGGCGCGCTTTTCGGCGATCCTGACCTTCATCGGCTTCAACCTCACCTTCTTTCCCCAGTTCATCCTGGGTTATTTGGGCATGCCGCGCCGCTACCCGGTATATCCACCCGAATTTCAAGTGTGGAACGTCTTGTCCTCGGCCGGAGCGTCGCTGCTGGCTTTCGGCTACATCCTGCCGCTCATTTACCTGCTGTGGTCGCTTCGCTACGGCGAGCGCGCACCGGCCAATCCGTGGGGCGCCAAGGGTTTGGAATGGGAAACGGCATCGCCGCCGCCGTCGGAAAATTTTCATGCCACGCCGGTGGTAACCGAGGAAGCGTATGCCTACGCACGCACGGAGGCCCCCCATGGCTGACGCCGTCGCGGCCATAGCTCCGCAATTCGACGATGCCGAGCAGCAGCGCACGGCCGCGAACCTGGGCATTTGGATTTTTCTGGCCACCGAGATCCTGTTCTTCGGCGTGCTGTTTGCCGCTTACGCGATCACGCGCGTACGCTTTCCGGAGGCATTTGCCGCCGCCAGCCGCCTGACCAACCTGCCCCTGGCCGGCACCAACACCGCGGTGCTCCTGACCAGCAGCCTGACAATGGCGTTGGGCGTGCACGCCGCCCAGCATGGCGCGCGCCGCGCGTGTGTCCACTGGCTCGGCTTGACCGTCGCACTCGGATGCGCCTTTCTGGCGATCAAAGCCGTCGAGTATCGCCTCGACTACCTCGAACACCTGGTGCCGACGCTCGATTTTCGCTATGCCGGACCCCAGGCCGACCAGGTCGAGCTCTTCTTCTACCTGTATTTTTTCATCACCGGCGTACACGCCCTGCATGTGCTCATCGGCATCGGCTGCATCACGACGATCGCGGTCATGGCCTCGCGCAATGCGTTCAGTCCGGACTACTTCACACCGGTCGACGTCACTGGATTGTATTGGCACCTGGTCGATGTCATCTGGCTGTTCGTGTTTCCCATTCTCTATCTCATCTCGCGATCATGACGAACCGCACCTATCCGCGCCCCATGGTCTATGTCGTGGTCTGGCTGGCCTTGCTGGTCCTGTTGGCCGTGACGGTGAGTTCCGCCTTTCTGCCGCTGAGCTGGGCCAACACGCCGCTGAACCTGGCGGTGAGCGTGACGCAAGCGGCACTGGTAATGCTTTTTTCGATGCACCTGCGCTCGGCGCATCCGCTCATAAAGATCATCGCGGTAATTGGGTTTTTCGGCATCGCGATCTTGATCGTCCTATCGCTGTTCGATGTGCTGACACGCTAGCTTGACTGACACGTTAACCGGGGGAGAATCCGTCATCAATTCGCTCAACTCCATGCCCGCATCCGACCAGGTCCACACTGGTCCCGCCCTCATTCGCGCGCTCGCCGCTGCCGCCTTGCTCCTGTGCCTGTGCGTGGTCGTGTTGGGCGCGTACGTCAGACTGAGCAGCGCCGGACTCGGCTGCCCGGATTGGCCGGGCTGTTACGGTCACCTGACGCCCACGGGCGCGGCGTCCGACGCGCGCGTTCTTTCCTCGCCCCTCGCCGGCCGGCCGCTCGAAGTCGGTAAGGCCTGGCGCGAGATGGCGCATCGCTACGCGGCCGGCACCCTCGGACTGCTGATCCTGTCGCTGGTGCTCATCGGCGCCAGCCGGCGCGAACGAGTACTGCCGTTGCGCTACGTCACGATCCTGTTCGCGATCGTTCTGGCACAAGCGCTCCTAGGCATGTTGACCGTCACGTGGCAACTGAGGCCGCTCGTGGTCACGTTGCATCTTTTATTCGGCTTCGCCACGCTGTCGCTGCTGTTGTGGTTGGTGCTGTCACTGCCTCAAGTCGCTCGCTGGTGGCGTGCGGCGCCGTTCGAGGCACACGGCACCGCGGCACGGGCGCGGCTGTTGGCACTGCTCGCTCTCATCGCTCTCGGCGCGCAGATTGCGCTCGGCGGGTGGACCAGCAGCAACTATGCGGCGCTTGGTTGCCCGGACTTTCCCACCTGCCAGGCGCAGTGGTGGCCGCAGGGCGATTACCGCGCAGCCTTCGAATTGCAGGGCGCGGCCGACCGCACTTACGAGGGCGGCGTGCTGGATGCAAAGGCGCGCACGGCGATTCAATTCACCCATCGCTTGGGGGCACTCGTCGTCGCGATCATGCTGCTCGGTGCGGCGGCGGCGGCGTTGCGGTTGCGCGGGAAGATCGCACGATACGCAGCCGGCCTCGTGATCGCGGCGCTGGCGACGCAGTTGATCCTGGGCATTTCAATGGTAGTGCGCGGATTTCCGCTGTGGCTCGCCACCGCGCACAGCGCCGGCGCGGCACTGCTGCTCATGACCACCGTCGGATTGAACCGTGCGCTGCGGCCGCCCGTATGAACCACGCTGAAGCACGCGCCGCGAGCGTCGCGCCCACGTGGCACGATTATTGGCAGCTCACCAAGCCGCGGATCGTCGCGCTCATCGTGCTGACATCGCTGGTCGGTTCGCTATTGGCCGCTCCGGGCCTGCCCAGGCTCGACACCCTGCTGCTGGCGAACCTCGGCATTGCACTCGCGGCCGGAGGCGCCGCCGCCATCAACCATCTCCTGGATCGCGGCATCGATGCCCGCATGCGCCGCACCCTGGCTCGGCCCTTGCCGGCCGGACATCTGAAGCCGCAGCAGGCGCTGTGCTTTGCCCTCGCGCTCTGCATCGCATCGATGCTGCTCCTGGTCCGCGAAGTGAACGTGCTCACGGCGGTGCTGACATTCGCGTCGTTGTTCGGTTATGCCGTGATCTACACCGTGTGGCTCAAGCGGGCGACTCCGCAGAACATCGTGATCGGCGGCGCCGCCGGCGCCGCGCCCCCGGTGCTCGGTTGGACCGCCGTCACCGGCCACTTCGAGTCGCAGGCTTTGCTCTTGTTCCTGATCATCTTCTTGTGGACACCGCCGCATTTTTGGGCGCTGGCGATTGCCCGACGCGCCGAATACGCCAAGATCGATATTCCCATGCTGCCGGTGACGCACGGCGTGGCGTTCACCAAGCGGGCGGTGCTGCGATACACGATCGCTCTGACGATCATCACGGCGCTGCCGTTTCTGCTGCGCATGAGCGGTCTCATCTATCTGGGTGCGGCGGTGATTCTCGATGCCGGGTTTCTGCGGTGCGCGCTCGAGCTCAAGCGATCATCGAGCGACGCGGTGGCCATGCGCATGTTTCGCTATTCCATCGCGTACCTCGCGTGGCTCTTTTTGGCTCTGTTGCTGGATCACTATCTGCCGACGACGCAGCGTCTCTGAGGCGATCAGCCGGCGAGACGCAGCCCCTCCAATTGACGCATCAGGCGCGCACGGGACGCCAGGGCCCGCACCGTTGCCGTGGTTCTCTTCTGGTCGACTTCGATCACCAATAGGTGCGACAGGCCGCTTTCCTCGAACACCCGCAAGAGGTCGCCGGCAGACGCCGATTGGATGCTTGCCCAATCTACCGCCAGCAATTGATCCCAAGGCGTCATGATGTCGGCGACTCGGATGTCCTGATGGCGGTTGTAATTGGAGGACTGCAGGAACTGCATCGGCTTCTCGCCCTGGATGTCATACGAGGTGATGAGACCCACGAGGCGTTGATCCGTCGCCACCAGGAGCGCACGCACCCCCAGCCGGATCATGTCATTCAACGCATCGTCGATTTGCCGCTCGGCATCGACGGTGACCGGATACTCCCGGGTGAAGTCCGTGACCGCATGAAGGGCCGGGTCGCCGGGTTGAAGCGAGTGCCCATCCTGTACCGAACGGCGCGGCAGCACCGCCTCGCCGACCCTTTGCATCGAGACCAATGACATTGTTGCCGGTGCCGCGTCCTTCATAGCGATTTGGAGCATACGCGGCGCGGCATGGTTCCCGCAAATTGGGAGTCACGACCCGCTGAGCGCCCTCCTTTGGCGCCCCTGCTCTGAATTCATGCTATATTAATTAGATTACTAATGATTAGGGTGTGCTTTAATGCCCGATCTGGAAGAGCGGTTCGCCGATGCCCTGCATGGAACCGCACGAGCCTGGCGCCAGGCGGTCGATCGCCGGCTCAAAAGCTTAGGGTTGAGCCAGGCCAGCTGGATGACCATCGCGGTGGCCGCCAAGGCGCGCACGCCCTTGTCGCAGTCCGAACTCGCCGATCGTCTGGGGGTCGAGGGCGCCACCATGGTGGCGATGGTGGACCGGCTGGTGAAGGCGGGATTTGTCGCCCGTCAGCCATCGAAGACCGATCGGCGCATCAATCGCATCGTGGTCACCGAAGCCGGCAACCGGCTTTTCGCCACGGTTAAGACCGAAGCCGCCGCGGTGCGCAAGGAATTGCTGGAGCACATAGACCCCAAAAAGCTCGCGCTGGCAACCGAATTGCTCGAGACGCTGCAAGGGCTCATCGAGGGAGAGGCATGACGGGATCCGACACCCTTCGACCGCTCGATCGACGCATGATCACGCTGTCCATCATGGCGGCAACGATCATGCAAACGCTCGACGGCACCATTGCGAACGTTGCCCTGCCGCACATGCAGGGCACGCTGTCCGCGTCTCAGGATCAGATCGCCTGGGTATTGACGTCCTACATCGTCGCCGCCGCGATCGCCACACCGCTCACCGGTTGGCTCGTGGATCGCTTCGGGCAGAAGCCGGTGTTTCTGGCTTCGGTGATCGGTTTCACCGTGGCATCCGCGCTCTGCGGATTGTCGGATAGCTTGGCCGAAATCGTCGCGGCGCGCCTGCTGCAAGGCCTGTTCGGAGCGGCGCTGGTGCCGATGTCCCAGGTGGTCTTGATGGACATCAATCCGCCGGCAAAGCAAGGCTCCGCCATGGCGATCTGGGGGGTGGGCGTCATGGTCGGCCCCATTCTCGGCCCCACCCTGGGCGGATGGCTCACGGACAGCTACAGCTGGCGCTGGGTGTTTTTCATCAACATTCCCGTCGGAATCATGACCACCTACGGTATCTGGAAATTCATTCACCCGCGGCCGGTCTCCCGGCGCGTGCAATTCGATCTGTTCGGATTCGCCGCACTGAGCATCGCAATCGGCGCTTTGCAGATGCTCCTCGATCGCGGTCAACAGAACGATTGGTTTTCCTCGACCGAGACCTGGATCGAGACGATCACCATGACCGTGGCATTCACCTACTTCGTGGCGCACACCTCGCTCACCCGCGCGGACAGGTCGTTTTTGGATTATCGCCTGCTCAAGAACCGCAATTACGCGACCGGTCTCATGTTCATCTTCATCGTCGGCCTGGTGATGTTCGCCACGCGAGCGCTGATCCCCACCATGCTCGAGGACCTGCTCGACTACCCGGTGACGACCACCGGCCTGGTGACCGCACCCTCCGGCATCGGAACCATGGCATCGATGCTCCTTGCCGGCCGCATCCTCGGTAAGATCGATCTGCGGCTGATTTTATTCTGCGGATTTGCGATCACCGCGGTGTCGTTGTATCAAATGACCGGCTATTCGCTGGATCTGTCGCAGGGGGACATCGTGTGGCCGGGAGTGATCCAGGGCATCGGCTTGGGATTCGTCTTCGTCCCCTTGAGCACGGCGACGTTCGCGACGTTGAGTCCGGAAATGCGGGCTCAAGGAACCGCGATATTCAGTCTGGTGCGCAACATCGGCAGCAGCATCGGGATTTCCCTGGTGCAGGCCGTGCTGGTGCGCAGCACCGCGAACTCGCATGCCGCCCTGGTCGAGCGGATCACTTACGCGAATCCCGCGTGGACCAATCCCGGCGTCGCCTCGGCCTATGATGTGAGCCGGCTCAGCGGCGCAGCCGCCCTTGACCGCGCAATCACACAGCAGGCATCGATGATCGCGTACATCAACGACTTTCGGCTGATGCTGTATTTGACACTTGCGGTCATTCCCCTGGTGCTATTCGTCCATGCGCCCCGGCGCACCGCCGCCGCCGCGGCGCATGCGGTCATGGACTGACCCGGGACGCTCCCCCACCCGCAGCCGTAGCGTTTGGAAAGCCGCGGTGTTTGGAAATGTGTGAACTGGTTCGCCGCCCGATAGCGCTTAGCCGTAGAAGAATTCCGCCCATGTCCGATCGACGCGAAACTGATTTCCTGGCGTATATTTTGGGCGGATTCGTCATAGCCATCGGCGGAATCGCCGTCGGCGTCGCCTCCACCAATAAGGCTCCTAATAGCGCCGCCATGACGAGCCAGGTTGCGGTCACGATGCCAACTGGTGCGGCCGCGGCGGCGGCGCCGTCCAAGGCGCCCGCCGCCCGTTAATTTATGCCGGTGAGCCCGGTGCTCACAGCAGTATTTCCTGCAGGGACACGATCTTCATGCCGTCGGCGACTTGCTGCCTGCCGACCTCGCGAAATCCGAAACGTACATGAAATCGCCGTGAGGCATCATTCGGCGGATCCACATCGAATTCGCAGGTTATCCGCGCGATGCCCTCGCTGCGCGCGCGCGCGATGAGGTCCTCGTACAGGCGCGCCGCAAGCCCCTGCCCGCGCGCGCTGCTCCCGATGACGATGCGGTCGATGTACAGAAACTCGGCGTAGCGGGCCGCAAACCAGCGATAATTCGGGCTGTCGTAGTCCGCAGCCTGCCTAAACGCCAACAGAAACCCGAGCACTGCCCGGTCGAAACCGATGACGCGCCGGTACCATGCCTGGCCGTGAAGGAACTTCAGTCTCGGCAATGACAAGGGACTCAAGAAATGTTCCGACTCGGCGTTGAGGCGCAGCAGCGCCTCGAAATCCGATTCGCTGGATTCCCGCATGACATAGCGCAGCAGGCGCCGCACCTCGATGAGCGAATCAGCGCCTCGTCCCTGTGCCTCGAGTTGCGCAAATCGCAACAAGGCTCGCTCGTGCGCTGCCAAGTACTCGAGAATCGGACGGTCCGCCGCGGTCGCGGAATCGCGCAGCGCCTCGTAGGCAGCAACGTACGAAGGCCGCTCGGTCAAGAGCATCTCGATCATGGCGTCCCAGGTCTCCGCCTTGAGCGCCCAGTGGCGTCCGATCTTCTCTTCCGCCGCATAGTCGAAGGGGCCGAGCCCGTATCGGGTGACCAGCGGCGATAATTCCTCGGCCGTGCAGCGTTCGAGATTCACCAGGGAAGCCAGTTTGGCACGCTTCTCGGCATCGCCGCCCAGTCGATTTGCGAGCTCGGTGAACCGGGCGATGCCTTGGAATTCGCCGCGGTAGGCCTCCGCGATCCTGCGCAGATATTCGGTCTTATCGCCGCCGGTAATTTGATTCACGATGCCTGGCCCACGATGGTTTGCCCACGCTTGATCCGCATGTGTCCGTTTGCGATTTCAGGGATTCTAATTATCTTATATATCAGTTAAATATAATTACTTTCTCAAGTTAAATATACTAATTGCTCAATGCCACTGCGGTTGCCATTGCGGTACCCCGGCCTGCCAAAAGACGAATGCGATCCAATCGGCGGTGAGGGCATCGGTCTGCGCCTTGGTCGAGCCGATGCCGTGGCCCGCTTCCTCGTCGATGCGCAACAGCACCGGGCGCGACGTGCCGGAGGCCTGAAACGCCGCCGCCGTTTGCGCAGGTTCCCAGGGCGCCACGCGGGGGTCGTTCAATCCCGTGGTCACCAGGACCGCCGGGTATTGCGTGCCGGTTTGAACGTGGCTAATAGTGTCCATTGCGTAAAGATTATTGAAACCGGCTTCGGTGGTGACCGTGCCGAACTCCGGAATGTTCGGCGGTCCGTTCGGCGAGAATTCCGCGCGCAAGGTATGGCTCGCGGGCACGAGATCGATGGCACCGGCGAACAAATCGGGCCGCTCGGTAATCGCGCGTCCCACGGTAATGCCGCCCGCCGAGCCGCCGACGATGAACAGCTTGTCCTTGCTCGTGTCGCCGCGGGCAATCAAGTATTCGCTGCACGCGATCAAATCGCCCCAGGTGTTGTGCTTGTTCGCGTCCTTGCCGCCGAGGCGCCAGGTCTCGCCCAAGTCGCCGCCGCCCCGCACGTGGCATACGCCGTAAGTGATGCCCTGGCGCATGGCCGCGGCGCGGCGCACGCTGAAATCGGCGAGTTCCGAGATGCCATACGACCCGTAGGCCTCGATGATGGCGATCCGCGCCCCGCTCGCGTCCTTGGGTTGGATCAGCGACAAGGGCACCATCACCCCGTCCCCGGCCCGTGCGCTTAAATCGCTGACGACATACTTCGATGAGTCGATATCGCCGTGGGTGCCGATCTTCAAATCGCTGAAGGACTTATCCGAAGGGCGGTAAGCGTACAAGGTGGGCGGCACGACCCAGCTGGAGAGATTGACGGTGACGCCGGAGACGCGCGGATCCGCGAACGCTTCGTCGATGTGCCCTTGAACGGGCAGCGGGACTTCCTCGATCGAGGTCGATCCGGTGGGAATGCGCAGCAGCTGCGAATAGGCGCCGTGGCGCGCCATGACATAGAGCGCGTCGGCCGCGGCGTGAATCCCTTCGATCACGCGTTCGGGCTCCGCGGGCACGAGCACCGAGGCGGATGCGAGTCCCTGGCCTGCGCGAACCGACAGGACTTTGAACGTGGGCGCATCTTTGTGCGAGAGCAGGAATATTTCCGAATCGCGCATATCGAGGGACGTGATCCCATCGTCGCGCGTAAGCAATGGCGTCCAGGCGGCTTTCGGATCGCGCACCCGGGCGATCGGTGCGAGCCACACGGCGAGCTCGTTCTGCACCCCGTTGAGCAATACCGCCGCCGCGAACGGCGCACCCACGCTCATGTTCAACACGGGGAACTCCTCTGGTCTGACGGGCGGGCCATGCCCGACAGCGGCACCCAGAATGGCAACGGGATCGGATTTCAAGTCCCAGGCATCCGCGGTCATATTCTTGTAGGTGTCGGTCTGCGGATCGGTGGCGGCAAGCTTTTTCAGGCGAATGAAATACACGGTTTTCGAATCATCGCTCCACGCCGTCGCGCCGAAGCGCGCGCGGTCGATCGGCCCTGCAATCTTTTTACCGCTGACCGCATCGTAGACCGTCAATTCCGCATCTTCCGAGCCCCCCTTCGATATACCCACCGCGAGCTTGCCGCCGTCGGGCGAAGCGAGAAAATAATTGATGGCGTAAGGCTTGCCTCCGTGCGCTTTGCGCAGCGCCGCGATGTCGACGAGTTTTCGGGTGCCCGAGGCGTCGGAAACGATCAAATCGAAATTGTCCGATCCCGGCGCCCGCTCCTCGTAAAACGCCCGGCCGCCGAACTCTTCGTAGCCCTGAACCAAGCCGAAACTCGCCGAGAACTTGGCAACCCCGGTCCGCAAATGAGCGAGCGGCGCGATCGCATCGAGTACCGATCGCGTGTAGCGACCGTGGGCCTGCATCCATGCGATCGTGGACGGATCGAGCGCTTCCATGTAGCGATAGTTGTCCGTCACCTGCCGACCCCACAGGGTTTCAGTGACGGGTTTGACGAGGGCAGCCGGCGGCTTCGTGGGCGGAACGGTGGGCGTATCCGCCGGAACAGCCGCCGGCCAAACCGCGGCCCCGGCAAGCAATGCCGCGCCCAGCCCAATGAATTTCTTAGCGTGCATGGAGAACACCCATTTTTTAGTGAACTGCCTGCAAGGCCGCGGCGCCGCCTGGAACGAGCCGCGCGCAGCGGAATATTCAAAGCGATGCAGCGCAATGGTTGCTCTCATCACGCCACGGAATCCGCACGGCCGGTGGAGGGCCCGCCGGTCGTAGGGCCGTGAGGTTCCGCCAGCAGTTTGCCCGCCCGCGGCGCCATCCAGCGCTCGATGTCGTCGAACACGGTGAACACCGCCGGCACGATGACCAGAGTCAGCAAGGTCGAGGTCGTCAGCCCCCCGATCACGGCAATCGCCATGGGCGAGCGAAAATCGCTGTCCCCGCCCCAACCGAGGGCCACGGGCAACATGCCGGCCACCATCGCCACGGTGGTCATGACAATCGGCCGCGCGCGCTTGTGTCCCGACTCGAGAATGGCGTCCAATCGGGATTTGCCGGCGCGCATCTCCTCGATCGCGAAATCCACCAACAAGATGGAATTCTTGGCGACGATGCCCATGAGCATCAAAAGACCGATCACCACCGAGATCGAAAACGGCCGATTGGTGAGCAACAGCGCGATCGCGGCGCCGCCAAGCGACAGAGGCAGGGCCGACAAGATCGTGATGGGCTGGAACAGCCGCGCGAACAGGAGCACCAGCACCGCGAGCACCATCAGCACGCCCGCACCCATGGCGAGCGCGAAATTCTCCATCATTTCCTGAAAGTATTCGGTATCACCCCGCTTGACCAGGTGCACCCCCTGCGGCAGATTCGCAAGCGCCGGCAGCGCGAAGATCTTCTTGGTCGCAGTGCCGAGTTCCACCCCCGGGCTGAGATCCGCCTCGAGGAACGCGCGGCGGCTCTGGTTGAAGCGGCGTACCGCCGAGGGACCTTGACCGAACGACAGATCCGCCACCGATTTCAGAGGCACCGCGCTCCCGGACGCCGTGGGTACCGGCAGGTTCTCCAATGTCGACAGATCACGTCGTGCGTTCTCGACTAAGCTCACGCGAATCGGGATCTGGCGGTCCTGCAGCGAGAACTTGGCGCCGTTCTGCGGCAGATCGCCCAAGGTCGCAATGCGAATCGTCTGGCTGATGCTCTGTACGCTCACGCCCAGCTGAGCGGCGATATCGAGCCGCGGATGCACGACGATCTCGGGGCGGGGCAAATCGCCCTTGATGCGCGGCGTACGAATCACATTCAGAGCGCGCATTTGCTCGAGGACCTGGTGCGCCGTTCGCTCGACCAGCGACGGATCGTCGCCGGTCAAGTACAGCTGGATGTCGCGTCCGCCCCCGTTGTTGGAGAAATTCAGATGCCCGTCGGGGACCTGCGCGAGCATGGGCATCATGCTTTGTTCCCACTCTTTTTGGCTCATCTTGCGCTCACTGCGCGGCACCAGATTCACGTAGATCACGGCGGTGCGAATCTCGCCGCCATCGCCGCCCACGAACTCCATGATGTCGGTCACCTGGGGCGATTTCTTTAGAAGCGCGGCAGCGGCCGCCGATACGCGCGCGGTATCCCGTAACGTGCCGCCTGGCGGCAGTTCGATGTCGAGCTCCGAATTCGCGAAATCTTCCGCCGGCAAAAAGGCTTGCGGAACGATTGAAAACGCGGCGAGCGAAAGCAGGAAAAAAACCACTCCCGCGGCGATGGTCTTCCAGCGATTCGCGACGCACCAGCGCAGCGCGGACAAATAGAGAGTCATCACGGGACCGTCGCCGTGCGATGTGCCCATCGCATCCGAGCGCAAGGCGTATGCCGCGAGCACCGGCGTGACCAGGCGCGCCACCATCAGCGATATGAACACGGCGGCCGCCACGGTCAGCCCGAATTGCTTGAAGTACTGACCGGTGATCCCGCCCATGAAGCTCACCGGCAGAAACACGGCGATGATGGTGAAAGAGGTCGCTACCACCGCCAAGCCGATTTCATCGGCGGCATCGAGCGCCGCGCGGTAGCCGCTCTTGCCCATCCGGATGTGGCGCACGATGTTTTCGATTTCGACGATGGCATCGTCGACCAGCACCCCCGCCACCAGGGACAGCGCCAGCAACGTGATTTGATTGAGCGTGAAATCCATCCACTGCATGAAGGCGAACGTCGGGATGGCGGATAACGGGATGGCGAGCGCGGCGATGACGGTCGCGCGCCAACTGCGCAGAAACAGCCACACGACGACGACCGCCAGTATCGATCCCTCGATCAGCGCATTCAAAGAGGAATCATAGGTCCGCAGCGTGTGATCGACGGTCGTCGAGTTGAGTTTCACGTGCACTGCCGGATTCTCGCTTTGGATCTTGTCGAGCTCGGCTTGCACCGCGCGGTGTACGCTCACGTCCGATGCGCCCTTGGCTTTGAACACTCCGAAACTGGTCGCCGGCCGGCCGTTGAGCCGGGCGAGCGTGCGCACCTCCGCAATGCCGTCGCGCACATCGGCTACCTCGCTTAAGCGAAACGATCGGCCGCCGCTCGCGATGATCTCAGTCTGTGCCAAGTCTTGCGCCGTTTTGGCGCCGCCCAGCACACGGATCGCCTGCTCGCCGCCGCCCACCTGGGCCCTGCCGCCGGCGGCGTCGAGATTGAGGGTTCGCAATTGCTCATTGACCTCGACCGCCGTGAGACCGAGCGCCTGCAACCGCGCCGGGTCGAGCTCCACGCGAATCTCCCGGTCGACCCCGCCGTAGCGCGACACTTGCGCGACTCCGGGCACGGCCAACAGGCGCTTGGTGATCGTGTTGTCGATGAACCAGCTGAGTTCCTGCGGAGTGAGCGACGTGGTGGTCACCGCATAGTAGGAGATGGCGCCCCCATCCACGCTCTCGCGTTGCACCAACGGCTCCATGATCCCCTGCGGCAGATCGTTGCGCACCTTGGCCACCGCATCGCGCACATCCGTCACCGCGCGGTCGATCGGCGTGCCGATCTGAAACTCGAGAAAGATGTTGACCGTGCCCTCCACAATATAGGTGGTGATGTTGCGCACGTTGCCGATGTTCGAGATCGAGCCCTCCACCTTTTGCGCGATCTGGGTCTCCATTTCGCTGGGCGCCGCGCCGGGCTGCGCGATGAGCACGTTCACCAGCGGATACGCGATATCCGGATTCAAGTTGATCGGCAGGCGCACGAAAGCGACCACGCCCAAGAAAAACAGCACCACGAACAGCACCATCGGTGTGATCGGATGGCGAATGGCCCAGGCGGAGATGTTCTTCACGAGCTGTCCGCGGTCTTGACCACCGGATTGACGGTTTCGCCTTCCTGCAGAAACGCCCCGGCCGTCGCGACCACGTGTTCCTTGCCGCTGAGGCCGTCCGCAATGGTGACGCCGTTGGCGACGATTCCCGATACGTGCACCGGACGCCGTTGCACCTTGTTTTGCGCATCGACGATCAAGACGTAACTGCCCTTCTCATCGGATAAAACGGCGGTTTGCGGCAGCACGATCCGGTCGGCATTGCTCACCGTCACCTCGGCGCGGGCGAACGCGCCCGGCCGCAAATTGGCATCGGGCCCGAGCGAGACACGCACGAGTCCCAAGCGCGTTTGCGGATCGATGACGGCGCCCAAAAGCCGCACACGCCCCGGGTACGCTCGCGCATTTCCGGTGAGGCGTACCGTGACGGCTTGACCCACCTGCAAGAGCGGCAGGTCCTGCTCAGCCACCTGGCCGCGCAGTTCGACCTCCTCGCCCTCGGCCAACCGGAAAAGTGCGCCGCCCGCGGGACTCGCGGTCTGTCCGACCTCGACGCTGCGGGTCAAAATGAGGCCGTCGGCCGGAGCACGCACCTCGGCGCGCGCAAGCCGGGCCTGCGCCTCGGCCAACTGCGCAGCCGCCACTTTGACTTTCGCGGTCGCGCTGACCGAATTGGACCGGCGGCGCTCGGTCTCCTCGGCCGACAAGGCCCCCGAGGCGCCGACCGCCACCGCGCGCCGGTACTCCGCCGCGGCAAGATCGGCCTCCGCGTGCGCGAGCTCCAGAGCGGCCTGCAAGTTGGCCACCTGCGGCTCGAGCACCGACACGTCGAGCCGCGCCAATACTTGACCGCGTTTGACGTGATCGCCGGCCTCCACATAGATCGCGGCGACGCGCCCGCCCTCTCCTTCGACGCCGATCGGCGTATCGTAGCGGGCGCCGATCGTGCCGATGATGTTCACGGTGGTCGGCATCGTACTCACGCCCACCTCGGTCACCGATATGGTCGGAATGACGGACTTGTTCGCCAGCGCGTTTTTTGCGCCGTGAGCCTGCATCAGGCGCAGCGCCAGTACGACGACGATCACCGCCGCCAGGATGGTCAACAGCCAGATAACGCGCCGCGCCGTGAGCCAGCTGGTCACCGTGGACGCGCGCTGCTCGAACCCGACGTCATTCATGTGATGACGTCCCAGGGATAGCGGCTCTGGCCGACGATGAAGCCTGCGAGCGCATCCATCTCCTCGTCCTCGTTGCGCTCGATGCGGCGCACGTTTTGCGCCATGCGCCGCTTCGCCTGGCGCGCGAACACTTGTGCGATGGCCAACGCCTGCGCGCCCGCATCGCCCGGGTCGCGGGAGCCGTCGGCGAGACTCGTCGCCCGGGACAACACGCACAGACCGACGAACAAATCGACGCTGATGTCGGCCACACGTTTCAGTGCGTGCTGGCGCCCGGCGATGCTCTTGCCGTACTTGCGCAGCAGAAAATCGGCCGCCTTGGCGAGTTCGGCCGTGTATTTTTCATAGATGGCCGCCGCTTCGCGCAGTTCGGGCGGAAGCTTGCCGAGTATCTTGTCGCGTCCCACCCCGGTCGCGTGACTCAAACGCTTTTCGGCATAGTCGGCCAACACGCCGAATCCCTTGATCGGATGATTGAAAATCTCGTCGATCGCAATCCGCAATTCACCCAGCGATTTACCCAGCTCCTTCAGACCGGAGAGCGCGATGTAGAGCCGCAGCACCTCGTTGGTCCCTTCGAATATCGTCAAGATTCGCGCATCCCGCACCGCCTTTTCGTACGGATAGTCGCGCATGAAGCCGCTGCCGGCCGCGATTTGCAGCGCCTCGTAAGTGCCGCGCTGAATCGCCTCGCTTACGTACACCTTGCTGATGGCCGCTTCCACCGAGTAATCATCGAGGCCGGCATCGATGTAGTGGGCGACCATCCACACCACGCTTTCCGCGGCGAAGCACTCGAGAGTCATCTGCGCGATCTTTTCGCGAATCAATCCGAAATTCGCGATTGGCTCTCCGAATTGTTTGCGCGCCTGCGCCTGCTGGGTGGCGAGCGCAATCAGCGATTTCATCCCGCCCACCGCGCCGCCCCCTAAGCCGGTGCGCCCGTTGTTCAAGATGGCCATGGCGACCTTGAAGCCCTTGCCCTCGGCGTCCAGGACATTCTCGGGCGGCACCCGCACGTCGGCAAAGCTCACGGTCGTGGTCGATGAGGCGCGGATTCCCATCTTGTCCTCGTGCGGCCCGTGACTCACCCCCGGCCAGCGCGCTTCGACCAAGAATGCGCTGATCTTGCCCGCGCCCGATGCGGTGCGCGCGAAAACCGTGTACAGGTCGGCGATCCCGCCATTGGTGATCCAGATCTTCTCGCCGTTGAGCGTCCACGTGCCGTCCGGATTCTTCTCGGCGTGCGTACGAATGGAGGCCGCGTCCGACCCTGAGCCGGATTCGGTCAAACAAAATGCGGCGATCATCTCGCCGCTCGCGAGCTTCGGCAAATAGCGCGCGCGCTGCTCGGCCGTGCCGAACAGCAAGATTCCTTTCATGCCGATGGAGCTGTGGGCGCCGATGGTGAGCGACACCGAACTGTCGTGCGAACTGCTTTGGCTCAGGACGCGTGCGTAGCCCGCGTTCGACAATCCGAGGCCGCCATGCTCCTCGGCGATGATGAGCCCGAACAGGCCCAGATCGCGCAGCCCCTGAATGAACTCCGCGGGCTGCGCCGCCTCCCGGTCCCATTGATTGAAATCGCGATGTTTGGGCGTCAAGAATTGGTCGATCGCCTCGAGCATCATTCCCAGGACTTCGCGATCCTTGTCGCGCAGACGCGGGTAGGGAAACAGGTCCTCTTCGACGATTCGACCGGCCATCAGACTCTTCGCGACGCTCATCAGGAGCCTGTCTCCCAACCTATTCGGCTATTCGATCGATCACGAGATCCCGCGCGCCGTCGTGGCCGACCTCATAGGTCAGTTCACCGTACAAGTCCCCGGCGGCCGGCAGCGGCTGCCCGCTGAAGGACACCCGCGCCACGATGGAAACCCGCTGGCCGGCGACCAGAGTGCGCCCTGGCAACATCGAATCCGCGGACGACAGATGTATCTGCGTGCCGATGGCGGAACTCGCGAGGCGCTTGGCCGCCAGCGGCGGACCCTGGCCGCCGGGCTCTCGCGCGAACACAAACAGTTGCGCGGTGTCACTCAGGCGCGACTGCAGAGCCGGCGCAATACTGAGATTTATGGTTGCCTGAGCCTCGGGGCCGGCCGGCGCCGCGCCGGGGGTCCCCGTGCCGGATGCGGGTTCCGCACCGGCCGGGCCCAGTTCGGCAATGCGCTCATCGAGCATGGTCTCTATTTCCGCCGGCGGATGCATATTCTTGAGCGCTATCCAGCGGCTGCGGGCCGCCGCTCGGTCGCCGCGCGCCGCGGCCGCAAAGCCGCCGTACAACAGGGCCCTCGGGTTGCTGGGCGCCAGCGTCACCGCCTTTTCGAACAGCGCCGCCTCCGCCGGCGTGAGGTCGCCGCCGTCGCGCAGGCTCATCGCCTCGCCCAATCCCAACAGCGCATCGACGTTGTTCGGATCGAGAGCGCGCGCATGCTCGTAAGCCGCGATGGCACCCTCCGCGCGCTCGAGTGTCAGATAGGAACGCCCCAACATCAGCCATCCGGCGAGGTCATTGGGCTGCTCGCGCATCCGCTGCTCGAGCTTGGCGACCATCGCAAGCACGTCCGGGCTCACCTGCGCCTGCGCCGCCGCGTGCCAATTCCAATTGGACCAAAGCGGATATAGGATCGCCGCCGCCCCGATCACGACCACGCCCGTCAGCGTGCCCAGGAGGCGGCTTTGGCGCTTGCGCAGCAGCGGCAACGCCACGGCGGTTGCGGCTATCGCCGCCATGAACGCGGCGACCACGAGAAATGTGTTCATTGATTGCATCGGCCCCTCAGCGGGGCTCATCGTCCAGCGGCAAGCGCGAACGCTGGCGCGCCACGCGGTAAATGATAGTCACACCCAATAGCAGCATGATAAACGGAGCGCCCCAAATTAGCAGCGTTTTCGGCTCCACCGGGGGGCGGAAACGCACGAAATCGCCGTAGCGGTCCGTCATGAAGGTAAATATCGCATCGTCGCTCTTGCCCGCCACCAGCATTTCGCGCACTTGGCGGCGAAGGTCCGATGCGAGTTCGACGTTGGAATCGGCGATCGATTCGTTCTGACACACGAGGCAGCGCAAATCCTGGGTAATGTGCTCGAAGCGAGCTTGCAGCACCGGATCCTTGAGTTGGCCGTAGGCGTCGAGATCCGGCGCCGGCAGCGTCGCGCCCGAAACCTGGAGTGCAGCACCGATGCCGAACGTCGCCGCAATCAACAGTGCCGCGAGCTTCATGCGCCGCCCCGACGGGCCGCATCGATTCGCGGCACGAACTCGCGCTCCCAGACCTCCGCCGTCATGGGTGAGATGAACTTGTACAGCACGCGGCCCTGCCCATCCACCAGAAAGGTTTCCGGTGCACCGTAGACGCCCCAATCGATCGCGGTGCGGCCGTCCGTGTCGAAGGCGACCGCCGCATAGGGATTGCCCAACTGCTGCAGCCATTGCTGCGCCTTGCCGCGATCGTCCATGTAATCGAGCCCGATGAGGGGCACCTTACGCTGCTGCGCGATGGCCAGCAGCGCCTCGTGCTCCTGCCGGCAGGCGACGCACCAGGTACCCCAGACGTTCAGCACGTAAACCTGTCCCTTGAGGTCGGCATTGCTCACGAGGCGATTCGGTTCCAGCACGTCGCCCAGCGTGAACAGAGGCGCCGGCTTTCCGATCAAGGGAGAGGGCAAGGCATGAATGTCCCGATTCGGGTTCAGGCCGAACGCAAACAGGACCGCCAGCGCGATGAATGCCGCACACGGCAATACGAACTTCCACATCAGGCTGACCTGTAGCTCGGCTCCGGGCCGGGCGGGGCGGCCGCCGCGGCGCTCGACGCCGCTTTCACGCGCACACGATATCGTCGGTCGGTCGCCGCGACCACTCCGCCCAGCGCCATCACCAATGCGCCGAGCCAAATGTAGCGGACCAGCGGCTTGTACTGGATGCGCATGCTCCAGGCGCCGTTGCCGAGAGGGTTGCCCATGGCCACGAACAGATCCCGCGCCCAGCCGACCGAGATCGCGGCCTTACTGTTGTCGGTTTGCTGCGCGCGGAAATGGCGCTTTTGCGGTTCCAAGACCGTGACCGGCTTGCCCCCGTGAGTGACCACGACGAGGGCCTGCACCGCATCGTAATTCGGCCCGCGTACATCGACGGCGTTGACGAAGCGGAACTCGTAGCCGGCGATCGCATAGCTGTCCCCCGGCTTGAGCGCCACGTCCTTCTCGATCTTGTAGCTCTCCACGCCGCTCGCGCCGATGGCGAAGATCCCGACACCCAGGTGCGCGATCGCCATACCGAGGAGACCGGCCGTGAGCGCCTGTCCTTGTCTTAATCGGCGAATCGGCTCGAACAGGGCGGAAAAAATGATCCAGATGCCGAAGCTGAAACCGATCAGCCCGACCCAATGAAATGAACCGAACCCCCATCCTTGAATGAGCACCGCTAAGAGCACTGCGATTCCGAGCAGCCAGCCGAGCGGCCGAACGACCCAGCTGATTCGGCGCCGCCGCCAGGCCGAGTGCATGCCGAAGGCCATAAACACCATCAGCGGCAGCACGGGTATCAGGAACATCAGCGCGAACACCGGCGGCCCGACCGAGATCTTGCCGATCCCCAATAACTCATAGACCAGAGGCGACAGCGTGCCCCACATCACGAGACCGGCGACGCTCACGAGAACCACGTTGTTGACCAGCAAAAAGAACTCGCGCGAGAACAGCTCGAATCCTCCGGGCACGTACAGTTTCGGCGCGCGCCACGCATACAAGGTGAGCGAACCGCCGATGGTGATGACCAAAAACGCAAGGATGTACAGGCCGCGTGCCGGATCGCTCGCGAACGAGTGCACCGAAACCAGCACGCCCGAGCGCACCAGGAAGGTGCCGACCAGACTCAATGAGAAGGCGAAGATGGCGAGCAGCAACGTCCAGCTCTTGAAGATCCCGCGCGTCTCGGTGACGCTCAAAGAATGGATCAATGCCGTTCCCACCAGCCACGGCATGAACGAGGCGTTCTCGACCGGGTCCCAGAACCACCAGCCGCCCCACCCGAGTTCGTAGTAGGCCCACCAGCTCCCGAGCGCAATGCCGATGGTCTGAAAGATCCACGCGAAAATCGTCCACGGACGGGTCCATTTGGCCCAAGTCTGATCCAACCGCCCCTCGAGCATCGCCGCGCACGCGAACGCGAACGCCACGGAGAATCCGACATAGCCCGTGTACAACATCGGCGGGTGAATCGCGAGCGCGAAGTCCTGCAGCACCGGGTTCAAGTCCGCGCCGTCCTGCGCGGCGGGCATCAGCCGCACGAACGGATTGGAGGTCCACAGCGTGAACAGCATGAAGCCGCAGCTGACCAGCCCCATCACGCCGAGCACCCGGCTCGAAAAGGTCTCCGGCAGCTGGCGGCTGAACGCAGCGACCGCCGCGCTCCAAATCGACAGGATCAAGATCCACAGCAGCAACGAGCCCTCGTGCGCGCCCCACAGGGCCGCGACGCGATAGAACACCGGCAATTGCGAATTGGAGTTGCGCGCCACGTAGAGCACGGAGAAATCGTTGTTGACGAACGAATACACCAAGCACGCGAAGGCCATCACCACGAACACGAATTGCCCGGCCACCGCGGGGCGCGTCACGCTCATCCACTCGGGCTTACCGCGCCAGGCGCCGCCCAAGCCGAAGAACGCCTGCGCGAGGCTCAGCACGAAGGCCAAGGTGAGGGCGAAAACTCCAAGTTCCGGTGTCATTGCGCGTCCCGCGGCCTAACCGGTCGGCCCTGGAGAGGGAGCCGGCGTCGAACCTTGTACAGAACCTTTGGCTACTGCCTTCTGCTTGAGCGAGGCCGCGACTTCCGGGGGCATGTATTTCTCATCATGCTTGGCAAGCACCTCGTCGGCGACGAAGGCCCCGTCCGGCCCCATGGTCCCGTGGGCGATGATGCCCTGACCCTCGCGAAACAAATCGGGAAGTACGCCGGTGTACTCGACCGGCACCTGGTGCGCGAAATCGGTCAGCACGAATCTGACCTTGAGATCGCCGGGCTTGCGTGCAACCGAGCCCTTGACCACCATGCCGCCGACGCGAAAGCGCTTGAGGGTCGGCGCCTGGCCCGCGGCAATTTGGCTGGGATCGTAATAAAACATGATGTTCTCGCGCGAGGCCATCACGGCGAGCGTCACCGAAGCGGCCACGCCGCCCAGGATACCGAGCACCACCCACAAGCGCTTGCGACGCGGAGTCATGGTGAATTCTCATCGCTCATCGCGAGGGCGCGCCCCGCTCGCTGCCGAGCCGCCGCATGAAAGCGGCGCGCCGACCATAGGTTCCAGGCGAGCACGGTACAGGCAAAGCCGAAGCACGGCCACACAAACCGCGCGTAGCCGCCCATGGACCAAAAATCCCCGCCATTCACGATCTAATTGCCTCCCGTATCCAACTCGCCTGGCGTTCTCGATTGAGAACTTCGCCGCGCAACCGCATGCACAGCACCGCCCCGAAAAAACACATGAATCCCAGCAGCATCGACAGCAGCGGCACCAGCATGCTGGGCGGCATGGACGGTTTGCCTAGTTTAGCAACCGTGGCACCCTGATGCAGCGAGTTCCACCAAAGGACCGAATAATGAATGATCGGCACGTTCACCACGCCCACGATCGCCAGCAGCGCCGCCGCCCGGTCCCCGCGGCTTGCGTCCTCGAAAGCCGGGCGCAGCGACATCACGCCGGCATACAAAAACAACAAGATGAGTTCCGAGGTCAAACGCGGGTCCCAGGCCCAATAAGTGCCCCACATCGGCCGCCCCCACAGCGATCCGGTGACCAAGGCCAGCAAGGTGAACGAGGCGCCGATCGGCGCCACGGCCGCGGCGACCGCGTGACCCATCTTGATGCGCCAGATCAGCCCAATGGCCCCCGCCACCGCCATGGTGCTGTAGGCGAACATGGATATCCATCCGCTCGGGGCGTGCACGTAGATGATGCGAAACGCATCGCCCTGCTGGTAATCGGGCGGCGCGAACACGAGGCCGGCAATCGCCCCGTAGCCGATGGCGATTGCCGCCCCCGTCAAAAACCACGGGATGAGCATCGCGGCAACCCGGTACACATGGGGCGGCGATGCAAGCCTGTAAAACCACGTCCACATAGAATTGGCCCCTCGTTCAGTCAAGCGCAATGCGCAGCGCAGCGGCCGCGGCGAAGGGCGCCAGCGTCGTGGTGAATACACAGAGCGACGCCAGAAAATACAGCGCGCCGACCGCGCTCGCCCCTGAAATCGCACGATCCGTCGCACCGGCGCCGAAGATCAGCAGCGGCATCGCCAGCGGCAGCACGATCAGGGACAGGAGCACGTTGCCGCGGCGCAAGCCCACGGTGAGGCCCGCGCCGATGGCGCCCAACCAGCTCAATGTCAGCGTGCCCAGCGTCAAACCGAGCAGCATGGTCGCAAACGCCGAGACCGGAATGGCGAGCCCGATGGCGACCACCGGCGACACCAATACCAGCGCCGCTCCGCTGACCAACCAGTGCGCCACCGTCTTGGCAATGACAATCGTGGCCAAACTCTGTCCAGACAGCGCCAACTGCTCCAAAGTTCCGTCGTCCGCATCGTTCTTGAACAGCGAATCCAGGGACAGAAGCGACGATAGCAGCGCGGCGACCCACAAAACACCCGGCGCCATGTCTCGCAGCAGCGACAGCTGCACGCTCAAGCCGAGCGGAAATAGGGTGGTGACGATCAAAAAGAACACGAGCGGCTGCAGCACCTGCTCTGGTCGCCTGAAACTGAGACACAGGTCCCGATGCACGATGAGCATCATGGCTCGCCACGCGCCCACGTTCATCCCTTAAGCTCCATGCGGCGCTGCGTCGCCTGAAGCTTCAGATCGTGATGCGCGACCACGAGCGCCATTCCGCCGCCGCCCACATGTTCCTCGAGCAACGCGGACATCAGCGCCGATCCGGCCGCATCGAGATTGGTAAAGGGCTCATCCAGCAACCACAGAACTGCGCTCGCGGCCAGAATGCGCGCCATCACCACACGGCGGCGCTGGCCGGCGGACAATACCCGGACCGGCAAATCGGCACAGCCGGCGACGCCGGTGCGGTCGAGACACCCGCGCAGTTCGGTGAGCGTCGCGCGCCGCTTCATGCGCACCATGTAACGCAGATTCTCCAAGGCGGTCAGGTCGCCCTTGAGCGCGGTTTCATGCGACGCGTAGGCGAGCGCGGATTGATACTCCGATTGCACCTGCGTAATCGATTGGCCGAACCAAGCGACGCTGCCCTGTTCTGGTCTGAGCAAGCCGGTGGCGACGCGCAGCAAGGTCGTCTTGCCCGCACCGTTGGGTCCTGCGACATGCATCAGTTCGCGCGGCCCCACCTCGAGGCTTACGCCTTTGAGCACGTGACGATCCCCGCGCCATACGTGGACCTGATCGACGCAAAGACCCACTGCTGCGCTGTTCATCGGGTCGCGAGCTTAACCAAATCAAGCGGTTGAAGCTACCGACGGGGTCACTCAGCCGCTGTCCCGCTCGGCTGAATAGGGCGTAATGGCCTCCGCTTTGAGGCTCGGCAGCGTCAAGACGCTGCGAATCACCTTCAAGCGCGCAGCCAGCGCAGCGAGCAACAATGCCGTGCCTGCGGCAAACGCCAGAGCCACCCGCAGCCCGAAGTGCTCGCCCAACCAGCCTCCCAACAATGCACCGGGCCCCGCGGGGAGCAGAATCAACCAGCGCATGGTGCTCGTCATGCGCCCCAACATCGGCGCTGGCGTGACCGATTGCCGCAGCGACAAAAAATTGATGAATATGAATACGGCGCCCATGCCGAAACACAGCAGCATCAGTGCGTAGGCGGCGATACCCACCCGGTTCAATGGCGCAACCGCGAGCAGCAGCCATCCGAATCCGCAAATCGCGAATCCAAGCACCAGTGTCGGTCCGGGACCGAGACGCCGCGCCACCCGATAGCCGAACGCACTGGCGATGACCGTGCCCACTCCGAGCGCGACATAGCTCAAGCCGACTTCGCGCTCGCTCAAGCCCAACTGGCGCGTCGCGAACAGAATCTGCACCACCATCGCCGCTTGATTGCACAACTCCCACACCCCGACGCAGGTCGCCATGGTGATCAAGAGCTGGTGGCTGCGAACGAAGTGCAACCCCTGGCGCATGGCCGGCCAGAACGGCGGATTGACCGCGCTCGGCGTTTCCTTCACGGGCACGCCGCGCAGAATCGAGGCCGAGATCAGCAGCAGGAAGGCATCGGCCAGAAGCGCGAGCGGCGCGCCCGTCACCTTGATCAAGGCTCCCGCGGCACCGGGCCCGGTCACTTCGGCGGTCGAGGATGCCAGGGCGTTCTTCGCATGGGCCTCGACCAGCCGATCGCGCGGCACGATCTGCGTCAGCACGATTTGCGCGGCGCTGCCCGCCGTGGTGTTCACCGCGCCGATCACGAATCCCACGAAATACAGCCACTGCATCGACAGCCAGCCGAGCCACCACGCCAACGGCACCGTCGCCACGGTGATCGCGATCGATATTTCCCCCACGATGTAGACTGGGAGCTTGCGCACCCGATCGAGCCACACGCCGGTCGGCAGCGAAAAGAGCACGAAGGGAAACAACTCCGCGGCGCTCAACATGCCCATTTGCGTGGGGGAGGCATGCAGCAGTACCGCGGCCGAGAGCGGCAGTGCGAGCAGCGTCACCTGTCCGCCGAACGAGGAGATGAGAATCGAGGTCCACAGCCGCCGATAAGTCGCATCGCGCAGCAGATCGGTCGGGCCCAGCGCAAAGCGCTGAAGCCACCGCATCGGCGGCAACCTGCGAAGCAACGCAATGTTCATCAGTTCTCCGGCACGGACACCCCGGCGTTCAAGCCGGGGAGGAAGTGCCGCTCCTTATCTTGCGGGTTGCCGATTAATGAGTGCGGCGTCGAATATTGTGAGGTGCTAACGCGACGCAAAAGCGCTATCGGAAGGCACCTGAAATTCAACGTTTCGAGCAATTTTGAGGTCTTGCCTGCGCCTAATAAAGGAATTAGTTTTGGCGAATGTTGCTGGCCTATCGATACCGCGTCAAATCGCTCACGGGTCTGCTGAACGCGCAGGCGCGCGCCTGTAATTTCGTCTGGAATTTCTGCAACGACACCCAAAAGCACGCGCTGAAATGGAATAAGCGCTGGCCGAGCGGTTTCGATCTGAATCGCTTGAGCGCTGGCAGCAGCAAGGAACTCGCCCTGCACTCGGGCACGATCAACGCGGTGTGCGAGCAATACGCCAACTCGCGTAGTCAAAAGCAACTCCCGTTCCTGCGTTGGCGCGGCAGGAGATCTCTGGGCTGGGTGCCCTTCAAGGGCCGTGACCTCAAGCGCGAGGGCAACGCCTTTCGCTTTGCTGGAAACACCTTCCGGGTGTTCAACTCGCGGCCGCTGCCGCAGGGTCAGATCAAGGACGGAACCAGCTTCTCCTGCGATTCCCGGGGTCATTGGTATCTGAACATTGCCGTGCAAGTCGCTCAATCGGATGCGCGCCCGGTGCGCAGCGGTATTGGCATCGACTTGGGGCTCAAGGAATTCGCTGCCATGTCCAACGGGGAGAAGATCGAAAACCCGCGCTACCTGCGGCAGCTGGCCGTCAGACTCTCGAGCGCTCAGCGGGCCCGAAAAAGGCGTCAGGCGGCCAACATTCACGCACGCATCGGCCAGGCGCGCCGTGACTTTCAGCACAAGCTCTCGACCCGCATCGTTCGAGAGTTCGATCACATCGCGGTGGGCAACGTGAACGCCGCCGGACTCGCCAAGACCCGCATGGCGAAATCGGTCCTCGATGCAGGCTGGTCTTCCTTCAGAAACATGCTCCGCTACAAAGCGCTTGCGCACGGGGCCTGGTACGAGGAAGTCAATGAATCGTTCTCTACCCGAGTCTGTTCGTCTTGCGGATGCGAGACGGGGCCGAAAGGTGTCGCAGAACTCGGAATAAGAAGTTGGATATGTTCTGAGTGTGGAATGTCGCATGATCGTGATATCAACTCTGCTCGAAATATCCTCTTCCGTTCGGGACATCGAACGCCTGCTGAGGGAATCCCCACCCTTTAGGGCGGGGAGGATGTCAAGGATCAATTCAAAGCATAGCGGAGGCGCGCTCGGCGCCTATCCGTGTAGCACGCGCTCCAGGCGCCGGCCCAACGTCAATGCGAGGACGCCGCCCGTGGCCGCGATCGCCGCATGCAGCGCCCAGAATTTCAGCGGCGTCATCCGCTCGAACAGAGCGCCGATCCGGCCAATGGTGACATTGGAGAGAAACAGGGACATGAACGCAGTCCCCATCAAGGTGGCGCGGACCCGCGGCGGCGCGGCGCGCGACACGAGCGCGAGGAGCGTCGGCCAATAATATAGAAACGCCACTCCGAGCAGCACATTGTAGGCGATGGGCACGACGATCGGCACCCGATCGGTCGCCGCACACCCCGCGGCCAGCAGCAAATTCGCCGCGCAAGCGATCCACGCCCCGGTACCCATCTTGGCGATCTCTCCGGGCTCGCTGCCGCGCAGCGCCCGACGGCGCCACCACGCCAATAAAAACGGCACCGCGACGATGCTGACGAACGGATCGATGGAATTGAACCACCCGGTCGGTACGCGGTAGCTGAACAATTCCAGATCGACGCTGCGGTCGATCCAGATCAGCGCCACGTTCGAGTTCTGGTAGTAGGCGATGGATTGGAACATGGTGATGATCATCACCGCGAACAGCGCACCGATGATGCCCCACTGCGCGCGATCGAGCGGCGCCGCGGCCGGCGCGAGCGGACGGCCCCGCACGGATGCGGAGAGCTCGCGATAGCCCGCGAGGTAGGTCGCAAGACCGATCAGCATCAAAAGTCCGGCGAGACCGAATCCGGCATGCCAGCCGTAGAGCTGCGCGAGCAGACCGCACAGCAACGGACCCGCCACCGCGCCGACGTTGATGCCGATGGAGAAAATCGAAAATCCGCGCGCGCGTCCTGCGCGGTCGTTCTCGCCATAGAGGCCCCCGACCTGCGTGGAAATGTTGCCCTTGAGAAATCCGCAGCCCACGATCAAAAGCAGCAGTGCGAGCAGGAAGGATGCATCGAATGCCATCGCGAGATGCCCGCCGCTCATCAACACCGCGCCGAGCACCACCGCATTGCGCTGACCGATCCAGCGATCGGCGACCCAGCCTCCGAGCACCGGCGTGAAATAGACCAAACCGGTGTACAGGCCGAAGATCTGCGAGCTCAACGCGAGCGTGCTCATCGGCCCAAAAACGCCTTCGACGACCGAGCGAAACGCGGCGAACCCCACGACGTGCTCGATGTGGCCGGGCATGAGCAGCGCCTGGCTCATGTAAAGCACCAGCAGCGCCGTCATGCCGTAATACGAGAACCGCTCCCAGGCCTCGGTGAACGCGAGGTAGCCGAGTGCGCGCGGCTCGCCCAAAAATGTGCGCTCACGAATTGCCGGAGCCGGCGGCAAGACATCGAGGATGGTCACATGGAATGCCCGGTTGCGCCGGCTCGTTAAGCGGCGGGACGATCAGTGTAACCGCGTGGCCAGGTGTGCTATAGATGCAACGCACAAATAAACAACGCACGGCGCGCTCGCCGTCGAATCAAGGTGAACTGCATGGGAGAGCGAGTGGGGATCTCGGTGACGCGGCGCCGGCTGCTCGCGATGATCGGGCAAACCGCGGGCAGCGCGGCGATGTATCAGGCGATGAACAGCTTGGGGTTCGCCGGCGCATCGAACTTCAAGGAGCCGATCGAGCTGCGCGGCGCGCCCTCGGGCGCCTCGGTGCTCGTGCTCGGGGCGGGAATTGCGGGCATGGTGGCCGCCTATGAGCTGCGCAAAGCCGGCTACCGGGTGCAGGTGCTCGAGTACAACGATCGCGCCGGCGGCCGCAACTGGACTTTGCGCGGTGGCGACCGCTACACCGAATTGGGTGGAGCTTCCCAAGAGTGCCGGTTCGACCCCGGTCTTTACATCAACCCGGGCCCGTGGCGAATTCCGTATCACCACGGCGGCATGTTGAATTATTGCAAGCTGCTCGCGCTGCCGCTCGAAGCATTCGTCCAGGTCAACAACAACGCCTACCTTCACAGCAGCCAAGCCTTCGGCGGCAAGCCGCAGCGCTTCCGCAGCGTCAAGGCCGATTATCAGGGTCATGTTGCCGAGCTTCTGGCCAAGGCCGCCCACAGCGATCTACTCGATGCCGAGGTGAGCGCCGAGGATCGGGAAAAACTGCTGGCCTCGCTCCAAAATTGGGGTGCGCTCGACAAGAACTACGCGTATGTCAAAAATTTCGACACCAGCGATCGGCGCGGCTTCGCGCAGCATCCGGGCGGCGGGCTCAGCGGACGTCCGGTGCTCTCGGAGCCGGTTGGCTTGAACGATCTGCTGCAGTCCGGGCTGTGGGAGGCGCTGCCCCTGTGCGACTTCTACGACATGCAAACCACGCTGTTCCAGCCCATCGGCGGCATGGGTGTCGTCGGCCAGGCCTTCGCTCGCGAGTTAGGATCCCTGATCCGCTACAACGCCAAGGTCATCGATATCCACCAGGACGAACGCGGCGTCAGCGCCACCTTCGAGGACCGGGCTGCGTCGATGACTCGGTACACGGTCGCTGCGGACTGGTGCGTCTGCACCATACCGCTGTCGATCTTGAAACAGATTCCCATGAACGTCGGTCAACCCATGATCGAGGCGATCGCGGCGGTCCCCTACGGCGCCGCGGTGAAGGTGGGGCTGCAGTTCAAACGCCGCTTCTGGGAACAGGACGAGCAGATTTACGGCGGCATCACCTACACCGACCTGCCGATTACCAACATTAGCTATCCCAGCACCGGTTATTTTGGCGGCGGCAAGGCGGTGCTGCTGGGAGCGTATCTGTTCGGCCCCAACGCGACCGAATTCACCGCGCTTGCGCCGCAAGACAGGGTCAAGAAGGCCGTGGAGTACGGCAGCCAGATCCATCCGCAATATCACGAGGAGTTCGAGAACGGGATTTCCGTGGCCTGGCACCGCTCGCCCTTCACGCTCGGCTGCTTCGGCATGTGGTCCGATGAAGCGCGCGCCCGCCACTACGATAATCTCTGCCGGATCGACGGGCGCATCGTGCTCGCGGGAGAGCATGCCTCGTATCTGCCGGCGTGGCAGGAGGGTGCGGTGACCTCCGCCTTGGATGCGATCGACCGGCTGCATCGGCGAGCGGTCGCGGCGGGAGCGCCCGCATGAGTGGGAGAACCGCAACCCTTACGCGCACCGTCCGTATGCGCACAGCCGGTGTGCGCACGATGATCGCAGTGCTTCTCGGGCTGACTGCCGTCTGCGGCGTGCAAGCGCCGGTGCGGGCACAGAGTTCCCGCATGTTCTTCGCGCAGAAGCTGACCACCACCAACGGCGCGCAGATTTACCAACACATTTGCCAGGGTTGTCATATGCCCGACGGCCAGGGCGCCTCAGGTGCGGGCAAGTATCCGGCACTCGCCAAGAACCCCGACTTGAAATCACCGACATTCATGGCGCTGACGATTCTCGGCGGACGCAGCAACATGCCCGCCTTCGGCGCCAAGCACGGCGCGGGGGCGATGTTCTTTTCACCGCCCGCCCTAACCTATGAACAAGTCGCGGCCGTGATCAACTATGTACGCACGCATTTCGGCAATCACTACAGCGGCCCGATCAGCGCCGCGCAGGTCGAGGCACTCGACAACGCTCCTTAAGAGGACACACCCATGCTCACGCTCGCCCGCAAGCTCCTGCCGTTCATGCCATTGGCGTCCCTCCTTCTGCTGCCGACGCTCGCGCCGGCCGAGGACGTGATTCGCTACAAGCTGCCGAACGGCAGCACTTTTCCGATAGCCGCCGCGGTGGAGGTGCCGGCGGGCAAGACTCTGGTTTACTTGAGCGGCATGGTGCCGCCGGTGGTCGACCCCAAGGCGGCCAAGGACAGCATGGCGGCCTACGGCGACACCAAAACCCAGGCGATGGGCGCGCTCAACGCCATTCAGGCCGAGCTCGCGAATCTGCATCTGACCATGGGCGATGTCATCAAGATGCAGGTGTTTCTGGTCGGCGATCCGGCCAAGGGCGGCAAGATGGACTTCGACGGCCTGATGCAGGCCTACACCCAGTTCTTCGGCACGCCGGCCCAGCCCCACCTGCCGGTACGTTCCGCGATGCAGGTCGCGGCTCTCGCCAATCCCGGTTTTCTGGTCGAGATCGAGGTGACCGCGGTTAGACCCTGAGCGTGCGCCGAATCCACGGCGCCCTGGAACCCTGCCTGCCTCCGATTTGCCCGACGGCTAATGGGCCAGTTGGAAATTCGTCGACACGACCCATCCTACGTTGCCGAGCTCGTCGGTGACCTTCCACCACACGCCCACCTTGTCGCCGGTCGGATAGAGCATCATGCCGGGGTCCACATCTCGAACCACCGGGGATTTCAAGTTTGATTCCGTGTACATCTTGCCGGGCTTCGACATCGTGACCGATTGCTGCACATTGTCGGCTTTCGCGTCGGGAGCGGCATTCTTCATGTCACCGACCAGTTTGATATACGCGTCGAGGTAAGCCATGGTGACCACCTGGCCGATTTCCGTATTGGCGTAGCTGCTCGCGCCGCCGCCTGCAAAACCACCGAAGAACGAGCCGCCGCCGCCGCCGCCCATCCAGCCAATGTCGGTTTTCTTGGCGTGGCCCTGTTCCAGCGCCACCTGCTCCGTCGAGCGCACGTCGGTCATCGTCAACACCACGTCTGCCGTCTTGCTCTTCATGCTGACACCGCCTACCAGCGCGCCGACACCGTGCGGCAACAAGCCGCCAAGCACGCCACCGATATTGGTGCCGCCCGAATTGCTATTTTTATTGACGATGTCAGGCACGAGCACGTAGTCGGCCGCCTTCATCTGACCCTTGCCGATATTCGATCCCTGGCGCTCCTCGCCGCTGGCTGCCAGTGCCCGTTCGGCCTGGGCCGCCTGCAGACCCTTACCGCGGTCGACCAAGGTGAAACACTTGGACTCCGACACGAACACCTTGATGAGCGCGGCAGGCGATTCCAAGTTCAGCGCGACCCACCACTGGTTTTGCGGCTCTGATACCGCCAGGGTGCCGATCTTTTTGTCGCACGTGGGGATCTGCGGCGGCGGCGCTTCGGCCGCCTTGGCAATGGCACCTAGGGCGGATCCCCCGGTGACGAGCAATAGTGCAATGCAATACCGAGAATTCCTGGGAGATTTTTGCATTTTTGAAATTACCTTCAAGTGAGTCCCGAGGTCGGTGCGCCGCCATGGTTATTGTGCCCCAGGGCAGATATGGTTTTTCTAGTGCGAAAAATAGCATAGCACGAGGAATCAGCAAACAATTTGCCTCTCATAGAGAACTCGCGGATTGTCGCAACTGCTTTCTTTCTATTTCGCGGGCGCCGGATTACTCATTGGCCTCAAGTTCTCAATTTACCGTGCCTCGTATTGACTCGCGCCCAGTCTCCTGGCCCTGCTGAGTTCCGTCTAGTTCTTTTTGAACGCCAGAATCCTTGGCTCTGTTTGATCGGCATTCTTCGAAGCCATCAGATCCACTTCGAATGATTTGACAAGACTATCGGGAAGGTCGGGATATTTTCCGTGGAGAGACTGGCTGCCAATGATTATAAATTGCTTCTCGCCGTTAATCCTTCCTGCGGCGCGCAGTACGCGATCAACCTCCCGCTTCTTCATGCAGCTTCCTCACTTCCTCCTGAGGGAGAAGCCCAACAAACGGCATCGATTGCCGCAACCTCACGGCACTCTCGTCGCGTCCGAGCATCACCGAGAAAAGCACACCGTCGTCCTCAGATTGCGCAATGTATCGCCATTCATCATAGGCAGGACCCCAAGTCCCCTGGCTCTCCCAGCGATGCAAATTCGCCAGGATCTGGGCGCGGATTTCCCTAGGCGTAAAGCTACGTACAACTGCAAGTGCGATGGACCGTTTGAGCTCATCCAACGCTTGATGCGAAAGGCCGCCGCGAGCCGGGGGTCGAATTCCGCGCTCGGTAAGTTCCAAATGATCGCCCTCCCCGATAGCCCACGCCTCAAGCGCATCTTTCGGCAATATGACTCCAAGGGAGTTTCCGACACGTCGCACCGTCAATTTCATTGCTAGATTATAACAAGTTATAACAGACATTTCAATTGGCAGAGGATCGGCGGTTCGAGCGATGAATTACGCAATGAATCAAGAAACTGCGCCGGTCGTGAATTGCGCGCCGCACGAGGCGCCTACATTCAGATATCTTGGTGCCCTCGCCCGGAGTCGAACCGGGATGGCTGTTAACCGACGGATTTTAAGTCCGTTGCGTCTACCGATTCCGCCACGAGGGCTTCGCGCTCGAAAAGTGTAGCAGAGGCTCTTTAAAAGGCGAGGCGCTCGCTCGCGGGGATGCACCAGATATCGAGCGGCTCGCTGCGTCCTCGCAGTTCGAACTGCGGCAGTTGCAAGACGGGAATCGACCTTTCATCGCGCCCGCCCGCCGCGCCGGCATCGAGTGCTGCGGCCACCGTGCTCGACAGCAGCAGTTCGCCGGCCCGCGCGCGACCGCAGAGCCGGGCGGCGACGTTGACGGTGTCGCCGATCAACGTGGTGCGCCGATGGCCCGGCGGCCCGAGCAATCCCATCGCCACCTCACCGAGATGCAATCCCACGCCGATGCCGCTCTCGATCGCAAGCTCGCGCCGCCAGCGCCCCGCGACCTCGGCAAAGTTTTTGAGCATCTCATGCCCCGCCGCCAGCGCATCGCGTGCGCCTTCTCCGGCGCCATCGGCGAGGCCAAACGCCGCCATCATGCCATCGCCCGCCATATGGAAAACTTGGCCGCCGCGAAGCGCGGTGGCGCCCGCCAGTACGCCGAAGAACTCATCCAGCAACGGTACGATGCGCGCCGGCGCCAATCGCTCCGCGAGGCCGGTGTAGCCTCGCAGGTCCGCGAACAGCACGGTGACCCGAGTGGTCTTTGCGCTACGCGGTCGCGTGACGCGCGCGCGCGCCACGCTCTTTACCGTCATTGCACCGGTTGCACGCACTTTCGGAGGGTTCATCGTAGAGGCATTCTCTGCTGTTGCTCGTACCGCGACCTGCGCGGTAACAAGCGCCAGTATGCCCTATCACTGGTGCGGGCGCAGCCGCCCGCCTCCAGCGGCTCAGCGCGTCATTGCCGCGCCATGGCGATGCGGATGGCCTCCTGGGCCGAGACCAAGTGATCGGCGCTCACGGCCGCCTCGGCTATCGCCAACTGCACGCCCTTGACTTGACCCGAAAACTCATTGCCCCGCGAGCCGTAGTCCGGTGAGACCGGAGAACCCGTGTCCACTCCCACATCGCATCCATCATCGGCCGAAAACACCATGGCCGCGGTTGCCGCGACCCTGCCTTCGCCGACTTTCTTTCCGTCCACATACAAAGACGCCGTCCCCCCCTTGCCAAGGCCGCCGCCATCGTAGGCGAACTCCATACGCACCTGATGCTCGCCGGCGGGCAGCGTGCTCGCCGATTCGACGTAGAACTGCTGAATACCGAGCAGGTTGTAGCAATATTTGAGCTTGCCGCCCTTGGCGTACAGGCTCCAACCGCCGATGTTGCCGCCTTGGGCGACGATGACGCCTTGCGCCCCGCTCGCGGGCACCACGATGGCTGCGGTCACCGAGTGGGACTTGTTCTTGATATTGACCACCGAGTTTTCCGACAAACGTCCCATGCTGCCGAAGAGAATCTGCGAGTTGCCCTTGATCAACACCGGTCGGCCCGCCGTATCGGAATTCAGGCGTCTGGCGAGGTCATCATCCATCGGCAACACGTTGTAGCGCACCGCCTCGATCAACCACAGGCGCTGCAATTCGTGCAGCTTCTCGGGCATCTGCTTCGCCAAATTATTCG